>Ga0351881_1007_pt1 | contig 85456 bp, 61 predicted proteins | sample BONcelFGM3001E15_FD_206769 | JGI IMG/M metagenome (GOLD analysis project Ga0351881, IMG submission 206769) | Enriched cells from coal bed in the Powder River Basin, Montana, United States - BONCAT cells FGM rep3 HSBNCT.FGM.300.1.E15 ...
TTTCCGCAGCAAACGAGTTCGCCTTTTCCGGCGTGCACCATTTCCACGATGTTGCCGCATACTTCACATTTGTAAATTTCAAGGTTTTCCGGCATGATAAATGTTGTCTCCTTTCAGACAAGTTTTTGGGCCGCGGCCAGAGCGGCTTCATAATCGGGTTCGGTCGCGACTTCGGCGACCAGTTGCACATATTGGATTACGCCCTGGGTGTCGATGACCAGCACGGCGCGGGCCAGCAGGCGCAGGCCCGCTATGAGCAAACCATAACTGGCGCCAAAGGCGGCTTCGCGGTGGTCGGACAGGGTGACGACCTTGTCCACGCCCGCGGCGCCGCACCAGCGGGCCTGGGCGAACGGCAGGTCAACGCTCACCGTGAGGATGACCACGTTATCGCCAAGGGCCGCAGCCTGTTCGTTGAATTTGCGCGTCTGTGTGTCGCAAACCGGGGTGTCCAGAGACGGCACCACGGACAGCACAATGACTTTGCCCTTGTAATCGGCCAAAGACGCGGGGCTCATATCATTCTTGAGAAGGGTGAAATCCGGGGCTTTAACCCCCACTTTAAGTTCGGGACCGAGCAATGTTACGGCATTGCCTTGCAGGGTCACTAATCCGGTGCGTTCTTGCATGGCGCAACACCTCTTTTCTGACATCAGTGAATTACAGGACCGAGCGCGCCCGGCCTGGATTAATTCTCTGTGAGAACCTGATCGTCGTAAATGATTTCAAAACGCAGTTTGTGTTTGGCTTCTTCGTTGGCCAGGCCAAGGAATGTGTTGGACACATTCTCATCGTCAACGGCTTCGGACAGGGCCAGGTACAGCTTGTACGCGGCCTTTTCCTTTTTCATGGCCACGATGAGTGCTTCCTGGTAATCCATGTCCGGCGAAGGGGTCACGTCCACCAGATAGTCGGAGACTTTGAGGTCCAGAACCTTTTTCTCGGCGCTGACCAGCAGGTTGCCTTCCTTGACTTTTTCCAGGCGGGCTTTGTGTCCGGCTTCTTCGCGGGCGAACCCTTCAAAGACCTTTTTTATGCCGGGCTGGGTGACCTTTGCGGCCAGGCCCATATAAAAGTCGTGTGATTCCTGTTCCCCCTGGATTGCGAAATCCAAAGCATCGTTGGCGGTATTGAAAGCGCTGGGTGTGTCTTTGTGCATGAGTGTTGCCCTCCTGTGAATGTGAGACGGGCGGCTTTGCGCCGGCCGTGCGTTTTATCGTATTGCTTTGCGGAACCGCTTGGCGCGGTTTGCTTATCATAAAGAGTTTATCATAAAAATGATTATTTTGTGCTGTTCAGCCCATGGGTTTAAAGAACTTTTTGCCACACCCGCAACTCGGGCATTTCCAGTCTTCGGGCAGATCCTCGAATTTCGTGCCTTTGGGCACGCTGCTTTTTTTATCGCCTTTATCGGGAATGTAAATATACCCGCATGTTGTTCCCTGGCATTGGCACATTTCTTTGGGGTCCGGCATGATGAGTCTCCTTAAAATTCTTTTTCATATTCCGCCATGGTGAACACGGGAATCGCTTCAAGAGTTCCCGAGGCGTTAACTTCTTTGAGCCCGGCCGGGGAAACCGAACGGTATTGCAGCTTCACGGAGAGCGTTTTGGTTCTCCCGGTTGTGATGCACAGAGACTCCTTGACGCTTTGGCCCGGAGCAATGCGGTGGTCGCGTGTTTTCTCCACGGCGTTCCAGAACTGCGTGGTATATTCGCCGGCTGCATTCTTGACCCACGTGTAGTACATGATCGGCTCGGGGTCCTGCACAATATTGCCTTCTTCATCCAGGGCCCCTGAGTGGAAATGCACATTGCCCTTGTCGTCGGTTGCGACAATTTCGAGCCACATCTGTCTGATTTCCGTGACGCCCGTGGGGATGGAATGCCCGGCGCCGGTGTTGGCGACTTCAATGGTGGGGCAGATACCCGAAGCCGTGGTCTTGACTTCTGGAATGGAAACCGTGGCGGCTTTGCGCAGCAGTTCCTGGCTCAGGGCGAGCAGTTCCGCGGCATCCGAGCTGTTCTTGAACAGAAGGTTCGGTCCCACAAAATAGTGTGTTGATACATGGTCGCGGTCCGGGCCATTGAGCGCGGCTTTGCCTGGGCTGGCCTCGAAGCCTGTGAGGCCGCGCGTCATGTGGCAGTCCTGGCACACAACGCCTTGCGCCGCATAGGGGCCGTTTTCCCATTCCGAATATGTGGTTTCAAGTTCGAGCCCGTTGCCCGGATGTGTCACGTCATGGCAACTCCCGCAGATTTCTGCTTTTTTGTGAAGTTCCGAATATGCCGTTTGATGAAATGAGGAAACCGCATCCTTGAATGGGCCTCGTTTCACGATGGATTTATCAACCACATAATTCGCATTGCCTGGTTTGCCGGGCTTGAGTTCCTTGATGATATGGCAGAAATCACACTGCACGCCGTCGTTTGCGATGTCTGAAACTTTGGTGTCCCCGATGCTTCGCAAAGGTTGGGGGAATGGGATTTCCTTGTTGAATACACCGATGGGCGTGTGGCACTGGGCGCAGAAAGGCTCCAGTTCCTTGCCGCTGTCCTGCGAGGCCTTGATGAAGTAGGCATCGTACAGGGGTTCGAAATGGGCGATGGCATGCATGGACGGTTTCCATTGCGCCAGATGGGTATCATGGCATGACCCGCAGGTGCTGGAAGCCATGAACTCGTAGTCGCCTCCGGTGTGCGGGTTGCCGGACAGGAATGCGGCCAGGCCCTGGATTTCCTGGTCCGACAGGGTATCGGCATATCCGGACATCACACTCACGGATTTCAAAGCGCGGTGAATGTCCTGCGCGGTGACGCCTGACAGCCTGTCTTTGAAGTGGCACGTTGAGCAGACATCATTCCAAATGATTTCCGGTTCTTTGGGTCCGGTGGCCTGTACGGTTAGCGAGTTTTCTTTTGCGGGCTCCTTGCCGCCTGAGCGGCAGGCAATGCCTGAGAGTGTAAACACGCAGGGTAATGTCACAAGGAGCATGGCGCGGAAAAATGAAACAGGGGTAAATCGGGCAGTCATGTGTTTTTGGTGTGGACCGCGCGCTTGTGTAAGCGGCGGTTCAACTCCCTTCAAGAAGTTGTGCGAGTTCCGCGGCATTATGTACGGGCCTTTTGCAGGAATAATTGCGACACACATATGCCGTGGGTTTGCCATCGATGGCGGACTTTTTCTCAATCTGCGGGATCAGGGCCGTGATGCTGTCCCGGGATCCGTTCGCAGATAAGTGTATCAGGATCCTGTTCGTGTTGTAAACCGCGCGGGCCGCCCGGACCATTGATTTTGTGGATTCCAGTCCGGAATCTCCGGCGATTACAATTTCCGTGCAGGGGCCGATGAGGAAGTCCGCGGCAATGAGCATTTGCGTAAAAGCATGCGGGGCCTGGTCCATGGTTGAAGAAAATGCGGACAGGGTGCGCCGGGCCAAGTCCTCGAAATCGTCACGGGACAGAAACCGCGCCAGGCGCGCCAGGGCCAGGGCCGCAACTGAATTGCCCGAAGGCTCGGCGCCGTCCATGCCTTCCTTGACGGTCATGATGTGGCGCTCGTTATCTTGGGCGCTGTAAAAGAATCCGCCGCACCGTTCGTCCCGGAAAAGGGTTTCCATTTCTCTGGCCAGGTCCGCGGCGTGCGCCAGCCAGCGCGCATCGAATGTGGCCTCGTAAAGGTCGATAAGGGCATTGGTGAAAAACGCATAGTCATCCAGGAAGCCGGGCACAGCAGCTTGGCCCCCGCGCCAACGGCGCAGCAGGCGGTCTCCGGGCTGCATGTTTTCAAGGATAAACGTTGCGGCGCGCGAAGCGGCCTCGGCATAGCGCGGTTCATCCAATACCTGCGCTCCGTATGCCAGGGCCGAAATCATGAGCCCGTTCCAGGCCGTGAGCACCTTGTCATCCAGGCGCGGCCTTGGCCGGGCTGAGCGGGCTTGGAGCAGGGTGGCGTTCATGGATTCAAGGCGCGCTGCCAGGGCCTGTTCGGGCATGCCTTTCTGGCGCGCGAATTCCTCCATCGGCGCTGGAATATTCAGAATGTTTGCACCCTCGAAATTCCCTTCGGGGGTCATGCCGTAATATTTAATAAACAGCTCCGCGTCCGCGGAATCGAGCAGGCCGCGCACCTGTTCCATGGTCCAGATATAAAACGTTCCTTCCTCACCCTCGGAGTCCGCGTCCTCGGCGCTGTAAAAGGCGCCGCCCGGATCTGTCATGTCCCGCAGCACGTACTCCATGATTTCTCTTGCGATGCGCGCGTGAAATGGATTTCCTGTGGCGTGGAATGATTCCGTGTAGGACCGGGCCAGAAGCGCCTGGTCATAGAGCATTTTTTCAAAGTGCGGCACAAGCCACTTTTCATCCACAGAGTAGCGGTGAAACCCGCCTCCGAGTTGGTCATACATGCCCCCGCGCGCCATGCTGTCCAGGGTTTGCGCAACCATGGCCAGGGCGCGCTCATTGCCGGTGCGGCGCCAGTAATGCAGCAGGAAAGTCCACTGGTGGCTTTGGGGAAATTTAGGGCCCTGGGATCCGATTCCACCATAGCGGCTGTCATAAAGTTGGTTGAGCATCTCATACGCGCGGTCCATTGTTTTAGCGGATACGTCCGTGGACGCGGATGCAACCTGTTCGCGGTTCAGAAACTGCACCACCCGTTCCGCAGAGGCATCAATGTCGCCGCGCCGGTTGGTCCAGGCCCCGGAGATTTCCCGCAGAATGGTTTTGAATCCCTTGATGCCGTACTTGTCATCGGATGGGAAAAAGGTGCCGGCGAAAAACGGCTTTTTGTCCGGGGTCATGAAAATGCTGTTGGGCCAGCCCCCGCCTCCGGTCATGGCGTGGGTCACATCCATGTAAACCTTGTCGATGTCAGGGCGTTCCTCGCGATCCACTTTGATGGCCACATAATGCTCGTTGAGCAGGGCCGCCACTTTCAGGTTCTCGAAGGAATCGTGTTCCATGACGTGGCACCAGTGGCAGGTGCTGTAGCCGATGGAAAGGAAAATGGGTTTGTCTTCGCGGCGCGCTTTTTCAAAGGCCTCGTCCCTCCAGGCATGCCAGTTCACCGGGTTGTGCGCATGCTGCAGCAGGTACGGGCTTTTCTCATGAATAAGTTCATTGGTATATTCATATCCGCCGCCATCTTGTTTTGTCATATCTGCTTTATTGGTATTGGTCACGGCATTGGCCTCCGATGTGTCTTATCTGAATGTGAATAATGCTCCTGTGCAAACCGGGTGCGTTATCAAAATAAGCATCAAAAGTTTGCGATTGAATTTGAAATCGAACACCTGTTTCCCCATGCATGGCTTTTATATGTGCGCGGGGCCTAACGCCAAAGGGAACAAGGGAATCCATTGGGATGTTCCGAACCGGCGCGGCTGCACATATAATTGTGGCATGGCGCAAATCAAGGAACTCACGTTTGAAGTGGACGGCCTGAAACTGAGCGGCGCGCTGCACATGTCCGATGCGGCGAACCCCGCATGCGTTATCATCAGCCACGGGTTTGCCGGTTACGGGGACAGCCCCAAGTGGAACTTCCTGGCCCGCGGCCTGGCGCATGCGGGATTTGCCGCATTGCGTTTCAGCCACCGCGGGTGCGGGGATAGCCAGGGGGATTTCGCGGACACAACGCTCACGGGCCGTGTGCGCGACCTGCGCGCGGCCATGAACACCGCGGTGCAGCACACGGGAGCGCGCGCCGTGGCCCTGCTGGGCAGCAGTTTCGGCGGCGTAACCGCGCTCCTGTGCGCCGATGACCCGCGTGTGCGCTGCGCGCTTGTCATGGGCGCGCCTTCGGATTTTGATTTTTTCGCGGATATTTTTCCGCACAGCGACCCGGCGCGCGATTCCCTGCTTGAATTGGACGGCATGCGCGTGAAAAGCGGCATTATCGTGGATGTGAAAAATTACGACATCCTGGACGCCGCATCCCGCGCGCCCGGCCTGTGCGTGATTCACGGCCGCAATGATGAACTTCTGCCCGTGCGCCACGCGGAACGCATTTTCAGCGCCGCGCCCGAACCAAAGGAACTGCATATTCTGCCGGGCGCAGATCATCCTTTTTCAAATGAAACGGATCAGCAAACAATTCTGGATACCGCGGTGCGCTGGTTCCAGATGTATCTCAAGGATTAATTAAAAATAGAATTCAGCCACATGCCCGAAAACATATTGCCCGATCCTGAAAAAATCCTGCTTGTGCAGGCCGGGGTCACGTCGCCCCTGTACCCGTTCCGCTCGCACCCCCTGGGACTGATGATGCTGGCAGGGGCCGTGCGGCGCGATAATCCCGGTGCGCATGTGCGCATCATTGATATGAAAGTGCAGGACGCCACCCCGCAGGCCGTGGCGCAACTGGCTCGGGACCAGGGATACGGAATCGTGGGGGTGGGCGCTTTTTCCGTGCATGCGGAAATCATGGCGGACGTGGCGCGCACTGTGCGCAAGGCCGCGCCCGGGGCCGTGCTGGTTGCGGGCGGGCCGCACCCCACATGCCATCCGGAAAAGGTGCTGCGTGACGCTCCGTTTGATGTGGTTGTGGCCGGGGAGGGCGAGGCGGCTTTCACCACACTGGCGCGCCGCTGCTGCGAGCAAAAGAATTATTCCGATATTCCAGGAGTTTCCCTGTTGCGTAACGGAGAATTATTCCGCAATGCGTCGGCGCCTCCCTGTGAACCCAACGAATTGCCTGATCCCGCCTGGGACCTCATCGACATTGACGCGTATGCGCGTGTATCAAGTTTCAGCGTTCTGGGCCGCCGCCGCTACATGAGCCTGTTCACCTCGCGCGGCTGTCCGTTCCACTGCATCTACTGCCACAAAATTTTCGGCAAATCGTTCCGCCCCAGGTCTGCGGACAGGGTTCTGGCGGAAATGCGCGAACTCATGGACACATACGGGGTCACGGATTTCGATATCCTGGACGATGTCTTCAATCTGGACAGGGACCGCGTACTTGCAATTTGCGAGGGATTGCTCAAGTTTCCGCGCAAGGTTACCCTGGCGTTCCCCAACGGGCTGCGTTCCGATTTGCTGGATGATGAAACCCTGGCGCTCATGCGCCGCGCCGGAACTGTTTATATCAGCTTCGCCATTGAATCCGCCAACCCGCGCGTACAAAAACTCATGCATAAAAATCTTGATCTTGAAAAAGCCGAACGCGCCATCCGCACCGCCGCGCGCCTGGGCGTTTTCTGTAACGGATTTTTTATGCTCGGTTTCTTAACAGAGACACGCGCCGAACTGAACCGCACCGTGAATTTCGCAGTACACTCACCTTTGCACACCGCTCATTTCCTCAAAGTCACTCCATTCGAGGGTACGGAAATTTTCGACATGATGCCCGAAGAATTGAAGCACAGGGCCGAGACCATGCCCGACGCCATGAAATATTATGACCGCAGCTTCAATCTGTCCGAATTGGAAAATCAGGAGTTTATCCGCGTCATGGCCCGCGCGCACCGGCGGTTTTATCTCAACCCCCTGCGCCTGCTGCGCCTGTTTTGGGCGCATCCGTTCAAGCGCAACCTGTTTTCCTTCGCGCTTTTCGCCGCGAGACGAATCCTGCTCGGATCCAGCACCGGCCGATAACTTGCTCGTGCGTGGGCAGGGCGGCCGTTTACGGCATTAAAGCGTCTTCGACGACTCAAGAAACCTTTTTGTAAAATGGTTCTTGAGAATCCTACCAAGACTTTCACCGGGCAATCCCCCGGCAAAAGCCTGCCGGGGATTGCCTTCTTGAACCATTGCGAATGGTTTTCATGAAAACATGATTTCTATCTGCCATATTCGGAATGATCGTTTTCTTCAAATGTGAATTTCAATACCACAATTTTACAGAATCTCAAATCCCATGCGACAACACGGCCCGTGCATTGGTATAATGTCACTTGTACAGGAAAGGGCCGAACATGCTGATTCTTGGAGTAACCACATCGCATCCGGAATGTTCGATTGCGATTACACACGACGGACACACGCTTTGCGAAGATATATTTGACGGAAAGCGCACATGCCTGGAGGAGCTGGTTCCCCGCATTGAGCGCATGCTGCAGGGCTGCGGGCTTGACTACACGGACATGGATTTATTTGCCGTGGATCGCGGCCCCGGGGGCCTGACCGGGATCAAAATTGGCATTGTGACAGTGCGCACCCTGGCCCAGATGGCCAGAAAACCCGCGGCTTCATGCAGTTCCCTGCGGGCCATGTGCTGCGGCGCGGATGCGGATTTTGTTTTTCCGGCCACATACTGCTCGGCCAAGGACGTGTATTACGCGTGCTTCCAAAAAGGCAGCGGCCTACCCCGGAGGCTCACCCCGGATTCTTTGGGAACCGCCGGGCAGGCGGCCGCAGAATTCGCGAAATACAGCACGCCTGAATCATTGCTGATCGGCGACATGGCGGAAGCCGTGGCCGCCCATATGACCGAGCCTCCGCGCATCGTGGCTTCGCACCCGCCCCGCGCTGCGCACGTATGCGCCCTTGCCTCGGCCGCCGCGCACCAGCCCTGGCATGCGCTCCAGGCCAATTACCTGTGCGTCACCAATGCCGAAAGCATGTTCGCAAAACGAAAGGCCGGGTCCTGATATGGCCATGCCCAGGGAATCCGCGGCAACCCCCGAGCCCCAGCCGGTTCGCGTTTCGCCCATGACCGTGGATCACCTCTCGGAGGTTTACGCCATCGAAATCGCATCTTACCCGCGTCCATGGCCTTTCAAATGCTTCATGGATGAACTGACACGCAACAAGTTCGCACGCTATCTCGTGGCTGTGGATAACACCGGCGCGGTGCGCGGCTATGCCGGGCTCTGGATGATTCACGACGAAGGGCATATTACAAATATCGCCGTGGATCCGGAATGGCGGCGCCGCAAAATCGCCGAACAAATCCTTGTTCACATTATTGATCAGGCCCGCAAGCGGGAACTCAACAGTATGTTCCTGGAAGTGAGGCGCTACAATGTGGGCGCGCAAATGCTTTATACACGATATAAATTTGAACCCATAAGCGTGCGTGAGCGTTATTACGCGGACAATGAGGAAGACGCCATTGTGCTGCGCGTTGAAAACCTGGGCGCACAGGAATTTCTTGATAATTACACAAAACGGCGCACTGCGCTGGGAAAAGCCATGCGGGGCGAATAACCGTAAAACCGGACAAACCTGGAGGCGCATTGTGGCGCAGGACAACATTACTAAGGAAACGCGCGATGCCGCGCGCATTATTTCCCTGGACCGCACGGACAAGCGCAATGCCATGACCGTGGATATGATGTGGGCCCTGGCCGCGGCCCTGGATGAGGCTGAAGCTGATAAAGGCGTGCGCGCCGTAATCATTACAGGGCAGGGTGGGTGTTTCAGCGCCGGGGTGGATTTCATGTCCCTGGCCCAGCTCTCCCAGCAAATGCCCACAACCCAGGATTTCCGCCATTTCCTGTACCGGTTCCAGGATGTTTTTACACGCATGGAACGCATGGAAAAGCCTGTGATTGCCGCAGTGCACGAATACTGCCTGGGCATGGCCTGGGAACTGGCCCTGGCCGCGGATTTCCGCGTGGCCGCCAAAGGCACGGTGTTCGGCCTGCCCGAAGTGCAACTCGGGCTCATCCCCGATGTGGGCGGCACATCGCGCCTCACGCGCCTGGCCGGCGAAGCGCGCGCCAAGGAACTGGTCATGCTCTCCCGGCGCATTGATGCGGACCAGGCGCACGCCATGGGCCTGGTCAATGACCTGTGCGAAAAAGGGGACCATCTGGAAACCGCTCTGGCCATGGTTGGGGAACTAAAGGGCTGCGCGCCCCTGGCCGTGGGTATGGCTAAAAAAGTTATCAATCGCGGCGCGCACCTGGACTCAGCCACTTTCCGCGAACTCGAGGCTTTTGCCCAAAGCACTCTGCTCAATACTGAAGATGTTAAAGAAGGAGTGATGGCTAAAATGCAGAAACGCCCGCCGGATTTCAAAGGTAAATAACCGGATTTTGCTGATTTCGGCGTTTTTATGTCTGTTATTCTGTTATTTTCTGCTTTTCCGCATTTCTCCTTGACCCGCACGTACAGTTACGTACTATAATTACCTGCATAAGCGGCTTATGCCGTTGTTTAGTTATTGAACAAGCGCTGCAAGTCTGTGCAGACAATAATAATCACAGCAATTAATGCGTCTTGCAAAATCCAGAATCATCTGCCGCTTTTGTTATGGCGTGTGCGGCCCGGGCAGAAATTTTTGCCGGAAGACGCACGGACAAAGACTAAGAGTTAAGGACCGGCCTCAAGAGACGTGAAGAAGATCAGCATTTTTGATGCCGAGCCGGGCATGATCCTGGCTAAGCCGGTCACGGTTCTGCATACCACCGGGCGCGAACTCATGCAGGCCGGCCATATGCTGCAAAAGCGCCATATCAAAAAGCTCAATCAATGGGGCATTGAATACATTTACATTGAAACATACGATGATGAAAATCTCATCGACTTTGTTTTCAGTGATTCCATCCGGTTCCTCGCAAAACAAACTTACGAAGACGCCATTGTGTCCCTTACGCGCCTGTCCAAACTGTTGCTCAGCAAAGGCGAATGCGACATCTCGGAGGCGGGCAAAACCGTGTCCCAGATCATGGATGTCATCGCCATGGAGCAGGGCATCCTGTCCCTGCTCAGTAAACTCAAGGAAACAGAGGAATATATTTATCAGCACTGCGTGGACGTGAGCGTTGTGTCGCTCATCCTGGCCCGGGCCCTGGACTACACGCGTGATGAACTGCAAATTGTGGGCACGGCCGCGCTTTTACATGACATCGGCCTTGTCCGGTATAAAAAGAAGTTCTGGGACAATTCCATGATCCAGAACGTGCCCACCAGCATCCGCAAGCATCCCACCATGAGCCGTGAAGTGGCCGCGAAAATCGACGGCATGGAGCCGCGCATACTCGATATCGTATCCCAGCACCACGAATACATCGACGGCAGCGGATATCCCCTGGGCGTGAAGCGTGACGATATTGACGAGTTATCCCGCATCGTGTGCATCGCCGAAGTCTACTGCCACATGGTTTCTCCAATACAGCAGGAACACGCCATCAATCCCCACGACGCCGTGGGGGTGATTCTGGATCCGCGCTTCAACCGGTTCGATCCCCGCGTACTGCGCGCTTTCATCGCCAACATGGCCATTTATCCCGCAGGCACATTTATTCAGTTGAATAACTACGTGCGCGGTGTTGTGCTTTCAAGCAACGTGGACAAGCCCATGCGTCCCAAGGTGCTTGTGCTGTACGATGACGACAACAAGCCCGTCAAACCCTTTCCTGTGGATTTGTCAGACCCCAAGTATTCAGACTGGTATATCGATAAAGTCATTCCCGGACAGGACATCACCAAAACCCTCGGCAAACTGCTCCGCATTTAAAACCTGGATAATCCGCCCCAAGCACGCGTTGCGGGCAAGGCCGTGATTTCGCATGCCAACGCTTATCCGTGTGCGAAAATCCGTATATCTTGAAAATACGGCGGAAGGTCCGGACCACCAAAGCGCTTTTAATCATGCTCATATGCCGTGTGAGCGATTTTCACACGGTAACACAAGTCCTAAGCCTTGAAATCCCCCAAAAACACGCCACAGGACAACTGTGTGCGACCATGCCGGTGCGTTGATGAAGCGCCGTTACAGTCAACTATAGGTATGGATAATTGCGATTTTTCTGTTCAATCAGTTTATTCTCTTAATAATAATGACACTAGCCTAATACATATATATAATTAAGTAGTAATATTAATAAATTTATAATTCCATATTGACAAGACAAAGCAAATGCGATAAATTTTTACAGATTGAGTATACCATCTATAACAAGGCGAGCGTATTGGAAGATCTTCAGGAATCTTACACCACACAGCAGGCGGCGGACATCATCGGGGTCCATAAGAACACATTGCTGAACTGGATACGCAGCGGCAAAGTAAATGACGCCAGGCGCGACTGGAAAGGCTACAGAATCTGGACCGGTGAGGATGTCAGGAATCTGCTCGAACACAAGTCAAAATATATGCAAATGAAACTGGACATCACATGAAGCGTGCCGCGGTGCGGTGCGCCGTGTCATGAGGGAGGCATCATGGCAAAGAATAAGAATTCGGATTATATGGCCAAAAATATCCAGGTGCTTGAGGGCCTGGAGGCCGTACGCAAGAGGCCGTCCATGTACATCGGCAGCACGTCGAGCCGCGGCTTGCACCACCTGGTCTACGAGGCCGTAGACAACTCGATTGACGAAGCCATGGCCGGGCACTGCACCCAGGTCAAGGTGTACATTGAAGAGGACGGCAGTGTGCGCGTGGTGGACGATGGCCGCGGCATTCCCGTGGACCTGCATCCGCAGGTCAAGCGCCCCGCGGTTGAAGTGGTCATGACCAAGCTGCACGCGGGCGGCAAGTTCGGCGGCGGCGGTTACAAAGTCTCCGGCGGCCTGCACGGCGTCGGTATTTCCGTGGTCAACGGGCTCAGCGAATGGCTCGAAGTCACAGTGCACCGTGACGGCAAGAAGTATTTCCAGCGCTACGCGCGCGGCGTGCCCGAAACCGAACTCGAAGTCATCGGGCAATGCGAGGATTCCGGCACACGGGTGCGCTTCAAGCCCGACAGCGAAATTTTCACAACCACGGAATTTTCGTTCGATGTGCTCAGCAAGCGCTTCCGCGAACTGGCTTACCTCAACCGCGGCCTGAATATTTACTTCGAGGATAAAATCACCGACAAGAAGGCCACATATTTCTACGAAGGCGGCATCGAGGAATTCGTGGAAATGCTCAACAAGCACAAGGAATGCGTGCACCCCAAGCCGTTCTATATGCACGATTCCAAAGAAGACGTGGAAGTGGAAATCGCACTCCAGTACTTCAACGGCTACAATGAAAACATCCTCACCTACGCAAACAACATCCACACCATCGAAGGCGGCACGCACCTCATTGGTTTCAAGAGCGCGCTGACCCGTTCCATCAATGACTACGCCAAACGCTACAAGATTTTCAAAAACGGCGAGAAACTGAGCGGCGATGATGTGCGCGAGGGCTGCACGGCTGTTATCAGCGTCAAAATTCTTGAGCCGCAGTTCGAGGGCCAGACCAAGACCCAACTGGGCAACAGCGAAGTCAAGGGCATCGTGGATTCCATCTTCTATGAAAAATTCAACATCTTCCTTGAAGAAAATCCCACGATTTCCAAAAAAGTCATCACCATGGGCCTCACGGCCAGCCGGGCGCGCGAAGCCGCGCGCAAAGCGCGCGAGCTGACACGCCGCAAAAACGCCCTGGACGGCGGCAGCCTGCCGGGCAAGCTGGCCGACTGTTCCGAGCGTAAGCCCGAACTGTGCGAGCTGTACATCGTTGAGGGCGACAGCGCCGGCGGCAGCGCCAAACAGGGGCGCGACCGCCGCACCCAGGCCATTCTGCCCCTGCGCGGCAAGATCATCAATGTGGAAAAAGCCCGCCTGGACAAAAGCCTCAGCAACGAGGAAATCCGCACGCTCATAACAGCCATCGGCACCAGCATCGGCGACGATTTTGACCTTGATAAACTGCGCTACGGCAAAATCATCATCATGACAGACGCGGACGTGGACGGCGCCCACATCCGCACGCTCCTGCTCACGTTCTTCTACCGCTATATGAAAAAACTCGTGCGCTCGGGCCACGTGTTCGTGGCGTGCCCGCCCCTGTACCAGATCAAAAAGGGCAAGTCCGTGCACTACGCGTATGATGACCGTGAGAAAGAAAAAATTCTCAAAGAACTCGACGGCGGAAAAGGCGTGGGCATCCAGCGCTACAAAGGCCTTGGTGAAATGGACGCCGACCAGCTTTTCGACACCACAATGGATCCCCGAACACGCATCCTCATGCAAATCGTTGAGGGCGACGCGGCCGAAGCCGAATCTATTTTCACGATTCTCATGGGCAGCCAGGTGGAGCCCCGCAGGGAATTCATTGAAACCTACGCCAAGCAGGTCAAGAACCTCGATATCTGATCCGGGTTGCACCGGATTGCGTTATTGCATTTCATTGACAGTGAACCATTGAAGAGAGAGGAAAGAAAATGACACAACAACCTCCCAATGAACCGCCCCGGGATGAGCTGGTCCTTGTCAATATCGAAGACCAGATGAAGGATGCGTACATTGACTACGCCATGAGCGTAATCATCGGCCGCGCGCTGCCCGACGTGCGCGACGGCTTGAAGCCGGTGCACCGGCGCATCCTGTACACCATGGCCGACATGAGCCTGGGGCCCGACAAGCCGTTCCGCAAGAGCGCCAAGGTTGTGGGTGACGTCATGGGCCGGTTCCATCCCCACGGCGACTCGGCCATCTACGACACCATGGTGCGCATGGCCCAGGATTTCACCATGCGCTACCCCCAGGTGCAGGGCCACGGCAACTTCGGCTCCATCGACGGGGACAATGCCGCGGCCATGAGGTACACCGAAGTGCGCATGGCCAAGATTTCCGTGGACATGGTCGCCGATATCAAGATGAACACCGTGGATTTCCAGGACAGTTACGACGGCTCCGAGCAGGAGCCCACGGTGCTGCCCTCGCGCATTCCCACTCTGCTTGTCAACGGGTCCGACGGCATCGCCGTGGGCATGGCCACCAAAATTCCGCCGCACAACCTCAAGGAAGTGGTGAATGGCTGCATCGCGCTCATCGACGATCCCGAACTGGATGTCTCGGGCCTCATGAAGTATGTCAAAGGCCCGGACTTTCCCACCTACGGGGAAATCCTGGGCAAAAGCGGCATCCGCGATGCCTACGAAACCGGGCGCGGCAAGCTTGTGATTCGCGGCAAGAACGAAATTGAAGAAATGAAAAGCAACCGCCACCGCATCATCATTACCGAGATTCCGTATCAAGTGAATAAAACAAATCTGATCGAACAGGTTGTCGCCCTGGTGCGCGGCAAACAGATCGACGGCATCAGCGACATCCGCGACGAGTCCAGCAAAAAGGGCGGCATCCGCGTCATCATTGAACTCAAGCGCGAAGTGAACCCGTACGTTATCCAGAACCAGCTTTTGAAACACACCAGCCTTCAGACAACGTTCGGCATCATCATGCTGGCCATCCATGAGGGCAAACCCATCCTGTGCACGCTCAAGGACTGCCTGTGGCTGTTCATTCAGCACCGCATGAATGTGGTGCTGCGCCGCACCGAATTTGAACTGGACAAGGCCCAGGCCCGCGCCCATATCCTCGAAGGGCTGCGCATCGCCCTCGAGAATATTGACGAGGTTATCGAAATCATCAAAAAGTCCCCGGACGGCGCAAGCGCAAAAACTGCGCTCATGAGCCGCTTTGAACTGAGCGAACTGCAATCCCAGGCCATCCTGGACCTGCGCCTTCAAAAACTCACCGGCCTCGAAACACAGGCCATCCTGGATGAGTACAACGAGATCATCAAGAAGATCGCGGAACTCGAAGACATCCTGGCCAGCGAGGCCCGCCGCTACGGCATCATCAAAACCGAACTCGAAGAAGTCCGGGATAAATACGGCGACAAGCGCCGCACAACCATCAGCGGCTCCGAAGCCGACTTCGACATCGAAGACCTGATCCAGAAAGAAGAAGTGCTCATAACCATCACGCGCGACGGATGGGTCAAGCGCCTGCCCGTGGACACCTACCGCAGCCAGGGCCGCGGCGGCCGCGGCATCATCGGCCTCAGCACCAAGAAAGAGGACATCGTCAAGCATTTGTTCGTGACCAACACCCACGATAAAATCCTCTTCTTCTCTGGCCGCGGCATGGTCTACTGCCTCAAGGCCTACCAGATTCCCCAGGCCAGCCGCACGGCCAAGGGCATGCCCATCGTGAACCTGCTGCAACTGGGCCAGGCCGACCGCGTGAACGCTGTGATTCCCATTGGCGACTTCGACGATGAGCGTTACGTGTTCTTCGTCACCAAGGAGGGTGTTGTCAAAAAGACACAGTTGCGCGAATTCGACACCAACCGCAAGGGCGGCATCAAGGCCATCACGCTCAAGCAGGGCGATGACCTGTGGTCCGCCATGCTCACCGACGGCCAGAGCGACATCGTGCTGGGCACCAAAAAAGGCCTCAGCATCCGGTTCAATGAATTGGATGACGTGCGGCCCATGGGCCGCGGCGCGGCCGGCGTGCGCGGCATCAGCCTCAACCGGGGTGATGAAGTGTGCGGCGCGGGCGTGGTTCAGGATGAAAGCGCGCTCCTGTGTGTTTGCGAAAAAGGCTACGGAAAGCGCACCCTGCTCAAGTATTACAAGAAACAAAAACGCGGGGGCAAGGGCATCCTCACCATCAAAGCCAGCGAACGCAACGGCGAAGTCGTGGGCATTGAGGTTGTGGACGTCAAAGAGGACCTCATCCTCATCAGCGAAAAGGGCATTATCATCCGCCAGCCCATCAACACCATCAGCGCCACCATTGGCCGCAGCACCCAGGGCGTGCGCCTCATGCGCCTGGATGAAGGCGACAAAATCGTGGCGTTCGAGGTCTTCGAGGAGTCCGACGCCGAAGCCTTCGGCCCACCCGCTGAAGACGCATAATCCACGTACTTTTTAAATGAATTCAAAAGCCCGCTTTTTTCGGCGGGCTTTTTTCATTCTGATTCAGGACTTTATCATTCCGCGTTTCTCATGAATAATTAGAGAGGCAACGAATCAGATAACCGGGAGGGTTTCAATTTGAAAACCATGTGTCGTTCATTTCTGTTTGTGCTCTGTTTTGCTGTTTGCGCAGCAATGTCCGCATCCGCAGCGGAAACCGCAAAACAAGTCAAAGCGCCTATCGTGCGGGTGGATATGTTCAAAAACGGGTTCGCTGTTGTAACCCACGAACTGGCCGCGGAAGCGGGCGTGGCCCAGTATATTATTGACGGGCTGCAAAACCCTGTTCACGGCACCTTGTGGGTGCAGTCAGAAGAGCCCGTGACTATGAAGTTCTTCATCAGGCAAGAAATTGAATCAAAGCAATCCGTGATGTCTTCCAGGGACATTCTGGATTCATTGATTGGAGAATGGGTGCTTATCCGCCTCATGAATGAAGAGGAGGTCGATGGCATATTGCGCGGCGTGACCGCCGATACGCAGCTTGTGATCCTGGAAAGCGAGGACGGCACACTGCTCGTGAAAGCCGATGAAATCATGGGGCTCGAGGCTGACAGGAAAATCAAATACACCGAAAACAAAGAAACCAAAATTGCAAAGCCTTCGATTTTGCTGACAACCGGGGCCGTTCGCAGGAATCAGAAGATTACCATTTCATATCTCACGCGCGGCATTTCCTGGGCGCCGTCATACCGCCTGGATTTGTCTGATAAGAATAAAGGACGGCTGCAGATGAAAACCGTGGTGCGCAATGAGATGATGAGCATGGACAATGCGGAATTTTTCCTGATCAGCGGCTTTCCGTCGATTAAGTTCAAGGATGTTTCTTCGCCCGCGAATGCAAACACATCGTGGGCTGAGTTTTTCGCGTCCATTTCAGGCGGGTCCGGTTATTCCGGCGCGCCCATGATGCAGCAGGCCATGAGCATGAGCAATGTGGCTCCGCGCTCTATGGACATGTCCGGTTCTTCTTATGCGGCGCCAGACATTCCCTCCGGGGACTATGATATTCACTATCTGCCCGCGGGGCGCCAGTCGCTGCAACTCAATGAATCCCTGGTGCTGCCCCTGGCCGATGAAAAGATTGCTTATGAGCGCGTTGTGGAGTGGAACGTTGTTGACAACATGGATACCTACGGCAACTATCTGCCCCCAGGCAGCGGCCCGGACGGCATTGATTTGCAGCAGGATGTCTGGGATGCGGTTAAGTTCGACAACCCGTTCGCGTTTCCCATGACCACGGCCTCCATCAGCATGTACCAGAACAATGCGTTTCTGGGCCAGTCCCAGGCGTTGTGGACCGCGCCGGGCCAGGAGGTGTTCACGCGCATCACCAAGGCCATGAATGTGAAAGTGGATCACACGGAGTCCGAAATCCCGGATATGCGCAAGGATGTTGTCATCAGCAATCACACGTACACAAAAACGCAAGTCAAGGCAACCGTGTCTGTGAAGAACAACCGGGGCCGGAAGGATAAAATCATCATCCGCCGCCGGTTCAGCGGAAAATTGCTCAACGCGGACGGAAAGCCGGCGCAGACCCTGTTGCCCGAAGGCGCGACAAAACTCAACGAGCGCAATCAGCTCGTGTGGGAGGTTGAACTGGAGCCAGGCAAGGCAGCCCAGTATCCATACATTTACGAAATCGTATTTTGAATAAACCGCGCCCTTGAAACACAGGCCCCCTCCCCATGGCGGGGCTTTATTTTCGCTCGTATCATGCGGTTCACTACGGGCGCGAATTGAAAATGGATATAATGCCAGTAGAGGCATGCGTCAGAGGAGGCAATTCATGGATCGTAAAACGGAATTTCAAATAAAGCGGGACCGGATTGGCAAGTACCTGGAAAAGGCCGGCGCCGACGGCGTTGTGCTGGGGCGCACGGACCATTTCGCATGGGCCGCCTGCGGGGCTTCCAGTTATGTGAACACAGCCACGGACAACGGGGCCGCGTCCCTTTTATATCTGGACGGCAAGGCGGTGGTGATAACAAACCGCATCGAGAAACAGCGGCTGATTGACGAAGAGATCAGCAGCCTGCCCGTGGACGTGGACGCCATTCCCTGGCAGCAAGACCAGGCAGGGTACGCGTTGAAAAAGTACATCGGCGATAAAAAAGTGCTGAGCGACAACGGGTTCGGGGGCCTGCCCCTGCTGGATGCGGATTTTTCCAAGCTCATGATGGATCTGACCGAGGCCGAGGTGCGGCGCTACAGGGCGCTCGGCGGCCGCGCGGGCAAAGCTTTGCAGACAGCCTGCAAGGATATCAGGCAGAACATGACAGAGCGTGAAATCGCCGGCATGGTGTCCCACCGCTGTTACGATGTGGGGATCACGCCCATCGTGGTTCTGGTTGCCGCGGATGACCGCATCGCCAAATACCGCCACCCGTTGCCAACCGGCAAAACCGCGAACAAGATGGTCATGGTGGTGCTGTGCGGGCGCAGGAACGGGCTCATCGCGTCCTGCACGCGCATGGTGAGTTTCGGAACGCCCACCCAGGAAATCATGGACCGGTACGCCGCGTGCGTGATGGTGGATGTGAATTTCAACGTGAACACACTGCCCGGCACGCGCGTGGGCGATGTTTTTGAACTGGCGCAAAGAGCATACAAAATGGCCGGGTTCGACCTGGAATGGGATCTGCACCACCAGGGCGGCCCCACCGGATACCGTACGCGCTATTACACCGCCACACAGAACAGCGATGATATGGTGGCCGCAAATTCGGCTTATGCCTGGAATCCGTCCATCACAGGCGCCAAAAGCGAAGACACTCTCCTGGTGCTTGAGGACCACAATGAACTCATTTCCCAGGCGCCCGACTGGCCGCAGATTGAACTGGAATGCGAACATATGAGCATTGAGCGGCCCGATATCCTCGTGGTGTGACTCTTGGGCGGCATTGCGCGTTTCGCCAATTCTTCCGATAATGTATTGTTATGAAAAGAACGTTTTACATCCTTGTGCTTTTGTGTTGCTGCGCCGCACTTGTGGTTTTCGTGAGAAGCCGCACCAGCGGCATGCATGAGCGATGGCAAAAAAAACAGCAGGAATCGGACATGAGCCTCAACCGGCAGCGTCATGCGTCCTCGGTTGTGGTGTTCGAATTTCTGGGCTCGGGGTTCAAGCCCCTTGTGGCGGATTTCTACTGGGTGCGCGCCACCACACTCAAATCCGATGAACTGTTTGAAATGCGCAAGCAGCAGGCCGTGCAGGGCATGCCCAATCTTCTGGAACACGTGCACCTGGCCAGGACCAAGCAGGAAAAAATTGAATTGTACGAACTGCTGCGCAACGCCACGCTTTTCGATCCGAATTTTGAATACGCCTATTTCTACGGCGCGCACCTGCTCGCATTCGACGGCCAGCCCGATCTGGCCATTTCCCTTCTGGATTACGGCCTGGCCAAAAATCCCGACTCGGGCATGATTCCCGCGCTCCTCTCATTCATCTATTACTATTTCAAAGGACAGAACTATTTTCCGCAAGCCGCAGAGTATGCCAAATTGTCATTCCACAACAGCGGCAAGTATTCTTCCATGTACAAGGAAGTAACCAACTTGTACGCTGCGGGCCAGGAATATGACATGGCCATCGAGTTTCTCAAAAATGTACTGCAAACCAACAATGACCCGGCCACAAGCTCGGAAATCCGCGAACAATTGAAATACCTGTATGTGGAAAAACACATTGTTTCATTGCAGGCGCTTGTGGACAAATATATAGCCCGTTACGACGGGCAGATTCCCGAGTCCATGGATGTTTTCATCACCATGGGGTTTGTGAATGACATACCCGAAGATCCGTTCGGCGGCAAATATGTGATCACGGATCAGGGCCAAGTGGTGAATGAACCCAATAACCGGTTCGAGCATTTTCAGAATCTGCGCGAGCATATTCCGGAAGAAGGGGTTAAAGTGGAACCGAATAAAATGCATGACCCGCATGTGTATTAGGGGCATGATCCCGAACCTGAATAATTCCGAAAGGAAGCAGCGCGATTGACTGAAGTCCTGGAATACAAAAATTTATATAAACAATACAAAACCGGCATGGGAAGCAACAGGCGCATTGTGGCTGTTGACGGCCTGAACCTCAAGGTGAACCAGGGTGAGATATTCGGGTTCCTGGGACCCAACGGGGCCGGAAAAACCACGTGCATCAAGATCACCATGGGTTTTCTGCGCGCCACTTCCGGCCAGGTTACAATCCTGGGCAAATGCAACACGGACTGGCGCATGCGCGAACGCGTGGGCTTTCTTCCCGAGAACCCGGCCATCTACCCATACCTCACGGGGCGGCAGGCCCTGGCCGTGTGCGGCCGCATGTTTTCCCTGGACGGCGCGACCCTGAACCGGCGCATCGCCGAAGTGTCCGAGCAACTCGGCCTGGACCTGGAACTGCGCATCCCCCTGGGCAAGCACAGCAAAGGCATGCTCCAGCGCGTGGGCCTGGCCCAGGCCCTCATCAATGACCCGGACCTTGTGGTGCTGGACGAGCCCATGAGCGGCCTTGACCCCATCGGCCGGCGCATGTTCCGCGAAGTCATTCTCCGGCTCAAGGAACGCGGAAAAACCGTGTTCTTCAGTTCCCACATCCTGTCGGATATCGAAATGCTGTGTGACCGCGTGGGCTTGATCCACAAGGGAAAACTCGTCATGGACACGCCCATGGCCTATATTCTGGAACAGCAGAAGCAGGGCGGTAAAAACCTGGAACAGATTTTCATGGAAAAAGTGGGGGCGGTGCGATGACCGGACGTATATACTGGATTGCCGCCAACACCGTGGTGGAACTGCTCAAGGACCGCGTGATCCAGGGCCTGGCGTATGTGGGTGTTTTTCTCATCATGTGCGGCCACCTTATTGCGGAAATGTCCGTGGTGGAGCGTGCGCGCATGATCAAAGACGTGGGCATCGGCGCAATATTCCTGGTGGGCGCGCTGGCCGTGCTGTTTGCGGGCACCAATCTCCTGGACCGCGAAATCCGCGAGCGGCAGGCCCTGTGCATTCTGTCAAAACCCATCCCGCGATGGGCGTGGCTCGCCGGCAAAACAGCGGGCCTCACGCTTGTGCTTGCGGGTCTGATTCTCACACTCACATTGTTTCTGGTATTTTTTCTATGGGTTGAAACAGGCGTGGTTCTGCCCATGCTGCTCGCGGGCGGCGTGTTTCTTTTCCTCATGTTGCTCATTGTCATGGGATACGCGATTCTGTTTTCCACCATGACATCCCAGTTCATGGCCCTGTTTTTCGGTTTTCTCGTTTTGATCATCGGCCACATGGTGGATGACTTGAAGATTTATTGGGCCAGCCGCGCTGCGGGCGCGCAGATTACAACTAAAATTTTCTATTACATTCTTCCGGATTTAAAATTGTTTTCGGCCTGGCGCGTGGTATCGGACACCAGCGTGGTAAGTCCCGTGGAATTCCTCTGGCTCGTTCTTTACTGCATCGCGTTCCTGGTCATCACCCTGGTTTTGGCCGCAATTATTCTCGAGCGCAAAGAGTTTGAATAAAATATCCTATATCCAATAAAACTAAAAAAGCCCGCTGTTTGCCGCGGGCTTTTTTTATATGTATCGTAAATTGAGAATTTAATTATTGCCTGGAGATGACCATGCGCGCGTCCGCGGCCACCATGCTTTCGCCATCAGCGGGAACGAGCAGGGGATTGATGTCCAGCTCGCGGATGCGCGGGCAGCTTGTCACCAGGGATGAAAGTTTGAGCAGGATATCGATCAGCTTTTCCCGGTTGGCTGCCTTCATGCCGCGGAATTCGCCCAGGATCTTTTTGGCTTTGATTTCATCAATCATGCACTCGGCGTCGTAGCGGCTCAGCGGGGCGATGCGCATGGAAATATCCTGCAAAGCCTCTACATAAATGCCTCCGAGCCCGAACACGATCACGTGGCCGAACTGTTGGTTGTAAATGATGCCCAGAAGCAATTCGCGCGCGCCGGTGATCATTTTCTGAATGGTGACGCCGCGGATGGCCGCATCCGGGAATTTCTTTTTTGCGCCTGCTGTGACGGAAGCGAAGGCCGCGCGCACCTGGTCCTGGTTTTCCAGATTCAGAGCCACGCCACCGGCTTCGGTTTTGTGAAGGATATCCGGGGAATCGATTTTGAGCACGACCGGGAACCCGAGTTCTGCGGCCACGGCCGCGGCCTGGTCCGCTTCCGCGGCCGGCATATCCTGGGCCAGGGGAATGCCCAGGGATTTGAGGATGTCCACGGCCTCGGCGGTCAGTTCCGTGCGATCCTGATCCAGGGCATTGTCGATGATATCCTGAATGGCGGGCCTGTCCACTTCGCGCAGGTCGGGCTGGTCGGCCCGGTGCGGCAACATGGCATGGTGCTTGTGGAGCATGTCCAGGGCTTGAATAGCCTGTTCCGGGGAATCGAAAATCGGGAAATCCGTGTTGCTTCGGATCCTGTTGATATCGTTGGAATTTCCGGCCACGCACAGGGCGATGGGTTTGTTGAAATCCTTCATGAGCTTTTTCATCATGGGGAAGATGTTGCCGATTGTGCCGCCGGGGATGTTGTCAAGGAAAATGAAGCTGAGCATGAGCGCGTCGATGGTTGGCTCCTGAAGCAGGCGCAGCACAATGGTCGCGTACATTTCAAAGTCGAACATATCGCCCAGGTCCATGGGGTTTTGCAGTTTGATAACGTGGGCGCGCACGTGTTTTTCCACGTCCGTGATGAGTTGCGGGGGGAAGGCGGGCAGTTCCAGGCCCAGGCGCTCGCACTCGTCCGCGCAGATTACGGCGTGTCCGCCCGTGGGCGTAATCACGGCGACCCGGTTGCCTTTCATGGCCGGCATTTTGAAGGCATTGGCGGCCACGGCCATGTCAAGAAGGTTGGTGGTGCGCACCACGCCCACCTGGCGCAGAGCCGTATCCACAACCCTGTCGTCGTTGGCGATGGCGGCCGTGTGGGACGCCGCCATTTTGGCGCCGCTCGCCGTGGTGTTGGCTTTGTACACAATTACGGGTTTGGTTGTCTTGCGCACCGCGTCCATGAAATGGCGGCCGCGTGCGATTTCCTCAAGGTACAGGCACATCATTCTTGTGCTTTCATCGGTTTCCAGGAATTCGATGATGTCGCCCTCGTCGATGTTGAGCTTGTTGCCCAGGCTCACGTATTTATTGATGCCGATGGCGTTGCCCGTGAAATTGTTGATGATGCTGAGGCCCACGCCCCCGCTCTGGGTCATGAGCGCCACCGGGCCCGTGGGGAACCGGCTCATGCGCACAAAGGGCAGGCACAAGCCGTTGTCCTGGTTGATTACGCCCAGGCAGTTGGGCCCGATGAAGCGGATCCCGTATCGTTCGGCAATGCCCGCGACCTGGTTTTCGAGGCCTTTGCGGTCTGCGCTGAATTCGCTGAACCCGCCGCTGGAAATGATGGCGCGGCGCACGCCTTTTTGTCCGCATTCTTCGAGCAGCGGGGGAATGGACTGGGCGGGAATCAGAAAAATCACGGTTTCCACGGTTCCCGGCACATTGGTGATGGATGTGTGAATGGGCAGTCCGTACACCTGTCCCTCTTTCTGGCCGATGGCGTAGATTTCTCCCTCGTAATGGAAGTCAATGAGGTTCTTGACGATGGAGCGCCCGAAATTGGTTTTTGTCTCGCTGACCCCGAACACAGCTATGCTTTTAGGGAAGAACAGAGTTCTCATGGATTAAACGCCTCTCGTGAAAATTCAATACGCCCGCTGTGGAAGCACGGCGCAATCATTTTATAGGGATTTGCAGACCGTAGTTTCAAGTGATTTTACCACGCATGGAAACCTTATCATAAGAACAAATAAGAAAACCGCACCCGAAAATGCGGCCCCAAATCATGCGCCGGGGTTTTCCGCCCAGTCAAGAACCCGATCTATGGCATAGAACGTACCGGTGAATATCAAGGTTCCCTTATTTACAGTGGTCTTAAAAGCGGCGTCCATGGCATTTGCGACATCTGGAGCGATACGCACATCCGTGCAATGCCTGCGCGCGAATTCCGCGAGTTCGGCAGCGGGCCATGCGCGGGGCGCGTCGAGCTGCGCGCAAATGATGGTGCGGCATGCGGGCCCCATAGCGCGCATGAATGCAGCCGCGTCCTTGTCGCGCATCATACCGATGACCGCAGTCACGGGCGCGCCCCCGGTTTCCTGCACTAACTCGCGTTTCATGGCTTTGGCTGCGGGCGCGTTGTGGCCGGCGTCCACGAGCACACGCACGGTTTTGCGGCCCCGCGCCACGGTGTGCCACTGCATGCGCGCCGGGAATACAGTGGTGTTCAGGGCTTTGGCCAGATGCGCGTCCGTTGTGGCGAAGCCTATGTCCGCAAGCACATCCAGGGCCGTGCGGGCGATGCTGAGATTTTCAGAATAAAAGGCATTTGTGTGGAATATACCGGGGATATCATTTTCGATCCGGGCGCCCGCAGGATTGGGCGCGGCCCAGGTGAGGGCCGCATTCTGTTTGCGGCAGGCTTGCTGCAGCACGTCGTTGACATCCGCGTGCTGGCGCAGGGTGACGAGGTGGGCGCCGGGTTTTATGATGCCGGCTTTTTCGCCGGCGATGGCGCGCAGGGTGGCGCCCAGCACGGCCTTGTGGTCGTGGCCGATGCGGGTGATGACCGACAGGAATCCGGGAATCACGTTGGTGCTGTCCAGGCGCCCGCCCAGCCCGGTTTCAATAACCGCGATGTCAATTTCCTTTTCCGCGAAATACTCGAACGCCATGGCCGTGAGGGCTTCGAAATAGGTATGCTCGTCGGGACGCGCCTTGCCTTTGCCGATAACCGCATCGTACATGCGCGCGAAATCCTTTTGTGAAATCATCTTGTCATTCACGCGGATGCGCTCGCGGATATCCCTGATGTGCGGAGAGATATAGAGACCCGTTTTGAAACCCGCGGCGCGCAGGGTGGCTTCGGTGATGAAACACACGGAGCCTTTGCCCACGGTGCCCGCCACATGTACGCAGGGGTATTTTGCCTGCGGGTTGCCCAGGCGCGCCAAAATATCGCTGATGCCCTGGAGGCTGAACACGGGCTTGAGCAGGTGGGCCTTCTTTTCAAAATTTGAGAAATCATCCAATCGGTTAAGGGCTTGCGTGTAGGAAGTCATGTCAGGGAAACGGCTCCCCAGAAAGCGGGGAGCCGGGTGTGATCCTTTCGTGTTATAGGGCCGTTGCCTGCGGCGTCAGATGAGTTCGATCTTTTCGGACATTTCTTCGCGGGCCACCTGCATGAGGGCCTCGAACCTGCAATCGAATCGCAGCACGCCAACAACGGTGTCGCCCTGCTTGATGGGCGCTGAGATTGTGATGCCGAGCATATCGGTGATTTTGGACTTGTACATGCCCGTGACGTGGATGTGCCCGTTTTCAAAGGGCACGAGGAACCAGGCGCGCTTGACGTAGTCCTTGTCCAGTTTCTCTTCGTCAATATCGGTGATGTGCCCTTCGCGGGTGAAGATGGCTGTGTTTTTCTTTCCGTCCTGGTCCGCGATGAGCGCGAGTTGAATAAAGGAATGCTGATTGAACACTTCCCTGAGAATGGGCTCCTGTTTTTCGGGATCCATGGAAACGATCGCGGGATCGTTGACGAATTTCTCGATGGTGGAGGCCATGACCCGGCGCGCGGTTTCTTTGACGTATTTCATATCGATATCGAAATATTCCGGCATGTAGCGCACGGCCTGTTCGAGCATCTCTTCGTTGGATATGGCGGTCACGCGCCCGTCCAGGTACTGGTCGTTGACCCATGTGAGCATTTCCATGATGCCTGGGTGGCGCTTGTCCACGCGCGAGCGTGGTTCGAGTTTGAGATACGTATTGATCCAGTGCGCGATGCCCGCGGCCCCGGACTTGTCCGTGATGGTCACGGCCAGGGGGCGGTTGAGCAGGGAGTCGGTATCGAAGATGTTGTAGATTTCCTCGTTCTTTTGAATGCCGTCGGCGTGGATGCCGGCGCGGGTTGTATTGAATTCCGAGCCCACGAACGGCTGATCCGGCGGAATCTCCTGTTTGAGTTCGTTGCGGAAGTAATCCGCAATTTCGGTGATAACCGTGGGGTCGATTTCATCGCGGTGGCCTTTGAGGCCCATATAGTCGATAACCGCGGCTTCCATGGGCGGGTTGCCGGTGCGCTCGCCGATGCCCAGCATGGAGGTGTTGAGGGCGCTGCACCCGTAGAGCCAGGCCGTGACGCCATTGGAATGCACGCGGTAGAAATCATTGTGGCCGTGCCATTCAAGCAGGCGCGAGTAAACGCCCGCGTCCTGGTTGAGCGCGCGGATCAGTTTGGGGATGCCGCGGGGCAGCACGGCGTTGGGATGCTCGATGCCGAATCCCATGGTGTCGCACATGCGGATGCGCACGGGCACCCCGTACTTGCGGTACAGTTTCATAAGCTCGATGGCGAAGGGCACGCAGAACCCGTACACATCGGCGCGGGTGAGATCTTCGAGGTGGATGCGCGCGCGGATGCCGTTAAACAGGGCTTCCTCCACAATGGCCAGATAATCCTGCATGGCCTGGCGGCGCGTCTTCTTGAGTTTGAGGAAGATGTGGTAATCGGACGCCGAGCACAGGATGCCGGTTTCGCGCAGTCCCATTTCCTTGACGATTTGCAGGTCTTCCTTTTTCGCGCGGATCCAAGCCGTGATTTCGGGATAATCATACCCCAGCTCGAGGCACTTCTCAACGGCCTCGCGGTCGCGCTTGCTGTACAGGAAAAATTCGCTCTGCCGGATAACCCCGTTGGGGCCGCCCAATCGGTGCATGAACGTATACAAATCCACAATTTGTTTCACGGTAAAGGGGGCGCGCGCCTGCTGGCCGTCGCGGAACGTGGTGTCTGTGATCCAGATTTCTTCGGCAGGGTTCAGGGGTACGGAGTCTTCTTCGAACAGGATACGGGGCACATCAGAATATGGGAATTGCTCGCGAAACAGTTCGGGCTCGTCAACGTCCTGGATGGGATATGATTTCTTCTTTTTGAATAATAATTCCGCCATTGTATAAACTCTCCTTGTAACTCGTTCTCTTGAAAATATGGTCAGAAACTTAGGTAGCGCAAACGGCTGAAAGGGAAATGACCAAATGTATTATATCATTTATAAGAAATAAGTGCGTTGAATTCAAATTTTCTGCGTTTGGCTACGATGTCAAATTATTGAAATTCTCTGATTAAGCGTGCTGTTTTACGCGGTCTCTGCATGGGGATAAAGTGATTCGCCCGTTTGATTTCCATGGACGCGCATCCGCGGCACAAGCGCCGGAACCGGTCAAAGCACTCGGGCGTGAGGGTATCGGAATTTTCGCCTCTGAGGATGAGGGTAAACGTGTCCACGCGCGCGGGCCACGCCCATACATCAGGGGAATAGTTCTCGAATCCGCGGGCTTCCACCTCGGGTGGGCACAGGAGCATAACGCCGGCGCCGTGCGGATTTTGCACCAGGCCGTGGTCAATGTATGCGCGCAGGAAGTCCTCGCGCCAGTCCTGGAACATGGTGCGTTCTTTGAAAAAGTCGTATGCCTGCTCACGGCTCTCCCAGCCGTTTCTGCGGCTGCGAGCGCGCTTGGCCAGGGGATGATATCCCTTGATGCCCAAAAGCCTGGCAAATCGAATCATGGCGCATATTCTGGATGAAAGAAGAACCGGGTCTATCATGACCAGGCGCGAAAACAGTCCGGGCCTGCGCGCGGCCGCGAACATGCCCGTGACCGCGCCGATGCTGTGGCCCACATGATAGGCTTTGCCCGCATCCAGCCATTCCAGGAACGCGATGATGTCGCGTGAAAGCTGGTGCCAGTCCTTTATTGTGGATGCGCCGCCAAGCTGCCCGCGATGCCCCAGGCCCACCACGCGGAAGTCCTGCGCCAGGTCTGTAATCAGCGGTTCGTAAACGCCGGTTGGTATTCCGTTGGCGTGTGAGAAATGCAGCAGGGGTTTGTCTCCGCCCGTATCAATATAAGGCAGCTCGGCCCCGCGCCCGTGAAATACATGTGTGCGTATCATGCGGTCCCCTTATGCGTGTGGCGCGTGCGATGCGGGTTATTCCATTACTTCTTCCTGCGTCCTGGCCAGATGGGGATAATCCAGGGTGATGCGCTTTCCATTGAATTCAATCACATAAAAACCTGTGTCGAATTGCGCGGTGCAGTAGGGGTTTTGAACCCGTTTGTAGCCGTTGAGGGGGATTTGCTCACCAGCAACGGCCAGGGGGCCGGTCCAGGCAAAGGATGCGGCGCCGATATGGGGCGCATCAAATGACACGGCCAGGGTGTCGAGGTCCACATTCAGCGGGGCCGTGGTCACGGCCCGGGCAAAGGCGTCGAATGATCCGTATTCGGATTCGCTGCCAAGGAACGCAATCCAGATTTGTTTTGTGCCTTTGGCTATGGCGTCGTGTACCCACGGGCTGTCCGGATCCTTCCATTCATAGGGCAGGGCCGAATACAGGGCCATATAGCCCTGCTTGCGCCGTCCCATAATCCAGTGGTCCTGCTCGCGCACTTCGTCGAACGCCCATTTGGGGAAGAACGCGTGGGTGAAATCAAAGACCTTGCGCTCACCCAGGGCTTTGGTCATGTCGATGTCGTAGAGAATGAACGCGAGGTTTTTGTACTGGCCCACGCGCGGGAACCGGTTCTGGCCACCCCAGTAGCACGGGGTGCGGTCATGCAGTTTCAGGGAGCCGGGGTTGGTGGTGAACACAACGGCTTCGGGGCTGAGGGTGGCCTGCCACACATGCTGCTGGTTGCCGCGTGTGCCGGGCCGGTAGTCCTGCGCGCTGCTCAGCATGTAGTCATGCGTGCGGTAGGTAATCTTGTTGACTTCGCCCAGCAGGGTGCGGTCGGATTCAATCTGCATGTTTTTTCTCATGGCCCCGGCCGTTCCGTTGCGGGGCAGCATCTTGTGCAAATCGCCGATATCCGCGAGGAACGGCTGGTTCCAGAACCCGTATTTGTCCGCAGCCTCGATAAACAGGTCCAGGATCTCGGGCTGGGAGTAAATGCCCATGCCGAGCAGGGGCGCGAGGTCTTCCATGTCATGGAAGCTGAGGCCGTAATCCGGCACTTTTTCAAGGGGAATGCCGTGGCGCTCCAGGTTGACGTACTCCGCGGGATTGTCTGTTGCGATATCCAGCAGAACCTGCGCGGGCCTGTACCGGCCGGATGCGCACAGGGGCACGGCGTCCATGCCCGCGCACCCGTTGAAGCTGCCGATGCCGGTGATCATGGCCAGGATATCGTGGGTGTCATCGTCGCGGCCCGTGAGCACGTCCTTGGCGTAGGTGCGGCCGTGCGACGTGCCGTACACGCCGTGGAACTGGTCCGCGATCATGTCGAAAAACATGATGTCCGCCACAATGGCCGCGGCCTGGGCGATTTCCGGGTCGTCCGCGAACTGGGCCAGGTTGAGCACTGCGCCCAGGTCTTCTCCGTAGTACACGTTGGAGTCCCATTCGCTGAATCCCCAGCGCGCGCGCCGCTCCATCCATTTGAGAATTTTGGGCCGGGCGTGTTCCATGTGCCAGCGCCCGGTCTGGCCGTTGTTCGTGAAAATGTCATCCGGGAATAATTGCCCGGCCAGGAATTCATTGGCGTGAAACAGAATCTGATGGTTTTCGGTCCATGTGATCATGGTGTCCGGGCCTGGCTCGTCGAACCAGTATTTGAAATCGAGCAGTGTTTTTTTCAGGCGTGCAGAATGCTCATTGCTGAGGAACGGTGTTTTGCCGTGAATGAATAAGGTTGTCACAATTCTGATGGCGGTGAAGTCCGCACAGTCCTCGCGGCCTGCCAGCCTGTCTGAGAAACTCGCCACCACATTATCCGGCATGGCTGCGTCGCGTCCCAGGAGTACGCGCGCCACGGCCCCGTCCCAGCCGCCGTTGTGTTCCGCGGTCCATTCCAGGGCAATGCGCACCCGTTCATCATATGTGGACGCGTAAGGTTCCGTGTAAAAGGGCGGGGCATCGGGGCGGGGGTTGTCCCTGTCCAGGGCCATTTCCGGGAACGGGTATTCCAGGGGCTTGGCGTGAATTGCAGGCGACGCCGCAACAAGAATTACAATTAAGAGGTACATGGTCAGCAGTGTGTTTTTCATGGGCAATCTCTCATTAGCCGCGTATGCGGCCTGATTTTCAGTCCGTTACATTATAAAGGAAAATCGATTTTTGTAACCTGTGAGCGTTTCGCAGTAATGTCAGTATCCGGGTCAAATCCGCCATGCATGTATTCAAAATCCAACATTTCAGGCGCCGGGAGATGCTGTCCCCGGCGCGCGATTGCTGTTCCTGTCTTGTCCGGGATGCACCGCATGAGATACAATCGGGATAGTATGCATTCAAAGGGGGGATGGCGCGTGATACACAGGTTGCTCATCGCCATTGCCGCAATTGTGTTGATCGCCGGGTGCGCCCGGGAACGCGGCCACAGTGACTCACAGGCAAAGAAAGGATCCCAGACCATGAAAATCACAAGTTCCGCTTTTCAGCATGAGGAAATGATTCCATCCAAATACACGTGCGACGGGCAGGATATCAATCATGACCTGGCCTGGACCGATGTGCCGGAAGGCGCAAAAAGTCTGGTGCTGATCAATGACGACCCGGACGCGCCCGTGGGCCTGTGGGTTCACTGGGTTTTGTACAACATCCCGCCGCAAACCAAGGGGCTTGCAGAAGCCGTGGACAAAAAAGCGGCAACGCTTGGCGACGGGTCCGTGCAGGGCACGAACTCCTGGGGCCGCATCGGATACGGCGGCCCGTGCCCGCCCGGCGGCGTGCACCGGTACTTCTTCAAGCTCTACGCCCTGGACGCCATGCTCGACCTGCAGCCCGGGGCGAAAAAAGACGACGTGGAAAAAGCCATGAAAGGCCACATACTGGCCCAGGCCGAACTCATGGGCCGATATACAAGGAAATAATCAATTTGATAGAATATTCATGATCGGTTGCCATTACGCTTTTAACGGGGAAATCTCATGACAAAAAACCATCAGTTGCTCAAACGCATTACGGTGCTCATCCTTGCCGTGCTGCTCGCATTGCCCGCGGCCGGGTGCAATCCGCTCTCGAAAATCAAGGGGTGGGGCGCGCGCGCCCTTGAAAAACAGCAACGCAAGGCCGTGCTCATCGGCCTGTGCATGGACACCCTGCAGGAAGAGCGCTGGCAAAAGGACCGCGACATGTTCGTGGCGCGCGCCCAGGAACTCGGCGCCCAGGTGCTTGTGACCGAAGCCGCGGGCGACGACGAACTGCAGAACAAGCAGGCCGATAACCTGATCACCCAGGGCGTGGATGTGCTCGTGGTGGTGCCGCACAACGGGGTCACAGCCGCGTCCATCGTGGAAAAGGCGCACAAGGCCGGCATCAAGGTTATCGCATATGACCGGCTCATCAATGATTCGGATCCGGATCTGTATATTTCTTTTGACGGCGAGCGCGTTGGATTCCTGCAAGCTGACTATCTGCTGAAAAAACAGCCAACCGGCAATTATGTGTGGCTGGCCGGAGCGCCAACGGACTTTAATGCGCATCTATTCAGAAAAGGCAATGAGCGCGCTTTGAAACCCTATATCGAACGCGGAGACATCAAGGTAGTGTTCGATGACTGGGTGGAGGACTGGAAGCCCGAGAACGCGCGCCGCCTCATGGAAAACGCGCTCACCCGCAACAATGACAATGTGCAGGCCGTGGTGGCGCCCAACGACGGCACGGCAGGGGGCATTATCCAGGCCCTGAAATCGCGCAACCTTGCGGGCAAGGTTCTGGTGTCCGGGCAGGATGCGGACCTGGCCGCGTGCCAGCGCGTGGTTGAAGGCGTGCAGGCCATGACCGTGTATAAACCCATCCACGCCCTGAGCCGGGCCGCTGCGGAAATCACCGTGGCCGTGGCGCGCGGCGAGGATATTTCAAGCCGCATCAATAACGCGGTCAACAACAAGAAAATCGATGTTCCGTCCGTGCTTATTCCGCCTATCCAGGTTGACATAGACAACATGATGGAAACCGTGATCAAGGATGGATTCCACGCCTTTGAGGATGTGTACCGCAATGTGCCGTTTGACCAGCGCCCGCCCAAGCCTTAGATCGACATGCAGCAAATTACACAATTGCGATTCAAGACAAAGCCGTAAAAGGAAATCCCGACATGTCAGCAGCCCACATCGAAATGCAGGGAATCATCAAGGACTTCCCCGGCGTGCGCGCCCTGGACAACGTGACGTTCAGCGTGAACAAGGGTGAGGTGCATGCGCTGGTGGGGGAAAACGGCGCCGGCAAAAGCACGCTCATCAAAATTCTGAGCGGCCTGTACGCGCACGGAACCTACGAAGGGCGGATCCGCATCAACGGCCAGGAGTGCCGGTTCCGGGGCATCCGCGATGCGGAACACGCGGGCGTGGGCGTCATCTACCAGGAATTGTCTCTGATTAAGGAACTGGCAGTAGGCGAAAATATTTTCATCGGCCGCGAACCCACGACCATGGGCGTGATTTCCTGGAACAAAGTGTATGCGCGCACGCGCGACCTGCTCCAGGACCTGGGACTGGATGTGAACTCGCGCGCGCGTGTTAAATATCTGGGCACGGGGCAGCAGCAACTCGTGGAAATCGCCAAGGCCCTGAGCCTGGACGCCAATATCCTCATCCTGGACGAGCCCACGGCCGCGCTCACCGAGAGCGAAGTGGAAACGCTCATGCGCATCATCCGCAGCCTCACCGCGCGCGGCGTGTCCTGCATCTATATCTCCCACAAGCTCAATGAAGTGTTTGACATCGCGGACCGCATCACGGTGCTGCGCGACGGCCAGACCATTAATACATACGACAAAAACGCTGTGGACGAAAAGCAGATTATTTCCGACATGGTGGGCCGCGAACTCACGGACATGTACCCCAAGCAATCTGCGGACGAGGGCGGCGTGGCCCTCAAAGTTGAAGGGCTGACCGCGTATGATCCCGAAATCGAGACGCGCAAGGTTCTGGACAACGTGTGCTTCGAGGCGCGCGCCGGGCAGGTGCTGGGCATCGCCGGGCTCATGGGCGCAGGCCGCAGCGAATTGCTCAACAGCATTTTCGGAGCATGGAGCGGAAAAGTCGAAGGGCGCGTCCTTCTGAATGGAAAGCCTGTATCCATCAAATCCCCGCAAGACGCCATCCGCAGCGGCATGGGCCTGGTTACTGAAGACAGAAAGCGCTACGGGCTGGTTCTGGAAGCGTCTGTGGCCCATAACATAACACTCGCCGGGCTGGACAAGGTCTGCGGCGCCATGTCCATCATTAACACGCATCTGGAACAGAAAATATGCGGCGAGCAGATTGAATCTTTGCGCATTAAAACACCTACTGCCGAGACCGTTGTGAACACGCTCAGCGGGGGCAACCAGCAGAAAGTGGTGCTGGCCAAATGCCTGCTCACTGAGCCGCGGGTGCTGTTTCTGGACGAACCCACGCGCGGCATCGATGTGGGCGCGAAAACGGAAATCTATCAGATTATGAATCAACTCGCGGCCAGCGGCGTGGCCATCGTCATGGTGAGCAGCGAACTGCCCGAAGTGCTGGGCATGAGCGACCGTATCCTGGTTATGCGCGAAGGCCGCATCGCCGGCGCATTGCACCGCAGCGACGCCACGCAGGAAAAAATCATGTCCCTGGCCACAGGCGCGGCCGGATAGAAGCGCGACACAGTCAGTGTGCTGTTAAATCGTAAGGCCCCTGGGAGGCTTCCGTGAAAAAGCTCAAAATCGACCTCAGAACCTACACCATGATCTTCGCACTGTTCACGATCTGGGTGGTTTTCGCCATGCTCACCAACCGGGCGCTGCGCCTGGAATACCACTGGGACTTATTCGCTTACCTGGGCGACATGTTTTCCACGTTCGGCAAGCATGGTTTCGAGCAAGGCATGGGCGGGCTGTTCAATGATTTCATATTCCTCAGCCCGCGCAACCTGTCGAACCTGTTCGTGCAGATGACCGTGGTGGGCGTGCTCGCCGTGGGCATGGTGCTGATCATTGTCAGCGGAAACATTGATTTGAGCGTGGGCTCGGTGAGCGCATTCATCGGCGGCCTGGTCACGGTCATTCTTTACGAAACGAGCCTGCCTCCGTTCGCCGCAGTGCTCATCGGCCTGGCCGCGGGCGCGGGCATTGGATTTATTCAGGGCGGAATCACCGCCTATTTCCGCGTGCCCGCATTTATTGTCACATTGGGCGGCATGATGATTTTCCGCGGCGCGACCATGTGGATCCTGGGCGGCCAGGACAAGCAGTTCATGGCCGGGTGGGTGAACCGCATCGGAGACGGCTACCTGCCGGACAACCTCTCGCTCATCATTCTCATCCTGGGCATGGCCGGGTGCGCTTACTGGCCCATGCGCAACCGCGCCGCGCGCATCCGCTATGGGTTTTCCGCACCGTCATCAAGCGCCACAATGCTCAAGGGCGGATTGTATGCGGCCCTGGTGCTCCTGGTCGTTGTTTTGCTTTACGGCTACAACGGCATTCCTATTTCCGTGTTCATTCTCCTGGCGCTCGTCATGCTCGTGACCTTTATGGCCAACCGCACGCGCTTTGGCCGCCACATATACGCCATCGGCGGCAACATCGAAGCCGCGCACCTCAGCGGCATCAATGTGAAGTGGCGGCTCACACAGGCGTTCATGCTCATCGGCGCGCTCAGCGCCATGGCCGGGGTCATACTTACGTCCTACGTGGGCAGCGCGTCCCAGAAAGCCGGCGGGCTTAAAGAACTCGACGCCATCGCGGCTTGCGTGATCGGCGGCACCAGCCTCATGGGCGGCAAGGGCAGCATACCCGGCGCAATTCTCGGCGCGCTCATTATGGCTTCCCTGGACAACGGACTGGATCTCGTGTCCTCTCCGCCCGCCACACGCTACATGATCAAGGGCGGCGTGCTCATCATCGCCGTGCTCGTGGACATGTTGAGCCAGAAAGACAAATAAGCGTCCGCGCGGCTTTTCTCCCCGATTTTGTTGCAGGCGAACCTGCGTTTTGTGCTTAGATAGTGAAACAGCAATCGAAAGGAATTTTCATGGTAATGAATCGTTTACACCTGCGGCATATGATGAAAACAACAATACGCGGAATATTTGCATTTTTGCTTATTGCAGTATTTGCATCGCCTGCTCAGTGCCTGGAAACCGGGCGTCTGTCTGCGGCATCCAGCGACGGCAGCAAATTGAATATCGCTTATGACAAGGCGCGCGTGGAAGTGGAATTTCTGGAAGGCGGCATTGTGCGCATAGAACTTTTCGCCGATGCCATTGCTTCTGATTTCCCATCCCTGCTCACCGTGGAAAACGGTCCCGCGCCGGTCATGTTTCAGCCGCGCCCCGCCAAACAGCGTGCGGAATCCAGCCGCCTGGCCGTTGAATACAAGCGCAGCCAGTTCGGTATCCGCGTGGCCGGGCCCGCGGACATGACACTGCTGGAAATTCCCGAAGGCGGCGTGGCCTGGGCCACGGACGGCTCCTATACGATTACCATCAAAGAGCAGATCGGAGACAAATTTCTCGGCATGGGCGAACCATTGCCGGACCAGTTGATCGGCGTTGTTCCCATGGACCAGAACGCGCAGGTGCGCCCCATATGGAACCGGCACGAGCCGCCCTCGGACCTTGGCATCCCGTTTTATTTCAACCCGCGCAGCGGATACGGGCTGTTCGTGGACAATCCGTGGCGCGCCGCGTTCGATTTCATATCAACCGATACCTACACATACTCCGCACAGGGCGGCCCGCTGCGCCTGTATGTGATCAACGGCCCGGACGCATATACGGTGCTGGAACGGTACACGGCCCTCACAGGGCGTCCGCCCATCCCGCCCCGCTGGGTAGCCGGGTACATGCAGTCCCAGTACGGCTATATCAATGAAAAAGATTTCCGCTGGCTCATGGATAATTTCCGCGACCGGGATATCCCGGCTGACACGCTCATTTTTGACCTGGACTGGTTCGGCGACCGCTTCAAAATGGGCGACCTGTGGTGGGGCGCAAACAATTTTCCGGACGGCCCCGCATTTATGAAGGAACTCGGCGAGCGCGGCTTTAAAGCCATCACCATTGTGGAACCATACGTTTTCGAAGAGAGCGTGAACCACGCATTTCTCAAGGAAAACAAGATGTTCACCCTGACCGCTGACGGCGAGCAGAACATATTCCCGTTCTGGAGCCAAAAACCCGCCGGGCTCATGGACTTCACCAATCCGGCCACCCGGGCCTGGTTCGCGGAAAAAATCGCACGCATCAAGGACAGCGGCGTGGACGGCTGGTGGACAGACCTGAACGAGCCCGAAACCGACCCGGAATCCAGCCGTTACCTGGCAGGCCCGCGCGATGCCTGGCACAACATGCAGGCGTTCCTCATGAACAAAACCATCTTTGATTTGTACCAAAAGGAATATCCCGATGACCGGGTGTTCATCATGACGCGCAGCGGGTTCGCCGGCATCCAGAGGTTTGGCAGCGGCGTGTGGAGCGGGGACGTGAATTCCACATTCCACCACCTGGAGAACCAGATCCCCATCGCCCTGTCTTCGGGACTGGCGGGCCTGCCCGTATGGAATTCGGACGTGGGCGGCTTTCACGGCAAGCCCACGGCGGAACTGTATGTGCGCTGGATCCAGTTCGGCGCCTTCTGCCCGGTGTTCCGCCCCCACGGCAGCCACGACCCGCGCGAGCCGTGGATGTTCGGAGAAGAAGCCGAGCGCATCAGCAAAAAATATATCGAACTGCGTTACCGGCTCATTCCGTATCTGTACACGCTGTTTCAACAAATGCACGCAACCGGCGCGCCCGTGATGCGGCCCATGTTCATGGAATTCCCGGGCGACGCAAACACAATGAAAATTGAAACTCAGTACATGTACGGTCCGTGGATGCTTGTGGCGCCCGTGGCGGACGCCAGCGCCAAAAAGAAACGCGTGTATCTGCCGGACGGCAAATGGACATACTTATGGGATGATCGGTTCGTGGAGGGCCCGCGCGGCATCACCGTGCCCGTGGACCTGGAAACCATGCCCCTGTTTGTGCGCGAGGGCGCTATCCTGCCCATGGCGCCGATCATGGAATATGTGGATGAAAACCCCGTGGATTCCCTTGAGATTCATTACTACCCATCCGATGATCCCACAACGTTCACACTGTATGAAGACGACGGAACGAGCACAGCGTATCTCCGGGGCGAATACGCACAGACTGTGATACGCGGCTACCAGGCCCAGGAATCCGCGAGTCTGATAATCGATGCGCGGCGCGGTTCATATCAGGGCATGCCCGAGCAGCGCTCATACCGCATGGTTTTTCACCATACGAAAAGCCCCAGGCACGTTGCCGTGGACGGAAGGAAAGCCGACAGCAATTCCTGGATCTATGATTCCGAAAATCAATTGCTCACAGTCAATTCCGCACCCGCCAAAGGCGGCTTGCAGGTGGATATTCTGTTTTAACGGATAGGCAATCTCTGCAATTTGCCCCACATGGGATTACGGCATTGCGTCCCGCACGCACTTGAGAATGCTGTCGGCCCGCGCGCTCCATGAATGGGTGCGCGCCTCGGCGCGCCGCTGTTCCATGGTGCTTTTCTCCACGCCATTTGCATTTCTGTTCAGCGCATCCACATACGATTCATAGTCATCCGCCATGTCGATAAAATCAGCGAGGTGGGCCAGGCCCCGCAATGTCACGGACACGATGGGCCGGCCCGTGGCCAGGTATTCGTACGCCTTGATTGGATCCAGGCTGTTGGTGAAATCGTTCTGCACATGCGGAATATGGCAGATATCGAAATGGCAGGTGAAATGGGGCAGACGCTCCAGGGGTTGCGGCGGAATCAGGAACACGCGTTCCAGGGATTTAAGTTTTTGGCGTGTTGTTGCATCAAGCATGTCCGGGCCCACGAACACCTGGGAGAAATTGCTGTTGCGCGATACGTGTGCGATAAGCCCGGGGTCAATGCGGTCTGTGTGCAGGGATCCCGTGTACCCTGCGACAGGGTGTTGAACGGATTCGAGTTCCAGGGGCATGGGTGCGGAGTTGATTTCATACAGGTGCGGGCGCACCCCATTGGGCATGTATATGGTGTTTGTGTGCGCGTCCTTTTTTTTCTTGTAAAGATCATGCGAAACAGTGAACACAATATCCGCGGCCGCGGTCATGCGCCGGTCATTGTCGCGGATTTCGCGCGCCTCGCGCTCGGGCAGAGACGCGGCATGCACCCAGTCGTCTGTGATGTCATACACCACGAGGCTGTGCGGGATATCCCGCGCAAGGAACCAGGCGTATTCCGGGGTGAGCCACAGAAGCGGTTTGTCAAATTTCAGAATGCGCGCGCAGCGGCGCACGTGCGCCGTGAACAGGATACGATTGATGCGGGCAAAGGATTCGGGATGATTGGGCAGAGGCTTTGGCGGCGCCGTAACCCACAGGTTGTCGCGCGCCTGGATGGGCGGGGCCGTGACCTGCCTGCGCCGGTCACGCGGCCGTGTGGCCATGTCCGGCGAACCGGCCAGCAGGCGCGGCCACGACAGGGCCGCTTCCACAAACAGCACGCGCAGGCCGCGCGCAGCGAATTCTTCGGCAAGAAACTGCCTGCGCCGCCACACATCGCCCCAGGTGTCCCGGGCCACGATAATGATGTCCATGCTGTCCGCCATGTGCCGATTATAGACGAATTAAGCCGCCGGGTACAGAACCGGCAATGAAGTGAGTTGAAAGATTGCGCACCAATAAAAACAACCCGGCGCAGGCCGGGTTGTTTGGAATAATCGAGTGCAATGGCGCTGCGGAATAGCGCGGCTTACATTTTTTTGCAGGCTTCGGGCTTGTTGCCTGAAATCAGGCGGCAAATCTGGCCTGCGATATTCTGGTAGGGAATGGCGCCCACGATGGTGTTGCCGCAGTTGTAAACAGCGGTGGGCGAGGCGTATGCGGAATATGTCGCCGACAACTTGAGGTCCTGTTCCGCGAATCCGCCGGCCTGTTCCTTGAAGCATGCGTCGAGTTCTGCGGGTTTGACCCCGGCCTGTTCCGCGCAGTAGCTCCAGTCTTTGGGCGCTTCACGGTTGCCGTAAATCTCCTTGGCGAAGCATTTCGTGTATTTGAGCCACACCTCTTTGTTCCATTTGTCGCGCAGGCAGATCATGCGGAGATTTTCGTCGGCTTCCTTTTGCCCGTGCATTGCATTGAATTTGCCGTCCGGAGATTTTTGCATAATAAAATAGGGCTCAAAATCCACGGAATCGCCCAGGGCGTCGATCATGGGTATAAGTGTATCCGTCACGTATTTCACGCCATAGGGGCAATAGGACATGATGAATGCTTCCACTTTGATCTTGCCGTCTTTGGAGCATTCGGGCACACCGGTCTTGGAAATCAGGGGCTTGCCCATTCTGAGGTTGGAAACCAGTTCCAGGACATCCTCGCGGGGCCAGTTTTCCGCCACCATGCGTTCCACCCATTTGATGACTTTGGCGCCCTCGGGGCATACGGCGCCGATGGCGTCGGCTTCGGAAAGGTACATGTTGTTGCTGGGACATACGTAGATGTCCTTGACTTCATCAATAACAGATTTTTTCTGTGTGCCCGTGGGCTCGCCGGCCCGCAGAGCGCCCGCGCTGAACAACAGGGCGGCCAGGACTAACAGGATTGTTCGAAATTTCATTCTTTTTCCCTTCTTGCCGGCTCCGGGCCGGCGCTGGATTTCCACACCTTGAAACGAACATCTATGCTTTATGATAATACGCTGTGCAAAACTTTCATCATGCCGTTTTCAAAGCCGTAATCGATTATAGCGGGCCGTGATGCGCGTGTCCAGAAATCAGGGCCTGATACGCATTGAAAGCCGTGTCCCCGTGTGCTATGATTTCTCTGCTATGCCGGCAAACCTATCACCAGAATTCAAAAAAGCGGAAGAAGAACTTCGCGTCGCCACAAACAGCCAGGAAAAGATACTCGCCCTGGAACTGATGATGGCGACTATCCCCAAGCACAAGGGCACGGAAAAGATGCAGGCGGACATCAAGCGCCGCCTGAGCAAATTGCGCAACACCGAGGAAAAAGCGGCCGGAAAGCGCGGGGACGCCCTGCATGTGCGCAAAGAGGGCGCGGCCCAGGCGCCCATTGTCGGCCCCCCGAACAGCGGGAAATCATCCCTTATTAAAGTGTTATCCGGCGCGGACGTGGAAGTGGCCGCGTATCCGTTCACCACCATTCGCCCGTTTCCGTACATGATGCCCATGGAGGACATTCAGATACAGCTCGTGGATACCGGTCCCGTGGCTGAGGACCGGCTTGAGCCTTACCATGTAAATCTGCTGCGCAATGCCGACCTGGCGCTGCTGGTCATGGACCTGGGCGCGGATGCGCCCGTGGGCGAGTTCCGCGCCATGCTGGACACCGTGGCGCGCGCCAAGGTGGATTTCGTGCGCGATTTCGATGGCGAAGCCCCCGAATACGGTGTCAAGCCCAAGAGAACCATTGTGGTTGTGAATAAATACGATCAGGACGAAGACGATGTGCTGCTGGATGAAGTGCGCGCGGCCTTGGGAGAACGCTTTGAACTCATCCCCGTTTCCTGCACAACCGGGCACAATATCGAAGCGTTGCGGCATCTGATTTTTGAAAGGGCCCGCATTTTGCGCGTGTATTCAAAAATCCCTGGCAAGCCGCCTGATATGGCCAAACCGTTTGTTGCGCCCATCGGCAGCACGGTTCTGGATGTGGCGCGCCTCGTGCACAAGGAATTCGCCGACAACCTGCGCTACGCGCGCATCTGGGGTTCCGAACGTTTTGACGGCCAGAAAGTACAGCGCGACTACGTGGTGCACGATAAAGATATCATTGAATTGCACATTTAGTCGAAATGAATTTCTCGGATTTTAGTCCGGAGTGGTTCATTTTTTGTAATGAATTCCGACACAAAACAAATATAGCCATAGCCAATCAAAAACAGCAATGTGAATAGCTGGTTTGCATGTGAAAGCCACATAAATATTCTGTGAGGCAAATGCCCGGCGCGTATTTGCCGGGCATTTGCCCGTCGAAAAGATTTGGGAGGATTCTCAAGGAACCCGTTTTCAAAAGGGTTCCTGAGTCGTCGAAGACGCTTTTATCGTTCGTACTTATCTTAATCTTCTGAATTTTGCCCGTTTGCGCCGGGCCACAGGCGCGGAGCGCGGTCAATGGCGGTCTGGCGCGCGCGCACGTAATCCACGAGTGCGGGCAGACCCTGTTCCAGGGTGATGTTTGCGCTGAACCCGGCCATGTCTCGCATGCGGGACACGTCCGCGCACTGGCGCGCCATGTCTCCGGGCCGGGGGGGCAGATACTCCAGGGGGTGTTCCGGCATATTGAGCGCCCGAAGCACAGCGCGGGCCGCATCCAGAATACTGTGTTCCCGCGCACTGGCGATATTAAGGGGCGAATCCGGAATTGCCTTGCATGCGGCCGCGGCGATAAGGCCGCGCACCGTATCATCAATATACGTGAAGCTGCGTGTCTGAGACCCATCTCCATACACCGGAAGAGGGCGGCCCGCAAGCGCGTATGCAATGAAGCGCGGCAGCACTTCTCCGCTGTGGCCTGAAATATGTTCGCCGGGACCATAGGCGTTGAAAGGGCGCACAACCAGCGCGGGAAAGCCATTGGCCCGGCGCAGGGCATCGCACAGCAGTTCCCCGGCAAGCTTGGTCGCGCCGTAAACCGTTGTGGGCCGCGGATTGCACGTTTCAGGCGTGGGAAAGGTATCCACATCCCCGTAAATGTCAGACGATGAAACGTAAACGAATTTCCCGACCCCGGCTTTTCGGGCCTGGGAGGCCGCATTCAATGTGCCGCGCACATTTACGGCTTCCGCGCCCTGATGGTCTGTGATGCAGGCGCGCAGATTCATGACCGCAAGGTGGAACACGATATCGCAGCCTTTGAACAGGGATTCAAGATCCCATGCATTGCGGATATCGCCGGTCACAAGTTCTGCGTTGTTTCCTTGCAGAACATCCGCAACAGCATCGCGGGATCCTGTGGACAGATTATCAAAAATCGTGACCCGGTTGTTTTTGGCCAGGGCGCGCGAAAGGTGAGCGCCGATGAAGCCTGCGCCTCCGGTAATGACAATCCTTTTTTCAGTGATTTCGTTGATCATGGCATGCCTGGCAAATGTGGTTTATTGTTCTGTTGCATTCAGGAAAAGGTCCAGGAAGCAGACCTTCCACCCGCTGTCATACCGGTAAAGCTGCAGGATGGGTCCGCCCTCACTATCTGTGAGCCTGGCGCTGTCGCCCTGTATTGTGGCGTCCATGGTGTGATGGAAATAGACATCGATAATTGTGTGCATATCGTAATCGGGAAATTGCTGCTGTAATGCCTTGAAGGAATTCGGATTACTGAGATTCGGGGGATCGTTGAGCATTACCTTGCTGAACTCATCAAAACTCGGGACTTGATCCGCGGGCAGTGACTGTTCAAGGTAATCATAGATGCATTGTATGTCGAAGATCTGCATGAATTTGTTTGTGTCGCCCTCTAACGAGGCGATTTCCATTGCCGCAAAAGCCTGGATGGGTGTGAGTTGATCCAGGGGAAGCGTGGCCGGGTCCGTGCGGCCTGACACATCCGGCTGCGGCAGATCCGCGTTGAGCACGAGCCAGTTATTGGATGTTCCGGGGCTGATTTCCCCGCCCAGATCGCCGAGTTCGTCGCTCAGCCAGATCGTGTAATTTATCAGAGACTCGCCTGGAAACGTGAAGCGAATCACCCGCGCCTCGGCGTCCTGGCCTGTGCCTGTGGCCACGGTGCGCGTGCCTTTCTGCGACATCACATAATGCTCCAGCGTGCGTTTGTCATCGAAAATAGCATAAGCGTCCAGCACCGGAGCGCGGTCCCATGGCAGAGCGCGCGCCAGGGTCTGCTGAAACGTGATGGGCTCCCCGCCGGGCGTTTTGAAGTCAAACGTCTCGGTATCGTTTCCGTCCTTTGTATATTCACAGGATACGCGATCCGCACTATGTCCGCGGCAGGAAATATTAAGGATGCTTTTTTCGCCCGTGATTTTGTTATCTTCAATGATTTTCCCTTTGCGCGACACAATGGAAAAATCCGGGCGCATGATTACGGTATTATCTTCATTGTATTGCACAGGGCCAAGGCGCAGAGCATCCGAAGTTTCCACTTTATAGGCAGGTGCGCCGTCAACCAGTTCGCTGCTAATGCGCTCGATGCTGTGTCCCATGCGCAGGGTGTCGAACATATAGTAATTAAATGATTTTTCTCCCAAAAGCGATTCATTAATGCTTGTGAGTGCCGCAGTAAAACCCTGATGCCTGGGAGGCGGCTCGAACGGCGTGCTGCGGAGCGCGGCGGTGAACGACATGATGAGGAAAAGAACAACGCCAGATGTATGCATGCGGCAACCACCTCGATTTCTCAGTTGATATCATTGTACATGAAAACAGAAAGATCGCGCTACAAATGACATGCGGAGACAGATGAATTAATCGAAGACGAGGGACGCCTCAAACGCGCTGTTGAAATCCGCGCGCCCGGACAGTTCGATATAGGTGATGCGCTCTGCAAGAATCCGGGCGCGCTCCCGTTCCGCGCGGCTTGCCAGGGCGCGCGCCGCGCCTGCAAGCGCGGCGTTGCCGATAAACCTGATGCGCTCCATGGGGACATGGGGTGCGAGTCCGGTTGTTCGCGCGGTCTCCGGTCTCAAAAACGTGCCCAGTGCGCCCGCCGCAAGCACAGCATGAAGATCCTGAGCGCCGATTCCCGCGGCTTTGAGAAGCACCTGCGCGCCTGCGGAAATAGCGCCGCGCGCAAGCTGCAACTGGCGCACATCACCCTGCGTGAAAAGCACTCCGGATCCGAGGCCCGCGGATTTCACGACACGAAACGCCGGGCGGCCCGCATGATCCACAGCAGCGTGCGGCTGAAGGGCGACGGGCCATGTGACCGGAGCACTGAATCTGCCGGACGATTCCACAACGCCTGCATTCAGCAGGCCAGCCAGACAATCCAGAGCGCCTGTGCCGCAAAGTCCCGATGGTTCAACATCACCTATGGTTGTGAATTGCACGCCGTTTTCTGTGACGTCCACCCGGTCCACGGCGCCGGGCCATGCGCCCATGCCGCAGCAAAGGTGCGCGCCCTCAAGCGCCGGTCCGGCCGCTGCCGCGCAGGCGAATATCCGGTCCTCGCACACGAGTATGATTTCCGCATTGGTGCCAAAATCCAGAATCAGCGCGGGCAGATCCTTTTGGGCCGGGTTGGCGGCAACAAGCGCGCCCACGGCATCCGCACCCACATAGCCCGCCACGCAGGGCAGTGTGAACAGCCGCGCCCGGGCATGGCAGCCAAGGCCCGCATCGATAGCGGAAAGCGTTAGCATGCTGTTGGCGGCGGGCGCAAACGGGGTTGCGCCGATAGGTTGCGGATTAATGCCCAGAAAAATCTGAGCCATGGCCGGGTTGCCGCAAAGGCACACTTCGAGAATCGTTTCGCGGGATTGATTGATTGATTCAAGGGCTGTGCCCAGAATTTGATTCGCAGCACCCACAACGGAATGCCTCAATGTTATGAGACTGTTTTTACTTTCCGCCGCATACTGGATTCGCGAAATTACATCCGCGCCCCATGCGGCCTGGGGATTGGGCGACGAAGCGTACGCCAGGCACTCCCCGCTGAGCAGGTCCATAATGCGCACGCCAAGCGTGGTGGTTCCAATATCCAGGGCCGCGCCGAGCATGAGCGAATTGTCTTCGCAGGGCCGCACATCCAGAATCTGCGTGCGCCCGGATTCTTCGTGCAGCACCACATTAACGTCAAAATCATTATCGCGAAGCACAGAGGGCAGCGTGCGCAGAACCGGCAGGCTCGGGGCCGATGCTTTACATTGCAGGGAATCCAGAAGCCTGCGCGCATCGGAACGGCTGTCTTCGGCACGCGGCATATCCATGGACACGCGCACGCGGCGCACCGCGGGGTCCGGCGCCACGGCAATGGCTTCAACCGACTTTTCTTTTTTCATGGACGTGTTCGGCAGGAGCAATTCAGGCGGAACCATGAAAGCAGCATCCTGATGCAGAACAGCGCGGCAGGCGAGCCGCATACCGGAATCGATTTCACCGATGCTCAGATGCCTGGAATCCTCATCAGACGCGGGCGGCTCTCCCCGTGTGAAAGCAACACGGCATTTGCCGCATTTGCCAAGGCCCCCGCATTCGGCCATTAAGGGCAGTCCCGCGCGACGCGCCGCATCCAGAGCGCGCGTGCCCGGAGCAACACGCACAACGCGCGCACCGGGTTCAATTGTAATCGTAATTTCGCTCATAACATCTCCGCAGCAAACGCTCTCATTATAACAGTTTGACAGGATGCGGGCGCGAAAAAACACAACCAGATTGGTCCTTGTTTCGTCTGAACCCATATCATGAACAAATGGCAATACCGAGCCACAGGCGAGGTTTTGCCTGCCAAAGTTTTTGGGAAGGTTCGGAAACCCTTTTTGCAAAAAGGGTTTCCGAGCTTGTCGCATTGTTTTCAATTAAGAATAAAAGCCGCCCGTGCGGGCGGCTTTTATTCTTAATGCAGGCAATTTAAATCAAACTCTATTTTGTCTCCACCACATTGAACTGGTGCTCGTCGCTGTGGCCGCCGATTTCCGGGAAGTACATGAGCCATGCGCGGGCGGGCAGGGCGGATACTTCGCCGGGGACTTCCGCGCGGATCCGGTATGACAGCTCGTAGGTTTCCGCGTTGTTCATCTGCGTTGCGAAGTACGCCACCTTGTCATCGCGAATCTCTTTCTGGGGATACCACCAGCTCCAGTACCCGTAGTAGTAGGGATAATCCTGTTCCTCTTTAACAACCTCGAAGCCGCTGGGCAGCATGTCCTCGATAATCACGTACTCGCGCACGCCCTTGGGAATGGCGGTGAGATGCACGTAGATTTCGTCGCCCGGCTTGATCTGGCTGGTGTGGCGCAGCTTGTTCTTGCCTTCCTTGTCAAAGGAATAATACCGGGACACGCGGATGCCGTTGTTCTGCTCCTGGATTTTCTGTTCGGACGCGAACCATTCGAGGTGGGCCGTGAAATACAGCTTGCCCTTGCCGCTGCGCGTGATTTCGATCTTGTTTTCGCCAGTGATAAGCTTGTCCTTGATGTCGTTGAGTGAAACAGTGATCGAAGGCTTGAACACATCTTCCTGAGCGAAGTGGCCGGACAGAACCTTGACGCCGTTCACGGACACTGCGAAATCCATGTCCGGGTTCAGCACTTCGCGCGCCACCATGTAGTCCGTGAGGGCCATGACCGCGGCGGCCGTGTCTTTGGTGGAATACCAGTGGTTGCCGTTGCGGCGGCTCACCAGGTACCGCACCACCTTGGGCGCGATAGCCGCATCCGGGTCCACGGCCACAATGGCTTTGAGAACGAAAGCCGTTGTTTCAATGGTGTTGTCCATCCAGCCCCACTGGTCATCGGGCGCGTTCCAGTTTGCCAGGGCGCCGGACAGGGCCGCGTGTTTTTCCAGGTTGCGGATAATTTCCAGGGCCCTGTCGTGATTCCCGGCGCGCTCCATAACCAGAGCCATGAGGCCCTGGGAATAGGCATTGAGCTTTTTGTAATCTTTGAGCACAGCGTCCACGCGTTTGCCGGGAAGGCTCTCATTGGTTTCCGACAGGGCGTAAAGCATGTACGCGAGGGTTTCCTTGTCGGTTTCCTTTTCGATGAGATTGCGCAGGGCCGTGATGCCGCGGTTGTACGCATCCGTGTCAATGGTGTAATCGGCCTTGACGGCATTGGCGAGTCCGAAAATAACGTAAGCAGTCATAAAGGGATGGGTCTCGTCGTTTTCCCACCAGCCCCAGCCGCCGTCGTTGTGCTGCATGTCCATGAGCCTGTCGTGGCCCTTTTGCACCATCTGGGGCAGTTCCTTGAGCTTGTCGCTGGGCGGGAGGTTGAGTTTCTGCATGGCCTGTTCCACGATGATATCGGGCAGGAATCGGCTCATGGTCTGCTCCACGCAGCCGTAGGGATAGCCCACGAGGTAGTCCAGGCTTTCGAACATGGCCGCGGCAATGGACGGGGCCGTGCTGATGCGCAACACAGTGGCCCCGGGAATGGCGTTGGCCGGAAGCTTGAGGCTCGTGGCGGTTTTGTCCTTGTCCGCCTCGCCTGAATCGGCCAGGGTGCGCTTGATGCCGTGCGGCAACACGGGAATCGTGAGCTGCATGGCGTCGGATTCTTCATTGGTAAGCGCCTTGACCGTGATCCACGCGTCCTGGGGATCCTCGACCACAGCGGCCCATTCCACGCGCATGTCGCCGCCCGCGGGCACGGTGATGATTTTGTCGGCGCCGTCGATGAGCCGCACGCCCTTGGTGTTGAGAACGCATGTGACCTGTTTATCCGTGGACAGGTAGTTGTGCACCACGGCCACGATATTCTGCTTATCGTCCTGGGTGAAGAACCGCGGCGTTTCCAGGCGCACGAGCAGGTTCTTGCGCACGATGGTTTTGCCGGTGTTGTTGCCGACCCTGGTATCCTTGGAAATGCCGCGCGCCGTGGCGCGCCAGGTGGTGAGGGAATCCGGCATGGGGAACGTCACGGAAGCCGTGCCGTCCTTATCGGTTACGGTGTGCGCGTACCAGGCCGCGGTGTCGCTGAAATTGGAGCGGATCTGCGGTTGCACAAGCCCGCCGGACTCACCGTCTCCTTTTGCCATGAGCATCTTTGAAGCGCCCTCGGTGGGCGCGGGCGCGGCCATGTCCGCCATGATCATGCCTTGTTCTTCAAGCTCATCATACATGTCGCCATACCGGTATGCCATTTCCCACAGGGACACATTGGTGTTGACCTTGTTCCAGCGGCGTCCGTAGAAGAATTTGCGCGCATCCGGCACGTTCTCGGGCTGCAGGGCATAGATGGACTCGTCCACCACGCCCAGGGACAATTCGGTGTCGCCCGCGGGCTTGCCGTCCTGGCCCGTGACTTTAACCGTGAACGTGGCGTCTTCGCCGGGCTTGTATTCCGCCTTGTTCGAAGTGATTTCAATGTCCAGGAATTTGTCTTCGGGCGGCACTACAAGATTTTTGGACTCCGAGCTGTAGGAGCCGTCCTTGACCATGGCTGTGGTGAGATACACGTTGGGCTGCATCTCTTCGGTGACTTTGAACTCGAACAGGGCCGAGCCTTCCTTGAGGTCGAGTACGGCGTATTGATAAATGCGATCCGCCTCCAGGCTCACAAGCACGGCGCCGCCCTGGCTGCCGGTGATGAGTGCGCGGGCCGTGTCGCCCACAGTATAGGAGTCTTTATCCAGAATGATTTCCGCGCCTCCGCCGCCCCAGTACGAATAGCTGCTGGAGCTGTCCATGGCGTAGGCCGTGGTGGCGGCGGTGACCGCGTTACCCCTGGAGTCCGTGGTGCGCGCGGTGATGGAGAAGTACCCGGCGCGGTCGGGCACAAAGTCCAGGAGCGCCTTGCCTTCGGCATTGGATGTCACGATTTTTTCAAAAACCTTTTCTTCGCGGCGCTCGTAATTCTTTTCATAATTCCACGAAACCAGGGACACCGTGAAGTCCACATCGCGGCCGGCCACGGGGTTGCCGTCGTGGCCGTTGAGGAACGCGGTTGTCTTGATGGTGTCCGAGGGTTTGTACATGTAACGGTTGGTGTCCAGGTACATATTGAACTCGGCGCGCGTGGCTTTAACCGTGCCCGAGCCGGCCACCTGGCGCCGGCTTTTGTCTGTGACATAAGCGGTGAGCGTGTAGTTGTGGTCGTAATCGCCTTGCTTTTGCGTGTCGATTGTCACCGAGAATTTCCCGTGTTCGTCGGTGCGCGCTTCTCCGCTGTCCACGTAATTGCCGCCGTAGCTGTAGGAATAATCATCCTCATCATCGTAGTACCAGGAATAGCGGCTCCAGCCGTACCACCAGTAGGAGTACACGGGCGCGTCCATGACTTGATATGTAATCGCCGCGTCCTTGACCGGTTCGCCGAAATAGTATTTTACATCCACGTCAAACGTGATTTTGTCCCCGAGCAGCACGCGGTCTGCTCCGGGCGTGACAATAACTTCAAACTCAGGCTTGCGGTATTCCTCGACTTTGAAGTTTTGGGCCACTTCGGCGCCGCCCGCGCGCACGATGATGTTGTAATCGCCAACAGGAGGTTCCTCGCCCAGCTTGAAGCTGCCGGAGATGGAGCCGAAATCATTAATGTCTTTCATTTCTTTAATAACCGTGTTGCCTTTGGAATCCTTGATCTCGACTTCGGCCTCGGAGATTTTATCGGGCAGGCTGTAGATATTGCCCTTGGCGAAACGGATTGTGGATTTGTAATTCACCTCATGGCCGGGTCGGTACACGGGCCGGTCCGTAACCGTGTAAGCGGTGTAGCCTTCAAAATAATCCGCGTACCAGTTGTTCACGTTCATGAACGCCACGTGGCCCTTCCACCGGGCCACCACGGGAACGGAATCCTCTTTTGCGGGAATGGCGAGTTCGGCCACGCCGTCTTTGCCGGTTTTGGTTGCCAAATCGATTTTGCTGTCTTTGATGGTGAAAACTTCGGCTTTGTTCACAGCCGTGCCCGTGAACCGGTTGGTGACGAACAGCACTGTTCGTTCCCCGTCGCGTTTGGAAATGAGGGCCAGGTCCGTGACGATGAACGGCAGGTACCGGGTTGTTTTGCCGGCCGTGGCGTAAAGAATGTAAACCCCGGGCCCGGGATTGCTGATTTTATCCGGGATTTCAATCCAGTTTCCGTTTTCCAAACGGTTGCGCGTGGCTTTGACGGACCACTCGCGAATGGTTTCAGCGCTTTTGAATTTGAGGTCCTGGGAATCGCCTGGTGTTTCCGCCTTGGTCAGCATGTCAACCAGATCCACGCGCACCAGGCGCAGGGACAATTCCTTGTAGTTATAGCCTGAAAAACTGATATCAATAATCTTTTGAGAGGCGCCGATCAAGGACTCGGTGCGCATATAGATTTCAGGCATGGGTTCCTCCTCGGCGCCGTTGAGAGTTCGCGCGCCGGAAAAGAAAAGCACTGCGCTGAGCACAGCCAGCACACAGAGAGCGCCTGAAAACAGGCGGCTGTGCAGCATGGCCATAAGCGGATTGGCGCGCTTGCTATTCTCGCAGGATAAGGTTTGTTTTTTCATGCAATTTCACCTCAAGAAGTAGATTCTATGTCCCAGAATGCAGTGAGATTAATTATATCGCTCCGCATATGGGTATAGACAGGTGTGCATGAAAAATGTTCTCTGATTTGTTATGCGCAATCACAACAAATCAATAATATGACGGTGGAAATCAGGTTTTGTTATGTGCGGTTGGTTTTTTTAGAAGCAATGGCAAGGTATGCCGTTTGCAGGGCTATTGCCTGCCGGAAGGTTGGGGGGAGCTTTCCAAAGCCGTGGAAAACGCTTTTGCAGTTATTTGAAGAACAGATGCAGAATGCCGTCGCGGGTGGCGGTCCACAGGGAGCCGTCCGCGGACGGGGCCACAAAATAGGGTTGTGTTCCGGACGCCAGGTCCAGAGAACTCCAGGTAAATCCATCGTAAGATAGAATTTCAACGTTGTTGTCATAGACATCCAGGCACGCGGCCCAAAGGCACCCGTTGGGTCCCGGGGCTGCGTGGGCCACGTGCGCGCAGGGCAGGCCCGTGCGGCCTGTGTGGTGCACCCAACTGTCGGTGCGCAACTCCACAATGCCGGTCAGTGCGCCGGCGATGGCCCACACACTGCCGTCGGGAGCAGCGACCAGGGATTTGATAAACTGCCCGGAAATCGGGAGGTCGGGGCCGGGACTGGAAAACCGGCCTTCGGAATAAATGGCCACACCCTTGGGCGTGCCCACCCAGAGCGTGCCGTATGTATCCACAGCCAGGGCTGTGATATCATTGCTTGGCAGCCCGCGATCCATTTTAATGGTTTGCCACGCGCCCTTGTCCCAGCGGCCCAGGCCGCGCATGGTTCCGGCCCAGACCGCGCGGCCATTGGCCGATTCGGTGAGGCTTGTCACATTGTTGTCCGGCAGGCCCTGCGATGTCGTTATGAGGGTCCACGTCTCGTTTTGAAGCACGTATATGCCCGCGGACGTGGCCACCCACAGGGCGCCGTCGGACCGCACCAGAAGATCCGATATGGAAAGCCCGAACAATTTTCCACCGGCCGTGAGCAGGGCCCAGGTATTGTTCGCGAATCGCGCCACGCCCTTGCGCGATCCGGCCCACACGACCCCGTTGCGGTCCACAAGCAGTTTAGTAATGGGAGAATCCGGAAGGCCCTGGGATGCAATATATGGAACAGAGCGCGCCGGGGCTGAGGGCAGGGCGCATACGCCCTGGATCGGTTCAGCCTTTTTTTCATCGGGATCGGTTTTCGCGGATTCCTTTTCAAAAATTGCGAGCACATCGTCCGGGGGCTGAATGTCAGGCGGCCCGGCCAGGGTATTGAAAGAGGCATGCGCCGTGAGCCGGCAGTTTCCGCTCTGGTTGAGTTCGGCCTCCAGAAAACGAACCAGGCCGCTTTTTGAATCCGTGCACAGGCTGATAACCCCCGATGTTTCTCCTTCATCGACATGGGTGTCATATGGATCGCATGCGCGGTCCGGTGCTTTGGCCGTGTTGCGTGTCATGGGCAGCATGCTGCCTATGAAGGAAGTAAAAATATAAAGCGGGTGAAGGGGTGCTTCACGCCTGAACGCGGCCAGGGAAACCGGCTCGGGCAGGGGCGCGGTGTGCGCGTTATCCGGATACGCGGGATGGCTGATCGCGGCCAGGCGCACGGGGATGCCGTTTCGCAAATGATACTGGATAATGAGCTTGGCCGGCTCCGCGCCTCCTGTGACGATATGGGAAGTGGTCTGGGACCACCCGTCGATATTCACGCGCCCGGTTATTGTGATGCGCTCGGACTGGGAATCATCGCCGCAGCGCCGCTCCAGAAATGCGTCATATTCCATGTAGCGCGCCTGCATGACCGCATCCTGGTGCCGCGAGGCCAAGGCCCCGGCAGTGATTTCCTGGCCCATTGCCGGGCAACTGTTTGAGACAAGCACAAGCAACAGGAACACAGCGGGCATAATGAGCGCCGCGGAAAAATGCTTTTTGACGGGTCTTATTTCCATATGCCTGTTTCCTGAGTATATCGCATTTATGGCGTATCCGGGTCCGGCTTGTTGTACCCTTCAGGGATATATCCCTCTTCAACCATTTTCTTAGCCATGGGGTATCCGGAGTCGATATTGCTTACAAACGCCCGCGCGATTTCTTTTTCAATAAATGCACTGAAAAGAGGAATGGAAATCCGAAGTTTCATTTCCATTTTCTGAACGGACCGGTTCTCGTCAATCGCATGGTAGGATTGCACTCCGCTGCAATGGACCTGTTTGGTGAAATACATGGTTTCCACATCAAATGAATACACCTGCTTATTGCGGTCCCAGTGCCCGTAGGAAATCCACGTGAGCATCTCGGGGGTGAGCAGGTGCTGCACCACTTTGGGGATCTGGCCGAAAGCGCTGTATTGTACGGTCAGGTCCACAGCGTCGCCATTATCCTTGTGGTCCAGAAGTTTGCATCCCTTCAGGTTTGGCGAATTGAGCATAACAGAGGGGTCGCGGATATAGCGCTCCATGAGGTTCTCGACCAGGGTCTGGCGGGGTGCGTTGAATTCAAAGGACCGGCGGACGATCATTCAGATGAATTTCACCTCATTGTAAGTGCCGAATGCGGTGCGGAACGTATCCACGATTTCTCCGAGGGTGGCGTGGGACTCCACAGCATCAATGATAAGGGGCACGAGGTTGTCATTGGATGCGCAGGCTTTGCGCAGAGTGTCCAGGGCATTGGCGGCCGCGGCCTTGTCGCGTTTGGATTTAAACCGCTGCACGCGTTCGACCTGCTTGTCTTCCAGTTCCTGGCCGATGCGCAGCAGGTCGATATCGGGCTTGCCTTCCCTGCGGAACACGTTGGAGCCGACCAGGAGTTTCTGCTTCTTTTCCAGGGCGCGCTGATAGCGGAATGATGCTTCGGCGATTTCTCTCTGGAAGAACGCATTATCCAGGGCCTTGATCACGCCGCCCATTTTTTGCACGCGCTCGTCGTAGTCGTAAAACGCCTGTTCCATTTTATCGGTGAGCGCTTCGACGAAATAGGATCCGGCCAGGGGATCAATGGTGTTGGATACGCCGGTTTCATACGCGAGAATCTGCTGGGTGCGCAGGGCGATGAGCGCGGCTTTTTCCGTGGGCAGGGCCAGGGTTTCATCCATGGAATTTGTGTGCAGGGACTGGGTGCCGCCCAGCACCGCGCTCAGGGCCTCGGTGGTGGTGCGCACGATATTGTTCTCGGGCTCCTCGGCGGTGAGGGACACGCCCGCTGTCTGCGTGTGGAACCGCAGGCGCAGCGAGTGCGGGTCCTTTGCGCCAAAGCGCTTCTGCAACTCGCGCGCCCAGATGCGGCGCGCCGCGCGGAACTTGGCGATCTCCTCGAAAAAGTCCATGTGCGCATCAAAGAAGAATGACAGGCGCGGCGCGAAGTCGTCCACATCGAGACCGGCCTGCACCCCGCGCTCCACATAAGTGAGGCCGTTAAGCAACGTGAAGGCAAGCTCCTGCTGGGCCGTGGATCCGGCTTCGCGGATGTGGTATCCGCTGATACTGATGGTGTTCCAGCGGGGCACGTTTTCCGAGCAGAATGCGAAGATGTCCGTGATGAGGCGCAGGGACGGGTCGGGCGGGAAAATCCACGAGTTCTGCGCCATGTATTCCTTGAGGATATCGTTCTGAATGGTGCCGCCGATTTTGTCCATGCCAACGCCCTGGGCTCTGGCCGTGGCGATGTAGAGCGAGAGCATGACCGAGGCCGGCGCATTGATGGTCATGGATGTTGTGATTTTATCGAGCGGGATCTGGTCGAACATGGTCTGCATGTCGTCGAGCGTGCAGATGGCCACGCCGCAGCGGCCCACTTCGCCGCGCGCCAGGGGGTGGTCCGAGTCGTGGCCCATGATCGTGGGCATGTCAAACGCTACGCTCAGCCCCGTGGTGCCCTGGGACAGCAGGAATTTGTACCGCTCATTGGTTTCCTCGGACGTGGCGAATCCCGCGAACTGGCGCATGGTCCACATGCGGCCCCGGTACATGTTCAGATACACGCCGCGCGTGTATGGGAATTCTCCGGGAGCGCCCAGATCGCGTGCGTAATCAATTCCAGTAATATCATCAGGCGTGTACAGGCTTTTGATTTCCTGGCCGCTGAGTGTTGTATGATCCCTGTTTTTTAATTCATCTTGGGACATGATTTTATGGATTCTCCTGTTCGAGGATTGTGTTCATGGCCAGGGCCGCAGCAGTATAGGGGTCCATGTCCCCGGCCATGATTTTCTGGTGAAACGATTTGAATACCGGATGCGTGGCCAGGAACTCGCGGTTGAGCGTGCGCTTGATAAAGAATGAAACCGCGTTGATGAAATCGTGATCCGGGCTGCGGAACGATGCGAGCTTTCCGTCTTCGCGCAGGTAGAAAAGATGTTGCTTGAGAGCATCCATGATTTCGTCAGTGCCTTTGTCATCGCGCGCCACGCTCATGACCACGGGAATCTGCCAGCCGGCGCGCGGCTCCATGAACGCCAGGCGCAGGGTTTCCGCAATCTCGCCCGCGCCGTCCCGGTCCGACTTGTTCACCACCACGATGTCCGCCAGCTCGATGATGCCGGATTTGAGAATCTGGATCGTGTCCCCTGATTCAGGCACAACGAGCAGAACAAAGGTCTCGGCCACGTCGGTGATGTCATAACCCACCTGGCCCAGGCCCACGGTTTCGATGAGAATCAAATCACAGCCCGCGGCTTCGAGCAGCAGGGCGTGCAGTTTGGTGGCTGCGGCCAGCCCGCCAAGGCTGTCCCCGGACGCCACGCTGCGGATGAAAACCTTGTCTGAAGGAAATATCTGCGTGATGCGGATACGGTCTCCCAGAATGGCGCCGCCGCTGAGCGGGCTGGTGGGGTCGATGCACAGCACGCCCACTTTGCGCCCGGCTTCCACGCCGCGTTTGATGAGATTGCCGAGCGTGGTGCTTTTGCCCGCGCCCGGGGGGCCGCTCAGGCCTATGCGCCGCGCGGGCCGGCGTTTGGGGTAAACGACCCGCATGATGTGCGGCACCTCGTCGGGTTCGCGCTCCACGCGCGTCATGAGACGCGACAGCGCGCGTACATCTCCGTTCAGCATTTCGTTTATCAGTGTGTCTGTATCTTGATACCTTGGCATTGCTCTCCTGTTTCTGTGTGAATCTCCGTTAAAACTCAATGCCCTCGCGGGCCGGAATGTCTTTCATGTACGGGTGCTTGATCTCGCGCATGTCCGTGACCAGATCCGCCATGTCCATGAGCGCGGCAGGGGCGTAGCGGCCCGTGCACACAGCCTCGGTGCCCGGGGCGCGGTTTTTTAATGCGTCCAGGACATCGCCCGTTTGAAGCAGGCCGAATTCAATGGCCACGTTCACCTCATCGAGCACCACGAGATCAAAGTCACCTGACGCGAGGGCCTGGCGGGCGCGGTCCAGGGCGCGGGCCGCTCGCGCCGGGTCCTCGGGGTCTGGTCGGCATTTATCCACAAACCCGGTGCGGCCGAATTGTTCAATCGCCACATTGGGCACAGAAGCGAACGCATGCAGTTCGCCGTAATCCATGCCCTTCATGAATTGCACCACGAGCGCTTTCCACCCGCGGCCCGCGGCCCGCATGCACAGGCCCAGAGCGGCCGTGGTCTTGCCTTTGCCATTGCCCGTATATACATGCAACAATCGTTTTTCCATTATAAAAGCAACCTTTTGCGCAAGGCATTTTCCATGCGAACAAATGCAGTTCTCGCGCACATTATATATTATGATGTAGAATATTTCATTGATGTTTGACAGACACCGGGAGGAACCAATCCATGAAGAAGAACAAAATCACAGTAGTGGGCGCAGGCAACGTGGGCGCCACAACCGGGCAGCGCATCGCGGAAATGCAACTTGGCGACGTCGTGCTCGTGGACATTGTTGAAGACATGCCCCAGGGCAAGGCCCTGGACCTGACCGAAGCCGCACCCGTTCTGGGCCACGATTTCGCAGTCACAGGCAGCAACGGCTATGAGGCCACCGCGGGATCAGATATCGTGGTCATCACCTCGGGCATCGCCCGAAAACCCGGCATGAGCCGCGACGACCTGCTGCAAACCAACGTGAAGATCGTCAAAGACGTGACCAGCAAAGTGGTGGCGCAGTCTCCGAACGCCATTCTGATTATCGTATCCAACCCCCTGGACGCCATGACGTACGTGGCGCACAAAGCCAGCGGGTTCCCGCGCGAGCGCATCATGGGCATGGCCGGCGTGCTGGACAGCGCCCGGTTCCGCGCGTTCATCGCCATGGAACTGAATGTGAGCGTGGAAAATATTCACGCATTCGTGCTCGGCGGCCACGGGGACAGCATGGTGCCCAGCACGCGCTACACCACCGTGGCCGGCGTGCCCGTTGAGGAACTCATTCCCGCGGCCCGGCTCCAGGAGATCGTGCAGCGCACGCGCGACGGCGGCGCCGAAATCGTGAAACTGCTCAAAAGCGGCAGCGCCTACTATGCCCCGGCCGCGGCCATTGCTGAAATGGTGGAATCCATGGTCATGGACAAAAAGAAAATCCTGCCGTGCGCGGCCCTGTGTCAGGGCGAATACGGCATTGACGGCCTGTTCGTGGGCGTGCCCGCCAAGCTCGGCAAAAACGGAATTGAAAGCATCTTCGACATCAAGCTCAGCGATGAAGAAGCCGCTGCACTGAAGAAATCAGCGGACGCCGTTGAAAAACTCTGCCGTGAAGTGGATGCCATGATGTAAGTAATCGCTGGATTTAATTCCTGATAATCGAGGACACAGATGAAGAGAGTATCAAGACGACAATTCATCAAGCACAGCGCGGGCGCGGCGGTTGCGCTCAGCCTGGCGGGAGCCCTGGACCTGGGGCTGAATGTGCGGCGCGCTGTGGCTGCTGCGGGCGGTGAATCGCCGTTTCGCGGCATCGTGAATCTGAAATGGCCGCTGTTCTCGCAGCCCGCCATGCTGCAACCCGGAAATTCTTTGCCGATTCAACTCAAAAGTGCTCTTACGGAAATGATTTCTGCGCAGCTTGTGGCTCAGGATGGTTCAATTACAGAGTTGAACATTAAGGAAGAGGGCGGTCCAGCGCTTCCCAAAGGTCTGAGCCCCGGCGTGTATGGCTTGCGCGTTGTAAGCGGGAATGCACCCGGCGCCAAGGATTATTACGAGTTTGAGGACGAACAGCCCCGCGCTGTTGCCGTGTTCCCGGAATTCAAGGATGATTTCGATTTTGTGTATTTCGCGGATATCCATTTCGGCGAGCACGACGGCGTGCTGCCGGACACGCCCGTGACCCCGCACATGGCGGAGCACTACAAACTGCGCGCCAAGACGCTCATGGAGATCCAGAAACGCGCGCCCGAATTCATCGTTCTGGGCGGCGATCTGCACCTGTATCCGAAAAGCTACCACCTCGCGTTTCCGGAAAGTTACGCGTTTTTAACGCATTACCTGCGCAGCCCGCTTTTCATCGTGCCCGGCAACCACGACGTGTACCATATGGAAGTTAAAGAGCGCGGCGGCGAACACGTGTACGCCGGCAAGTACTGGGATAAGTATTACGGCCAGCGGCACCATTCCTTTGATTACGGCAAGCTGCACGTGGCCTGCCTCAACACCTCGGACTGGCCCGATGAATTCATCCACTGGGGCACGGAAACCACCACAACCGGCACCCTGCTCAACGCCGGGTTCCAGCGCGAGCAATTCGACTGGATGAAAGCCGACATCGAGGCCGCCACCGCGGCCGGGCGCGAATCCGCTATCATGTGCCACATTCCCCTGCACAACATTATCTCCGGCAAGAAACTGGGGCTGCCCGCTGTCAAACTGCCGGGCGCTCCCGAAGGCGCGGTGTTCGATCTGTTCAATAAAAACGATGTGAACCACGTGTTCGTGGGCCATCTGCACTATAACGATGAAAAGGTCATCGCCGACGGAATCCAGGAGCACCTGGTGCGCAACGTGGGCGGCGACTATTTCGAGTCCCCGTCAGCGGGCTACGCCGTGGTGCATGTGCGCGGCGGCCGCATCACCGGTCATGATATCGTTGAAGTCAGTCTTTGATTTGTTGTTGTTTTGTATCGTATGAGGATATTTATCCACCAGGCAATACCGCGTGTCTTTGCGCGGTTTTGCCATAAAGGTTTTTGGGAAGGTGTGGAAACCCTTTTTACAAAAAGGGTTTCCATGCAAATAAAATGCATTTGTACTAAAGGACCATCTTTTTTATGATTCTCGGCGTGGGCATTGATATTGTTCACAACAACCAGATCAAGAAGAGCATCGACACCTACGGCGCGCGCTATCTGGACAAGGTTTTCACCGCGGACGAGCAGGCGTACTGCGGGGCGCGGCGCGAGCCTGTGCCGCATTATGCCGCGCGTTTCGCGGCCAAAGAGGCATTCATCAAAGCGTGCGGGCCGCGCCTCACAAGGGCAGGGCAGATCATGCGCAATATCGAAGTGGCGCTTGATGAAAGGGGCTGCCCCTCGTTCCTTGTGTACGAACAGACTTTGCTTGAAATTCCGCCCCAAGCGTTCCGCACCCACCTTTCACTGACCCACGACAAAATGGTGTCCGCAGCCGTTGCCATTCTGGAACAGGCATAACCAATGCATCGGACTATCAGACAATAAACGGTGACCACACAATGAAAAATTTTATGCATCTGATTGTTTTCGCGGCCCTGTGCGCGGTCCTTGCCACGCAGCCCCAACCCGTGCTCGCGCAGCAATCGGCCACAGCAACGAATCACATTGAAGCCACCACGCAACCGCTTTCCCCGCCCGTTGCCGGAATTGCTGACACCACGGGAACCGCGTCCGCTACCATGCCGGATGCATCCCCACAGGGACCCGGCGAACTGTATTTCTCGTTCATCAGTTCCGCATATTTCATGGAAAAGCAATGGGGCCAGGGCATGGCGATTGAGGGCATCAAACGCATCGCGGATGTGGCCCACGCGCACGGCGTGCCTGTGACCTGGCTGGTGAACGCCAAATCCGCGCAAGCCGCCAAAGACCTCTTTACCCAATACCACCAAGCGTATGGCGATGAAGTGGGGCTCATCCTCACACCCAGCGCCGCGGAATCAGAACCCTGGGGCGGCGAGTCATTCTACATGCGCCGCAAGCTGAGCCGGGACCAGATTCTCAAATGGGCGCAGGACGAAATCGCATCCATCAAGACAAGCCTGCCGTGGGCCGAGATCACCATGGGCGGGGGCGGGCACCGCTCAAAAGCCATGATCCAGGTATTTGAGAAACTGGGCCTCAAAGCCGTGTGGGGCCACTGCTGGGAGCAGACCTATACCGACGGCATCAGCGACCGCGGCGCGCCCTGGGGTTTTTATCATGCGAACACCGAAGCGTACAAAACTCCGAACACAAAACCCGGCGGGCTCGTGGCCGTGGAGTGGACCGCGCGCGACCTCAACCTGGCGTTCCGCACGGGCAAGCCCGAGACATTTTCCACGGACCCCGACGATGTGCGGCGCGGCAACATCACCAATCACCGCGATATCACTTACTGGAAAGCGCTCGTGGACCAGTACCGCCGCAACGCGCGCTATAACGCCATGGTTCCGCTCATGGTGCACCAGGAAGCCCACGAGATGGAATGCAGCGCCACCATCTGCGTGAATAAAGAAGATGTGATTTCCAATGACGCGGACATGCTTGATGAATTATTCAAATACGTCAAAGAATCGGAAATTAAAATTGTGCCCGCGGCCCGGGCCGTGGATGCATATCGAAAATTTAACCAGGCCACGCCCCCCACATATGCGCTGTTCAAAAACCTCGCCCCTTCTTTCAAGGAAATGAATCCGGGCCTGTACGAGGACGTGGCGGGCAACCGGGAAATATTCGTGTATTATGATAAAAACGGTCAGCTCTTTTTCGACAGCGGAACCGTGGGCCCGTCCTTTGTGCGCACGTACATGGGCGCCACGGATGCGCAAATGGAAGACGCCGAAGTGCCGGGCATCGAGTATCCGCCTGTGCCGGCCGTGAGTGAACAGGTCATGCCCGGGCGCTTCATCTATCAGGTCACCGTGGATTCCCCGGAAAAAATGCCATACGGCATCGCCCTGTGGGGAGATTTCGAAGGCTGCGCGTTTGTGTCCCAAGGTTTACCCGGACAGAAGGTTCTGCCCGGGGCGCTGGCCTTTTCCCCCGTGATCCTGCAAGAGGGCGCCAACGCGTTCCAGCTCATTCTGGAATGCAAAGGCCCGCAGTGGGAATGGGAATAATGGATCGCAGCAGCAATTAATTTTCATTGAGGCAAACGCCCGGCACGCATTTGCCGGGCGTTTGCCCGCCAAAAAGTTTTGGGAAGATTCTTAAGAAACACTTTTTCAAAAGGGTTTCTTAAGCCGTCGGAGACGCCTTTTCCCTTTTCCTATCCTCAATAATGCGTCAGAGAGCCGTCGTGTTTAGCCCGGCGCAGGGCGAAAGCAATGAACCACAGGCTTATGGGCAGGAGAATCGCAGTGAGCAGAGTAAGCTTCAGCAGGTCCGGGGCAAGTTCGCCAAGGGGCGCGCCGCGGATGATGGCGTCGCGCATGAGGCGCAGGGTGTACGTGATGGGCAGAAACTCGGCCAGGCGCTGCATGGCGGCGGGCATGACCTCGATGGGATAGTACACGCCGCCCAGCAGGATGGAACCGAAACTGAAGAACATGTTCACCGGGTCGCCGCGCTTGAAAATAATGATAAACCCAGCGGACAGCATGCCCAGGGAACTGAATGCGGCCAGCGACAGCAGCATGATCACGGGCACAATCCACAGGCTTTCCCCGGTATACTTTGCACTCAGGAATAAGATTCCCATCAGAAAATAAACAGTCAGATGAAAACTGTCATACAGGAAATTCCACACCATTTTGGAGAGCAGCACCACGGACAGGCTCGTGGGCGTGGTGAGGATGAATTCGAGCGTGCCCAGCATTTGCTCGGTGCGGATGGCATTGGAAAACGTGCGCATGCCCGTGTTGATGTAGCCCATAAACGCCAGGCCGATGAGCACGAACGAGAAATAATCGCCGTTGTACTTTTCAAGCGCGGGTGCGGCGGCGCCGGTGTCGCCCCCGAACACCTGGGCCACGAAAAAGAAAATCAGCGTATACATGACCGTGGAAAAGAATTGCAGGAAAAAACTCAGGCGATAGCTGACTTCCTTGAGGAATTCCTTGTGAACGAGCAGAGCGATTTTGTAGAGTGTATACCGCATTAAACCTCAGTGGGCCGAGAAGCCGTTGTCTTCGGGACCCGCGGTCTGGCGCAGGAGTTGCCGCAGGTGATCGGTGTTGTCGGGTTTACCGAAGAACAGAACGCGGCCTTTATCAAGCAGGGCCACGCGGTGCGCCACGGATGCGGCCATATCCAGGTCGTGCGTGGCCACGAGCAGGGTCATGCCCTGGCGCGCCACCAGTTCGTCTGTGAGAAACGTTTTCAAGCTCTCCTGCAGCAGAGGGTCCAGGCCCTTGTTGGGTTCGTCCAGCAGGAGCACGCACGGGTTGTGCAGGATGCTGCGGGCCAGGGCAAGGCGTTGCTTCATGCCCGTGGAATAATTGCGGAACGCGATATCGGCCTTGTCCGCGAGTCCGAACTGGCGCAGCAGAATATCCACGCGCGGCTTGATGCTGTGCAGCGGCATATTTTGCAGCACCGCGAACAGGTGCAGGTTCTGGCGCGCGGTGAGGCGCCAGTAAAATGAGCGCTCGTCTCCGCCAGCAAGGCCGATGCTGCGGCGCACGTCCGCAGCCCGCTGCATCACATCATGCCCGTTCACCGCAGCGTCGCCCGTGTCCGGGGTCACCACAGTGCTGAGAATTTTCATGAGCGTGGATTTGCCCGCGCCGTTGCGGCCCACCAGAGCCACGATCTCGCCGGGCGCCGCGTCTATGGAAACCTGATCCAGAGCCACAGTTTGCGTGGCCCTGCGGAACGGGTTGATGCTGGCCGACCGGAATGTTTTGCAGACATTGTGTACTTGCAGCATAGTTATTCAAATATAACAGAAACCCCGGCATGAACCAAATGCGCGGGCAAAGAATGTGGCTTGTGATGGTGAATCAATAGGGGAATGAAGTGAAAATAGTGAAATAATTGGGCTTGCTCGATTTATCGGTCTGGTACGTAATTGTTTTCACCGACGAGAAGGAATCCGCGTAGTTAAATGTCGTAATAGTATTGGCCAGCATATCGGAAACATAAACCGTTGTGCCGTATACGGCCATGTCCGAGAGCAGGGAATTGGCGTCTGAACTGCCTGAACGCACCGAGAATTCCAGCCCGTAAGCTTGCGATGCGCCGCCTTTTATGGTCTCCCATGGTATGGTGGACACAGTGCCGTCACCGGAATTGAGCACTATCAGGGTTTTTCCATCTGAAGACAGGTGCATGACCGTGGGGGCGTCGCCGACCCCGATGGACCCGAGATCCGTTGCGGTTGTCGCGGCCGTGTCGCTGATATCGTATATTTTAACGTTGTCAGATCCCTTGCAGGAAATAAATACATACTTGTCGGCATTGGCATCGCCGGAAGGCTTGTATATCACGGGGTTGCTGGGGTTGGTGCATCCGGACAGGCTCCATGCCGTGCCGTACTCATCCAGGGTGGTGGTGTCTATGAGGGACAGGGAGGCGCCGCCGTATTGGGGCACAACCACGGTGGCGCCGTCGCTGGTCATATCCAGGTCCACGGGCTGGGTAATGTTGCGCACGTATCCTTTGACCTCGCCGGCTTCTTCCTCTGTGAAGATGAACTGGTACGTGGCGAGCGTGTCCACCAGATCCGTATCGATCATGGCCACGGAACTCGAGTCCAGGCCCGTAACGTACAGCACGCTGTTGGAAGTATCCCAGAACATTTGACGGGCTGAGGACAGAGAGCGAATCTTGCCATCCTGTTTCATGCCGTTGAGGCGCAATTCCTTGGTTGCTGCGTTTGTTGTGAGGTCAATGAATGTGACTTTTGTGCCGGAAAACCCGGTTGTGGGGTCCGTATCCAATTGAGGCAGGGGAGACAGGCGGCAGCCTGAAACATTGTCATGGGATACATACAGTTTTGTGTCGGCGCTGTCCACGGCCAGGTGGCGCGGATTGCAGGACACGCGGATATCGGCGATTGCGTCCATGGATGCCGTATCAATAATGGATACGGAATTGCGTACATTATTGGCAACATAGAGGCGCGTGCCGTCTGCGGACACGGTTACATCCGTGGGGAAGCTGTAATCGCTGACTTTTTCAACACTGGGATCTGAGGATCCGCCCGAGGAATTGCCGCACGCCACCGCCAGCAGGGGCAGGGCCGCAAGCAAAAGCATGTATGAAATCAAGCGGTTTATCTTTTCAAGCCTTGCGGAGCGCATTGTCATCAGAAGCTGGACTCCAGTACGAGCAAAAATTTGTTGCGGTCAATGACCGGGAATTTATCCTGGCTGACTTTGCCGGTTGTGTCGTCGACATCCATGTCGTTGGACTCGTATATACGGTCATAGGTCTGCTGATACATGAGTTTCAGGGTGGTCGACTCGGTCATTTTATAGCGGAATTCATTGTAGAAATCATAATATTTGCCCTGCGGCACCAAGTCCTGAATGATTTGCTCGGCGGGGTTGAGTGCAGTTGCCGTGGGGTCGCGGAACTTGAGTCCGAATGCGATGTCCGTAATGCTTAACTTGGTTTTAAAATATCCGCGTTTTGATGTTTGCCAATCTATTGCATAACTCTGCATGGAGATCAAGGCTTTGAGGGCGAGCAACTGGTCGTCTCCGGCTTCTGCCGTGCAGTCCGTGATTCCATTGCCAACAATTTTATCAATAATATTTCCGTTATCATCTTTGATTTCTAAGAAATTCGCATCCACACAGTGGGGGGGGGATCACGAGATTGGCTTTGGTATAGCCCCAGTTGAATGTGATTTTATCGCTGAGGTAATGTTTATATCCTGATGACCAAGCATCGATGGAAATTTTGCCGGTCCTGTTATTGATCCGTGACAAAGCATTGTTAAGAGGACCCATTGCGGTTTGTTTTGAGGACAGGGTGCTGAAACTGCTGGACAAAGCTCCCAGATCGAAGTAAATTGGCTTGATTTCCTGCAATTTTACGTATAAAGAAGAAATTTCATTTGTATTGGGCAATTTATAAACAGCTCTGCCTACGTATCCTTTCATGCTTTGCAGTGAGATGGGAAGGATGGAACTCATAGATCCTATATCAAAATCAGAATCTCCGGCAAAGGCTGAAAGGTCGACGTCGGCAAAGAATTCGGGGCCAAGATGTACATAACCCAGTGGGAATATTGTGAGTGGCCCTTTGTTGTAATTCAACAATACCAAAAAGCCGTCGTCCTGATCGTTGCGTTCCTTGGAATCCCACCAGCATACATTTTCCATGGCTGGATCATCAATATTGCACGAGTCGAAGGTGTCGAATGGTTTGAGCACCTTGTACCCTTCGCGGTAATAGGAACTGTGGGCATATTCACCCATGAGCGTTGTGTTGGCCATGACCGGGTAGAGCACGAACACGCTGGACACGCTGTTTTTTACGGGCGGAAGGCAGAACATATCCGTGGTGCTGATGTCCGAATCAGGATTTTTATAATCAAACGAGTCATAAGCAAAAGTCAGGTCAACCCAGTTGCCAACTTCGCAGCCCGGGAAGTTCGTGTCCTTGTTGTCAAACATCATGGTGCGTGTGAGATTGATGCGCGACGATGGATTCCCGAACAGGCTTGTTTCCACAGATGCTCCGTAGCGGTAGCGGTCATATTGATCCTGATCGAAATATGTGGTGTTGTAATCAAAATTATTGTCGCTCTCGTAATCGGGCAGGAAGAAAGGCTCCTTCTGGTGCAGCTTTTCGCGCGCCCCGAACACAGTGATGCTGTAATCGTTGAGCTTCATGGAAGCGGTGATGCCCTGCATGGGCTTGCCCATGACAGTGAAGGGCGAGAACAATACTTTGATATCGCCGGCCGTGAGGCTGGTGAGTTTGAAATTACGGGGACTGTTTTTGTCTTCCGTGGAATCCTGGTACTTGATATACATGTTATTGAGGGTCAGGGCAGTGCCGGAGCCTTCAATGTTGCGGCGGTATGCCGAGGAAAGCTGCTGGCGCCAGTATTCATACATGGCGGTGCCGCTTGTGCTGATGCTTGGCGCTGAAGTGCGGTCCCCGTCCAGGTTGCGCATGCCGCCCAGGCGGGTGCCTGCGATAAGCGAGCCGCCGATGGTGAGATCCTGGTCGGGCTCGGGCTGGCTCGTGAAGTTCAACTCCAGCACATTGTACATGTCCGCCACGCGCATGTTGCAGCGTTCGTAGCGCCCGCCGTCCGAGCCTTCATAACAACCGTCGCCGGTAACCACGTCCTCGGAATAAAGGAAGAAGCGCTCGCTGCCGGTGATGTTGAAGCGTTTGTTTTCGTCCTTGAGTTTGTCGATGTCTTTTTCATTGCGCAGGGCGATTTTATTGGTGTCCTTTATTTGCTTATCCAGGTCCTTGCGCATGTCCTTGAGTTCTTTTCTGAACTCATTGACCAGGTCCTCAAGTTCGTCGATTTGCTTCATGGTCAGGGAGAAGCGGTCATCCATGGAATCGGCGACCACCTGGCGGACTTCATCAAGGAGTTCGGCACGGAAAATTTCGAGGTCGTTTTTTTGGGATTCTTCGCCCATGGCGCGGGGCTGGGTGCGGGAGATGCCCATGCGGCCAAGAGAGGGCAGGTCCACGCTCACGCGTCGCGTGGGGCTGATCACCGCTTCGGGCGGCGCAATGGAACTGAGCGGGGGGCCGGTGTTCGCCAGGCCCACGGCCTGGTTGCCGGAACCCGTGGTGTACTCGCGCACGGGCTGGCGCCCGGTCTGCTGCCACGACAGGTAATTGTCCAGCATGCGGGACACGAGCATGGCCAGCTCGTAGCGGGTCACCACCTGGTCGCCGCGGAACATTTCTCCCTCGTACCCGCGCAGCAGGCCGGACTGCACCAGATCCTGCACGGACCGGTACGCCCAGTGGTCAGGGGGCACGTCCTGAAACGGCGATGTGCTTTCGCGGCGCACATCATCCAGGTTTTCCAGGAAGTTTTCATCTTCATAGATGTAATTATCGTATCGGATTTCTGCAATTGCGGGCACAGTGACCGCTATGCACACGAGTACAATGAATGCAGCGGTTATGTGTTTCCAGGCGGACAGCGTTATTCGCACCATAACGTCCTGTTTATCGTCAGGCAGAATGCCTGTGTCTCCTATGCTGATGAGCCGCCGTGCAGCGGGCGGTTGTTATCCGGCAACGATATATCAAACAGAAGATCTACAAATTCCTGCAAATTGTATACTATTTTAGTTTCAAGATCAACAAGCATAAATTTTCCCGAATCAGAAAAAAACATGCGCCGCATGGCGCCGGGCGGTATGCGGGGCGGCCATTTCCGGCCGCCCCGCCGCACAATCGTCATTCACAGGCCATTTTCGGGTCTGCGAGGCATTCACTGTACAGGTTGAAATTCTGGAAGTACGCGGTGGTGCAGATGCTGCAATCGCTGCCCATGGCCTTGCCGTGAACCACAAAGTCGCTGCCGTCTTCGAGCACATTGATTTTAAAGGAACCCGGATCGCAGGCTTTTTCCACCATGTTTTTAACCCGGTTCAGGCATTGGCCCGGCATGCAGTCGTAGAAGATGGGCATGTACTGCGGCAGGTTGGCGCCCGAGGGGTCCACGCCTTCGTAGGACATGGACTCCTGATCAAAGGAATAGGCGACCATGCCATTCTTGACAACACCGAGCGCGTTGGAGCAGGCTTCGAAATTCTTTTCCACAATGATGCCGCGCGCCCAGTTCAGGCCCTGGCCGTGGGGCAGTTTCACAATGGCTTCGCGGTCCAGGTCCTGGGAAATGTCCAGGCTTACGCGGTCCGGCAGGGCGCGGACCGAGATCTGGCCTTTGCCCACAATGCCCATGACGCTGATGAGGAAGTCGCCCTTGGCGCGCTCGCGGTCGCGGATGGCTTTGGGCTTGGTTTCATCATCCGCGCCCACGTACAGGATATCTTCGGCGAACCGGCGGGCCTGCTGGGGATTCACGCTCAGCTTGAACGTGGCGCTCTCACCCGAGGACGAGCCCTTGCCCCCGGCCATGAATTCGTCCAGCACTTCGGGGTGCAGGCTGATGAAGGCGTGGCTGCCATCGGCGCCGATGAGCAGGCGGATGTCCTCGCCATACTGGATGAGGGTGGGCAGGCGGATGGCCACGAGGTTGTCCGAGCGGCGCTCCACAGCCATGTTCTCGCCCGCTTCCACCAGGGCTTCAACATTGCCTTCGTAAAGTTCATTGGCCTTGTTCTGGTTGTTGATGGCAACGGCGCTCTCAAGCACCTGCACGATGTAATCAAAGTCCGTGACTTCGACTGCGGCGATGAACTTGGGAATGTACCCAAAGGTTTCGCGGTCATACATGATGTCGAGCAGGGCGAACCCGGCTTCGGAACCCAGTGCGCCCGCGATGCCTCCAATGCTTGTGCCCATTTCCGCCAGATTGTTGCGCAGGGCCACGGTCCCTTCATCATTGGCTTTCATAATTATGTTTTCATTCACATTGATCATGATGTCGCTCAGGTTGCTCAGCGACGTGTACAGGATGGCGTCGTTGGTGCGGATAAGGTTGTCTATCTCATGAACCGACGACTGGTACTGGTACAGTTTCTGGATGAATTCCGTGTCCGCTACTTTGTCGGGATGCAGCAGAACGTCCAGGGACAGGCGCGGGGAAATGCCGTCAAAGGATTCCACGAGCAGCACGCCGCGCACGGCCCGCAGTTCTTTGGCCGCGAGTTCGAGATTTTCCAGCTTTATCTGGTCCGGGGATTTTTCCTCATAGGATTCCCATGCGGACATATCCGGCTCATCCGCGGCCAGGCTGTCGGCGGATTCCATGTCTCCGGGTTCGCCGGGTTCCGCGAAATCATCAGACGCGTCTTCCATATCCTCGGCCATTTCTTCGCCTTCAGCCATTTCCATGGCGTCTTCGCCGGCGTCTTCGATGGTTTCTTCTTCTTCGTAAGCTTCATCGCCGTTTTCGTCACCCATGGCGGCGCCTTCATCCCAGGAGGATTCCTGGCCCCATGACTGATCTTCGTAATTCATTTGCGATTCAATCATCATTAACGTGTTATCGATCTGGTTCTGCACGATACTGCCCATGAATTCCCCGCTGGCGTAGGCGTAGATCGTGTATCCCGCGGGGATATCGCCGTCCATTTCATCCATAAAACTGTCGGATTTGTTTGTGGCGGCCTCTGCGATTTTCATGAGGTAGGGCTGGCTCGATGTGATAACCATGGCGCCGTTGACTTTGGCGAGCATCACATCCAGGCCGGGCGCTTCTTTGTTGTTCGGGTCGGCCATGCTGAACAGCCTGTATTCGATGCCGTTGAGTTTCTTTGTTCCCTTGTCTTTAATGCGCAGGCCGCTGATGTTGGCCTTGTTGAGCATGAGGAAAATCCGCGCCATGTTTTCAAGGGCCTTGCTTTCATCGGTTGTGCTGATGAACATGGCGGCCTGGGGCATGTCCTCTTGTTCGCCGGGCATGTTGCCGAGTGCGACCGCGAACTCGCCGCCGTACCAGCCGTCAAAGAACAAGCCAATGCTTTTGACGCCGATCACGGCCAGCTTGGCCAGGTCCACCATTTCAGAAGGCGCTGGCATGGCGGCTTGTTTTTCCATGCCGTTGGATTCCATGCCACTTTCGCCGTAGGAATCCAAATCTTCCAGATTGTCGGCTTCCCAGTCTTCGCCAGGCATGTCTTCCTGCATGTCTTCCGGCATGTCTTCGGAGGACGGGACCTCCGGTGCGGTTGCCATGGAATCCTTGACTTCCTGGATAAAGGCCCAGGTTTCCTTGACGCGTTCGGGAGTAATCAGCGCGGTCAACAGGCTTTTATAAACGTTAATCGTGTTTTTTGTGCTCGTGGACATGACTACAGCGGGACCGGCCGGGATAGCGCCGGCGAGCGGGGCCAGCTTTTTATCCTGCACCGCCGCGGCCTGGGTCTTGATTTTGCCCGTGAGTTCTTCAAGCGGGAGCTTGTGCACGCCCACCACGGACACGTTCTGCACGAGTGAAGCCTGGATAATGCGCGGTGTGGAGGACAGGGATACTTCGGTGGGACCGTACACGTCTGCGAAACTGGCCACATACTGCACGGCCTTGAGGCTGGGCAACTGGTGCAGCACTTTGTTGAGGCCCTTGGGAGCGTTCATGGTCATTTGCACATTGGCCATCTGCGACGACGCCTGGCCCTGGCTCTTGGCCATATGTGTTTTAAGTGTTTCCTCATCCATGCTCGCGTACAGGAACCGGTCCCTGTACCCGATGACCGGCTTCATGCCCTCGGGCAGTTGCACGTGCGGGGGCAGAATAACGGCCCATGTGTTGTCGGTTGTCTTTTTGATATCCATCTTCTTGTTGATGCTTTTGAGCAGTTTGGCCGCAACCTCGATCACAACGTCCTTGTCATTCACTTCCAGGGCGCCGATGGCCTCCAGTTTCATGAGGCCTTCCCTAGTCACGGTGAAATCAATAATGGAACCGGCCATTTCTGAGCCCAGGGCGTTTGCGAGTTTTTCCAGGCTTACGCCCAGTTCTTTTTCAATGTCCTTGCGATCTTCGGGGGAAATTTCCGCGATCATGGACTTCATCATTTCGTCGATATTGTTTACGGACAGATACATTAATGAATCTTCAGAATCAATGCGGTTGCCCACACGGTGTATGGACGGTTCATAAGCGGTGAGCTTGGACAGAATCCTGGTGTCCTTGAGTTTTTTCTGGTCAAGCACCAGGCCCACTCTCATTTCCGGCGACAGGTCCGAATAGGACAGGCTGTACAGGGCGCCGCGCACGGCCTGGGACTCTTTGGCCAGCATTTCATCGGCGATGGGAATGTTCAATTCTTTCATGAGTTTGGCGCGGTCCGCGTAAGCGTACATCACGTATTTATCGGAAATATCCAGTTTGCGCATGTCGGCCAGTTGCTTCTGGCGCTCGGTGCGCTTGCCGTTAATCGAAGAGACGGCGGTTTTCACCATGTCCTGCGAGGGGCTGACAACCAGCGCTCTTTTGGTGGATGCCCAGCAGAACTCACCCTTTAAAACCTCGGGATTCTCGTTGCAGTGGATGGTCACGCCATCAAGCTTGGTGTCCTTGAATTTGATTTTTTGAGCGCGGATGCGCTTGGCTTCGGCCGGGGAGTCCTTTTCCGCGGCCAGGGCGGATTCTTCCTTGATGAGTTCCAGCATTTTGGGGAAGTTCTTCTCGGCTTTTGCCTGGTTGTGCGAACCGATGAGTACGGCGAACTGCGGATCTTCAGCTTCCGGGACATTGCCCACCACCAGGATTTCGCGTGTGAGCCACGGCCACGCCAGCTTCACCATCTTGCCGGGCATGCCCGATCCTTCCTCTTCTTCTTCATCGCTGGCCATGAGATCCTGGAAGCGGCCCAGGCCAATGGCGCGAATGTATTTGTAACCGGTGTTGCCCGTGTTATAAAGGTCAATGGAAACAACGATGGCGGCCTCGTCGGGTGCGAGTTCCACAAGCGGTTTGGGCGCCATAAAGGGGCGTAGCAAGGCTGCGTACATCAGGGCCACGAAGCCGATGAGCGCAACAGAAACTCCGAGCGCGATTTTGCCGACATTGGATTTGCTGGACTTTCCGGACATGAAATGCCTCCAGATTGATATTTGCCCGCACATAGAACGGGCGCAAACGAACAGCATAAATAATAACATCGGCATGGGCCTTTGTAAACGCCCAAATTGCACAGCCGCGCGCTCTGACTTGACGATGCATCCGGCACATGACTATTCTTATTTATGTGGTATCGCCGGGAGTTCGCGGAGACGCCTCTGTTATATAAAAGGATTCATTAAAGGAATTTTATGAATAACAAAAATTTTGTACTGTTGTCGGATAATGGGAGCGAACTGCTGTTTTCCATAAACGGGGATCTGGAACAGGGGCACCTCAGCGAATTCAGCCGCGTCATGGAACAGGAACTCAAGAAGAAACAGGATTGCGACATGATTCTGGACATGGACAAGTGCCGTTTTGTGGACAGCGGCAACCTGGGCGTGATATCCCAGGCGCACCGCGACCTGTCCAGCCGCGGCCGCAAGCTGCGCCTCATCAACGTGCAAAAAGGCGTGGCCGCCACGTTGTCCTGCACCAGCCTGGATAAGATTTTCGATATTGAACTCAAAAACAACCGTTAGCGTGATTTATGAACATTATCCTGTTCTACACATTTGAAATCGGGCTGCTGGCGCTCGCGGTCATTGCCGTGGTTTTCGCATTCCTGGAAGCGACCCGGCCCGACCCGGACTCGGACCCGGCCCGTGCGGAGGACAATGAACCCGCTCAAGATTAGCATCACCGGAGTGCGCGGGGTGGTGGGTGAAACCCTGACCCCGCATCTCATCGTGCAATTCACCCAGGCCTTTGCAACGTATGTGGGCGGGGGCGCGGTTTTCGTGTGCAATGATGCGCGCCACTCGGCCGCCATGGTGCGCTCGGCCGTGCTCAGCGGCCTGCTGGCCACCGGGTGCGAGCCCGTGGATTTCGGCGTGTGCCCCACGCCCAGCATGCAGTTTGCGCTCATGGGCGCGAACGCCTCCGCAGGCATCGCCGTGTCCGCGGGCCATAATCCCGAGGCCTGGAACGCCCTGCGCTTCATTCGCGGCGACGGCATGTACTTCAACGCCCAGCAGGGCGACTCGCTCCTGGACGTGTATCACTCCGCGGCTTATACAAAAGCCGCATGGGATGAATTCAAAACCGTCCGGATTAAGGCGAACCCGTGGGACGCGCATCTGGAAAAAATCCGCAATGCGTTCGATACGGCCCGCATCAAAAAACGAAAATTCCATATTGCCGTGGACACGTGCAACGGTGCCTGCAGCCAGCCGGCCACACGCCTGCTCGAATCCATGGGCTGCAAGGTTACGGCCATTCACGACCAGCCCGGCCGGCCGTTTCCGCATGACCCCGAACCCACGCGCCAGAACATGCAGACCCTGCGCGCGGTGGTGCGGGCCACGGGCTGCGACGCCGGGTTCATGTTCGACACAGCCGGGGACCGGTTGGGCATTGTCACGGACAAGGGCGACGCCCTGTTCGAAGAACTCACACTGCCCCTGTGCGTAATGCTGCAAATGCAGGAAAACCCAGGCGTTGTGATCACCAACCTCAGCACCACCCGCGCCGTGGAAGATGTGGCGCACGCCGCAGGCGCCAGGGTTATCCGCACCCCCATCGGCCAGGCCTATGTGGCCGAAGCCGCCTATAAAAATAAAGCCGTGATCGCGGGCGAGGGCAGCGGCGGCATCATCCTGCCGGCCGTGCAAAATAATAATGACAGCATGGCCACCATGGCGTTTCTTCTGCACCACATGGCCCGGCGCCGCGCTAAAATCTCCACGCTCGTGGATAAAATTCCGCATTATGAAATGTGCAAGCACAAGGCGCCCATGGATTTCACGCGTATCTATTCCGCAATCCAGCGCGCGCGCCTGGACGCGGCCCGCATGTTTCCCGGCGCAAGGCTCATTTTGGACGACGGCGTGAAACTGGAATGGCGCGACGCCTGGCTGCACCTGCGGCCCAGCAATACCGAATCCGTGATCCGCATCATCACCGAAGCGCGCACTGCCGCCCGCGCCGAAAAACTTCTGCAAGCGGGCTTGGAACTGATTGCCTGATTGATTTTCCGCGCCACACACGCAAAGGGGACGCCCAACACTTCTTATGAAACCGGTCCAGACACTTAAGATCAGCATCTCCGGGGTGCGCGGCGTGGTGGGCGACAGCCTCACGCCCGACCTGCTTGTGCGCTTCGCCCAGAGCTTTGGCACATATGTGGGCCGCAACACCGTGGTCATCGGCCGCGACACGCGCACCAGCGGGGAAATGGTCAAGCACGCGGTGCTCAGCGGCCTTATCAGTTCAGGCTGCAAAGTCGTGGACCTGGATATCGCGCCCGTGCCCACGGTGCAGTTCATGGTGCGTTACCTGCGCGCGGCCGGGGGCATCGCCATCACAGCAAGCCACAATCCCGTGCAGTGGAACGCCCTCAAATTCATCCGCGGCGACGGGTGTTTCCTCAACCATTACCAGGCCCGCGAACTGATCGACATTTACCACCAGGGCGAATACTGCACCGTGGGCGGACGCGACATGTGCGAGCCCAAACGCAACACCCGCGCCACACGCCTGCACGGCGACGCTATCCTCGCCAAAATCGGCAAGCTTCCGGCGCAGGGCAAAAAACCCGTGGTGGTGGTGGACAGCGTGAACGGAGCCGGCTCGGTCATGGCCAAGCCGTTTCTCACGCGCCTCGGCTGCAAAGTCATCACCATCAACAGCACCCCGGACGGCATTTTTCCGCGCCCGCCCGAACCATTGCCCCAGAACCTCACGGCCCTGTGCGACGCGGTGCGCCGCCACGATGCGGATATCGGTTTCGCCCAGGACGCGGACGCCGACCGCCTGGCCGTTGTCTCGGAAAAAGGCCTGCCCATCGGCGAGGACTTCACCCTGGCCCTGGCCGTGGATTATGTGCTCTCACAGGAAAAAGGCGCGGTTGTGGTCAACCTGTCCACGTCCCATGTGATCGACCACATCGTGAAACGCCACAAGTGCAAATTGCTCAAAAGCAAAATAGGGGAAATCAACGTCACCGAACTCATGATGCAGGAGAACGCGATCATCGGCGGAGAAGGCAACGGGGGCGTAATCTACCCGGCCGTGAACATGGGGCGCGACAGTTTTACGGGTATGGCCCTGATCCTGCACCACCTGGTGAGCAGTAAAAAAACCGTGTCCCAACTCGTGGGCGCCATGCCGCGATACGTCATGCACAAAGCCGCGGTGCCGTGCCCCCAGGACCTGGTCGTGGAAGTCATGGACACCCTGGCCCAGGATTTTTCCGGCAGCAACGTGGACCGCACCGACGGCCTCAAGATTCAAACCGGCAAAGGCTGGGCCCTGATGCGCCCAAGCAACACCGAGCCCATTTTGCGCGTGATCACAGAAGCCGAAACCGCGGACGAAGCCGAAAAAATCAACAATGGATTCCGCTCACGCGTGGAGCAAATCATCAACTCTGCGGGCGCGCATTAAAACCCGCAATACCACCTGAATCACACAAAACACTCAAAAGGCAACCAAAGCCATACATTTATTTGACAGGGTTTCAGAGCCCGAACATAATATGATGCGTGCCGCAGGCTGCCGCGGTTTGCGGCCTTGTGTAAGATGTACAATCCATAATTTATATAAAAGAGAAGCACAACAGGACAAAGGAGAACAGAGATGAAAAGAGTGCAGAGTGCAATTGTGCTTGTGCTGGCCGCCGCGGCCATGGTGTGGAGCGCTGTTCCGGCCCGCGCCGTGACCGCTGAAGAGGTCATGAAAAAAGCCGAGGCCGCTTACATGGGCCTCAAGAGCTACAGCTACACCACGAACAAGGAAGGCCTGGACACCTTCGCCAAAAAACAGGCGGAAAAAATGCAGGACGCCAACAAGAGCCTTGCCGACAGCGCGGGTGTGGAAGTGGAAGAAAAGAAAACCACGGGCGCGGACAAAATGACGTATGCCATGTATAACGTCAAGTTCGCAAAACCCTATATTCTGCAGATGCAGATTCTGCGCCTGGACCTGGCCCCGGACCTGGTTATCAAAGGGAAAATGACGTACAACTCGGCCAAGGATCCCAAGTCCTGGTACGCCAAGCTTGAACTCACTCCAGCGCCCCTGAAGCGCTCGGTGAAAAAGGACGACGCGTCCGGGTTCCTCACCATGGGCTGGTCCACAACCCTTCTCGACATGCAGAACTTCGCAGCCAATGGAAAGGCCAAGTATGTGGGCGAAGAAAAGGCCCTGGGCCAGGCCTGCCACGTTATCGAAATTTCATTCGGCGACTGGAGCAAATTCAAGCCCATCACACCGGACTGGAAAAAATGGCAGATCCCGGCTGATATCCAGCACCTGGTCAAGGAAAACCTGGCCGACCCCAAGGAAAAGAAATACTCCAAGGTCAAGTACTGGATTTCCAAGAAAGAAAATTTCATCATCCAGGTGGAAAAGTTCCGCAACGGCAAATTCTACTGGCGCGACAATTTCACCAAGATTAAGACCAACCACCTCACAAAAGAGGATTTCAGCACCAAATAAACAGCAACCGCAAATGAATCATCGCGGGGCGCCCATCCGGGCGCCCCGTTTCATTTTATGGGGTTTTTATTATTCTGGATCGCTGTGTTGTTCAAATGCGATTCTATCGGTGGTTTGATTCCTTGTTAATGGGCCAACAGCATGTACAGGCCGGACGCAATCTGAAACAGGAACAAGGCAATTCCCAACATGTTGCAGGCCGCGTGTGTGTACTTGAGGCTGAGCGGCGCGTGGCCTTTGGCCATGCGCGATCCCGTGAGGCCTCCGATCACAAACAACACGGACAAGGCAACGCCGGCTGCGAGGTGGGGCAGGGCGTGGCCCGGGTCAAAGCCGTCGAGCGCAAAAATGAGCAGCCCCCCACACAAGCCCAGGATTGCCGCAACAACAAAAATCCTGCCTTTGGAAACATGCATGGCCCAGGTGAAACCGAATGGCGCTGTCTTCCATACGCCCGTGGTTGTCAGGAGTCTGTGCAGTCCTGACAAACCCATGGGTATGCCCAGCAAAAGAAAAACCAGCAGATTAAAAATGCCGTGTCCCGTAAGCAGATATTCTATTTCGCCTTCTTCATGATCCGTTTCATGTTCTCCGGACACGGCATGCGTACTGTCGGCGCGCTCCTGCTGCGCATGCGCAGCAGGAGCATCACGTTTGTGATCTTTATCCTGCGCCGCACTCATGCTCATCATGGCTCCTGTAAAAAGCATTGCGAGCAATGTTGCCGCCGCCAATTGATGTGTTTTCACGAATAGAGCCCCTTTGAAACAGACAATCCGAAAAAGCGCCTTTTATTTCAGGCCCGGGCCCACGGGGTCTGTGAATCGGCGGCGGGGTTTGGCCGGGCGCAGGTCTTTGGCCTTTATGTTTTCGATGTTTTCGATTTCGCTGTAAAACACGCGTCCGTTGTACGCGCCCTTGAGCACGGCCCATGGCGCGGGCTGTGTGTCCCCGGCGCCGGCGCCTGTGAAGGTGAAGGAATAAGAGCGCTCCTGGCCCGCGGGAACCGCGAAGCCCTGCATGCGCGGGAACACGTCTGTGAGTGCGAACTCGTCCACGAGCCCGGCGCCCCAGGTTTCGAGCGGGGTGATGAGGTACAGTTCGCCCTCCATGGCCTGGGCGTTGGGGTTGCGCAATGTCACATGCACCTGGTCGCCTTCAAGTTTCGCGGACACGAGTTCGATTTTGTGGTCGCCCACTTCAAGGATGTCCTGCAGTATCTGGCCCTGGCTCATGGTCTGCACTTTGATGATGCCGTCGCGGCTTGAGTCCTGGAATACAATGACGACTTTTTTGGTGAAGGACTGCCCGGGCTGGAGTACGTAGTCAAACTCAGAAGGCACGGCGGACCAGCCCGGAGGTGTGAGGATGCGGGCCGTGCCGTCCACCTTGCGGTCAATGTAATCGTTGTTCACGAAGACCTCGATTTCGTTGACGCTCACGCCGCCCTGGGAGATGTGGATTTTCGTCTGAATATCGCCGCGCACGCCGATGGTCACGGGCAGATAGCCCATGGGCGCGGCGCCGTTGTTGTGCAGCCAGAAGCGTGTGTACACGGGATTGAACGGCTCGGTGATGGGGCCGAGGCTGGCGGGTATTTGCTGGGGCGGAATGTTTTGGGGGGTAATGGCCACGGTGCGGATATCGAATGCGTCCATGCCCAGGGCCAGCACGCCCACATCCACCTGCATGCGCCCGAAATCGGTTTGTTCCAGCATATTGGTCCACAGCGCTTTGCGGATGCCGGTGAATGCTTCCACGGTGGCCTGGGCGGGATAGCCGCTGGCCTCGTAATAGCGCAGCATGATATTCTGCCTGGCGTCCTGGGGCTCGAAGGCCAGGGACGCGGTGGGGTTGCCGCGCGGCTTCATGGCGGTGAGCACCAGGGAGTCGCCGTGCGTGGTGAGGAAGCTCATGCCCTGCCTGGGCAGGTCCCCGATGTGCTGGGTGATCTGCGTGGCGATGAGCGGATTGTTGTATTCGTAGCCGGTGCGGTACAGGCCCGCGTCGCGCCAGTTGCCCTGGTGCGGATACAGGGCGTAGGGGAACACGGCCGTGCGCTGCTCGGGAATGAACGGGAACGCCAGGCGGCGGAAGAACGAGGCCGTGTGCATGAGCGCCATGGCCATGGTCCCGTCGTTTTCGATGCTGTTCATGACCGTACCCTTGTTGAGCAGGGCCACGCCATAGTTTTCAACTTGCTGATCAGAACCCGTTTCATTAACCGGCGCGCCCAGGGTGATGACCGCGTCCTCGTCGAAATCCGCGACCAGGGAGTCCACGGCGCGCGCGAGTTCTTCGTCGTTGAGCGCCTTGATAATGAGCAGCGGAACCGCGGGCCAGTCCTTGGGCGACGTGGGGTCGAGCACGAACAGGAACGCGAATCCGTTGTTGGTGACTTCGGATTCAAACGCCTCCACGCGCTGGGGGTCGAGTTCCCTGAGCACTTTACGGGTAAACGCGTTGCTGGTTCCGCTGTTCACGGAGATGCGGAACGCGGTGCCGAATTTGAGGTCGAAATTCATGTCTTCGGGCATGGTGGAATCGGAGCGGGGCAGGGCGGCGCGGCGTTGCGCGTCGGCATCGTCGAACCACGGCGTGGAGGGGATGCCCTTGCGGATCAGAGAAATAATGAATTTATCCGCGGCCGCGCGCGTGCCGGCCTGGTGGTCCGTGACAATGCCCATCATGCCTAGGGCGAAGCTGGCCTGCACCGCGCCGTCCCCGCCCCTGAACTCGATGAGCCCGCTGTGGCTCTGGTCCAGCCACTGGTACGCGGCCTCGGCGCCGTGGTCGCTGTAATTGCGCATCTGCCACGTCTGGTAATTGAATTTGCCCTTGCTCTTGTGGCGCACGAGCGCGCCGTAGCGCTCCTCGAACACGGGCACGGCATTGGCCACGTCCACGGGGAACCCGACCACGAACATGTCGTCGGTATCGCGGTAATCCACGATGCGCGTCACGAAATCGATGCGCTGCAGATCCTTGTATAGAATGATTTCCTGCACCTTGCCGGTATCGCCCACGGCCCCGGAAATGATGAGCCGCTCGCTCACCGCGCTTGTGCGTTTTTCCACGGTCGCGGGTTTTTCGCTCGAAAATTTTTTGTCGCCCGTGGTGTAGACCTCCCAGGGCGGCTCATTGCGCGTGGGGTTTTCCTTGAGCGCGACCAGGTCGTTGCCCAGGCCGTTGGCGGGGTTGATGATCTGCTTGTTATTGATTTTATCGAACAGGCTCACGATGCCGCCGCCTTTTGCGGGGTCGACTTCGAGTTTGAAGTACTGGTTTTCGATGACATTGCCGTCGGATTTTTGCGGCACCGTGTTTTCGGGCATGTTGTCGGACGGCGCCGCGAAGTACATGGTGTAGCCCATTTCCGGGACTTTTTCAGCCAGGAACAGGACCGTGGCCGTGTTGGTGTCCCGGTCCGCGCGTTCAATTTCAAAGGGCACCATGGCGCCCACGGCGTCGGTGATATAGAACCCGCCCGGGGGGGTGTCGCCGAAATCCACAACCGCGCGCACCACATCTTTGCGCCCCCAGTTGAGCTGGTTGAACACGGCGATGGGAATAGCATTCGCGGGAACGCCCGACGGGGGCTGGGTGTTGATGAACTGGCCGATGTGCGCGATGGATTTATCCACCACTTCCACGGCCAGTTCCAGGGACTCGCGGTACCCCTGCATCAGGTCCAGGAATGATTTGTCATTGATGGTTCCGGTAATTGCGTCGTGGTGCTGGCCGAACAGGAGCTGGCGCCAGGCCTTGTCCAGGGTGATGTCCGGGTACGTGGCGCCGAACACAGAAGCCACGGTACCGAATTTCTCGGCCGTGATGATGGCGTTTTCCGCCAGGCGGTTGCCTGTTTTTAATGACACGCGCGACAGGGCCGTGCCCTGGTGGTAGTAGCTCATGTCGCGGCTGGTGAGCGGAATGTCGCCTTCGCCTTTTTGCTGTTGTATGTTTACCTCTTTAAAAAACTTTTCGCCGCCGGTTCCTGATACATCGATCATGGGCTGCAGCTTGCGCAGGTAATCGTTTTGACCGGCGAGCCAGGCTGTGGGGGGCTTGAAGTCCGAGGCGTCCAGGCGGCAGTCGTAGTTCAGTCCGTAGGATTGAAACTCTTCAAAACTCGTGTACAGGTTGGTGCGAAGCATTTCCAGGCTCTGGCTTGAAATGCCATAAGCGCCGCGCTTGTGCAGCACCCCGGTGCCGTCCAGGGCCGCGTGGCGGAAAATGGGCGGGAAGCCCACGATGCCCTTGGACCACATGGCGCCCTGGCCTCCGGTTTCCAGCACAATCTGCGATAACTGCGCCACATGCCCGAAAATATCCCAGCCCATGTATACCGTGGGGTCGCTGCCCAGCACATTCTTGTGGAACAGCTTGCCGTATAGAATATTGCGCACCAGGCCCTCGCCGCTGATGAGCTTCTCCACAGGCTGGTTGTACGCGCCGCCCGTGCCAACGCGTCCCTCTTTAATCATCTGCTTCAGGGGTTCGCGCAGTTCGGGGTACATATCGAAGAACGGTTTCAGATAAGAGATTTCAGAGAGGTACGCGCCGTAAGACGGGTCGGCCTGGGCCAGGAGCACGTTCTGGCGCGCGCTGCCGATGAGCGCCACCGAGTAATCGCGCTGATCCTCGATCCATACGGGATCCGCATGAAAGCCCGGCACAAAGTAAATGGTCTGGTCGAGTTTTGGCAAATCCTTGCTGACCATAAATAGCGCGGGCACAGTAAGGGTCTGGCCCACGACTGTTGCGGTGATGCGCGCGTTAATAGACTGCCCCGCCATGTTGGATGGCACGGGCAGGGCAAGGTGCAATGTGGCGTAAGAATCAGCCGCCATATATAAGCGGGTGGAATCTTCGCCGTTCTGTTTATCGCTTTGAATCTTGACTTCCACATTCTCGATGGGCTCATTGCCGCTGTTGGCCACAGTGACCGCAAACTCCATGGCCGGGAACCGCGCCGTGCCATGGAAGAATCCCGTGGGCTGCAGGTTGGTTTGCAGGAAAACCGGGGTGTTGGCCACGCGCTTCATGGGGCCGGCCTTGAGGCTCATGCACAGGCCCGAGCCCGTGGACAGGACCGGGGACACCGAGCGCACAAAGCCGATGATCTCGGGCAAAGGCTGCTGCAGGGTTTCCGCGGCGCGCTCGTAGCGCAGGCCGCCGAACTTGATGAGCAGCACGTTGAGTCCGCTGTTTAACTGCACAAGCAGTTTTTCGCGGCCCACCTCGCCCAGGGCCCCGGCGGGGCTGCGGCGCACCAGCTTATGGTTCACCCACACGGCCGCGCCCGTGAGCGCTTCAATATCCAGAAACAGGGCCGAGGCTCTGTCCGCGGAAATGTACACGGACGCATACATGGTGCTTTCGGGCATGCTTTCATACAAAGGACCCAGGTCCGTAAGCCCGGAATCCGTGGCAAGTTTCATCCATTGCACTTCGCTTTTGTCGCCGCGCGAATGCGCCATGCCCACTTCAGGCTCAATTCCGGCTTCCCCGCCCTTGTCTTTGAGAAAATCCGTGTCCGACAACTGCGCCCTCTGGGCCACCACCATGCCTGTGAACCCGCCGGGCACGCCCGCGGAGAATTTCCCGATTACCATCCACTGAGGGATGTAACCCTTTTGGTTGATTTCATCAAGCGTGACCGTGACGCGCTCGCCCGCAACAGCGGCCGTGCACAGGCACACCAGGAGTGCGAATAAAAAAGCAGTGGTCCGTTTCATACCGAACCTCCCCAAGTTTGGTTGATCTTCAATTCGAGCATTTCGCTCAATTTTCACATATTATATAACAAACATTTAAAAACAATCAAACACAATTGATTTATTACAGACGTTTTTATTTCAATTAAATATAAATGCGTAAAATTAGCGACTTTTGAGCAATCAGCCCTGGTGTGGCCTTGCTTGTTCGCCATCAGGAAAAAATGGCCGATGATTTTCCGATTGCCTATTTTGTGGTAAGGTTTATGTAATGAGAACCGCCGGAGGATCCATGAAAAATAAAGCGGAAAATGCAGTCTTCACTTTTTTCATGTTGATCTTCGCGTGTGTGGGCGGCATGTGCCTGGTGTCATTGAACGGCTGCGGAGGCGGCGGAGGCAAGAGCGCGGCAAAATACGATGCTTCGGCGGTTCAGCCCCAGCAGGCCACCACAACCCAGGACGACACCACCGCGGCCACAAGCGCCACATCCACGGCAGGCGCGCTCTGCGACAAAAGCAGCGGCGTGAGCATTTCCTGGTACGCGGAACACTATGGCGACGGCCGCCTCGTGGATCTGGATTACCACGGGTATAATCTCGCGCGCCAGGTGGAAGTGCGCGGCATCGCCACCGGTGAAACCGTGATTGTAAAACCATTCGGAAACGCTTCGTCCTCATTTGCCACCACAACCTCAAGCGCCACGGGAACCGCCCTCACAGCCACGGATACCACTCTGTTCGCTACAAGCATCACCCCCTATAACGGATACGCCGTGAGCAGCATCACCCTGGAAAGCGCAACCGACAGCCAGGGCGTTCCCTATTACCGCGGCTGGATCCATCTGCCGCCCTGGGCCGAATCCAGCCAGCTTCCGGACCGCATGGTCTTTATGCCCATTATTACGTGGTCCGGCGGCAGTTACACGGCGTGTGAAACCGCGGAGAAACTGGAAATCGGCGCCAAACACTGCTATGGGCTCACGTACTGGGACGCCGATTGCCTGCCCGCAACACCCACAACCCAGGTCACTCCTGCGTCTGGCACCACAGCCATGGCGTACACTGTGAATTGCGTGGCCGGCCCCGGCACGGTCTATGCCATAGAAGCGCGTTGCGACACCGCATCCGCGTGGACGCCCGTGTGGGAAGGCACATCCATTCAGTGCCGCTATGCCGCGGCCGGCACATATACCCCCGCGTGCCGGTTCGACTACACGCAGGCCGATGATGCGGACGAACCCATCACCGTCACCGCGCCCGCGGCCGCGGCCCCGCGCATGCGCCCCGGCGCCGTGAGCCTGCTGCCCCTGCGCAAGCGCTTCGTGTATCTTGCGCCGCCTGCATGATGCGCGGCCCGGTTTTCATTGGAACCTTCCAAAGTGATATTCATATACTATGGTGTCAGTAAAGGAATCGCGAAAGGAGTGCGCACATGGCACTGCTTGAAATCAAAGATGTGGTATTAAGACTCGGTGGAACGCCCGTGCTTAACCACCTGAATCTGGAATTCTGGGAAGGGCACGTGCACGCCCTGGTGGGTCCCAACGGAGCCGGCAAGTCCACCCTGGCCAACACCATCATGGGCCTTTTCGGGTACACGGATTTTGAGGGGGACATCCTGTACAACGGCGAATCCCTCAAAGGCGTGCCCGTGGACGAACGCGCGCGCCGCGGCATCACCCTGGCGTGGCAGGAGCCCGCACGCTTCCAGGGCCTGTCCGTGCGCAAGTACATCCGCGCCGGCGCAAAAGATAAAAGCGACGAACGTGTGGACCAGGTCCTTGTGAAAGTCGGCCTCGACCCGCGCACGTACCGCAACCGCGCCGCGGACCGCACCCTCAGCGGCGGTGAGCGCAAGCGCGTGGAAATCGCTTCCCTGCTCGCCATGGAGCCGCGCGTGGTGCTCATGGACGAGCCGGACAGCGGCATCGACATCCAGGCCATCAACCATATTTTTGAAGCCATCAGGTTTTTCAAGGAAAACGGCGCCACGGTCATTCTCATCACGCACAGCCTGCCCGTGCTGCAGCAGGCCGAGCACGCGTTTCTTCTGTGCAACGGCCGCCTGCGCGACAAAGGCACCGTGGACAAAATCGAGCACTATTTTGCGGAAAACTGCATTATGTGCGAAACCCCGAACGAACCCGAAAAACGACAGGGAGAATGGCAATGACTCTGGTCGATCAAAAGGAAATCGACGCCATATGGCAGTCCATCGGCATGGACAAGCACCAGCACGAAGAGGACGTGGTCAAGATCACGGTCTCGGGCAACCGCGTCATGGGCGCGCACCTGCTGCCCGGCGTGGAAGTGGATGCCGATGAGAAACCCGACGGCGTTTCCGTGCATTTCCGCATTCTGGACGAAGCGTTTATCGCAAAACCCATCCAGTTGTGCTTCGGCGTCATGCCGGAAACCGGGCTGCAGCACATCGAGCTGGATTTGAATATCGGCGCCAATTCGCGCGCGTCTGTTGTGGCGCACTGCACATTCCCCAATGCCGTGGACGTGGTGCACCGCATGGACGCTGTGATCAACGTGGGTGAAGGCGCGTGCTACAGCTATTTCGAGCGCCACGTGCATGGGCCCAACGGCGGCGTGACTGTGATTCCCAAGGCCAAAATCAACATCGGCGAGCGCGCGCGCTTTAAAACAGAATTCGAGCTCATCAAGGGCCGCGTGGGTGTCATGGCCATCGATTACGAAGCCGAGTGCGCGGCGCACAGTGTCATCGAACTCGTGGCGCGCATCATCGGCGCGGGCAACGATAAAATCAAAATCAATGAAACCGCACACCTGCGCGGCGAACATTCCCGCGCGTTTCTGCAATCTTATCTCGCCCTCAAACACGATGCCGTGGCCGATGTGTACAACACGGTCACCGCATATGCGGACGGGGCCACGGGCCATGTGGATTGCAAGGAAATCGTGCAGGGCCGCGCCGTGGCCCGCGCCGTGCCCATCGTGGAGGTGCGCCACCCCGGCGCACATGTGACCCACGAGGCCGCCATCGGCAGCGTGGATTCCAAACAACTCCAGACTCTGCTCGCACGCGGCCTGGACGAGGAAGCCGCCACCGACCTCATCATCGAGGGCATGCTCGGTTGAGCCGCAGATGCCGCAGATAATGAAATAAGAAAAAGAAAAGGCTTGTGTCTTCGACGACTTAAGGAACCCTTTTGAAAAAGTGTTCCTTAAGAATCCTCCCAAAATTTTTTCTGGGCAAATGCCCGGCAACAGGCGCGCCGGGCATTTGCCTCTTTGAATCATTGCTGAGAATTTTCAGTTATTTGATTCCATAGCGTTATGCATTGTTTACAAATAAACGGGAATGAGTAACTTTCCCGCAAGAGCCGTTGCAAAGTATGCCATTCTGGTTGTGTTATGAAAAATGCAATATTGCCACATTTTTCAATTTGCCGGTCCTTCAATTTGCTTAAAGCGTCAGCCCATCAATTTACTTTGAGCAATGAGGGGTTACAACCTTGCAGAATTCCGGAGTCCGGCAGTCTGCATATGCCACGTATCAACTCAGCGTATCGATAATCCATGTCTTTCTTCTGCGGCCCATGAAACCGTGTCAAAGGCATGCAACTCCTTGTGCGATTCCTTTATAATGAATCATGCTTCAGGATCTGCCGTTTCAACTCCAGTCCG
>Ga0351881_1008_pt1 | contig 85079 bp, 73 predicted proteins | sample BONcelFGM3001E15_FD_206769 | JGI IMG/M metagenome (GOLD analysis project Ga0351881, IMG submission 206769) | Enriched cells from coal bed in the Powder River Basin, Montana, United States - BONCAT cells FGM rep3 HSBNCT.FGM.300.1.E15 ...
ACGGGTAGCCATAAAGTCTTGCCAGGTCAAAATATACCAGTGCTCTTATCGCATATGCCTGACCAAGATAGTCGTCTCTTTTTGCGATATCGGCAGTAGAGGTTACCTGGAGATTACCAATATTACCTATGAGTGTGTTGCACCTCATTATTGTCTCATAACATCTGGACCAGGTAGAAAAATAGGTATTTGCTTCTGACTCATACCCAAGAGTATAAATTTGTGGCCACCCCACAGACATTGCACGAGGTTGTATATTATCTCCCCTTTCGTCTCCAAAGAGCTGCATTTGAGTACCGTAGTAATCAAACCACTTCATATTTTCATAAAGGCCATTAACAACAATTCCCGCATCATAGAGAGTGAGCATAGCTGTTTCGGCAACAATGACATTTGTAGGTCTTGTCTCGAGAAACCCTTCACAAGAGGATATGGATATCATCAACCCCGAGAAAACCAGAATATTTAGAATAAATCTTTTCATATCTATAGTTGTTTATTAAATTATAGTGATACTTCTATCCCAAGGGTTATGGTTCTGAGCGCAGGGAAAGTGAAGTTATAATACCCGTTTGACTGAACCTCAGGGTCGAAATTTAAACCGGTAAATGTCAAGAGATTGGTTCCTGAAACATAGACCCGTGCATTTGACAATCTAAGATAATTCTTAATATTATCCGGAATCGTATAGGAGATTGTCATATTTTTTAATCTTAAATAATCTCCCTCTTTAAGGGCACGACTTGAATCGTAGTAACCACCTCCGGTATTTCCGGCAACACGGCGCGGAACCTGAGTAACATCACCTGGTTTCTGCCAGCGATCCATCTGAGATGCAGCGGTATTTTTATACGAATCGTATCCATCACTCTCAATATCATCTACAGCATTATCAAACACATAGTGCCCATATTTATATGACCAAGCCATAGATGCTGTAAGGGATTTCCAGGTAAAGGTAGAGTTGAACCCTCCAAATCCTTTTGGAATTGCAGTCATCCCATCAAGAATTACAGATGAAGCCTGAGCTCTGCTTACTAAAGACCTGTCTTTTGAACCATCGGGCAGTGTAGCATTAGAGTAGTACATTGCTGCTCCCGTCTGGGGGTCTGCACCATAATACTCTCTGGTATAATATTGCACATATGAATAGCCCGCTTTCCATATATGAGGTCTTGTAACAATTTGCTCACCTTCATTGGCAAGTGAGATAATCTCATTATATAGATTTGCCCAGTTAAGACCAACCGTAAGGGTCATATCCTTTTTCTTTATTATATCTGCACTCACTGAGAGTTCAAGACCTCTGTTAAGCATAGAGCCGATATTTGATAGTGCAGATGAGAATCCTGTTGTTGAGGGTACTGATGCATTTAGCAAAAGATCTTCTGTGGTTTTATTGTAGAATTCGGCCACAATGTCTACCCTGTCAAATATTCTTGCATCTAAAGCAACGTTCCAGTTTTTGTTTTTCTCCCAGGTAAGGTCTGCATTAGCAAGATTGGATGGATACCCTGCACCTTCTGTACCATATACCCCATAACTGAAAACGGCCATATAACCGTAGTAGTTAGAAGGAAGTGTTCCGCTAGTTCCGTATGAACCTCTTATTTTAAGTTCATCCAGCCAGCTTACATCTCTTAAAAACATCTCTTTACTAAGCCTCCACGAACCTGCAACAGACCAGAAGTTACCCCATCTGCTGTCCGGACCAAGCCTTGAGGAGCCATCCAGACGATATGAACCAGAGAGATAATATTTATTATCGTAGTCATAACTAATGTTACTTAGTGCAGATAATAGGTTTGAGTTACTCCTGTAAGTAAACCCAGATCTGAATGTATTTGCAAGAGCAGACTCTGTTGCTCCAAAGTTTGCAAAATCAATTTTTTCCAGCCTTGAATAGAGGAAGTCCTCTTTTTCGGCTTCCCACCCTACTAAAGCAGAAACATTGTGTTTGCCGAAGGATTTTGTGAAGTTGGCGGTAGTTGAACTTACAATCCTGTCCACATTGCGGAACCTGTCAGATGCATATCCGTTCCCATAGGCTGTAAAGTTAATATGCCCATATAGCCATCCGAACCGGTCGTGACTTTTTAAATAGTCTCCTCCAACAACACTTTTAATTTTAATGTCGTCTGTTAATCTTGCTTCTATCCAACCCTTAAGCAATATTCTCTGCTGGGTGGCGTCATTGAGCTGAAGGTGCCACTGAGGAACAGGGTTTACGCGCGTCCCTCCGTCATAGTACTTCATCCAGTAGGATCCGTCTGATGCATATTGAAAAGGCCAGCGTTCTGTAAGGTGAACTTTCCACAGATAGAATAGGTTGTCTTTGGCCTGTCCGTCCTGGTGTCCGCTCTGCTTCTGATTTGAGAACTGAAAAGAGCCACCTATTGTAATTTTGTTCGAAACTTTGCTCTCTGCATTTACACTTGCTGTTAATCTGTTTAAGTACTGAATTCGGTTAACACCATTTTCATCGGTATATGCAACAGATGCAAAGACCTTGGATTTATCTGTACCTCCCGAGATGCTATACTCATAGTTTTGAGAAACCCCTGTGCGGAAGAGTGCGCTCTCCCAATCTTTATAGATAAGATCTGTTTTTCTTGAAGGAAAGTACTTCTCTGCCATAAAATTTACATAGCTATCAAGCGACCCGTAACTTTGCCACTGTGAAGGATTGTCTGAACCATAATTTCTCCAAGCTTCTCTTGTAAGAATCTCTTTCTCCTCTTCTGAAACCATAGGATAGTTATTAAAGGCAAAGTAAGAGACCCCAACATTAGCTTTGAATGTAGAGATTGCTTTCCCGGCCCTTCCTTTTTTTGTGGTTATAAGAATTACACCATTGGAGGCTCTGGAGCCGTAAAGCGAAGATGCAGCAGCATCTTTCAATATTGTTATTGACTGAATATCTCCGGGGTTCAGATAGTTCATAGAGCTGGTGTAGATGTTTTGAGAACCATAGTCCCCGCTGGTGGCAGGAACACCATCGATAACATACAAAGGCTCGTTTCCGGCATTGAATGAGCCAAATCCTCGAATCCGAATTTCGGGCAAAGATCCCGGCTGACCCGATTTTTGAGAAATCTGGACTCCGGGTACCGCCCCAACTATTGCCTGTTCAAAAGTAACAACAGGAACATCTTTAAAACTCTGTTGGTTGATTTGTGTTGCAGAGCCGGAGTATGATCCTTTTTTTACAGATCCGTAGGCAACAACCATAATCTCTTCCAGACCTACAGCAACGGTAGATAAAGAGGCATTTATTACTGTTCTTGAGTCAACCGGAATCTCCATAGTCTGATACCCGATTGAGGAGAAGATAAGTGTAGCATTTGCCGGCACATTAGCAAAAATATAAACACCATTGGCGTTGGCAGCCACACCGGTAGTTGTGCCTTTAATCATAACATTTGCATACGGAATTGGAGAGCCATCAGAGAGATCGGTTACCACGCCGGTAACTCTGGTTTGTGCAAACACTGCGCTTAAAGAAAGCAAGATAGTGCACAAGAGTAAACAAGTTCGTTTAGCCATATTTAAATTAGTTAAGTAAGTAAATAAATAAGAAACCATAAAGGAGCTGGAAAACTGGAAATATATATCAGCTATTATTTGACATTGCTGCCAGATAAGAAACTTTTGTATTCGCTCTATAAAATCTCTGATTTTTTATCCTACCTACCTCATTCACTAATTCGGCTACCAATTTATGACAAAATAATAACAAAACAAAATCTCTGTAAATCATTTTGCATTAAGGGTGTTGACACATTATATCAGGGAAGCATCTATCTTTTAAAATGGACAAAGCCCATAATATATGATATATTGTAAGTCATATCATCATTCTAGTTTCATTCCGTTATATCTGAAATATCTGCATATTACAATTTGCTGTTTTTAAGATAAAAAAAAAGCACCCTCATCGGATGCTCTGTTTTTTTTAACCAAGAAGCTCAAAAATCTCCCTGCCAATTAATTACCTTCTGCGAGGTCCCCTGTCCCTGTCTCTGTCACCGCCTCTGTCGCCGCCCCGGCTATCCGATCTTCCGCCTCTTCCGCGATCGTTACTGCCTCCTTCGGGTCTTGGTCTTCTTACCGGTTCTACATATCCTTCCGGTTTTTCGATAAGGGCTCTTCTGGAGAGTCTCATCTTACCGCTTTTTGCATCTACTTCAAGAAGCTTAACATCTACCTCATCTCCAACTTTGAGAACATCCTCTACCTGGTCTACCTTTCTCCAGTCAAGCTCTGAGATGTGAAGCAGACCCTCTTTACCGGGAAGAATCTGGACAAATGCGCCGAATTCTAGAATAGACACCACTTTACCGTGGTAAATCGTACCCTCTTCCGGAACTGTAGTTATACCCTTTATCCAGGCAAGAGCAGCATCCATATTATCTTTATTCTCTCCAAAGATCTCTACTATACCGGAACTGTCTTTCTCTGTAATAGTGATAGTAGTATCTGTTGTTTTCTGAATCTCCTGAATAACTTTTCCGCCAGTTCCTATTACAGCGCCAATGAACTCCTGCGGAATTATCAGAGAGACGATTCTTGGTGTATGAGGTTTAAGCTCTGCACGAGGTGCATCTAAAGTCTTGTTCATCTCTCCAAGAATATGAAGGCGTCCCTCTTTGGCCTGCTCCAGAGCTTTCTCCAGAACTTCATAAGAGAGGCCGTCTACCTTGATATCCATTTGAGTGGCTGTAATACCATCTTTTGTGCCTGTAACCTTGAAGTCCATATCACCTAGGTGATCTTCGTCACCTAATATGTCCGAAAGAATGGCGTAACGGCCATCTTTACCCTCAGATATCAAACCCATTGCAATACCGGATACAGGCTTTTTAATTTGAATACCTGCATCCATAAGGGCAAGTGTTCCTGCACAAACCGTAGCCATAGATGAAGATCCGTTTGACTCCAAAATGTCCGAAACAATTCTTACTGCATAAGGATTATCTTCTCCAACCGGAACAACATATTTAAGAGCTCTCATAGCGAGGTTTCCGTGCCCGATCTCTCTGCGGCCTGTTCCTCTGTATGGTTTTGCATCTCCTGTAGAGAATGGCGGGAAGTTGTAATGAAGCACAAACTGCTCAGAACCCTCAACCAGAACCTCATCTACCGATTTCATATCCAGACGGGTTCCCAGTGTCACAGTTGTCAGTGACTGAGTCTCTCCGCGGGTAAATACTGCAGATCCGTGTGTGGCAGGAAGATAGTCAACCTCACACCAGATAGGTCTTATCTGGTTAGTCTTCCTTCCGTCAAGACGCACAGCTTCGTTAAGGATAAGGTTTCTCATCGCCTCTTTCTCAACTGAGTGGTAGTATCTCTCAACCATCTCTTTTTTCTCGTCGCGCTCCTCTTGCGGCAATGTTGCTATAAACTCCTCTTTTAAAGCTTTGAAAGCATTGGTTCTGTCGTGTTTGGCACTAGGCTCTTTTGCTATTGCATAGCATTTGTCATAACAGAAATTGTGTATAGCTGCTTTAAGGTCGGCATCATTAACTTCGTGACAGTACTCCGCTTTAACAGTCTTTCCTGTCTCCTCCATAAGCTCTACCTGAGCCTGGCACTGAATAATAATCTCCTCGTGAGCATATTTGATTGCCTCAAGCATTGCTGCTTCGCTAACCTCTTTGAATTCACCCTCAACCATCATTATGTTGTCCAGTGTACCGGCAACCATAATGTCAATATCGGAGAGCTTAAGTTCATCAAAAGATGGATTAACTACAAGCTTACCGTCAATTCGTGCTACCCTAACCTCAGATATTGGTCCGTTGAACGGAATATCACTTACTGCAAGAGCTGCCGAAGCGGCAAGGCCTGCAAGAGCATCGGGCATTATATCTTTTTCTGCAGAGATTAGGTTTACTGTTACAAACACCTCTGCGTGGAAATCATCCGGGAAAAGTGGGCGAAGTGCCCTGTCTATCAGTCTGGAAACAAGAATCTCAGAATCGTTGGGGCGTCCCTCTCTTTTTAGGAAACCACCGGGGTATCTTCCGGCCGATGCATACTTCTCTTTGTACTCTACCGAGAGTGGCATAAAATCTACACCCTCTTTGGCCTCTTTGGCAGCAACAACTGTTGCAAGCAACATAGTTTTGCCCATCTTAACAACCACAGAACCGTCTGCCTGTTTTGCAAGTTTTCCGGTCTCAATCTCGATTGTTCTACCATCTCTTAAATGGATGGTTTTTGTAATAACATTCATATTTTACTTTACGCTATCCGGCTCTCCCAGCGAGAGTTGATTAATAATTCTGGCTCAGCTACAAACTCCTGTCCCGGATTGCTTTATTTAACAGAAGATGTAATTTAAAAAAAGGTGCCTAGTGGCACCTTTAAGCTTTATTTACGAAGGTTAAGTGCCTTCACTATATTTCTGTATCTCTCAATGTCTGTCTCTTTCAGGTAGTCCAGAAGACGACGTCTTTTACCAACCAGCTTAAGTAGTGACCTCTGTGTTGAGAAGTCTTTTTTGTTTGTCTTAAGGTGACCGGTTAGGTGAGCGATACGGTATGAAAATAAAGCTACCTGACTCTCTGGGGAGCCGGTATCTGCATTAGACTTTCCGTATTGTCCGAAAATCTCTTGCTTTTTTTCTTTTTCAAGATAAGTTGCCATTTCTAAGCAATTGATATTTATAATAATCCCCCAAAATTGGGACTGCAAAGTTATATATTATTTTTGACTGCGCAAATTATTTATCTAATTTTGTTTCCTAAATAGTTTTATATGATAACATTTCAGCAGGCAATAGATCTGGTTTTAGGTAGCTCTTTAAAACTCCCCTGTGAGGATGTGCCTCTGTGGGAGTCTACAGGGAGGGTACTCGCCGTAGATATCTCCGCAGACAGAGATATGCCGCCCTTTAATAAATCTGCCGTAGACGGATTTGCCTGCAGAAGAGGTGACCTTTTCCCGCAAGGTAATGAGCAACTTGAAAAGAGGTTCACAATTCTTGAGACCATACCTGCCGGATACCGGCCAACTATGGAGATAAAAGAGGGTGAGTGCAGCAGGATTATGACCGGTGCAGTGGTACCAAATGGTGCAGATTATCTCCTTATGGTTGAAGATAGTGAGGTTGAAGATGGTTTTATGAAGATACGGGCGGGTAACAAAAACGAGAAAGGAGTTCTATCGGCAACAAGGGGTTCAAACATATGCTATAAAGGGGAGGATATAAAGCAGGGAGAGACTATCATAAAGTCCGGCACAACAATAGGAGCTGCTCAAGTAGCTGTTCTTGCCGGTGCCGGGGTGTGCAGTGTTCGGGTATCTACCCGCCCAAAAGTTGGAGTTCTATCAACCGGTGACGAAATTGTTGAGCCACATATAACGCCTCTGGATTATCAGATCAGAGATTCAAACGGAGCGCAGTTAACAGCTCAGGCGAAAAGCTGTGCAGATGCTAAATTTTACGGTATTGTGAAAGATGGCCGCGATGAGCTTTTTGCGGCAATCCAAAAAGTCTCATCTGAGTGCGACATTCTCATACTAACCGGAGGAGTCTCAATGGGAGAGTTCGATTATGTGCCGCAAGTTCTTACCGAGTGTGGCTTTAAAATACTTTTTGACAGGATAGCCGTTCAACCGGGCAAACCAAGCACATTCGGAATTCAAGAGAGAGCGGAACCGGGAAAAGAGATAGTGGAGCCATTAAAAGTTGTTTTTGCACTTCCCGGGAATCCTGTCTCATCATATATTCAATTTGAGATGCTTGTACGGCCATTTATTATGAAATCTATGGGCGGAAGCTACTTTCCAAAGAGCATAATACTCTCTTCTGCAACAGAGTATAAAAGACGAAACAGCGAAAGGACAGCTCTTATACCCGTTACTATTGAAAAAAACGGCACCTTTACGCCGGTTCATTACAACGGATCTGCACATATTATGGCAATGACCCTTTCAGACGCAGTTGCAATGATACCGGTGGGCGTTACCCGAATTGAGAAAGGTGAAACTGCAGAAATCTTTATATTGAGTTAAAGTGGAAAAGATTCTCAAGCATCCAATAATCGGAGATATTAAAATTGTTAAGGGAGGCAGAGGAAGTTCCATACGGCTCTCTGTTCATATTCGAAGAGGTGTGAGAGTTTCAATCCCGCGATTTGCCTCGTTCAGCGAAGCAGAGAGGTTCATCGAATCAAGAGTAGAGTGGATAACTGCAGCCCTTGTAAAACAGAAAAAGCGGGCAGATAGATTTACTATCGCTATGGGTGAGGGGGAGGAGATTTTAATTCTCTCCGGGGTAATTAAGTTTTCTAGGGTAGATTCAATGCCGGGTAAAAAGATAAAAATCTCCGTGAAGGGGGTTGACAGGATTATAACTTACCTCCCGGAGGTAACCAATGAGGAGCTTAAAGAGGCTGTCATTAAGATACTGCGTAAAGATGCACGGGAGTACCTTCCGGCCAGGCTGGAGAGCCTCGCCCGCCAACACGGCTTTATTTACAACAAACTATATCTTAAAAACAATACCAGCAACTGGGGCAGCTGCTCATCAAAAGGCAATATAAATCTAAACATTCACCTGATGAGACTGCCGTATGAGCTGTGCGACTATATTATAATTCACGAGCTCTGCCACCTGAAATATCGGAATCACGGTGAGAAGTTCCACAAACTTGTGAACGAATTGTGCGGAGGAAACGAGAAGGAGATCACTAAAGAGCTCCTGAGATTCCGTCCCGAGCTCTAAATTTCTTTAGCTGTCAACAACATCAGCTCACCTCTCACAGCAGAAAAGCATATTTTAAACGTTGCGGGCTTATACCCCCCTCTACACAACGGGCACGTCCATCCTCATCCGCTCACAAGTTCGCTCCTTCCGGCTGAGTGTGCCCTTTTGCTGCAGAGGGGGTTATTTAACAGCCCGCGGGAGATTGGCTTTCCTGCTGTGAGAATTCCAACTACTAAAGTTCCCCACATAACTTTTTGATCCTCGGGAGTTTTTTGCATTATACACATATTGTGATATATAGTTCTTGTCAACTCCATACCATACTCAAAGTCATCGGGACTGTATCTTTTAAATACAATTAATTACAAAATACTCCCAAGGATGCGGTCTACTGCGCAGGTGTGTTTACCGCTGCGCGGGAGAGTTTTATCTCAGAGTTATAGTGCCAATTTGCTTAATATCAAGGAATTATTACAAATAGCGTGTTTGGTGTAAGTAGGTTAAAATCTGATGTTTGGCACTATAGCTCTGAGATGAATGCGGTCTGTGAAAATTTTGCATTTGATTATCTGCGCTATGCAAAAAAACCGAGAGGTTGCACAGATATTTGCTGAAAATGTGGCGTTTAAGCAGGTGGGGAGGATTTTCCGTGCTGACACCGTGAGCAGACGTTGTTGACAGCATACTGTTGTAAAAGAAAAGAGGTTTTTGTAGAATATGTCGCTATAGTTCTATGCTTTGGAAAGCTCAACTATAAGCAACATCTGTTTTTTAGCTTATTTTCTGTAGGGTTTTTCGGATTAGGCTGAGGACCGTTCAACGACCGAAGGGAGGCGTTCCGGAAGCCCCGAAAAACACAAAGAAAAAAGCGTTAAGAAAAACTGCGTTGCGATTGTTGAGCTTTCTATAGCAGAACTGGCGACTATATATAAAAACAGAGGCTGCCTACATTTAGACAGCCTCTATTTTGAGCAAATGCTCTCTTATATAACGCCTATTTTGTCAACTGGCTTATCCTTTGAAACAGCGCGTCTACGCCTGTCAGAAGATCTTGATTTATAGCTTTATAGTGAGCTTTCATACTCTTTTTGTCCGGATTATTGACTCTTGCAAAAAGTTCATTCCTGAGCTTGATTGAATCATTTATAATCTCAACCACATCTTCAGCTTTTTTATCGGGGTTGATGTAAAGGAATGTCCAGCAATCTGAAACCACCTCAGAAATAAGATAATCAATATCTTTTTTAATAATTTTTAAACTTGCCATACTAGAATTTAATTTGGGCCAAAGGTAATAAATAATTTTAATCTTAAAGTTTTATCGCTCCAATGCCGGCTAGCTCATTGAGTGTGATTTTACCCTCTACAATCTTCATCCCCTCAAACATATCGTTTGAAATAAGCAGATTTCCGTCCAGATCTGCCCACTCTGTCTCGGGCGCTATTTGAGCAGCGGCAGAGATTGCGCAAGATGTTTCTGTCATACATCCAATCATTATTCTCATATGCAAAGCCTTTGCAAGGGATACCATCTCCCTCGCCTCGCGCATTCCGGTACACTTCATCAGCTTTATATTAACCCCGTGGTAGGCACCTTTGAGTTTAGGAATATCGGTAAGGCGCTGGCAAGCTTCATCTGCAATCACCGGAAGCGGACTCTTCTCGCTAAGCCAGGCAGTTTCGTCAAGAAGCAGTTTTGGCATCGGCTGCTCTATCATATTCACATTTCTCTCATTGAGCCAGTGAATCATATCCAGAGCATAGTGCTTATCTTTCCATCCCTGGTTGGCATCAACGCAAATTATTGTGTTGGTTACAGAGCGGATTGTATCTACCATCATTTTGTCTGTCTTCTCGTTTACTCCAAGTTTAACCTTAATAACTTTGTATGGAGATGCCTCGAGAGTCTTAATCTTTACAACCTCCTCTGTATCGAGACCAATTGTGAATGATGTGTTGGGTGTGGTTGCAGGGTTGAACCCCCATATTTTCCACCAGGGCTGTCCCATAATTTTGCCCACTAAATCGTGAAGTGCAATATCCACCGCAGCTTTTGCCGCTGTGTTGTTAAGGGCAACAGAGTCTACATAATTCATTATGTCCTGAATCTGGAATGGGGAACTAAATTTTGAAAGATCCAGTTTTTTGAGAAACTCCATCACAGACGCCTGTGTTTCACCTAGATATGGAGGCATTGCAGCTTCTCCGTAACCGGTGAAGCCATCCCAGGTAATCTCTGTAAGCACAATTGGTGTAGTAGTTCTGGTAAAGCCTGATATCGTAAAGGGGTGCCTGAGCTTTGCGTCAAACGGAACCCACGACAGGGTAAGCTTTTTCTCTGCAGTTTTTTTTGCTGCAGAGGATCTGCTCTGTGCGAAAATTTCGAATGGGTTCAAAATTGCAGCCGCAGCTGTAAGAAGGCCTGCAGATTTAATAAAGTTTCTTCTTGTTGTAATGTTGTTCATCTCTTTTAAGATTCATTTAATTTACAAAATACCAAGGGTGCTTTTTAATTGAGATAATATCACTCTCCTGATCTACTCTGGTAAGCAGCCTTTTTGCCCTGACAAGACGGTTTGAGCCTTCATAGTAGTTTGCAGAGTCAGGTATGAGAGAGTTAATTCTTACAGATGTAGCAGAGTGGATAAACTCTCCTGATGCAATATGAATTCCAACGTGTGTAATCCGCTCCTTCTTCTGCTCGGTAGCCTTTGAACCGAAGAAGAGAAGATCTCCCGGAAGAAGATTTTCAAATCCGTTGCTAATATCTACATCTTCACCTGTTAAAGCCTGTTGAGATGCATCTCTTTCGAGTATGATTCCGTTAAAAAAGAAGACACTCTTTGTAAATCCCGAACAATCAACAGCTTTAATGGATGTTCCACCCCACATATAAGGGAAGCCTAAAAACTGTTTGGCGGTAGCTAATATATTCTGGGCAGTAGGGTTTCTGCTCTCAGTCCACTTAGTGAAGTCCTGAGCGTGAGACATTTGCAAAAATGCGCTCTTCCCGTTTGGCAGTATAACTTTGTAGTAGTTACCGGATGTTCCGTCCATACGAACAATATTGCCCCAAACACCATCGGAAATCACGGCAGACTCCTCTGACGGTGACTCCCGAAACAGAGTGTAATGTGTTGTGATTATAAGTCTTGCTGCAGATGTCCAGTCATTGAATTCACTCTGGTTCATCGGTTGTATACTTCCCGATGTAACCCAGGCGATGTATCCTTCGGGTGTAATAGCCCTTATCCATCCACCCCTCTTCTCGAGTATTCGTAAAGGTGCTCCCATTAGTGTCTGTGTTGCAGATTCGTTGGAGTAGCCCGAACCATACCTAAAGTTAATTACAGACTGCGCAGTTATTCCAAAGGTTTTATCCCCGAGAGATGGATCCGGTAAGATAACCATACTGTCCAGCACCTGGAAGTTTTTTTCCAAAAGAGCCTTTAGAAGGGCCTCCTTGGCAGCAGCTTCGGTGGTAGATCCTTTAAGTATAAGAGACCTGTCGTCATTTCCCGACATCTCAACTGATGGCTCAAATGTTTTCACCCTTCTGTCGGGGGCAAACTCCTGTTTGACCTGCTGAGCTATCTCGTCAAACTCTTTTTGGATCTTCTCACTCTTTTTTCCTGAAGTACAGGAGATGGCTAAAAGAGCCACCAATAATAACAAAGTAAATTTTTTCATATAACTGAATATGTTTTATGTTATCTGCCAGTCACTTTTACAGGTTTGCTTTCGCAAAACAGCCTGTCCAGAGCAGATAGGTAATATTGATAATCTTTCCCGTTAGACTCCTTTATTAAATACGAATCTTCACCTGTTAGTGCAACGATTGCGGTTCCCTTTGTGAAGTCCGGTTTCTCACCCTTTTCAAAACGATAAATCAGGTGGTATTTTGCAGCGTGAACATCCGATTTGTCCTTTTTCCCGGTATCCCAGGTTATCTTAAGAACATCCCCCGTTTGAATTAAATTCGGATTTTTGGGTGCAGCAGGTGCTTTTAGCGGAATCCCCTTTAGAGCTGGAACCAATGCCGGGTGTGGATAGAGCTCTTCCATTACCGAATTTATCCCAAGGCGATTCTCTTTGAAATTCTTCGCATTAAAATAACAAACGCCTTGGTAAGATGGCATTGTCCTGAGCATATCTGCCTGTAGCTTTATCTCCTTTGCAGAGCGCCACTCCGGTATCTTAGCATCTGCTGCCAGCCTGTAGGTACCGAGACCTCCATAAACGGGAGTGCCTGCGTTATAATCTTCCCACCATTTTGCCAGAACTTTAAAATCTGCAGCATCATACCCAATGTTAAAATAGAGCTGTGGAAGAATATAGTCCAGCCAGCCCTTCTCCATCCAAAGAAGAATGTCTGCGTGAAGATGGTCGTAGTTAGTGTAACTATAGCTCTTTGTATCTGAACCTCTCGGGTCCTCTTTCTTGTTTCTCCACACTGCATAGGGGCTGATTCCGAATTTTACATACGGCTTAACAGATTTTATAGTGTCCCGAAGCATCTTGATTACCATATCTACATTCTCTCTCCTCCAGGCCATCTTCTCTTCGGGCTTAAAACCTCTGGAGTGGGATGCAAAAGATTTTGAATCTTCAAAATCATTATTAGGGTAGAAATAGTCGTCAAAGTGAATTCCATCCAGATCGTAACGGATAACAAGATCCTTAATAACTTTTACCAGAAACTGCCTCGTCTGAGGAAAAGCCGGGTCAAAATAGAGTTTTTTACCGTGTCGTACAAAGAGCTCCGGCTTCTCTCTGTAAAGATGGTTGGGACTCATCTCCTTTAGGTTTGAAGTATCCTGAGAGACCCTGTATGGGTTTAGCCACGCGTGAAGTTCCATCCCTCTTTTATGACACTCCTTTATCGCAAATTCGAGGGGATCGTATACAGGAGATGGTGCAACTTTCTGGTCACCTGTAAGGTATATAGACCAGGGTTCATATGGTGATACAAAAAAGGCATCTGCAGTTGGCCGTACCTGAAGTACAACGGCATTAAAATTCATCTTTTTGAAAAGATCCAGATACTCAATAAGCTCCTTTTGCTGCTCCTGAGAGCTGAGTCCCGGGCGAGAGGGCCAGTCAATGTTATTAACCGTGGCTATCCAAACAGCCCTCCACTCGTGTTTGCCGTCATAAACCTGTGAAACGGCACTATTGAAATGGAGGTTAAAGATAAGAGCCGTAAACAGAATGATAAAATTTTTCTTCATAGGGTTATTGGCTTTTGAGGTTAGTATATCCTTACAAAGATACTATATTTGCATAAATATCCTGAATTATGATAGTAGATTCTTTAAAAGGTTTTGAGAGATATACCCATCTCCACTCCAGGTTTCAGAAAGCCTTTGAATATATGACAAAAACCCGGTTGGATGAACTTGAACCCGGTGAGTATCAAATTATGGGCAAAGATATATATTGCAAAATATGGGAGGGCGAGGGAAAAGGTCTGGTGATTCCAAAACTAGAAGTTCACGACTCTTACATAGACATTCATATTCTTTTGCAGGGAGAGGAGACAATCGGAGTTAGAGATCGCAGCCGGTGCAACGGAGACGATATACCTTATGACCAGGTAAAAGATATTGCCTTCCTGGAAGAGGAGCCGGAGTATTTTCTCAATATGGGTCCGGGAACACTGGTGGTTCTCTTCCCACACGATGCACACGCTCCACTTATCGGGGTCGGAAAAATCAAGAAGGCTATTTTTAAAATTCTTCTCTGATGCGCTTTAACGGCAACAGAAGATTCAACTCCTATGTAGGATACTTTCGCGAAAAATATGGGAGCCGGCTTCAGAAGATTGTTGTGGATGCAGGCTTCTCCTGCCCCAACAGAGATGGCTCTATAACGACAGGAGGTTGTACATATTGCAACAACGATGCCTTCCACCCCTCCTACAGCACGCCAGATAAGGATATCCTAATGCAGATAGAGGAGGGTATTGAGTTTCACAAAAAAAGATATCGCACTGCGGAGGGCTATCTTGCATATTTTCAGCCATATTCCAACACTTATGCCGGCACCGAGACTCTGCGTAAACGCTATATGGAGGCACTCTCCCACCCGCTGGTTAAGGGTATTGTTATTGGAACCCGCCCGGACTGCATAGATGAGAGTAAGCTTGAACTCCTTTCGCAAATCTCAAAAGATCACATAGTGGTAATAGAGTACGGCATAGAGAGTATTCACGACAAAACTCTGGAGAGGATAAACAGAGGCCACACCTTCAAAGACGCTGTAGATGCAATAGAGAAGACAGCCCTCAAAGGGCTTCATCAGGGGGCGCACTTCATATTCGGGCTTCCGGGAGAGAGTCGCGAAGATATGATGGCATATGCAGGTGAGATTAACCGCCTTCCGGTTAACTCCGTAAAATTTCATCAACTTCAGATTGTTACCGGGACAAAGATGGAGCTGGAGTTTGAACAGAGGCCGCAGGATTTTGTGCAGATGTCTCTTGAAGAGTATATAGATTTCTTTGTAGATTTCCTGGAGCTGCTTCGTCCAAACCTATTTATAGAGAGGTTTGCGGGCGAACTCCCCCCAAGATTTGTTAAATCTAACCCCTGGGGGTTTATCCGGAATGTGGAACTTTTAAGATTATTGGAGAAAAGGCTACAAGAGAGAGAAACATTTCAATCCAGGCTCTATAACCTGTAACCATTTTTCACTATCTTTGCAGATTATAAAAAAAAGAGTTATGCAATCATTGGCAAATATCATTATTCCAGAAGGTCTTACCTTTGACGATGTCCTTCTTGTTCCTGCAAGAAGTGAGGTTCTTCCAAGAGATGTAGATGTGAGTTCATATTTCTCAAAAAATATAAAAATCAGCTCTCCTGTAGTATCTGCAGCAATGGATACTGTGACCGAGGCAGAGCTGGCAATTGAGATTGCACGCGAAGGGGGTATCGGTGTAATTCACAAAAATATGCCTATAGAGATGCAGATGGACCACGTGAGACGGGTTAAAAGGGCAGAAAACGGAATGATTTATGACCCCATTACCATACACAAAGACGGGATTGTCGGGGATGCGCTCTTTCTGATGAAAGAGAACAAAATCGGAGGAATTCCCGTTGTTGACGAGAATAAAAAACTAATCGGTATTGTTACAAACCGCGACCTTCGCTTTATAGACAATATGAAGACGCCTATCTCCGAGGTGATGACAAAGGAGAACCTCATAACTGCGGTTAGAGGAACAGATCTGCAACAAGCCTCTCTCATTCTTAAAAATTACAAGATTGAAAAACTTCCTGTTGTAGATGAGAGCGGTGTTCTGATAGGTCTTCTCACTTATAAGGATATTACAAAGATTAAAGATAATCCTCACGCGAGCAAGGACGAAAAGGGACGCCTTAGAGTAGCAGCTGCAGTAGGTGTTGGTGCAGATACAATTCTTAAGGTTGAAAAACTGGTCTCTGTGGGGATAGATGCAATTGTTGTCGATACGGCACACGGCCACTCTGTATATGTTTTACAGACTGTAAAAAAGGTAAAGCAAGCTTTCCCGAATCTTCAGGTGATTGCAGGGAACATTGCCACTGCAGATGCAGCCAGAGCTTTGGCAGAGTGCAATGTAGATGGTGTTAAGGTTGGAATTGGGCCGGGTTCTATCTGCACAACAAGAGTGGTTGCAGGAGTGGGAGTCCCTCAGCTTACGGCAATAATGCTTGCCGCTCAGGCTCTCAAGGGAACAGGAATTCCTATAATTGCAGACGGAGGCATCAGGTACTCCGGAGACATAGTAAAAGCACTTGCTGCGGGTGCCAGTACAATTATGGCAGGGTCTTTGTTTGCCGGAGTAGAGGAGTCTCCCGGAGACACAATCATACTCAACGGTAGAAAATTTAAATCTTATCGTGGTATGGGGTCTCTTGAAGCGATGGCTCAAGGCTCCAAAGACAGATATTTCCAGGATATGGAGGATGATGTGAAAAAACTTGTACCGGAGGGCATCGTTGCACAGGTTCCTTATAAGGGAACTTTAAGCGAGGTTGTTTACCAGCTGGTTGGCGGTTTGAAAGCAGGTATGGGTTACTGCGGTGCCAAAAACCTTGAGGAGTTACGGGCAGCACAATTTATTCGAATAACATCTGCAGGAGTAATAGAGAACCACCCTCACGATGTTACAATTACCAGAGAGTCTCCAAACTACACCAGGTAGAGGCTTAAATATAAGTAAAGCAAATAGTTAATAGAAATATGAGAGCAATAACAACAATATTACTTCTCCTTCTGGTCTCCTCCTGCAGGTTTCTGGAGTTCCGTTCCGGGGATGATGTTGTTGCTCAGGTAGGAGACAGATATCTCTACAAGGAGGATATCCGTAACCTAATCCCTGCCGGAACACCTTATGGCGACAGCATTACTATGCTCCGTCAATATGTAAACTCCTGGGCACTCAAATACCTGATTGTTGAGAAAGCGGAGAGTCAGCTTCTCAAAGAGGATAAGGATGTAACAGTAGAGCTTGAAGACTACCGAAACTCACTGCTTGCCTACCGTTACGAAAAACTCTACATAGACCAAAGGCTTGACACGCTGGTTACCAATGAGGAGGCAAGAAGTTACTATCTGACAAACTCTTCAAATATCTCTCTCAATAACTCCGTAGTAAAGGCCAGAGTCATTAAGATCTCTGCCAAATCTCCTAATCTGGAGAGGATAAGAAGCCTATACAAAGCTGTCAGCCTTGAAGATATAGACGAACTTGAGAAACTGTGCTTCAACTCTGCAGATCGTTACAACAATTTTAACAATCAATGGGCAGATCTCTCACAAGTTGCAAGAGAGATGCCTTTAGACCTGTACAGTTGCGAAAGAGAGCTGGAGTACAAACAGTATATCGAGACCAAAGATTCACTCTATAACTACTTTGCCTTCTTTCCGGAGAGGATAAAGCCGGACGGCACTCCACCTTTTGAGTACTATCTGCCCAGAATAAAAGAGATAATTATAAGCAAACGCAAACAGAACCTTATCTCTCAACTGGAGAAGGACCTTGTTCGTGAGGCTCATCAAAAGAATAAAATTAAAACAAACATTAACGATACCCCAAAAAATGAACAGTAAGACTCAAAGATTTCTGATTACTCTTCTTGTAATTATCGCTTCGGGAGTGACCCTCTCCGCGCAGAAATATCAAAAAGGGCTCATAGACAAAACAATAGCACTCATTGGAAATGATATGATCCAACTATCGGCTCTTGAGGCAGAGGTTCAGATGATGATGCTGCAGGGGGTAACTTCAGACAGGAACCTTAGATGCGATGTGCTTGAAAATATGCTCATCCAGAAGTTGTTCCTTACACAGGCAAGGCTGGATAGTCTGCAGGTGAGTCCGGACAATGTTGAGGGAGAACTCAACAGAAGAATACAGGAGGTACTCACTCAGCTGGGTGGTGAGAAAGCTGCAGAGCAGTATTTCAAAAAACCGCTATTCAGAGTAAAAGATGAATGGAGAGAGGCTTTAACCGAGCAATTCCTTACACAGGAGATGAGAAACAAAGTTGCTCAGACTGCTCCGGAACTGACCCCTTTTGATGTTGAGTGTTATTATAAAGCTACTCCTGCAGATAGTCTTCCAATTATATCAACTCAGTACAAATTTCGCCAAATAGCACAATATCCGGATAAAGAGAACTCTATTATGGCCGTTAAAGAGAGGCTTCTGGAGTTTCGTGAAAGGGTAATCAAAGGAGATAAATTCAGCACACTTGCAACTCTATACTCTAAAGATCCAGGCAGTGCAGGAAGAGGCGGAGAGCTTGGTATGGCTTCAAAAACGCTTTACTGGCCGGCATTTTCGGATGCTGCTGTCTCTCTTAAAGAGGGACAAGTTTCTCAGATAGTTGAGACTCCCGATGGGTTTCACCTTATTCAGATGATTAAGAAAGAGGGAGATATGTTTAATGCCCGCCACATTCTGCTAAGACCTGAATATACAAATGCAGATCGTGCAAAGGCTTTCAATAAACTGGACAGCATAAGGAACCTTATCCTCATTGACACTATCAAATTTGAAGCTGCAGCGCAAAGATACTCACACGACCCCAAATCTTATGTAAACGGTGGTCTTGTAGCCGATGAGCAGAGTGGCTCTGCATATTTTGAGAAAGATCAGCTAAAACCTGTAGATTATAACATAATCAAAGACCTTAAAGAGGGTGAGATATCGGAGCCTTTTGAGACTACAGATAACGAAGGAAGAAGCGGAAATACTGTTTATAAGATTATTAAACTCGAAAAGATAATACCATCTCACGTGGCAACTTTTAGGGATGACTTCTCCGTTCTTCAAAACGAGGCTAGAAATAAGCTTGCAATGGAGGCTATTGAAGCCTTTACTAAAAAGAAGAAGGAGAGTACATTTATCAGAATTGATCCTGTATTTCAACATTGCCCATTCCTTAAGAATGGTTGGATTAAATGAGACATAGTCTGTCATTTTTAATATTAACTATACTCTTTTCCATCTCTGCGAATGCACAACAGACACAGGGCGAAGATCGCCTTGTTAGGCTACTTAGTGCCAAGACAGCAGAGATTTACCAAAATGAATTCAGAAATATCAGAAAAGTTACAGGCCCTGCACAATTTCTTCATAACAATACATTAATAATTTGTGATACCGCGATATGGGATCTTACCTACAATATTGTTGATGCTATCGGGAATGTTAAGATAGTTCAGGATCGCACCATTCTTTCGGGTGATAGAGTTAACTATCTTGCAGACAGCTCTATTGCTCGTGTAAGAGGTAACCTGGTTGAGCTTATAGACAAGGATAGCAATCGTCTCAGGACATTACATCTGGACTATAATACAAAAGATAGCATCGCATACTTCTTCAACGGCGGAAGTATGATGGATAAAAAGGGGAAGGTTATAGAGAGCATACGGGGGTACTACCACTCGAAAATTGAACGGTTTAAGTTTATAGAACGGGTAGAACTTAACTCAGACTCACTTGTCCTTAAGAGTGATTCACTCGCATACTGGAGTAAAGATAAGCGTGTAGATTTTCTTGGCTCTGTAAAGGTGTGGCAGAATAACAGCTTTCTTAGCTCCAACAGTGGCTGGTACAACCGTGAGAAGGAGATATACAATTTTGATGACAACGCCTATATGCTCAACGGACAAAACGAACTTTGGGCAAAAAGAATATACTACGAGAGAGCTGAGCCAAAAGCAGAGCTTTACGATGATGTTCAGATTCTGGATACGGCACAATCTATGTTGCTCTTTTCGGATTTTGTAAGATACCGCGAGAATCCCGTTTTTGCCGAACTCTATAAAAACCCTTCACTTGCATACTACTCAGTGGAGAACGATCTTCCGGATACCCTCTTTTTTGCTGCTGATACAATACACTACCGAATGCTGCCTAAGTTTGAGATGGACTCCGCAACAGTTGCTCTCTCTCAAAAGAGGTACTCCCTTAGCCGGAAAGACCCCATTAAAGAGATGTACAACAGACCTACTCCGCTACCCAAAGATTCAACCGCAAAAAAACCGGTGGTCGCTGTTAAACCCCCTGCTACAGATTTGCTTAAAACTGCCGCTGCAGATTCCCTTCTAAAGATTACCGCAAAGGATTCACTCAAAATTTCGGTCAAAGATTCACTCTCAAATCATCTCAAAGATTCACTCAGAATTCCGGTCAAAGATTCACTCTCAAATCATCTCAAAGATTCACTCAGAATTCCGGTCAAGGACTCGCTTTTGTTAACTCCAAAAGATACAACCTTAATAAGAGTAATATCTGCAAATAAAAACATCCGTTTCTACAGAAGCAATATTCAGGGCAGATGCGACTCTTTAATGTTCAACTCTATAGACTCAATTATCCGGCTTTATAAAGACCCTGTGCTCTGGAATGAGAACAATCAGTTTACCGCAGACAGTATACAACTTATTACCTCTAATGAACAGCTCAGCAAAACAGAGCTTATCTCCGGTGCTTTCGTTGCTACAAAAGAGGACTCTCTGCACTACAATCAAATTAAAGCTACAGATATTGTTGCCCATTTTACTGAGGGTGACCTCACCAGGTTTGATGCTTACGGTGGGGTAACAGTAATCTTCTTTTTCGCGGAGGACAGTATCCTCACAACTATGAATCAGAAGGAGTGTAAGACTATGACCGCCATAATTAAAGAGAAGAGCGTTCAAAGAGTCAGATACTTTGAAACTGTTCAGAGCGATCTCTATCCTATTATAGATGTTGAACCGGAAAAGAAGAGGCTAAAAGGTTTTCGGTTAAGGTATAACGAGAGACCGGCCAGTCGCTTTGAGGTTACAACAAGGTCAGTCATTCCGTCATCGAGAGAGTATGTCTCTACCCTTGAACTTCCCGGCTTCTTCTATACAAATCAGCTTTTCGGGAAAACTCCTGCTTTACCAGCCTTTGAGATATTCACAAAAAAAGAGACGGAGCCGGTAATAACCGCTCCGCCTTCTCAAGTTGAATCTACTTTAGTCGATTCCGCATTGTAACTCCGGCATAGTCTCTGAACCTCTACCAGATATTCTCGTAACTACCAGATATTAAGAGGTAACCCGTGCATCTTCTTTCTCACCTGCTCTCTCACCTCTGCAATAATGGCCTCATCATCTATATTTGAGAGAACTCTATCTACCAGCTCAACAATGAAAGGCATATCCTTTTCAAGAAGACCGCGAGAGGTAATTGCAGGTGTACCCACTCGTATGCCGGATGTCTGGAAAGGAGATCTGCTGTCAAATGGTACCATATTTTTATTAACTGTTATATCTGCAGCTACCAGCACCTTCTCTGCAATCTTTCCTGTAAGTTCCGGAAATTTGCTTCTGAGATCTATAAGCATCAGATGGTTGTCTGTTCCGCCCGATATTACTTTATACCCTCTCTCCATAAATGCAGCTGCCATAGCTGTTGCATTCTTCTGAACCTGAGTCTGATAAAGTTTAAACTCCGGTTGCAGGGCTTCAAAGAAAGAGACAGCTTTTGCTGCAATACAGTGCTCCAGTGGGCCACCCTGAATTCCGGGGAATACACTTGAGTTAAGAACTGCAGACATCATTTTTGTCTCCCCTTTTGGAGTCAGAATTCCGAATGGGTTTTCAAAATCCTTCCCTATCAGAATAATACCTCCGCGAGGACCCCTTAATGTTTTATGTGTTGTAGAGGTTACAATATGTGCATATTTAACCGGATTCTTTAGCAGACCTGCAGCAATAAGTCCTGCCGGATGAGCCATATCAACCATAAAAAGTGCACCTATTTTATCTGCAATTGCTCTCATCCTCTCCCAATTCCACTCTCTTGAGTAGGCAGAAGCTCCGCCGATTATCATCTTTGGTTTGAATTCAAGAGCCTTGCGCTCCATATCATCGTAATCAATAAGGCCGGTCTCTTCTCTAACCTGATATGCTATCGCATTATACCAGATACCGGACATATTAACGGGAGAGCCGTGTGTCAGGTGTCCGCCGTGTGCAAGATCCAACCCCATAAATGTATCTCCGGGTTTGAGACAAGCCATAAAAACAGCCATATTGGCCTGGGCTCCTGAGTGGGGCTGTACATTTGCGTACTCAGCTTCGAAAAGTTGACAAAGACGATCTATAGCTAATTGCTCCACCTGGTCTACCACCTCGCAACCACCATAATATCTTGCTCCCGGATACCCTTCGGCATATTTATTTGTTAAAACGGAGCCAAGGGCAGATAGTACCTGAGGAGTAACAAAGTTCTCCGATGCAATCAACTCGATCCCGTGTAACTGGCGGTTCTCTTCTTTTTTAATTAGTTCGGATATTTGAAGATCTTGTTTCATTATGTTATATTTTGTCTTTAAAATGCTTAATAAAAAGTCATCAAAGGTACAAAATATTTTCAGTTAATTGCCCTGTTTTACTTTTTTAAAGTGATCTCAATGACTCCATCCTTACCCTTTTCGCCATATTTATCAATAGCACTTTTATCTTTGAGAATTGTCATAGAGGCTATCCTTTCAGGTGTAATATTAGCAATATCAAAGCCCTTTTTCATAATCTCTCCATCCACCACATAGATTGGATTAATTATCCCCCTGGATTTTGCCACTCCTGCAGATCTCTCTTGTGCCTTATGGTTGTCGGATGCGACTGGTTTAACACCCTTCTTAAGGGTGATCTCAATAACTCCGTTCTTAGCTCGTTCTCCATATTTTTCAATAGCCGTCTTGTCTTTCAATATATTGATTGACTCAATGTTTTCCGCTTTGATTGCATTAATGTCACCCCCCTCCTTTATAACTTTTCCATCAATAACATAAAGAGGATTTTGAACATTTCCTGAGCTTTTAATCCTGATTTCACTCTTTACCGAATCGGGACTGTTTTTATCAATTTTGTTAATCCCAATTACCCTAATCTCATTTTTTACTTCAGTCTTATCATCGATTTTTTGTGCACCATCCTTCAATGTAATCACAACTACGCCATTCTTTCCTTTCGTTCCGTACAGCGATAATGCGCTTTTGTCCTTAAGGATAGTAATTGATTTAATTGACTCGGATGATAGATTGGATATATCAAAAGTGGGCTTTTGAATCTCTCCGTTCACAACAATAAGTGGGTTTTTATCATCTGAAGTTGCATCCCACAAAACAGTCATCTCTCCCTTAACTACTTTTATCTCATTTTTATTTTCTGCCTTAATAATCTTATTATCAATAACTATAACAGAAGGTTTCAGGCTATCTTTCAAAGCTATATTGTAAACCATTGTCGATGTATCTTTGCCGTTTACGACCATTCTGACTTTGACTTTTTTTGTAGAATCTGCTATATCCCCTTTTGCAGATACAACTATATCCCCATTTGCAGATGCTGCATTATCTCCGTTTAGGATAATCTTAACGCTTTTTGAGACCTCTTTTGTTGTGTCTTTTTGAATTAAATCTGTAATTTTGGCATTTGAAACCGGTTCAAGTGCAGATGTTACCTTTTCATCTGCAAACAAGATAACTGCAAAAAGAGTTAAAGGCAACACAAACATTGCTTTAAGTGATGCCGAACGAGTTGATTTTTTCTTTGTGATCATAGTAATTCTGTTTTTAAGTTTGCTGTGATTAAAGCTGTTGGCCATAGTGTAGAGTCTGTCGCCAACAGCTTTTTTAATTAATAATAGCTGGTATTGTTTTGCATCGATGCCGCTGTTTATGACTGCTTCATCTGCCTGAAATTCGTGAATATTCCTAATCTCCTGCTTCAACAACCATACTGCAGGATTAAACCAGTGGAGTATCCTCATTAACTCTGAAATAATTATATCTGCAGAGTGCAGCCCTTTTATATGAGCCATCTCGTGAGAGAGTATCTCTCTTGCATTTTCGTTGTAATCTTTCTCGCTTATTGCAATATACCTCATCCAGGAGAAAGGTGAGGCAGACTCCTTGTGGATAATAAGTGTAACTCCTCCTCCGATAGATTTTCTTTGAGAGTTTTTATTTGTAAGGAGCGCAGACATTCTTACAAATGACAGGATAGAGAACCCGGATGTAAATACGACTCCTGTTATATATACAATAAGAGCAATAAAGGGCAAGTAAATTACTCTCTCTGAACCACCCAACGCAGCCTCATCTGCAGGAACGTTACCGGCCATTGCAATAATTGCATCAAGATTAAGAGAGAGTTCCGATATCCGGCTCTCTTTAATAAGAGCAAGTTCTATAAACGGTATTAACCCCGAAAGGAGAAAAATCGCGATAAGTACCACTCTGTTAAAGCTGTGGAAAGTCTCTCTGCTAAGCAGCAGTTTGTAAAAAAGATAGAAGACAGACAAACATAGTGAAGACTTCAATATATATACAAAAAACTCTCCCATAGCTATAACTTTTTAGAGGATTTCTCAACAGAGTCTATGAGTTTGCGAAGCTCCTCCAAAGATATCTGCTCCTCTTTAATTAGAGAGGATACCACGCCAAGGTATGAGTTCTTGAAATATTTTTTCACAACATTGTCGAGAGCGCCACTCTTATACTCATCCTGAGTTATCACAACAAAGTACTGGTAAGTATTACCGAAAGACCTGTGATCTAAGAACCCCTTCTCCTCCAACCCTCTTACAATTGTAGAGAGAGTGTTGAAATGTGGCTTTGGTTCATCGTAAAAATCCAGCAACTCCCTCACAAAGAGAGCTCCCTTAGCCCAGAAAAAATTCATAAGCTCCTCCTCTTTGGAGGTTAATCTTGAAGAGCCGTTAGATTGAATTTTCATAAAAATAGTTATTTGATGCAAATGTAACTATATTTTTTAGTTATGCAACTATTTTTAATAGTTATTCAACTATATTTTCTAGTTCGCCAAATCTTTGGAAAGGTTTCACATTATAAATTTGTCGCTAAGTTTATATTCCGTGGAAAGCTCACCGGCAGCAACATCTGTTTTTTAGCTTATGTTCTGAAGGGTTTTTCGGAAAAAGGCTGAGGACCGTTCAACGACCGTAGGGAGGCGTTTTCGAAGCCCCGAAAAACACAAAGAAAAAAGCGTTTGAAAAAACTGCGTTGCTACCGGTAAGCTTTCCACGCATAAGTGGCGACAGTATAAAAAATAGAGGCTGCCTAAAATTAGACAGCCTCATTAATTTTCTATTATTTATGTGCTTATTCGAGTATAACTACGCGATTAAGAACTGGTTTGCCGAATGGCTCGTTCTCGTCACCTTTAGCAATAACTTCAAGTTGAGAAGGATTCACTCCAAATTTGTTTACAAGAGCATTGTAAACCGCATCCGCACGACTTTGGCTAATCTTCATATTTAGCTTTTTATTGCCGGTTGCTTTGTCAGCTGAACCCATAATTTTGTATTTCTTGCCGGATTTCTTAACAGCCTCTGCAAAGTTGCCAAGGTTGATAAGGTCCATATCTGTAAGCCTTGATTGGCTTATAGGGAAGAAAATTGCAAGTGGAGAGGCAATGTACTCAACAGATTTTACAATTTCCGGCTTTTTATTCTTCTCAGCGGCAAGATCCGAAGACAATTTCTTAGTTTTAACATCTGCATCTGCAATCTGTTTTTCAAGATCTGAGATTTTTGATGTATAAGGAGTGTAGTCCGGAATGATAGGCTCTTTGTATTTGTCGAAACCTCTTCTTGCGAAGTTGTAGGTAAACCCAACGGTTGCAGATACGATCTCTTCAATTCCCTGACCAATTTCAAATCCGTCAAACCTGTCATTTACAAGAAGTGCTCTTAGCTCAAGATTGAGGTTGAAAGCGTCTGAAAGTCTGATTTTATTGATAATTCCTGTAGATGCCGCAGCTTCTTTGTAAACAGGATTTACATTCTCTTTCCAAGACCTGGCATAACCTACACCAAGGAAAGGGATAAATTCCCAGGTACGATCTGTTCTGTAACCACCTATACTATTTGAGATGTTCCATAAAAGATCTCCGTGCAGATTAAAGAAACTGAATTTCTCATCCCAATAGCCGGCGTGATCGCTTGATGCTCCCTCAATAAATTTTGCTGTAGAGCTGGCAACTAAACCTTTAGCTGAGAACCCTGCAATTTGACCTCTCAAACCAATTGTAGGAGTAATCCACTTACCTACAGAAAAATCGAGAGCCGGCGTAAATCTCTTACCAAAAGAAGCTACATTATCGTGTTCTCCGTAAAGAACCTGTACACCGCCTCCTGCAGAGATAAACCAGTTGTCAAAAAATTTATTGGTAAGGAAAGGGCCATACTTATTGCCCTCGTTCTGCTCTTGTGCAAAACCTGCAACAGAGAACAGTAAAATTGTAACAGTCAATAATTTCTTTATCATAACAAGTTAGTTTTGGTAGTAATGTTCAAATGTACAAAAAAATAATTAATTATTCAAAAAAAGGCCTCATTTTGAGGCCTTTTAATAATTTTGTTAAGGTCCGGTTACTCCTCCCCTACAATCTCTATCTTGATATTGGCCTTGATATCACGGTGAAACTTAACGACAACATCGTAAATTCCAACCTCTTTCAGTGATTCTTCACCCTGAATGGTAATGTTTCTTCTGTCAATTTCAAATCCTTTTGCGGCTAGTGCCTCAGCAACCTGAATATTATTTACAGAGCCGAAAATTTTACCCGTTGAGCTTACTTTGGTTGCAATAGTAACCTGGAATCCCTCCAGTTTAGCTGCCAAAGCCGAAGCCACTTCTCTTATCTTAGTCTCTTTATGAGCTCTTTGTCTGAGGTTTTCTGCGTGCATCTTCTTTGCAGAAGGTGTAGCCATTGTAGCAAAGCCTTGAGGTATGAGATAATTTGTGGCGTAACCGTTTTTCACGTTAACCAGATCATCTTTATGGCCCAAATTAGGCACATCCTGTTTTAGTATAATTTCCATTGTATCTCTCCTTTGCTTATTTCAATAAATCTGTTACATATGGCAGTAAAGCAAGGTGTCTTGCGCGTTTAACGGCCTGTGAAACTTTTTTCTGGAACTTCAAAGAGGTACCTGTTAAACGGCGGGGAAGAATCTTACCCTGCTCATTCAGGAATTTCTTTAAAAACTCAGCGTCTTTGTAATCTACATACTTAATACCGGATTTTTTAAAACGGCAGTATTTCTTCTTTTTCACCTCAACTGTAGGAGGATTCAGATAGCGGATTTCGTTGTTTGCCTGATTTGCCATAATTAAACCTCCTTAGCTTTATTCTCTGATTTGTTATTGCGTCTTCTCTCTGCGTATGCCACTGAGTGTTTGTCCAGGGCAAATGTCAAAAAGCGAATAATGCGCTCATCGCGGCGATACTGAATCTCAAGTTTTGAGACATTGGCAGGATCTGCTTTGAATTCAATCAGGTGGTAAAAACCTGTTGTTTTTTTCTGAATTGGATAAGCCAGTTTCTTTAGGCCCCAATCCTCTTCGTGAACTATCTCACCACCATTGTCGGTGATGAAGTCACGGAATTTTTTTACCGCTTCCTTTATCTGGATGTCAGATAAAACGGGAGTTGCAATGAAAACGGTTTCGTACTGTTTTAACATACTTTTATATTAAAATAAATAATTAAAAAAGGGCTGCAAATATAACTTAATATTTTCAGCCCTCCAAATAATTCTTAAAAGTGGCTATTTTTTAACCGGAGCATTTTTGAGAACCTCTACAACATAGTTCCACCACTTCTCCACAGTTGCAATCTCTACTCTCTCATCCGGTGAGTGAGGAGAGCGGATTGTTGGACCACAAGAGATCATATCCCAATTAGGATAGTTCCCGCCCAGGATTCCGCACTCAAGACCTGCGTGTATTGCCTTAACTTCCGGCTCATTTCCGTAAAGATTTTTGTATACAACCTTCATAGTCTTGAGTATGTCTGAGTTAACATCCGGTTTCCAACCGGGATACCCTCCGGCTAGTTTCACCTCTGCACCTGCCAGTTCAAAAACAGATGTAATTGCTGCTCCCAGCACATCCTTGGCAGAATCAACCGAGCTTCTCAAAAGACAGTTGATCTCTATTTTACCGTTTGCAGATTTTACAATTGCAAGATTGTTTGATGTCTCAACGAGCCCCGGCATTGCATCGCTCATTCTCTCAACTCCGTTAGGGCAAGCATAAACAGACTTAACAAGATTTAAGGCTGTGGTTTGATCTATTAGTACAGACGGAGTGTCACACTTCTCAAGAACAATGTTCAGGTTAGGTTCGTGAGCAGCAAGCTCATTAACCATTTCGGCAAAATGTCTCTCTACAATTGCCTGTGCATCCTTAACCTTTGCAGATGGAATTGCCAGTGTTGCAAAACCCTCTCTCGGGATTGCGTTACGAAGACTTCCACCCTCAATTGAAGATAATCTCACTCCAAGATCTTTCATAAGAGGAAGCAGTATTCTAACAAGGGCCTTATTTGCATTGCCTCTGCCAAGAATGATATCCATTCCCGAGTGACCACCTTTAAGACCTGTTATATTCAACTTGTAACCCTCCATTCCGGCAGGTGTCTTCTCCTCTTTATAGTTGAAAATCGCTGTAGCGTCCAAGCCTCCTGCGCAACCAACATAAAGCTCGCCCTCATCCTCTGAATCCAGATTTATGAGAATATCTCCTTTAAGAAGACCGCCCTTAAGACCTCTTGCACCATTCATTCCGGCCTCTTCGTCAATCGTAAAGAGAGCCTCAACAGGCCCATGTACCATATTTTTATCTTCAAGAACAGCCATTGCCACAGCAATTCCAAGTCCGTTATCTGCTCCAAGAGTAGTTCCTGTTGCGTACATCCATCCGTCTACAATTCTCGGAATAATAGGATCTTTTTCAAAATCGTGAACCTTATCACTATTCTTTTGAGGGACCATATCTATGTGTGCCTGGAAGATTATCCCTTTTCTGTTCTCCATCCCTTTGGATGCAGGTTTCCTGATGATAATGTTGCCCAGCTCATCCTTGATTGTCTCCAAACCAAGCTCTTTGCCGAATTTTTCCAGAAAAAGAACAGCCTTCTCCTCTTTTTTGGATGGGCGCGGAATCTGTGTAAGGGAGTAAAAGTGGTTCCACACTCTTTCTGGCTTAAGATCTTTAATATTCATAACTCTATGTTTTAATTGTTAATTAATAATCATTATAATTTCCCGGTTGCTATATCTAACGGGAACGATAGCAGGGTTCCAAGTTGGTAAACAGGTACTCTGGATTGCATAATTACATTTTGTCCATCCATCAGCCGAAGGTTCATCATTGCAGGTTTGCGATACACCACACGACCTCTGCCTGAGGTTACATCCATTGTTACCCCCGGTTGTTCTGTCTCTTTAAGAAGCTCCAGCACTATAGGACGACCTGCAAGGTTATTTGAGGGGAGCAATCCCTGACTGTCCGAAAGGCGAAAGGCAATGTAAATCTGCTTTTCGTTATCTGCCTTTGGCATAACATCAAATGACATCTTTTGAGAACCGCTCCTGATCTTTCCAAAGAAAAGACTCAGATACTCATCTTCCAGCCTGTTTATCTCGTCAATAGCAGCTCTGAGAGCATCTCCGCTAAATGTTGCATCGGTCTCTCCGGTAATAATTTCGAGTCGTTTGGTTCTTAATTTGAATATCATATTGGCACTCTCCTCTGCCCTCTTCTCAATGCTCTTCTCTACAACCTGGCTCTGTTGAACTGCAGATCTCTCAGATCCGGTTGGAGTGGAAGCGGTTCTGTATAAGGTACTCTTCTCACTTGTCAGGTTTGATGTAGAGATAGCCTTCACAAAAAGGGTGTTGCTGCGCATATCCGGGAATCTCATCTTCTCCTGTTTACCTGCAAATGAATCTGACCACATTATAAGACCTTGATTTATCATCTCCAGGAAGTTTGCCGAAGCGTTTTTACTATTTCCCAGGTTAAGGGCAATATTTGCAGATGGGTCTGCCTCAATATAGGGTATAACCTCCACATTGCTAATCTGATATGAATCTCCGCTCTCCTCTCTTGCCTGAACCCCCAGATACTTTTGGGAAAATCTTGCGTAAGGCCCTGAAGTAAAAGATTCGTATGTAACCTCAACAATAAAATGGAGAGAGGTTACAGGGAGGGAATAGACTATTGCACCAGCGGGGATTTTATCGCCCGGATTGATAAATTGCGACCTTGATTCAGTTGCCCCGGCAATCATAACAATTAGCAGGAGTGCTTTTAAAATATTCTTCATCATTTTCTTTTTAATTCCTCTCGGCATACATTTAATTCCTCTTGGCATATATATTATTATCTAAACACTCTAACTCTTCAAAATGTTCTCCTGAGCAGTTCTTTTCCACCTCTTATGAGACCAGAGCCAATTGTGGGGGTTGGCGTTTACAGAACTCTCCAGTAGAGAAGCAAACCTTTCGGTGACAAACCCCTCATCCTCTTTGGATGCGTCATTTGTTACAAGGGTTAATTTTACCGTGTAAGCTCCCCTCTTTACCCTCTCCATATTGAGAAAAACAACCGGTAAGCCGGCACTTTTTGAGATAACTTCCGGTCCGTTAATCATCAGGGTCTGCTGGTTAAAAATTTTTGTCACAAATTTTGAGCCAGGCAGGGGGGCTTGATCTGCAAAAAGGAAGTAGCAGGCTGTTTTATCTCTGTTTTTTAGTATATACCTTGCAGCACTGTTGGATTCAATAAGCTCTATCCCGGAGTTGCTCTCGCGTATCCATCTCACAAACCTGTCCGCAAATTTCGAGTGCTGCTTTTTATATATGAATTTTAGCTGATCTCCGTTATAACCTAAAGGTAAACCCACGTCAAATTTGTCCATCTTTGTAAGAAGCTCCCAGTTTCCTATATGGCCGCCCACGACAATTACAGATTTTTTTGCCGAAAAAAAAGCTCTCAACACCTCGGAATTTTCGATTTTCACCAATTTAGACAACTTTTTTTTTGAGGCAGAGATCATCCACATACTCTCTGCAATTATCTCTGCAAGGTGACTATAGAAGCCCTTTACGGTGCTCTCCACCATATCGTACTTAAATTCTGGAAAAGAGCGTGATATATTAACAGTTACAACCGATTTTCTGTACCCAAAAACATTGCCGATTATAAAAAGTAAACTGTCCGATATGAAATAGTGTAACCGCAGCGGTAGTAGTGAAATAAGATAAAAGGGGCCTGCGAGTAATAAAAAGATAATTTTTGACATCGGTTACTTAAGCTTTTCAACAAAGTTATCCAATTTTTACTATTTTTGCGAAGTTGTGAGCTAATTTTTAACTAATACAATAATTTACTATGTTTAAAAATCATCCAAAAGGACTACTTGCAGCCGCCCTGGCAAATATGGGAGAGCGCTTCGGGTTTTACACGATGATGGCGATTCTTGTACTCTTTCTTCAGGCAAAATTTGGTCTTGACGGAACCAGTGCAGGTATAATCTACTCCATCTTCTACGCATCCATCTACATCCTTGCGCTTGTAGGCGGTTTAATTGCAGACAAAACCAGGAATTACAAAGGTACTATTCTTACCGGCCTTATCATTATGGCAGTAGGATACCTTCTTTTGTCAATACCTACCCCTACTCCGGTTCCTAACAAAACACTTTTCCTTATTCTGGTTTGTATCGGACTTTTTGTAATCGCTTTTGGTAACGGTCTGTTTAAAGGAAACCTTCAGGCTCTTGTCGGAAAAATGTACGATAACAATCAGTATAGCAAAATGAGAGACTCAGGTTTCTCTCTGTTCTATATGTTTATTAACGTAGGTGCTATTTTCGCTCCATTCTTTGCAGTAGGTATCCGTAACTGGTGGGTTAACCATAATGGTTTCCAATACAGTGCAGACCTTCCTGCTCTTTGTCACGCACAACTGGGAAACACCCTCTCCCCTGAGGCTGCAACCCGTTTTGCCGAACTTGCAAACACATCTGCAGGAGCTCCTGTGGCCGACCTTACAGCTTTTGCAAATCAGTATCTGAGTGTATTTACAACAGGTTATCACTACGCATTTGGCGTTGCAATTATTGCAATGTTAATCTCTCTTGCAATCTACGTTTCAAACAAGAAAACCTTCCCTGGTCTTGAGGCTAAAGGTGGTATTAAGGTTGTAGATCCTAATGAGATAAAGATGTCTGTACAGGAGGTTCGTCAACGTATCTATGCACTTTTCGCAGTATTCGGAGTTGTAATCTTCTTCTGGTTCTCTTTCCACCAAAACGGACTTACTCTTACAATGTTTGCAAAAGAGTTTACAGACCTGAGCGGAATTGAAATCAATCTGGGATTTGTAAAAATAGTTGGTGCAGAGATATTCCAGTCTATTAATCCTCTGTTTGTTGTTCTTCTTACCCCTGTAATAATGGGTCTGTTCGGATGGTTAAGGGCAAGAGGTATAGAGCCGTCTACCCCTAAGAAGATTGCAATAGGTATGCTTATTGCCGCTTTCGGTTTCGTTGTTATGGCTATCGGTTCATATGGTCTTCCGCTTCAGAAAGATGTTCTGGCTATGGGTGGCCTGCAAGATGCTCAAAAAGTTACCCCATTCCTTCTAATTGGAACATACTTTATACTTACAGTTGCAGAGCTCTTCATTAGCCCTCTGGGAATTTCATTTGTTTCGAAAGTAGCTCCTCCTCAGTATCAGGGTGTGATGCAGGGTGGATGGCTGGGTGCCACAGCAGTTGGTAATCAGCTACTTTTCATCGGAGCAATTTTCTATGAAAGTATTCCTGTATGGATGACTTGGGGAGTATTTGTTGTGGCTTGTCTCATCTCAATGGGAACAATGCTTGCAATGCTCAAGTGGCTCGAGAGGGTTGCCAAATAAAGGAGATTGTATTTCACAATCCATAAAAAATCTACAAAGGGTGTCAAGTTTGGCACCCTTTTTTCATCCGTTTTGCAGATAGTCAAATAATTATCCAAACACCTTAACTATATGAGTATGAAAGCCGGAAAAAAGGGAGCTGCCATTGCTGCTTTGCTCCTTATAAACTTTTGTTGCATCAACGCCTTTTCGCAGGATTTAAAAGACTCGTTAACAAACCGGTACTTAAATTACTCGCGCTTTTCATCTCCGGAAAAACTATATCTGCATACAGATAAATCTCTCTATATAGCAGGAGAGTACATATGGTTCCGGGGCTATCTGGAGAATAGCTCTGCTTTGAGCGAAATGGCTCACAGCAACTTTATTTATGTAGAGCTCTATAGCGACACACTCATCTGCAGGGTAAAGATTAAAAAAAGCGAAGATGGTTTTGCCGGTCAACTGCCTCTGGCCCACAATCTAAAATCGGGCGAGTACACCCTGAGAGGCTATACAACCTGGATGATGAACTCCAATCCTGAGTTTATGTTTCATAAGCAGATCTCTCTTATCAACCCCACAGAGAGGAGCAGCAGATTGGTAACCACTCCGGGAGTTACCCGCACAACTACAAACAGCTCACTCTTAAACATTAAAGCTACAGAGGTCCAGCAAACAGGAGAGGCAGGCGAACAGAGTGCAGATACTCTCGGTTCAGTTCAGTTTTTTCCGGAGAGCGGCAGATACTTGGCAGATCGTTTTGCCGTTATAGCCTTTAAGGCCACAGATACAAAAGGGAGGGGGTTTAATACTAAGGGGGCACTCTATAACGGAAAGGACTCATTAATAGCTCCTTTGGTTACAGAGCACAACGGAATGGGTGTTTTAAGATTCCTTCCAATTTCCGGGGAGAGCTACTACATCCTGGCATCCAACGGAAAAGGAGATAGAGTAAGGTTTAACCTGCCTCAGCCAGAGAGCGAAGGGGCGGTGATTAACCTGCGTAACAGAGATGGTAAGATCTTTATAAATACCAATATTTCAGATCTCTTTGCAACAACAGGAGTGACAATTCTTATCCACAACGGAGATAGTCTATTCCTTTGTGAAGATATTAACCGGCAGGAGAAGACCTTTATCTTAAAGCAGGAGAGCCTTGCACCGGGTATAAATCACATTCTGATAGTTGACAGAAACAGTAAAATTCTTAGTGAGAGGCTGTTTTTTGTCTATCCTAAGAGCGAAGTCATTGTAAGCCTGGTCTCAAAAAATGGAGATGAGACTACAGGTACCAGAGAGAGTGCCGGGTACACCCTGCAGCTGAAAGACTCCCTGGGCAATCCGTTAAAGGGAGAGTTCTCGGTATCTGTAACAGACAGTTTTTTATCTCCATACGATAACCTGTGTGACAACTTTAAATCTTATATGCTCCTCTCTTCGGAGATCAGGGGGGCCATTGAGAATCCCGGATACTACTTTATGGATGACTCTCTGCAAAGAGCGAGAGCTATGGATCTGTTGATGATGGTACAGGGGTGGAGATATTATGACTTGCCTGCAATACTATCTGCACAGAGCTCTTCTGCAAAGAGGTGGTATGAAAAGGAGTTTACTCAACAAATAACCGGCAGGGCAACCAGCACCTTTCGTAACACAAAAAGATCTACACTCTCTGTACTGGCACCAGAGATTGGGCTCGCAGTGAGCGAACCACTAAACAAAACGGGAAAATTTACCGTAACAGATCTTAATTTCCCGGACAGCACAAATTTTATTCTCTCTTGTACCGGTAAAGAGGGTCAAAAGGGGTACTATCTGGATATTGAGGAGCAGAAGTTTCCCCCGGTCGGTCAATATAGCTTCATTAAAAAGAGAGAGAGCGTTTTAGACCCAGGTTCAATGATGATCTATACAAAGATGTTTTACGACACCGGCGGCTCTGAGGCTGTAACTCTCAATGCTGCAGTTGTCTCCTCCAGCCCTAAGGTCGCACCTAAATATAACCCATCTCCCTTTAACCAGTATTTCGACAGACGGCAGTTAAGGGAGAGGAGCGAGCTGGACCTCTACTCCGGAATGTCTCTGCTGGATTATATTGTCGGTAACTTCCCTGGTCTAATGTACGGCCCTACCGGAGACGATGGTCAAAGGACAGTTATATCTACCAGAAGTTTTAACATTACGGGAGACCCCGGGGTTCCGTTACTTTTTATTAACAGAGCCCAGGTGCAGAGTACAGGTGACCTGGATATGTACACTGTGGACGATGTAGAGAATGTCGCATTCCTAAAAGGCAACGACGGGTTTATGTTCCGTACCCTCTCCGGAGTGATTCTGGTGACTCTCAGATATGCCGCCCAAAACAGAGATGTGAGCTGGTATTTCAACACAAAGCTCCTCTCCCCCCTGGGGTGGCAGAAACCCTCTAAGTTCTACTCTCCCGATTACTCTCTGGCCAAAGATAATGAAGCCATAAAATATGACACCAGGACTACCCTTTTCTGGGACCCGGCAGTCAGAACCGATGATAACGGTATTGCTAAAATTCTCTTTTACACCTCAGATAGAAAAACTCGCTTAAATATTGTAATTGAGGGGACTACATCTACAGGAGAGTATATTTCCATTGTCAGATAGTTCTTTATATCTTTGGAGCCAATTACGATCTACTATGCAAAACAGTAAACGATTTAACAGCAACATAAAGCTTATAGCATTTGACGCAGATGATACCTTGTGGGTTAATGAGTACCACTACCGCAATGCCGAGCAGCGCTTTGCAGCTGTTATGGCACCCTGGTGCGATTATGAGACTGCAAACAGCGTTCTGCTTAGAGTTGAGAAAGATAATCTTCCACTGCTGGGTTACGGCTCAAAAGCCTTTATAATATCGCTTATTGAGTGTGGAGTTGAACTAAGCAAAGGGGCTCTCACCAATGACCAGATTCTAAAACTCATAAGCATAGGCAAGGATACCATAGGCAGGGAGATTGAGCTCTACCCAAATGTGGAGGATGTTCTCGGCAAGCTTAACAGGCACTATCCGCTGCTTCTGGCCACAAAAGGAGATCTTAAAGAGCAGGAGTCAAAGATTGAAAGGTCCGGTCTTAAGAGTTACTTCTCTCATATAGAGATATTGAGCGAGAAGAACAGGGAGTCATATCTCACAATAATTAAAAGACACGGTTTAGAGCCCCACAATTTCCTGATGGTGGGTAACTCATTTAAGTCAGATATTCTGCCGGTTCTTGAGATTGGCGCCAATGCAATCTATATCCCTTCGGATATAATATGGGCTCACGAGATTGTTAATGAGATAGATCATCCGAACTTAGTAAGAGGCAGCTCAATTGAGGAGATTCCAAATTTTTTTGACACTACCGATAACTACTAAAAACAGCAAAACTATGATACCCTTTTCAAAGAACAGAAGTTACAGAAGATTCTATCAGAGTGAAGATCTCTCAACTGAAAATCTAAGATCTATGGTAGATGCCGCAAGGTTGTCGCCATCATCCAGAAATATTCAACCTATTAAGTTCTATATCTGCAACGACAGGGAGATGAACGATAAGATATTCCCGAATCTGGGCTGGGCCGGTTATCTTAAAGATTGGGACGGCCCCGGTGAGGGGGAGCAGCCAAGTGCATATATAGTACTACTGCACGATAAAAACATCTCCCAGGGTTACTCCTGCGACCACGGTATTTTTGCCCAGAGTATCCTTTTAAGAGCTGTTGAGCTTGGTTTCGGGGGGTGTATGATTGCCACCTTTAAAAAAGATGTTCTTACGCCGCTGCTAAATCTGCCACAGCATCTGGAGATAATTATGGTAATTGCGCTAGGTAAACCTAAAGAGGTTGTCGTTGTAGATGAGGTTAAGGATGGAGATATCAAATACTGGAGAGACTCCTTTCAGGTGCACCACGTACCCAAAAGAGATTTAGATGAGTTAATCTGGAGGGCAGATTAAGAAGGGTTACGGGTTTTGACCCATCTCTCTCAATATTTTTCTTCCACCGTTTTGGTCAAGAAGAAACTCAATAAATGCCTCGGCAGCAGCTCTGTTTGGGGCTTTTTTCATAATTGTAACCCCATAAACCATAGCTTCACCCTTAACCTGAATTTTTTCACCCGGTTTTGCGCCTCTCACAGATACCGTTGCCTGTGAATATGTAGAGTTATAATTTGGATCTCCCAAATTAACCCTTTTTGGCAATTCCAGATATTTAAGATTATGCTGGACAGCAACACTTTTGTAAAGGAAGATATAGTCTACCGCTCCGGCATCCAGAAGTGCAAGCAGGTCTACCTCTTTTGGCCTTATAAAGCGTCTGTCTTTTGCGATTATGGTCTCAATCTGTTCAATAACCTCCCGGTTATTCCCTGATTGCAGTTTTGTAAGCTCCAGCGTGAGTAGTGTTCTGTACCCGCAGGGGTCGGAGTCGGGGTCGGACCTGCCAATTGCAACATCTTTTCGGGAGAGGTATGAGAGCCAGTTTAGGGAGTCTATCTCGTTAGAGTATTTTGACTTTTCGGTATATACCAGTGCCATCTCATTGGCTGCAAATTTGATGTTCTCCTCGCCATATTCCGGTATTAACAGATTATCAATCACTATATAATCTGCAGATGCCATAATATCGCAATCCCTCTTTAACTCCGTTATCTTCCTTGCAGCATCCAGGCTCCCGGAGGCTTCGGCAAGAATTTTTACCCCCGGATTCATTATCATAAACGAATCTGCAATGGCTTTAAAGGGCATCGAGAGTGAGCCTGCGTGAAATATTATAAGATTACCGGTAAGCTCCTGCTTTGATTTGGTAAGTGTTATCTTGTTAATACTCTTGATTGCCCTGTCTGCAAACATATCTCCCGGGCAAAACAGAGAGAAGCCGTCACGACCTTTTTCATCTCCTCCATACATAACAAGCGGCTCTTTGAAGTCTGCCCTGTTCATAAGCTCCGAGAGAGAGAATGATGCCCTATAACCGTCTGTTGCCTCAATGCAAACAATTCCTCCCCTGAGGCTACTCTTATTCAATGGAAGAGACTCCCCGATGAGTTGCTCAATAGAGACCCCTCTGTATCTTTTCTCACCTTTATACCCCATACTCTGCCCGTAAAACAGAGTACGCTTCTCTACCACCGGCAAATGAGCAGGAAGGTTTGGAAAGGTTAACACCGGTTGAGTTCCGTCGTTCACCTCTAAAGCTGTTGAGGTAAAGATTTCCGGCTCTCTGTCCACCTTAAAATTACCTCTTAGCGATTTTATCACAATCTTCACCGGGTCTGATATGTTTCTTACCGAATATCTATCGCCGCCCGACACAATTTTGGCACTTTTTGGCAGCTTCCACAGCTCTTTTGTCTTTCCGGGTATTACCCTGGTGACATTTTTGGCTATGATTACATTATAGGGGTCTGCCGAGTAGAAGAGCTCTCCCCAACTGAAAACTGCAAACTCCCCTTTGTCATTCCACACCTCAACATATAGATCAACAGGGGGGTAAAACTCCTCCTTTTTCCATTTATCTACCTTTACAATGCTTAAGATGTCACTTAATGCGTAGCCATCATATCTAAAAGCACCTTCGAAAACTAGTGAATCTCCCTCCATCCTGCTCTCCTTTACAGCTACAGACCTCCAGGGAAGCTTCTCCAGATTGACTCTTACATCCTTTTCGACCTCCCCGGTAACAAGAATATCCTCTCCAAACTCGAGTGGATGTGGGCTCTCTCTGTTAAAGTAGTTGTTTGCACCGGACTCCCAAATAAGGGTAGAGCCGGAAAAGGCATCTGTATTGAAATAGCGGCAACCTGCAGAGGCGAATGTGAATACAAGAAGCACCAAAAGGGTACGAAACTTAATCATTTTAAGATTGTTTAATTATGGAGGTGTCAAAAATAGACAAAAACTGTTAAATTTGGGAACATTTTACAATGAAAAACAACACTTCTGTGCAGATATGAGCAACCCCACAATAACCATAAAAGAGCTGGTAAAGGATAAACCGCTGGTACTGGCAGGCCCCTGCAGTGCCGAGAGCCGAGACCAGCTTTTGTCAACAGCAAAGGAGCTTGCCTCATTTGGGGTGAAGATCTTTCGTGCAGGAATATGGAAACCTAGAACAAAACCGGGAGGGTTTGAAGGGGTTGGCAAAGAGGGGCTTAAATGGCTTGCAGAGGTAAAAGAGGTAACCGGAATGTACACGGCTACCGAGGTTGCAAATTCAAAGCACGTAAAGGAGGCCCTAAAGGGTGGTGTAGATATTTTGTGGATAGGTGCAAGAACAACCGGGAATCCATTTGCTGTTCAGGAGATTGCAGATTCATTAAAGGGTAAAAATATTCCCGTCTTTGTGAAGAATCCTTTGAATGCAGATCCCGATCTTTGGATTGGAGCAATAGAGAGATTGCAAAACTGCGGTATAACCGAGATTGCAGCTATTCACCGTGGATTCAGCGCATACGAAAAGGGTCTTTTCCGAAACCAGCCCCAGTGGCACATACCTATTGAGATCAAAAGGAGGGTACCATCTCTGGTAATGATTTGTGACCCCAGCCATATCGGAGGCAGACCCGATCTTATTTATCCACTATCGCAGCAGGCCCTTGATATGGGGTTTGACGGTTTGATGATTGAGAGCCATTATCTGCCCTCATCTGCACTAAGCGACAAGGAGCAGCAGATAACTCCCTCTATGCTCAGAGATATCCTTAAAGTCTTGGTTGTTAGGGAGAGACAGGAGTGCTCCGAAAGCCTCAGCGAGCTCAGGAGAGAGATAGACCAGATGGATGAACGACTGCTGGATATCCTCTCTAAACGGATGGCAATTTCAAGGGAGATAGGTCGTTACAAAAAAGAGAACAACATTCCGGTCCTGCAACCCCTGAGGTACGACAGACTGGTTACCCAAAGAGTTTCCCAGGCATCAGAGCTAATGGTAGATGAAGATTTCATTAAATTAATTCTGGAAGCCATACACGAAGAGTCTGTCAGGCAGCAAATTGAGATATTCAATAAGGGTGATAATTAAAGAGTAGTTTTCTACACATTCAGAAATCAATCCCAGAATATTTTTTTTTGTTTCTAAAATGCACTATATTTACAGCATAATAGAAACATAATTGAGAAATGACCTTTCTGGAATTTAAGACTAAAATGTTCGATTTGGGATGCTTCAATATCTATCAGGTATATGCCTGGAAGCCGGATTTTGACCGGAATAATCTTACCCGTTGGACGAAGAGAGGTTATCTTATCCGTTTACGACAGGGCTATTTTGCTTTTTCAGAGTATAAGAGCAAGCCCCATTATTCCCTTTATATTGCCAATCGGATTTACCGTCCTTCCTATATTAGCCTGCACACAGCATTATCTTTTTACGGGATGATACCGGAGGCGGTAGTGCAGATCACCTGTGTGACATCACTAAAAACGGCCTCATTTAATAACGACTTTGGAGAATATTCATATAAGAGTGTAAAAGAAAACCTGATGTTCGGGTATGAATTGAAGCCAATGGCAGAGAACCGCACCATACAGTTTGCCTCGCCCGAAAAGGCATTGCTAGATTTGCTGTATCTCTATCCATTCTATGATAACGAGCAGGAATTTGAAGAGCTGCGTTTAGATAATAATTACCTGCACAATGATCTAAACAAGGATTTACTGATGGACTATTGCGCCAGGGTCCAAGGCAAGGCTCTTGAGCACCGGGTTAAGCTGCTTTTTAAGACTTACGATTTATGATACAGATTGAACAGATAAGAAACTATTTTCCGGCTCAGATGAGCGGTAACTCAAGTTTTGATAAGCATCTGCTTAAAGAGTATCTGCAACTAATGATTCTGGATTATATCTCATCTATCCCAATAATAAAAAAAATAACATTCATTGGCGGGACAAACCTACGGTTGGTAAAAGGAATCGACAGATTTTCGGAGGATATTGATTTTGACTGCAAAGAGTTGTCTGAGGAGGAGTTTGTAGAGATGACAAACGGAGTAATCCGGTTTTTAGAGCGTTCCGGGCTGCGGGTGGAAGCCAGGGACAAAGAAAATCCGAAGCTGACAGCTTACCGACGCAATATTCATTTCCCTGAACTGCTATTCGATTTAGGATTAAGCGGACACAAAGAAGAACGGTTTCTGATAAAGATTGAAAATCAGGATCAGGGTATCATTTACTCTCCTGTTATCACAAATATAAAGGGTTGCGGATTCTTTTTCCCGTTTCCCGTTCCTCCCGATAGCGTATTGTGCAGTATGAAGATTGCAGCTATGTTATCCCGTGCTAAAGGGCGTGATTTTTATGACCTGATGTTTTTATTGTCACAAACAAATCCCGATTACGATTTCCTTTCAAAGCGTTGCGGAGTGCATAACTTGGAGGAATTCAAGCAGGCAACTGCCGAATTACAGAAAACAGTAGATTTGAAGAAGAAGCAAAAGGATTTTGAACACTTGCTTTTCAATAAAGCCAATAGTGAGAAGATTTTAAGGTTTTGGGAATTTGTAGATTCACTTACAGAATAATATAAAAAAGAATTGATTGTAATAATCAACCTATCCCCCACTCACCAGATGAATTATTTTAAGGTCATCGCCATTCTTTACTTGGGTAGATGAGTACTCTTCTCTCTTTATTAGGGTGTCATTCAGCCTTACAACCAACATTTTAAAATGGAAAGATTTTATCTCCATTATTTGAGATATCGTAAGCGTCTCTGAGTTAAACTCCTCTTGTCTGTTATTTAGTGTTATTTTCATTCTCATTTTGGCTTAAAAGGATCTGTAGCGCAACATCTGCCTGCATATTTGAAACAATTCCAACTTTTGGAGCCATTGGCGGGTTATCATATGAGACCTCCGAAGATCCATCTCCGCAGATAATGAGATTTCCGGATTGTATAAGTGATATCTGCTCCAGATTACCACACCCGGCCATTCCGGAGGCGGCTATGAGCGGGATATTGGGATGGTTGGTGAGCATATACTCTATGAGCATCTGCTTTTGAGCAGCATCGTCAAATGCCTCAATCACCAAATCGCAAACAGAAAACAATAAGGAGATATTCTCCTCTGTGACCCGGGTATTATGGATTTGCAAAAGGCACATTGGATTTATTCTCAAAAGATTATCCCGTAGGGCATCTGTTTTGTTCATCCCAATCTGATCGTGAAAGTAGAACTGTCTGTTTAGGTTTGGCTGGGAGACAACATCAAAATCTGCAATGATTAACTTCCCGAGACCGCTTCTTACCAATGAAGCTGCACAGTTGGAGCCCAGCCCTCCGGCGCCGGCTATTCCAACCACCTTTTTTGATAAAATTGTTTTAATTTGGTTAAAATTTAGCATAAATCGGGTTGTTTAGGTTTCATTTATTTGTAAATTTACCAATTCTATTGCAAACTATAAAATAAACTATTCAATGAATTTTCAGGAGATTAAAAACAGAAGAAAAATTATTGCCTCGTTCCCGTATACCTGGAGACCGACTATTAAAGGCTATAGTGATGTCTCTCTTTATGTTAACGTAGGAACCGGTAAAATGGAGGTGAGAGATATTGCACCACAAACAAAGGATAAATTCATAGGAGGTAAAGGTTATGGGCTAAGAATGCTCTGGGATGCCGTTAAACCGACCACCAAGTGGAGTGATCCGGAGAATGAGATAGTAATTTCCGGTGGTCCCTGCTGCGGAATAACTCAATATTCGGGCTCCGGAAAATCTATTGTTGTGGCTATTTCACCCCAGACAGAGAAGATAATTGACAGCAATGTGGGTGGGCACTTTGGCCCTCATCTTAAGATTGCCGGTTTTGATGCACTGGAGCTTCAGGGAATCTCCCCAAAAGATGTAATTGTTTTCATCAATGGAGTAGATCATACGGTAGAGATCTTTGAATCTCCACAGGGGTTGAGTTACGACTCTCACCTTTTGGGAGAGGAGCTTTTAGAGATGTTTGCAGATAGTGAAAAGGATAAGATAAATGTATCGGTTGTGGCCTCAGGAAAAGCTGCAGAGCACTCGCTCATCGGGATGCTAAACTTCACCTTCTACGATATGAAAAGAGGTAAGGTGCGTCTCAAACAGGCCGGGAGAGGCGGCATCGGAACACTAATGAGGCAGAAGGGGGTTCGTGCCATTGTTGCCAAAATTCCAAAGGTTACCGGGAACTTCAACAATGTAGCCGAGATGGAGCCAATAATGGAGAGGGGAAAGAGGTTCAACAAAGAGATGCGTGACCTGGACGATGTTCAGTGTCAGATGAAACAACTTGGAACGGCTCACCTGATGGGAGTTCTGGAGAAATATGACATTCTTCCTGTAATGAACTTCAAATTTGGCGACCATAAAGATTGTCCGAAGATAGATATGGATGTATGGCGTAAATATTTTACCCAGGGAGTTCCCGATGGTTGCTGGATTGGGTGTAATATGTCCTGCGCAAAGGGTGTAGATAATTTTGAGCTGACAACAGGCCCCTATAAAGGGTCTAAAGTAATAGTTGATGGTCCTGAGTATGAGAATGCTGCCGGTCTCGGTTCTAACCTTGCAATTTTTGACCCAATCGCTATTATAGAGCAGAACTTCTACTGCGATACATACGGTGTTTGTACAATTACCTGGGGAAACATTGTAGGATTCCTAATGGAGTGCTGGGATAACGGAATTCTCAATTCCGAAAGAACCGGCGGGGTAGATCTCACCTGGGGTAATGCAGATGCATCGCTCGAGTTGCTGCACCAGATGGCCCGGGGAGAGGGGTTTGGGGTTACCGCAGGGCTTGGAGTAAAAAAACTAAAAGAGATGTTTATTGAGAAGGGATGGGGTGATGCCCGGTTTATCACCGACATCGCAATGGAGAATAAGGGTCTCGAGTACTCTATGTATCTCTCAAAAGAGTCTCTTGCCCAGCAGGGGGGGTATGCAATGACCAACAAAGGGCCGCAGCACGACGAGGCGTGGCTTATCTTTATGGATATGGTAAATAATATGATTCCTACCTTTGAGGACAAAGCAGAGGCGCTTCACTACTTCCCATATTTCCGCACCTGGTTTGGGCTTGCAGGCTTCTGCAAACTATGCTGGAACGATGTGGAGCCTGCCGATAACGCAACCCACGCGGAGCCGAACAAAGTTCCCGAGCACGTAGACAACTATGTGACAATTTTCAAAGCCGTTACCGGCCGTGAGTTTGACAAGGAGGAGATGATTCGTATGTCTGAGAGGGTTTACAACTTCCAGAAAATATTCAACATCCGCCTGGGATTTGGCACCAGAGAGTATGACAAGCAGCCATACAGGGCAGCCGGGCCGGTAACAGAGGAGGAGTATCTTAGCCGTCAGGAGAGGTATGACAAACAACTTACCGAACTTATGGGACTCGACCCTGCCAAGATGACTCTTGAGCAGAAGATGGCAAAGCACAGAGAGTATCGCGAAGATCAATACGAGAAGCTTCTGGATGCCGTTTACCATAGAAGAGGATGGAACAAAAACGGGATTCCTAAAGTAGAGCACCTTAAATCTATCGGGATGGACCTTCCGGAGTTGATTGAGGTTGTTGCTCCGCTTCAATAAAAAAGATAACTTAGTCCGGTAAACAGTTACCGAAAAATATTATCAACAATATGAAAATCAAAAAAGTAACAAATTTTTTGACCATATCTCTGCTCACTGCCGTTACGGTGGTGAGTTTGAGTGTTATGGGATGTAAGGAGCAGGTTAAGACAGATCCAAAAAACCCTTACGGGCTGGATATTATAAACTCCCTGGAGGCCTACTCAAAAACTGTTGAGGCAGACAGCAGCAACCTGCTTGTAGATCTTGAGAAACACATTCCCGGAGTTGTTCTGGACATTCGTTATGCTACCGAAAACAACTTTACCGGCAAAAAAATCTACACCGCTCCAAAGGCTTGGCTAAGGAGAGATGCTGCAGATTCTCTGCTTAAAATTCAGCAAATTCTCGCTCAGGAGGGTTTGGGAATCAAGGTTTTTGATGCCTACAGGCCCTATGCCGGCACTCTTTACTTCTATGAGGTTTACGGAGATACCACATTTGTGGCAGCTCCCTGGAAGGGCTCAATACACAACAGAGGGGGTGCAGTTGACCTTACCCTCATTAACCTTGCAACAGGGGAAGAGCTTGCAATGCCAACTCCGTTTGATGAGTTTTCCGAAAAGGCATCCTATCACTATAAAGAGCTTCCTGCCGAGGTGCTGGCAAACCGGGATAAACTTCTCAAAGTAATGACAGAGAATGGATTCACATTTTACGAGTATGAGTGGTGGCATTTTAACATCAAAGGAAGAGATAAGTACTCCCTTATGGATATCTCTTTCGAAGATCTGGAAAAGTTGTAACCTAGCCATTCAATAATAACCCGAACGAAAAATCAACAGTAACAATTATGAGGTCAAAATATCTATCGGCAATAGTTCTATCCCTGATGCTTTGCGCAACAGTAGTTAATGGACAGAACCTCAACCCAAACAAGGTTACCTACCCGGAGTATAGTGCCCAATATCGCAGCAACTTCATATTCCCGGATGTAAAAGAGTATAAGGTGGTTGTATGCGATTTCCACTCACACACCATCTTTTCCGACGGACTGGTGTGGCCTACGCTAAGAGTTTCAGAGGCGTGGACAGGTGGTGTAGATGCACTCTCTATTACAGATCATATCGAGTATCGCCCCTACAGAAAATACACAAATAATGACCACAACACCTCGTACGAAATAGCCCTCCCTGCTGCCCAAAGTGCGGGGTTGATTCTTATCCGGGGGACAGAGATTACCCGAACACAGAAAACCCTGGGTCACTTCAATGCCATTTTTGTGAAGGATGTGAACCCGATCGCAGTTGATGACCCTAAAGCATCTATCGTGGAGGCAAAAAAACAGGGGGCTTTTCTAATTTGGAATCACCCCGGCTGGGCTGTGGACACCACCATCATCACGGAGTTTCAGGCAGATCTTTTTAAGGATAAGCTCATTGATGGTATTGAGGTCTTTAATAACAGCGAATTTTACCCAAGAGTTATCTCCTGGGCTGTTGATATGGGGCTTACAATGATCGCTGCAAGTGATGTTCACGGAAATGTGGAGAGCGGGACACTTCGCGAAAAGGGGTTTGAGAGACCGGTTACCCTTGTCCTTGCCAGGGAGAAGAGTGAAGCGGGTATCCGGGAAGCTTTAGATAGCAGAAGAACTGTAGCCTGGTTCCAGAATATGCTGGCAGCACACGAAAATACGGCAAACCTATTTGTCTCTGCAAATATTTCGGTAACTAAAATAAAAAGTGACGAAAAGAGTAACTGGATTAATATTACAAACAGAAGCTCTGTTCTGTTTAAAATACGGATTAACAAAAAGCTCTATACACTCCCGGCTCTTTCGTCAATTATTGTATCTCAGCCTATAACTAATGGAGATGTTATAAAAGCAAATTTTGAGAACTTTTTTATCTATGAACACAAAACTTTGGCACACGATTTGTATTTTAATTAGTCGAGAAGTTTTTTCATAGTTTAAGTTTTAGGTTAAGTAACAGGAAAGGCATCGTCATAAACAGGCGATGCCTCTCTTTTTTAATTTTGCATTTAATAAAAAAGATCGTATATTTGCGGGCCTTTTCTCGAGAAGATAAGGAAGTTAAAATAATAAAAACTTTAAAATCACAGTATTATGGCTGTTAAAATTCGTCTTGCAAGACACGGTAAAAAGAATTTCGCATTCTACCATATCGTAGTGGCAGACAGTCGTGCACCACGCGATGGTCGCTTTATTGAGCGTATTGGCTCATATAACCCAAACACAAACCCGGCAACAATTGAACTGGACAACGAAAAAGCCCTTACTTGGCTTTATAACGGAGCCCAGCCTTCTGATACCTGCCGCAGAATTCTCTCTTACAAAGGTGTTCTTTTAAAGAAACATCTGCTGGAGGGGGTTAAGAAAGGAGCAATAACTCAAGAGGTGGCAGACTCTAAATGGAGTGCCTGGATGACAGAGAAAGAGAGTAAAGTTGTTGCCAAAAAATCTGAACTGGCACAAACCAGCCGCTCTGCAAAAAAATCTGCTTTAGAGGTTGAAGCTAAGATAAAAGAGACAAGAGCAGAAGAGATTGCCAAGAAGAAGAGAGATGAGGCAGCTAAAGCTGCAAAAGCCGCTGCTGCCGAATCAAATGCAGAGGTTGAGGCCGAAGTTGCAGAGGTTGAAGCTCCTGCTGTTGAGGAAACTCCGGTTCAAGAGTAATTGTAATGTCAGCGCCGGCAAATAGTTTACTGCCTGTCGCAAAGGTCATAAAATCTTTCGGGGTAAAGGGAGAGATGTTAATAAGATACTCCCCGCATTTCCAAGAAGATATTGATGAGAAGAGACCGGTATTCATCGCATACGATGGACTACCGGTCCCCTTTTTTATTGAAAGTATCACAAACAGAGGTACAGACCAGGCGCTGGTAAAGTTGAGTGGTATTAACTCAGATGAACTGGTTAATGAGATCTCAGGTGAGATTATCTTTATTGAGCATAAGGGTAAGAAGGGTAAAGAGAGCAGCTTCTCTGCAACAGATATCAACGGATATACTGTACTGAATGATAACGGAGATGTAATTGGTACTGTTGCGCAATACTACGACTATCCGGGTAATCCCTGCTTTGGAATCACACGCCCCGACAAAGAGAGAGCAGAGCTTCTCCTGCCTGTTCACGAAGATATAATCAAAAAAATTGACCCCCGGAAAAAGGTGCTGGTTGCACAAATTCCCGAGGGTCTTCTGGATATATAATAACGGATTTAGTCCGTTGTAATCTGAATACCTATGCTCAGCCTTGGCACCTCTAATGAGACCTCATTCGGGTTGAAAAAGTTTGTAAGCCTGTAGCGGGCGAAGAGTGAGTATTTCCCTTTTGAAACAGCTCCGTAAACTCCTGCCTGAATTGGGTTGAATTTTGATCCGTCCCTATATTTATATTTATTCTGTTTACCGTTCTCAATGGTTTTAACATTGTATCTTTTATTGTAGGAGTAATCTATATAACCGCCCAAATCCAGAGCAAAAGGCTTGTTACTCTTAGGAAAGAAGTAGAATCTGTTAATAAGACCGGTACCAAGATTACTGCTGCGGAAGTACTCCTGCTTAACCTCTCCGGGAACATTTGAGACAAATGTTTCGTTAGCTGCTGCCTCTTTCATCTGGTAGGTGTAGCAGGTGTACTGAAATGTAGTCCCAATTGCGTACCTGCTGCCCGGACGATAGAAATATTTAAATCCCGCCTCAAGATTGTATGAACTTCCGTAGTGGATTGGTAGAAACTCTTCGTTGTTTGTAGGGACTGCCATAGATATTCCGATGTGAAAATCTTCGAAACTTCTTGGGTATTTTGTTTTTTTAACTGTAACTCCACTCTCCTGATGGTTGTAATTGGAGACGCGTTCTATAGAGTCCTTCTTTCTGAAGCTTATGGGTGACTGAACGGCAATCTCTGCCTGCCCGATTTTTACCACTGTCTGTGAAACAGCTTTTGAGGGGGTTAGTATTATTGAAGCCGGCAGCAGAAGAGATACGGCTGTAAGTTTTATAATAGTTTTCATATAATTCGCAGATTTATAATAGTTATTTTACTTTTATTGCGCCGGACATAGCTGCGTTTACAACTGTTTTGTCTATGTTTCCAAAGATGGATATCACAGAGAACTCACCGGGGTTGGTTGTTAAGAAGAGCAGTACGCCCTGCGTTGTGTTTGTAATGTACATCTCGAGTATCTCATCTCCATCCTTTACCATTACAATCCGTTTGAACATATCTGTACCTATAAGCCCGTCCAGCTCTTTCCTTATTGAGAGTCTAATTGGAATGCCACTCTCAACTGCACCGGACTTGATGTTTAAAATTCTCATCTCTGTAATCTTTGAGAGCAGATCTTTTGTAGATGCATCTACATCTGTAGTTGAAGCAATCTGTAACAATGAGGGAGAGATTATTATTGACTCTACACCCTTTCTCTTCTCGTACTTGTCCAGAATCTCATTGATCTGTTTTGTCTGCCCCAACGCTGTGAGCGGCATAATGACCGCGACAAACATTAGTATTAGTAGTTTTTTCATCACTGTGAATTTTTAATTATGCTGGTCAGTTTAAGTTTAAGTCTTTCATTCTTTAAGACGAGCAACTCAGTCATTTTGTGTCATCGCCTTACCCATTGAGCGTAGTGGAGATAGTGCGTCTCCCACTTTACCCATACTTTCCAATTGTGCTGTGCTGTTTTTAAATTTTCCCATCATAGAGTTGATATTACTCATCTGGCCATCGGCTTTACTCATTGCCAACTCTTTGTTGTAAACATTAACACCGTCAATAATCAACTTTAGAGAATCACCCCTCTCCGGCATAATCAGATATGTAAACAGAGCCAGAGCTGCAGCTGCTGCAACCGAAATCCAGCGGAAGTGAAAACTTCTTTTCAAAGAGGTACTCTGTATAGATGTGTCTATATGCTCCAGTTCCTTTATTTTATCTGCCTCGTCATTGAAGCAATTAAATAGTGGTTTGTAGGCAAGCAACTCCTCATCCTTTACATCTGTCCTAAAGTAGTCTCTAAGGATCTGTTCCTCTTTTAGGGTTGTCTCTGCGTTAAAGTATCTTTCTAAAAGAGCTTTAACTTCGTCTATCTTTTCCATTTGCCAATAATTTTTCTCTTAATCTCTGTCTTGCTCTTGAGAGCAGTGTTCTAACATTTCCCTCGGATGTCCCGAGAATCTTTGCGATCTCATCCATCTCATATCCCATAATATCTCTCAATCTTACCGCAATCATCTGGTCGTGAGGAAGGATACTCAAATAGCTGTTTATGGAACATAATTCATCTTTGTGCTCAACGGCCACCAAAGGATCGTTATCTGTATAGATATGAAAATTTGGATTGAGTGAATCCATATTGTTCTTTTTGAGCTTAAGGTAGTCCAGACATACATTTTTGAGTATGTGCATTGTGAGTGCCTCCGGATTCCTTATCTCCTGCAGTTCACTTGATTTCCAAAGTTTTATAATAGCCTCCTGGACCATATCGTCGGCTGTGGAGGCACCATCCTTTACAAATCCGCTTGCAAAGTTTATAAGCCGTGGCCTTAGCTTACTTACTACTATGTTAAACTCCTGAGGTGTCATTCCAAATCTAAGACGAACAGAGAGAGTTTTTGTTACAACATTAGAAGATAAAGTTGAGACCTATGTTAAGGCCGCTGTCACCATCTCTTTTGTCGAAGGGTTTCCCCCACTCTGCCGAAATTATGAAATTCCTGTTCATTACCGCTTTAATTCCCAACCCGGCACTTACGTGAAACGAATCTGAGTCAAAAGGAGAGAGCTCCCCGGCAGCAATTAAATCTCCCACACCACTGTTAGAAGATAGCATCAAAAAATCTCTCTTATAGTATTGGACTACCCTTCCGGCGTCCAGGAATGGATTGAGAGCCAGGTACCAATTCTGATTGAAGAGGTTAAATGGGGCAAAACGGTATCTGAGCTCCAGATTTCCCAGAACCACTCCCGCACCTGCAACACGGTTGCGAAGCACCCCTCTTATAGTATTGAGCCCTCCAAGTCCTTCGCTGGTAATCTGCCGGAAATATAGGGTTGAGATATTCTGAACCATATAAAATGGCTGGTTACCGGAGATGGTTCCCTGGTATGTCGCTTTTGCCGCTAATGTGAGCTTCTCCTTATACATTGGGATAAAGCCCGACGCCGAGAGATAGAGTTTTGTGTAGCTGCCGCTATTTTTCCCGGGTGAAAGCAGCGTGATGATCTCCCCTTTGAACCCGTGGTAAGGATCTGCCTCATTATCTCTGGTATCATACACCCCTCCCAGTTTAAACTCGACTCTGGTACCCCCGTCCCGTTCCAGAGGGGTTATAATTCCTGCCTCTACATAACTCTTATACAGGCTCGGTTCACCAGCATACTCCTCACTCTTTACCGCACCTGTTTTATAGCTGTACAGACCCAAACCGGCAACCCACTCCAGGTTCTTAACAATCTTTCCCTGAAAATCTGCAGTTGCCCTAAATAGATTACGGTCAAATTTGTAGTATGATGCCCCTTTATCTCTTTTATAGGCAGATATATATCCGTCAAAGCCATAAAAATCCATCATCCTGTCTGTGAGATAGCTGATATCTACAGTTGTGCGGAGGTTCTTAAGCAGATATCTTGAGTCGTAAAAGAGGTGGTAAATACCAGATCCCTTTGTGTATCTGGATACCTCTACATTGAACTTATGAATATAGTTGGGGTATTGAGATCCATCCCCGAACCAGTAGATATCACACAGAGCCCCATACTGAAACCCCTGGTCACTGTTGTAACTTACTGCCGGCAGCGGACCAAAATTCCACCCCTTTTTTGCCTGTTGAGCCTTAAGAGCAATTGTAGATGCTGCAAAAAGCAGGATCAGAGAAATTTTCCAAACTACTTTCATCTCTTTTTTTATTTTAAATTATTGTATTGCAAATATATAGCTATAGTATGGCTGCAATTATAAACCCCAGGTAGTTTCCTACTGCATAACCCACAAGACCCACGGTAAGGCCGGTAATGATTACATCTCTGTTCTTCATAGCGGTGGCAATCAATGGAACAAAGGGGGGAGAGTTAATAAGTGATACAGATGATATAAGAACAGTATCTGCATCAAGTTTAAAGATTTTTGCCAGTATCAGCTGCAGCCCAAGCGATATAAATATCACAAAAGCAATATAGAGCAGCACATATATCCCTCCAGAGAGGTTAAGTTTGGTGAGATCTGCCATTGAGGCTACAACAATACTGAATATATAGACCAGATACATCCCTGTATCGTAACTGCTCTTTATCTCCCGGACCCTTTTTACAAACGATGCAGCTATACCGAGAGATGTGATTGTTAGGATAACCACTGCCATCTGCATATTTTTTGGAAGAATAAACGAGATCCCGCCGGCAACCGCAAAGATGAGAAGCGATAGCCCAACGGCTATAAAAACCTGTTTTAGATTACTCTTTGTGAAGAATCCTTTGTAGGGATTTTCGGAAAATTCATTGGAAGCCGGCTCAGAGTTTGGGCTGATTGCTGTTTGTGTTGCGCTTTTCGTTTTATAACTCTCTTTTTTGCCTTTAGGGCTGTGATTCAGGAATCTTCTGAAGAGCCCGATCCCGACAGAGAGCACAAATGTTAAATAGATAAGGCTTATAGCCATATCGTATGAGTGAACCATAATATAGGTCTCATTCGGGACATCCAGCATAATCTTAATGGCTGCAAGATTTGGAGTACCGCCTGTATAGACCCCTGCGAGCAGACCTGCAATCTTATCCATCTGCGCCCCTATCACCGGGTCTCGCCCTATTAGCGGCTCAAAAATAAAATATCCTGCAACAATTGAACAGATTACGGCAAAGACTCCTGTTGCCAGAGTTATGAGCGCACTCTTTATATTCCATTTAAGAAAATTGGATGAGAATAGCATTAGGGGTATTGCCAGAGGAATGATTATTGTCACTAACAAATCCTGAAGCTTGAATGTATCTTCGGATATGAGGCCGCTATTGCCAAGAATTAACCCGCAAAGGTAGAGCAGCAAAACAGGACCAATTTTATTTAGAAGCGGTATTTTTCTGCACAACCATAAAACGGCGGCAGGTGTAAGTACATATATGGCAATCAATAACAGATTCATATACAGTTATTTTTGAGTCGTCGTCTTCTGCTTATTTTCCTCTTTCTCCTCATCCTCCTCATCAATTTCATCCAGTTTATCCTCTTCTCGCCCTTTTCTCACTTCAACATTCGGGTTATCCATTGTCCCTGTTATGGTGAGTGGAATTCCAATTAACCCGAAAGGTGGCAGCCCCAGCCGGAAGTTAATATTGAGCTTGCCGTCCAGTGAGGCTTCACCCTCGAACCTTGGCCGGAAACCAAGGATTCTCATCTTGGTTCTCTCAATTTTTATAATGTTATCTGCAATTTTTGTCTTTATAAGTACAGATTTAAGGTTTGGATTACTGAGGCTGTCTTTGCCGGTTGCTTTACTTATGGCTCCCAGCACCTTGAGCCCCCGAACATTGACATCTTCCAACTTAATAAAGCCCTCCCCTTTAACCGAAGGGTAAACCGGCATCATTGATGCGTCAAGCTTTGTAGATAGTTTATAGTCCATCGAGATGAGTCCCTCCATATTTTTGGCAGATGAGAAGAGCTCTCTAATCATTGGAATCTCTTTATAGGCTCTGCCTATATCAAAGGAGTCTGCTCTGGCGTGCATCTGTACCTGGGCCAATCTCTCGTTAATCGGTTTATAAACAGCATCCAGTAAAAATTGGGCACCTGCAATGTTGACTCCGGTCCCGTTGATGTACATACTCTTCTCACTTATTGCAACCTCTCCCTTGAAATCTCTTGCTATGATAGACTCAAAATCTACTCTTTTAACATCCGATTTAAGATAAATATTCAATTTGTCCGGTATAAGAATTACCCCTGTAGATGGTTGAGCTTTGGGAGCCGGTTGAATTTTTGTTGTGTCACTCTGTGGAATAAGCGCAATAAAGTCGTCCAAAATAATTCGGTCCGATCTCATTGATAAGGTGCCGCTCAATATACCCTTGCTCATATAGTAATCTACATAGTTTGAGGCAAACCCGTCCAGAGTTATTTTGTTTGATCCGTAAACGATGGTTGTATTTGAAAGTATCGCCCTCTCCCGCTCAAACTGGAATGTGGCTGAAGGAATCTTGAAAGGGTGGATATAACCGGCACTCTTATACTCAAATTTATCCAGCTCCAGCGTTCCTCTACCCTCAATCTTGTCATAATCCCCTTTGGTTATGGAGAGCTGGTCTCCCTTTATTACAAAATCTGTATTGAGAACTCCGTTAACAGAGGCGCTGTCAATAGCGAACATTGCGTAAATACGATTTAAATTGAGTACCCCGTTTGAGGTGATGGAGTATTTGAGGTTTTCAAAATTCTCCAGACGACAATCCAGTGTGAACGGCCCCTCTACAAACTTAAATTTGAGGGGATCAATATCCAGAATGAGATCTCTCATACCTCCTTTAACCGACCTTAGTGAGATCTTGGCGTTAATCTCTTCCAGCGACTCAGATATATATGGTGTGGTTATTGATCCGTTTGCAACTGTCACGGTGGCATCGGTTACAGGAATCACTCCTCTCTTTTGATCAAATATTCCATTTGCCTTTATACTGTAGGAGAGCTCTCCCCCAAAGGAGTATCCCTTTAATCCCAAAGCTTTTGTAAAGAGAGACATATCTGCTCCGCCGGAGATATCTGCAGAGATGTGAACGTCGGAAGATGTTTTAATTGTGAAGGAGGCTCTGTTTGTTGTAGTATCCAGTTTGAATGTAAGGTTGTTCATCACAAAAGAGGCACCCGCAAACTCAAGCCCCGGTAACTCTATTGAAGCACTCATATTGATGCTCTCAACAGGAACTGGTGCACTCTCCTCTTTTATATAACCATCAGAGACATTCATCCCCACCCATAGATCGGGATAAGAGCCCTCCTGTTGGCCTGAGCCACCGGTGAGCTTAACTTCAAAGGAGGCGTCACCAAGGAGTTTAATATTTTTTCCCTCCAGAGAGTAATCGGGCGGTAAAAGGGAGGCAATATCGTTTAGTTTTGCGGCATTGGAGCTAAGTTTAAAATTGGCAATCAACCCTTTTTGCGGAGCCTCTATCTCACCTGCGAAAGATGCAGATACACCCTCTATCTTAATAAGACCATCTGCCAGAGCGTATTTGGTAAAGGTGCTGTCTATGGTGGTTGTAACTTGTATCTCGCTCTTTCTCTTCTCAATATATCTTATACCGTCAAATGAAAAAGAGAATTTTTGGGCATCCAGCAGAGAGAAGAGCTTAAGCTCCCCTGCCTTTATTTGCCCGTTACCCCTGTAATTAAGGGAGTCAAACACAACCCTCATATTTGTGGACTCCTGAAAAAAGTTAAGCCGGCTGTCGGTTATAACTATTTTTTTTAAGTAGAGGTCAGAGGTTGTGCCATCACTCTCAGTTGTATCTGCCGCTTCTTCTTTGGGAAAAATATCAAAATTTGTTTTGCCGTCTGCTCCCATTATAATACTCACCTTTAAACCTTTCCCATAGATACTCTCCACAGAGAGGCTGTCTCTCAAGAGAGAGAGAATATCTACCCCCAATGAGAGCCTCTCTCCCGCAAAAAGGGTATCCTTTTCATAACCGGGTACTCCGGATACAGAGAAGTCACCAATAGTGACTGTTAAAACCGGGAAATGAGCAAAGAAAGTTAGTCTGGGATCTTTATATGTTACCGTTGCATTCACCGAAGAGTTGATAAGAGTCTCTATCTGTTTTTTTATTTTACCGGAAAAAAGAGTGGGTAAAATTAACATCAGAGCGATAATTACGGTTATTGTTATAGCCGCATACTTAGTAATTTTCAATAATAATTTTTTCATTTGATTGTAACTCTTAAAGCTCCCTGAAATCCGTAAACTGCAAATGGCGCATCTTCAAATATATAATTGGTAAATCTACTCTTTAATATCGAGATAAGCTCCTCACGGAGAACCCCCTTACCCATTCCGTGGACAAAATCTATCTTTAAACCCTTTTGTGCTTTATATTTGTTTAGGGTGGCGACAAAGTGATCTTTCTGATATTCAATAGTATCCTTTGGGGTAAACACCTTATAACCCCGTGCTATCTTCTCAATATGCAAGTCTACCACCATTGCGCAAATTTACTCTTAAAGATTGAGACATCAATAGAGAGAGAGGCTAACTTTCTTGTATTTCCAAAGAGAAAAGGTTAAATTGCAAAAATGAAGCTAATAATCATATCAAATCGTCTGCCCGTTAAAGCTGCCAGGTACAAAAAAACCTTCCGTTTTACCAGAAGCGAGGGTGGGCTCACTACCGGTCTTAACTCCCTTAATCTTGATATAGAGAGGCACTGGATCGGATGGCCCGGGGTAGAGGCAGAGACTCCCCAGGAGCAGGTTCAGATAGAGACCCTTCTAAAAAAGAGGAATCTACACCCGGTATTCCTTTCAAACAGAGATATTGAAGATTATTATCAAGGGTATAGTAACAGCAAAATATGGCCTTTATGCCACTATTTCTTTACCCTTATTCAGCACGAAAACAGCCATTGGGAGAGTTACAAGAGGGTAAACGAACTCTTTGCCAGGGCTGCCGAAGCCATTATAGAGCCGGGAGATATTGTTTGGGTTCACGACTATCAGCTGATGCTGCTTCCAAAAATGATTCGTGAAAACCACCCCGACACAAGCATAGGATACTTTCATCATATCCCCTTCCCGTCATATGAGATGTTCCGGGTTCTTCCGGAGAGGGCAGATCTGTTGCAGGGTTTACTAGGTGCAGATCTTATCGCTTTCCACACTTACGAATATATGAGGCACTTTATAAGTGCAGCCGAAAGAGTGCTGGATCTTAATTTTGAACTGGACGAAGTGAGGCTCCGGGAGAGGGTCGTGAGAGTAGATGCTCTCCCAATGGGAATTAACTACGATTTGTATTATAACTCATCTCTGGACCCAAAGGTGGCCCGAATTGCAGATAAACTTAAGAGTGACTATAAAGATCATAAAATTATCCTCTCTGTAGACAGGTTAGACTACAGCAAAGGAATACTCCACAGACTCAAGGGATTTTCTCAGTTCCTTGAGAACAATCCCCAATACAGGAACAGAGTATCTCTCTTTATGATAATAGTCCCCTCCAGAGATAATGTAGATAGCTATGCCGGGCTTAAGACCAAGATAGATGAGACGATTGGCTCCATAAACGGAATATACTCAAATATGAGCTGGACTCCGGTACACTACTTCTATCACGGATTCTCTTTCGAAGAGTTGTGCGCTATGTATCACGTAGCAGATGTTGCACTTGTGACACCTCTAAGGGATGGAATGAACCTGGTGGCCAAAGAGTACATCGCTGCAAAAAGAGATAACCCGGGAGTTCTTATCCTGAGCGAGATGGCCGGCGCCTCCATAGAGTTGATAGATTCCATAATAATAAACCCTAACGACTCGACTCAAATTGAGGAGGCAATTTTAAAAGCGCTGGAGATGCCCGAAAATGAAAAAAGGGAGAGAATGATGTGGATGCAGCGCAGGGTCTCTAAACAGACGGTTAACAAATGGGCCGGAGATTTTATTCGGGAGTTACAGAGCGTTGGAGAGAAAAACCTAACACTCTTTTCAAGAGTTTTAAGTAACGAGATTGAGAGCGGTATTATTTCACAATACAACCACTCCCAAAACAGGCTGATCCTGCTGGATTATGACGGAACACTATCTGAATTCAAGCCTAGGCCGGAAGATGCGTTTCCTACAAAAGAGATTATCAAAACCCTTGAACTTCTTGCCGATGACAGTAGAAACACTGTTGTCATAAGCAGCGGAAGAGATCATATAACACTGGATAACTGGCTCGGATCTTTAAATATCGGGCTCGCCGCAGAACACGGAGCATTCTTTAAAGAGGGTGAAGAGTGGCATAAAAACAGCATCCCTGCCATATGGAATGAAGAGATTCTCAATATACTTCAGCAATATGTAGAGAAGACTCCCCGCTCCTCTCTTGAGGTGAAGGAGACCGCCCTTGTGTGGCACTACAGAAAGGTCGATGCGTGGCTTGCATCTATGAGGGTACAACAGCTCATCGGAGCTCTGGTAACACCCTGTACAAGAGAGCATCTGCAGATTATGAGAGGCAATAAAATTGTTGAGGTTAAACACCCCAATTTCACAAAGGGGTCAGAAGCTAACAGGCTGTTAAAGAAAAAGAGTTACGATTTTATCCTTGCAATGGGGGATGATATTACCGACGAAGATATGTTCTTCTCCCTGCCGGAGAGTGCCATAACCGTGAAAATTGGTACCTTCTCTGAGTACGCCCGTTATAACCTGCTTAACCAGACAGAGACTATCCCGTTTCTTAACAGGCTGGCGGGTTCGGGAAAGAGGCCACAAGAAGAAGACTCACTCAAGGACGGATAAACCTGGACCTCTCCATCTCTTTTGCAAAAAGCTCAACGGTGTTAATCAGTGCCAGGTGTGAGTATGCCTGAGGAAAATTTCCCAGCTGTCTTTTTGTCTCAAAGTCCAAATCTTCACTAAAGAGCCCAAGATGGTTTGAGTATTGTAATATTTGTTCAAAGAGAGTTTTTGCCTCCTCCTCCTCTCCTGTAACAAAGAGTGCCCTTATGAGCCAGAAGGTGCATATTGTAAATGCAGAAGCAGGATTGCCAAAGTCGTCTCTGTTTTTATATCTGTACATCAGACCATTATGCATAAGACCTCTCTTTATCGCTCTTACAGTACTAAAGTATCTGGGGTGCAGTGACTCAATAAAACCATACTCCTCCATCAATAGTAGAGATGAGTCCAGTTCGGAGTTCTCATAGGTCTGGGTAAAACTGCCAATATCTTCGTTCCAACCCTTCTGGTGAACATCATACTTTATCAGCTCCGCCTCTTCGCTCCATTTTAGGGAGTAATTGGTCTTGCCCAATAGATCTGCAATTTTTACTGCCCTGTCAAGAGCAACCCAGGACATTACTTTTGAGAAGACAAAGTGGCTGGAGCCGTTTCTTATCTCCCAAATTCCCTGGTCAGGTGACCTCCATTCGGAATAGACTGTTCTTACAACGTTCTTTACAACCTCCCACATATCCTCAATCTCATCCAGTGTACCGGGGAAATAGAGATAGTATTTGTAAATCACATCCATCAGATAGCCCAGTGAGTCATTTTGTTTCTGATGGTAAGCAGCGTTTCCCACCCTCACCGGTACAGAGTTCTCGTAACCCGAAAGATGGGAGAGAATCTCCTCAGATAGTGTTCTCTCTCCTCGTATACTATACATTATCTGGAAGGTGTCATCCTTATACCGAATAATCTTCTTGACAAAGCCTATAAAGAGTTTTGCAGCTCCCTGATGCCCCATTCTCAGAAGTGTCTCTATTGACATTGATGCATCTCTAAGCCAGCAAAACCTGTAATCCCAGTTTCTTGACTCCCCTATTGTTTCAGGAATACTTGTTGTGAGTGCAGCAAGAACTGCTCCGGTGGGCTGGAATGTCATCAGTTTAAGTATTAATGTGCTCCTCTCCACCACGTTTTCGTAGTCGTGATATTTCTTTGAGCGGTTAACCCAGTTAAGCCAATAGACCTTGGTACGCGAGTACTCAAGATAGACTCGTTTTATGTCAATCTCGATAAGCTTCTGATTATACGATAGAAGAAGATACTCCTCCCCGGTAAGCAAAATCTCGTTTGACTCCAGAATATCCTCTAGCTTAATACTGGAGTAGAGATATATAGGGCTTTGCAGATGCGACTTTAAGCTGGTTCTTATATATCTGTCAAATACTTTGTGCTCTGTCTCTCCTCTGGCATAATCGGGGGCAGGTGAGTAGTCAATCCTAAATTTTGGCTTACCCCTCAAATGTCGTATATATCTGTATAACTCGGCAGGCAGGTAGTAGTCGTTTGCATTATCCCCGGTTTTATAACGGGGCATAAAATCCAGAACCTCAAATGCATCCTTAGCTGACTCAAAAGTGGTGCATAGAATATTAGTGCTTGCAATATATTTCTGAGAGCAACTGTAACTCTCTTCCAGAATGAATGAGAAGCTCCCCCCTTTTTGTTTGTCAAGAATCTTTCCAAAGAGAGAAGGTGAATCAAACTCCGGCATACAGAGCCAATCTATGCTGCCACATTTAGAGACAAGCGCAGCAGTTCTGCAATTTCCAATTACTCCATAGTCCAGATTTTCCATAGCCATCTATTATATTTTTGAGATCGAAGCACCTTATGCTCTCCAGAAAATTCTCTTCTCACTCATTTTTGCCACTATTGCCATTGTAAAGATTACGGCAACAGCTGCCCTTAACACCCCTATCCACGGATACCCATCAGGGTAGGCTGCCTGATAAATATAGACAAATCCTGTCAATTTAAAAAGTGGCATCACAAAACTTCCGAATGCAATGTAGCTCATAAGAGGGTTACTCCCGGCTCCCGCAAAGATTCTAACAACATATGAATCCCTGGTTTTATTGATAACCCAATCTGAGATAATAAGCAAGTAAATCGCTATAGAAGAGGTGATAAAGCAGTAGGAGATGGTGCAGGGAGATTTTGTTATCGACCCCTCTAAAAGGATAGCCACACTTCCGGTAAATGAGAGCAAAGCAGCGGTTATAGTCTCTTTTGAATAAACAGAAACTCTCTCCTTTGCGAGATAGTAGATTACAGCTGTAGCGAATAGAGTAACAAAGATATTGGCAAAATATAACCCTTTATAGAGGGCAAACATTTCCCACAGTATATAAACAAAGATTGTTCTGTATAGGATACCGGTTCGCTTGGGAGTTGATGAACTCTCTACCGGGTCGCTCACTTTCTCTTGTGACAATCTTATCTGAATAAGATCTCCTACATAGGTGGCGGGAATGAGTATCAGTAAAAAGTAGATATACTCCATATTGAAGAACCACCGTATCTCCTCCACTGCATAGAGTTTGGGTTGAAGTCCCATCGGTATGGTGACCGCCGTAAATAGGAGAATTCCCAGAAACAGGATTAATCTCCATTTTAGATTATCTCTTGTAAAATACCATATTAACGCTCCGAACAGATAGAGGAAAGCTAAAAGAAATATTATTATTCCACTTCTGTTAAGTGATATTACCTCTTCAAATCTAAAGTGTCCGTATGCAATGAGTGCTGTAATTAACAGGGCACCGCCAACTCTTGAAAAGAGTTTAATTTTGCTGCCTGCACTTTTTGAGAACTGCAGGTAGAGCGGAAAAAGAGATAAGAACCCGGCCACTGTGACAAGCTGTGCCCACCACCCGGGAGCAGTTGAGAAGTTGAGTAAAACATAGAGGTATGAGAAGAGCCACAACATAAAAAATCTTACCAGAACATCTCCGGTGTAGCTCAAGCTTATATCTCTCCCTGCAGCAGCTTCCAGCCTTCTTCTTCCGGAGAGGGGAATAGCCACCCCCATACAAAAAATGAATACCGGGAATACCAGGTCTACCCAGCTGATTCCCGATACACTCATATCAAATTTATGGTGAGGAGGCGGGTTTTGAATATGATACATCCAGGCGGGAAGCACTCCATACGGGATAATTGCGGAGAAGACCATTCCAAAAATGGATACTCCGCGCAAAAAATCTAGCGAAAGATATCTTTTCATTGCTCCTTAGAGTTAAGTATATATTTTGAATAACATCTCGTGCCCCAAAAGCTGTAACCTCTGCTCTCTAACCTACTTCCAAAGAGAACCATATGAATTAGGCCGTTTCTCTCTACAAGCACAGTGTGATATATTTTTCCGGTGGGGTTCTCCTTAATTTTAATCTCAACCCCGCCCCCTTTGTAGGCGGTAAAAGTTGTATCTCTTTTCAAATCCATCTCTACTCCCCTCTCTCTAAGATCATTTGCCATAAGATGACTTCTGTATCCGGTACCCCCGGTTGCACTCACAACTCTTTTACCATCCAGAATCACCGTGGTATCTACATATGAGATGACCCCAAGAGATCTCTCGACCCGAACCCATTTAGCCAGTTTATCTGCGTGCAGGTCAGTTTCATAGCCGTAGTTACTATCCATGAATGCAAATTTCTCAACATAAGATGGAATGGAGTCCATCCCCTTTATTAGATTGAAAACATATCGTCCTCCACCGCTATGGCTTGCCACTACTATCCTCTGACGAGAGAGGGGTGCAATTTTGGGAAGTTCATTTGCTATATATCTGCGAATTGAGTCCAACAGGGATTTATATAGAGCGGGTGAGTTACTGTGTGCAGATGCGTGGCTGGTCCAGGCTTTTGTAGTACTCTCCAGGTAGACAACAATATAGTTGTACCTGTGGTCCCTCTCTCTGAGAAACCGAACCTGAGCTGCAATATGCTGTATATCATAACGCCACTCGCGGGCACGCTTCTCACCATTTTCAAAAAGCACACCCTCTGTCTGTTCAATGGTATTGCCGTTTGGCAGTGCGTAGAGAATAATTCTGGTCTCTCTGTTGCTTTTGAGTCTCTCCCGTAACGGAATGTTTACAACCACTCTGCTTTGGGGAATGATCGAGGATATCTCAACTCTTCGCTCTTTGAATTGAGCTATATAACTCTCATTTATCTGCGCATAAATAGTTGAAGATAAAAACAGAAAACAGAGAGCAATTCCTGCAAATAGGGAAACCTTTGATGATGGTTTGGAGAACATTATTCAAAGAATCCGCCCGATTGCAGAAGCTCTTTTACCTTCGAAACCTTACTCTCCAGAAGTTGCGCAGATGTAGCCTCTGCTATAAACCTAAGATATGGCTCTGTATTGGAGGGCCTTATGTTGAACCACCAATCCGGGAATTCAACTCTGTAGCCATCAAAATCGTAACTGGCATCTGCCCTCTCCTGAGAGAGAAAGTACTCCCGAATCAAATCCATCGCCTCTTTTTTTCTCGCAATACGAAAGTTAATCTCGCCTGAATTTTGGTAGCGCTCTATTGATGAGATTAGTTGAGACAGGCTCACTCCTCTGCTCTTCATCTTCGCTATTACCCCCAGAATAATAAGAGAGGCCATAATACCCGAGTCACTGTAATAGAAATCTCGAAAGTAGTAGTGTCCCGCAAGCTCTCCTCCGTAAATGCCATCTATCTCTCGTAATTTATGGGCCGCAAATGCTCTTCCCACCCTCCAGGTGTGCATCTGTGCACCCATTGGGGTGAGATACTCCCCTACAGCCTTAGAACTTCTTATATCCTGAAGAACGGCCCCCTTTTCACCCCTCTCCTCAAGAAAGTAGTGACCCATTAAGGCAATCATAAGGTCGGGTGAGATGAACCTGCCGTTTTCGTCTGTAAACATAACTCTGTCACCGTCGCCGTCAAAGATTACCCCAACATCACACTTTTTCTCTTTTACCAGCTTTTGCAGATCCCGTATGTTTTCCGGCACCAAAGGGTTGGCTTCGTGGTTCGGAAAGGTTCCGTCCAACTCGTCAAATATGTAGTGCAAATTGTGCGACCCCTCTCCCAGCACCCTCTTAATAAGCAGAGCAGCCATCCCGTTTGAGAGATCTACCCCTACATTGAGGCCGGTTATATCTTTTTTGTAGTTTGAGAGAAAATCCAGATACTCCTGAGTGATATCCAGGCTCTTGACAACACCTTTTTTTGCCGAAGGGATTACCTCCCTGCTCTCTGTCCACTCTTTTATGGTAGAGAGACCTGTATCAAACCCTACGGGAAGAGCATTCTCCCGTGAAACTTTCAATCCGTTATACTCCTTAGGGTTATGAGATGCTGTTATCTGCACCGAGGCAGTAAAGCCATATTTACCGGTTGCAAAATATACCATCGGAGTCGTAGATAGGCCAAGGTCGTATACATCTGCACCGGCATCTGTAATACCTGCAATGAGGTACTCTCTTATCTCCGGGGAGGAGTCTCTTACATCTCTGCCAATCAGAACCTTATCTGTTTTTAGAAGTTCCGGAAGAAAAAACCCAACCTTATAGACAACATCCTTGTCAAAATCTATGTTGTAGATACCTCTGATATCATAGGCGTGAAATGCTCCCATATCTATTTTACAATTTTGTAATCCGGACGGGCCTTGCCGGCCTTAATTCCATTTAGTTTTGACTGCAGCATCTTTTTACGGATTGGAGCTGCCCTGTCCGTAAAGAGAATACCTTCAAGATGATCTATCTCGTGCTGCACCATTCTGCAGGCAAAATCGTCCAGTCTCTCCTCCTTTTGGTTGAAGTTCTCGTCTATATAAGAGATCTTGATTACTTTAGGCCTCTCCACAACAGCATTCACATCCGGAATACTCAGGCAGCCTTCGTTGAAATCTATAACCTCGGAACTCTCCTCCAGAATTACAGGATTAATCATTGCTCTTTTAAATCCCTCCAACTCCGGCATATCGTGAGATAGCATTGAGCCGTCTACAATAATTAATCTTAAGGATTTTCCCACCTGAGGAGCGGCAAGACCCACTCCATCTGCGTTGTGCATTGTATCCCACATATTTTTAAGAAGAGTGGTTATCTCCTCTTTTACGCCCGGTCTATCCAGTTCAACAATTTTTGCCTTCTCTCTTAAAACTTCTGCACCATATACATATATCGGCAAAATCATAGATAAAAAAATTTAAATTTTACAAAAAGTTATTCTATTCTCTGCTCCTCTCGTTGGCCACCCTGTCCAGATATGACTGAAGTATGATTGCAGCACTTATTTTGTCAACCATAGACTTGTCTCGCCGCTCCATCTTCTTTACCCCCCCGTCAATCATCGCCTGAAAAGCCATTTTTGATGTGAATCTCTCATCCTCTAATGTAACAGGAATAAGCGGAAAATGTTTTCTGAGAAGGTTCAAAAACTGATCTACAAACCTGGCCCCTTCCGACGGTTCATTATTGAGATTCATTGGATAGCCCACAACAAACCTTATGATACTCTCTTTTTGGGTATAATTTTTGAGATAGTCAACAACATTTGCAGAGGGGACAGTGTCAAGTGCAGAGGCAAATATACCCAGAGGATCGCTTACCGCAACCCCTGTTCTCTTTTTGCCATAGTCAATTCCGACAATTCTATCCATTATGCAAAGTTAGTTTTTTTTCATACATTTGGAGGTTTATTTATCACTATGCCAAGACTATTTTCATTCGATGACTTTGCAAACGGCAGCGAAAAAGTTCGCAGCTATGCAGACAAACACAGCCCCGTAATCATATGTGAATCTGAGGCTGAAAGAAATAAACCATTCCGGGTTAAGGTCAAAATCGGGAAGAGCATAAAGCATCCTAACGCAAAAGATCACCACTATGAATATATCCAGCTCTGGAACCTTGAGACTCTAATTGGAGAGGTAAAGCTTCAAAGAGCAAGTTTCGGAGACGACCCGGTTCACATTGAGGCAGATTTCACCTTTATCCCAAAGGTAAGTCTTCGCTTGACAGCTCTTGCATACTGCAATAAACACGGTTTATGGAGAAGCGAAGAGGTGTTTGTAAAAGTTGAGGGAGAGGAGATTGACTGAGCAGAGAGGCCGGGGAGATTAAAAAGAAGATAATAATGGCAAGAGTAAAAAAAGAGAAGAGAAACAGACTGAGAAGCAAATTCCGCTTCTCTATTTTCAACGATACATCTCACGAAGAGATCTTTGTTTTCCGGGCAAACGGGCTTATGACACTTGTAAGCATAGCAATGTCCGTGATTTTGATTGTAGGTTTAGTCACTATGCTAATATCCTTCACTCCTCTTAGGGAGTTTATTCCGGGATACCCAAATGCACAAACCAGAAGAGCGATTGTCCAGAATGCCCTAAAGGCAGACTCTCTGGAGCAGGCTATAAAGATGTGGGACTTTCACCTGAGCAACATTCAGAGAATTGTTACAGGTCAGGAACCTCTTAAACCCGAAAATATTGCGAAAGGGTCTCTAACCGCTGACTCCGTTCTAACTGCAAACCTTTCGGCTCCAATTTCTAAAGAGGACTCTCTTCTCAGAGAGGAGGTTATGAGACAAGAGCAGTTCAATCTCGGTGCAGGAAAAAGAAAAATAGAACAGATTGAGGGGCTTCACTTTTTTCCGCCGGTTAAAGGGGTTGTCTCAAACGGTTTTAATATGGCCACCAACCACCCCTTCATAGATATTGCCGCACAGGCGAACTCTGTGGTCTCTGCAATTCTGGACGGAACGGTTGTAATGTCTGCTTGGACGGAAGAGACCGGGTACACTATTCAGATACAGCACGAAAACGATTTAATATCAATTTATAAACATAACTCAAAACTCCTTAAGAAATCCGGAGAGAAAGTGAAAGCCGGCACGGCAATATCATTGGTTGGAAGCACCGGAGCCCTAAGCAGCGGATATCACCTTCACTTTGAGCTCTGGTATAAAGGGGCACCAATAGACCCGACTAAATATATTAAATTTTAACTGAGCCCCAAATATGAAGCGACGAATAGCAATCCTCGGCTCAACCGGGTCTATCGGCAAACAGGCGCTGGATGTTATATCCCGCCATCCGGAGCTATTCTGTGCAGAGGTACTCACCGCCAACTCTAACTCTACCCTGCTCATAAAGCAGGCAATTGAGCACAATGTTAACTCTGTTGTAATTGCAGATGAGAGTAAATATCAGGAGGTTTTTAAAGCTTTAGACCCTTACGGAATCAAAGTCTTTACCGGGAATGCATCTGTAAGTGCGCTTGCCTGTGGCAGTAATATAGATATGGTTCTAACCGCAATGGTGGGTTTCAGCGGGCTTGAGCCCACAATATCTGCAATTAAGGCAGGCAAAGCAGTGGCTCTTGCAAACAAAGAGACTCTGGTTGCAGCGGGATCTATAGTTATGAAACTTGCAAAAGAGAGAGGGACACCAATCATACCGGTAGACTCGGAGCACTCTGCAATATTCCAGTGCCTTCAAGGTGAGAGAGCATCCATTGAGAAGATAATTCTAACCGCATCCGGAGGTCCGTTTCTCTCCAAAACCAAGGAGGAGATAGAGACGGCAACTGTAAAGGAGGCTCTTAACCATCCCAAATGGCTTATGGGGCCAAAAGTCACCATAGATTCGGCAAGTATGATGAACAAGGGGCTGGAGATGATAGAGGCACACTGGCTTTTTGGAATTGAGCCGTCTAAAATTGAGATAGTGGTGCATCCTCAGTCAATAATTCACTCTATGGTTCAGTTCTCCGATGGATCTGTGACTGCACAACTAAGTATCCCGGATATGAGACTTCCAATCCAATATGCACTCTCCTATCCATACAGAGTGGACCTTAACACAAAACGAATTGATTTTCCGGTGTTGGAGAGTCTAAATTTTTACAAGCCGGATTTCGAAAAATTTCCTTGTCTTTCAATCGCCTACAGCGCTATAGAGAGGGGTGGAAACATACCTTGCGCAATGAATGCGGCAAATGAGATTGCCGTAGAGAGTTTTCTCGCCGGGGAGATACCCTTTACAAATATCCCGGATATAATTTTAGAGGTAATTAACAGCACAACCTATGTTAAAGAGCCCTCTATAGAAGATATTTTTGAAACAGATAAAAAAGCACGCCTAGCAGCAACCTTAATATTAACACAATATAAAGCACCAACCTACTAATGGAGACAATTTTAAAAATAATCCAGGTTATCCTGGCACTTTCGATACTGATACTTGTTCACGAATTTGGGCACTATTTCTTTGCACGACTTTTCAAGATTAGAGTTGAGAAATTTTACCTCTTTTTTGACCCCTGGTTCTCACTTGTAAAATTCAAACCCCGCAACAGCGATACCGAGTACGGTATCGGATGGCTTCCGCTGGGAGGCTATTGTAAAATATCCGGAATGATAGATGAGTCTATGGATAAGGATGCTATGAATGAGGAGCCGAAACCCTGGGAGTTTCGCAGTAAACCTGCGTGGCAGCGTTTCTTTGTGATGTTCGGAGGGGTCTTCTTCAACTTTATTCTGGCAATACTTATCTACTCTGCAACACTTCTTACCTGGGGAGAGGAGTATCTTAAAAACAGCGATGCTGTTTACGGTGTTCAGTGTAATGACCTAGCTCTCAAGATTGGATTTCAAAACGGAGACAAAATTATCTCATTCGACGATAATGAGGTTGTAAAATTTCACGAGCTTCAGGTTATTCTGGCCCGGAATCAGGCAACAAGTGCCAGGGTTATACGCAATGGAGAGAGTGTAACGGTTAATATTGACCCGGTGTATCTGCCTGCAATTTTATCGACACCCGGTATGTTCTCCCTAAGGGTTCCGTTTGTGATTTCGGCAGTTCCGGACACATCTGCCAATGCATCTGCTGGGTTGCTCAGCGGAGACAGAGTGGTTGCGATAGATTCCGTAGATGCCTTTATTATTCAGGATGTACAGGAGATCTTATCTCAAAAGAGTGGAACCACCGTTCCGGTAAGGATTCTCCGTGGAGATGAGACATTTGAAAAGCTCATTACCATCGATAATGAGGGTAAGCTCGGCATAGTTCTTGAGGGTGATATAACCAAGTTCTTCAATGTTACGACTCAGAAATACACTCTGGCCGGGTCTATTCCAGCAGGTTTTAAAAAGAGTACCGCTACAATCGGAAACTACTTTAAGGAGCTGGGGCTCATCTTCTCTCCAAAAACCGAGGCCTATAAGTCTGTCGGAAGTTTTATCTCTATCGGTAAAATCTTCCCATCCAGCTGGCAGTGGGATATCTTCTGGAATATTACGGCGTGGTTGTCAATAATGCTTGCCGTACTTAACCTGCTTCCTATTCCGGCTCTCGACGGAGGACACATCCTTTTTGTCTTGTATGAGATGGCCACGGGAAGAAAGCCAAGTGATAAGTTCCTTGAATATGCTCAAATAGCAGGAATGTTCTTTTTGTTTGGTATTATGTTCCTGGCTTTTGGAAATGATATATACAGACTTTTTAAATAAATTTGATATGAAGTCATTTAAACTATTGCTCGCAATCTGTATGGTAACTCTGTTGCACTCCTGCACCGGAGGACCTCAGCTGATGCCAAATATCAGCGGTAAAGCCGGCGAAGTTGTTGTCGTAATCAACAAAGGGGACTGGGAGAGTGAGGCAGGTGTAGCCCTTAGAGGTGTGCTGGCGGTAGATCAGCAGTTTCTTCCTCAAAAAGAGCCTCTGTTTACACTGGTAAATATCCCGGAAAATGCATTTACAAGCATATTTCAGACACACAGAAACATTATCATTGTAAAGGTTATCGAATCACAACAGGAGCCCAAAATAGCTCTACAGGAGAATGTCTGGGCAGCACCGCAGATAGTTGTGACAATCTCCGGTTCAAACGAGCTGCAGATATCAGAGATTATTGCCCGTGATCAGGAGCGCCTAAGGGGAGCTATGCTGATGGCCGAGAGGAACCGAAACATCCAAAACGCAAAAAGATATGAGGAGAAGAGCCTCAGAGCTGTTGTAACCGATGAGTTCGGAGGATCACCCTACTTTCCCAAAGGTTATAGTCTAAAGAAGAGGATAGAAGATTTTATCTGGATCTCATATGAGACAACGTATACCAATCAGGGTATATTTATCTACTCTTTCCCATACAGAGATAGTACAGATTTCCTGAAAGAGAACCTGATTGCCAAAAGAAATGAGATTCTTGGAAGAAATGTTCCGGGGCAGGTGGAAAAGTCTTATATGACCACAAATATGCTGGAAGAGAGCGGATTAAAGTGGATAAGGTACAATAAAAGAGACTTTGCCGAACTAAGAGGGTTATGGGAGGTTCAGAACGATTTTATGGGGGGCCCTTTCGTGAGTCATTTCTTTATTGATAAGGAGAATATGAATATTATAGCTCTTGAGTCTTTTGTATATGCTCCACGATATGATAAGAGGAACTACCTTCGTCAGGTGGAGTCACTAATCTACTCTTTTGAATTTTTTTAATATTTTTTTGCAGCAATAAAAAAAATATATACCTTTGCCCTCCCAAGATCGGAAAGGGATCTGCTCTGTAACGGAAAGATCTACTAGATTTTGAACGGTCCGTTCGTCTAACGGTTAGGACTCAAGATTTTCATTCTTGCAATAGGGGTTCGATTCCCCTACGGACTACGAAAAAAAATTGACAAAATGGCAAATCACGCATCAGCAGAAAAACGCGCGCGCCAAAGCGCAAAGCGCAGAGTTCATAACAAGTACTATGCACGCACGACTCGTAACGCAATAAAAGCATTGCGTAACACAACGGATAAGAGCGCTGCATTAGCTTTGTTACCAAAAGTATCCTCTATGTTGGATAAATTGGCTAAAATTAATGTAATTCACAAAAACAAAGCGGCAAATCTAAAAAGCGGTATTGCTGCCTTTGTTAACAAATTAAATTAGTTTTTACTATTTGTCTCGGACAATTTAAAGATGCTTCCCAACTTTAGGGAAGCATTTTTTTTTATTATGGAGAAGAGACTTACAATTAAAGAGTGGCGAGAAGATGAGAGGCCAAGAGAGAAGCTTATAGATAAGGGGGCATCGTCACTGAGTGACGCAGAACTTATTGCTATTTTAATCTCCAGTGGGACCAAGGAGGATAGTGCAATAGATCTCTCCAGGAAGATCCTTCAGCTGGGAGATAATAATCTGAGAGAGTTATCCAAACTCTCATATGAAAAGCTGAGGGCGTTAAAGGGTGTAGGGCCGACAAAAGCAGTAACAATTCTTGCGGTCTTCGAGGTTTTTAAAAGATTTCTTGTCTCACAGGAGACAGATAAACCCAAAATACAATCCTCTGCATACGCCGCAAAGATTATCAGCCCGATATTACGGGATCTCAGTCACGAGGAGTGTTGGGTGATGTACCTTAACAGGGCAAATAAACTGATTACAAAAGAGAGGCTCAGCATCGGCGGGGTCTCTGCAACAGTCGTAGATGTTAAAATTGTAATCAAAAATGCATTGGAGAAGCTGGCTAGTTCTATAATTCTGGTTCATAACCACCCGTCAGGAAACCCATATCCCGGTGATAATGATAAGGCACAAACAAAAATTCTTAAAGAGGCTGCATCCCTGTTCGACATATCGCTTCTGGATCACCTGATTATAGCGGGTGACGGTTACTTTAGCTTTGCAGACGATGGAATCATCTGATTAATTTGTATATTTGAGGCAAATTTTTCTTAAAATTTCACATATGAAAATCATCAATCTGGGACAGAACAACTCTGCTTTAAACAACTTTATAGCAGAGATCCGGGACTCCTCAACTCAAAAAGACAGTATGAGATTCCGTAAGAATCTGGAGAGAATCGGAGAGGTATTTGCATATGAAATAAGCAAAGTGCTAAATTACAGCACAAAAGAGGTTCATACTCCGTTGGGAATAGCCAAATGCAATACTACAGACGACAACATAGTAATTGCAAGTATTATGAGAGCCGGCCTTCCGGTACACCACGGTATGCTCAATATCTTTGACAAGGCACAAAATGCATTTATTGCAGCCTACAGAAAGTACGGGAAAGATAATAAGTTTGTAATCCATCTTGAGTACGCCAGCAGCCCATCCGTAGGAGGAAAGGTGCTGATGCTTACAGACACAATGCTTGCCACCGGCTCCTCTTTGGTTCTTACATATAACAGGCTATGTGAAAATGAAAGCCCAGAACACACACATATAATATGCCCCATTGCAAGCGTAGATGGAATTGAGTATCTCTCAAAACATCTGCCTCATAAGAAGACCACCCTGTGGGTAGGTGCTATTGATGAGGAGCTTACCATTAAAGCGTATATTGTTCCCGGCCTTGGAGATGCCGGAGATCTTGCCTACGGTAGCAAATTGTAATTATAAACCAGCTCTCCTGCAACAAAGGTCATCAACACCTTGGTGGTGGGAATCATCTTCTCTTCTGTTGTCATAATATCTCTGTCCAGAACCACAAAGTCTGCGTATTTGCCGGGTTCTATACTACCTTTCGCCCCATCTTCGAATGAGGCTTTTGCTGCCCACAAGGTCATAGATTTGAGCGCCTCCTCTCTGGATAGTGCACTCTCCATCTGGAACCCGCCCTCCGGTACAAACTCCAGGTTTTTACGGAATACCGCAGCAAAGAAGGTGTAGAGAGGATTTACCTGTTCAATTGGAAAGTCTGTCCCGCTTGGAATCCATCCCAGCTCATCAAGGAGTCTCTTATAGGCATAGGCGTTTTTCAATCTTGAACCTAGTCTCTCATCTGCCCAGAGCATATCCGATGTACAGTGGGTGGGTTGTACGGAAGGCACAATCGAATACTTCCCGAATAGTGCAAAATCATCTTCGTCTATCACCTGCGAGTGCTCTATCCTCCAGCGAAGATTATTGCCCGAAGTTAGGAATTTGGAGTATACAGTGAGTGCCTCTCTGTTGGCAGCATCGCCTATACAGTGTGTGGCAACCTGAAACCCGTGTTCGTAAGCCCATTTACACAACCGTTCAAACTCTTCTCTGGTAATTACCTTAATACCCTTCTGAGATGGAGCGTCGCTGTATGGTTCAATCATCAGAGCACCCCTGGAACCCAGAGCACCATCTACATAGAGCTTTATTGCAGATATTCTCATCCTCTCATCTCTGTAGGGTTTGGTAAATCTTTCGAGATTTTCATTGTTTGGTGTTAGCCAGATATCTGTCCGTATTTTAAGCAGTTGCTCTTTATAGAGACTCTCCATAATGTTTATCACTCCTAGTGACTCACCTGCGTGTGAGAGCGAAGTAAGACCATATCTGAAACACTCCTGCTGTGCCGCCAGTAAAATCCCGCGCGATTCAGATACATCCGGCTCTGGTAATACATTTTTGAATCTATCTGCAGTGTTCTCCAGGAATACCCCTTTGAATTTACCTCCGCTTAGAAGCGCCTCTGCGGGTGGAATTGACGGCTCTCCCGGAGTTATTCCAAGAGCCTTTATAGCCGCATCATTCACAATAACTGCGTGGAAATCTATACGGGACAAAACAACCGGAATATCCGGGAAGAGTTCGTTTAGCTTCTTGTTGTCCGGAAACTCTTTATTCTCCCAAAGGTTCTGATCCCAACCGTCTCCGGCAAGATATTTCGGCTGAATAGAGTCGTACCTCTTTTTTAACCTTAAAAGTATCTCATCAAAGGAGTCAGCTCCTCTTAAATCTACACGGTTTAAAGAGAGTCCCAGTCCAAAAAGATGGCAATGGGCATCATTAAAACCCGGGTAGAGGGGAGCCCCCTTAAGATCTTTAATATTTGTAGAACGGTATTTGTTAAGTATCTGGTCATCCTCTCCGGTAGAGAGAATAATTCCGTTTCTTACTGCAATTGCAGAGCAATTTGAAAATGTACTGTCTACAGTGTAGACCATTGCGTTGATAATAATAAGATCTGCCTGCTCTTTCATTGTACAGCCATTTAATAGGGTGAAAAGAATCATCCCCTGAATTAACCTTTTCATATTGTTTTGTTTAAAGCTCTTTTCTAAGCCTTGCTATTGGAATATTGAGCTGCTCCCGATATTTTGCAACTGTTCTTCTGGCAACATTATATCCCTTACTGTGCAGAACAAAGACCAGCTCTTCGTCTGTGAGCGGTTTCTTTTTATCCTCCACATCTATACTCTCTGCAAGAATGTTTTTAATCTCCCGGGTAGATACCTCCTCTCCGGAATCTGTCATCAACCCCTCCGAGAAGAAGTACTTGAGAGGGTATATTCCAAAATGAGTCTGAATATATTTACAATTTACCACTCTGGAAATTGTAGAGATGTCCAGATGTGTCTTCTCGGCAATATTTTTGAGGACCATTGGCCTAAGCTTGGTTTCGTCCCCCTCAATAAAGAACTCTCTCTGGAAATCTATTATGGCATTCATCGTGTTTGAGAGAGTATTGTGCCTCTGCCTTATTGCCTCAATAAACCACTTTGCAGAGTCCAGCTTCTGTTTTACAAAAGTTGCTGCCTCCTTGCCTGCTCTGTCTGAGTTGGCAGAACTTAGAAGCATATCTGCATACCTTTTATTGACTTTAAGCTCCGGAACAGAGAATCTTGGCATCGACATAATTAGTTCGCCATCTTTAAACTCCAAAATAAAATCGGGAACCACCTGCTGAGCCTGCTCTGCAAACGAGTCGTCTATCTGCCCTCCCGGCCTGGGGTTAAGCCTTACAATCTCTTCAATTGCACCTTTGAGCTGCTCCTCGGAGATTGAGAGGCGGGACATAATTTTTTGATAGTGTTTTTTAGTAAACTCCTGAAAATGCTCTTCGAGTATCTTCTCTGCAAGTTTTTGACTCTCTGATTCTTCGTTAGATCTTATTTGAAGCAGAAGGCACTCTCTCAGGTCTCTTGCACCTATGCCTACCGGTTCAAACTCCTGAATCTTCTTTAAAATAAGCTCAAGCTCATTTTCGTTTGTCTCTATCCCCTGCCGGAAAACTATATCGTCCGAGAGCGAATCCAGGTCACGCCTGAGGTAGCCATCGTCGTCCAGACTGCCAATTATAAATGCAGCTATTGTCTTCTCTCTAGTTGCTAGTTGACTGTAGCCCAATTGGGTAAGAAGGCTTTGATGAAAACTCTCTTTTACTGAGAAGGTGTTGTATTGGGGCTGAAGATCTTTACCTTGATTATTTGTATATAGTTTGTATGAGGGAATCTGGTCGTCTACTGAGTAGTCACTCAACGAGATTGTTCCACCCTGGGCATCTTCAATATCATCGCTGTCAGGTACTTCATCTAAAACCGGATTCTCCTCCAGCTCTTTTTTAATTCTCTGTTCAAGTTCAAGTGTTGGAAGTTCCAAAAGCTTGATGGTCTGAATTTGAAGCGGAGAAAGCTTCTGTAATAGTTTTTGTTGTAGTCCCTGTTTTAACATATTAATAGGAGCGTTTATGCAAAGATATGATTTTTATTTAACTTCGCAGTTGGCTAATGGCTCTATTTAGGGGGCCTAACAAAGGTAAAATGAGGATAGATATTGAGAGAGTAATAGCGGGTAAAAACCCCAGGCTGCTTAAGGTTATACCCAAGTTTTTTATAAACTGGCTTAAGAGGCTTATCCGCCAGGATTTTATTAATGAGATATTAACGGAAAACGGCCATCTGAGTGGTGCCGAGTTTGCTCAAGCCACTCTCAAAAAGCTGAATATAAAATATATCGTTCACGGTGTGGAGAAACTCAATAAAGAGGGAAACTACATAATTGCATCCAACCATCCACTGGGCGGGCTGGACGGAGTTGTCTTAATAGATCTTTTCGGAAAATTTTTTGACAATATAAAATTTGTTGTTAATGACCTGCTTTACAATATTGAGCCCCTCAAACCGGTATTCATACCAGTAAATAAATTCGGAAAACAGAGCATAGAGATTGCTAAAATGATTACTCAAAGCTACAGTTACGGTAATCAGGTTTTATTTTTCCCTGCAGGGCTCTGTTCAAGACTTACAAACGGAGTTATAGAAGACCTTGAATGGAAAAAAAGCTATATTTCACAAGCAATAAAACATCAAAGAGATATACTTCCGGTCTTTTTTGAGGGGCGAAACTCCGGTCTCTTCTATAAGATTGCAAATATAAGAAAGAGACTAGGTATCAAATTCAATTACGAATTTATCCTGCTGCCAAGGGAGATGTTTAGACAACAAAACTCCGAATTTAATGTTTACATTGGGGACCCTTTCACATATCAGGAGCTCTCTTGCGGGAGATCTGCCGGGGAGTGGAATAAAATTATAAGAGAGAGGGTATATACTTTAAAAAATCAATTATGGAAGCAGTAATATTACCGGTAGATCGTAAACTTATCATAGATGAGCTCACTAGCGATAAATTTATACGAAATACCCGCAAGGGAGACAACAAACTATACGAGATAACCGCACACGACTCCCCTCACACTATGAGGGAGATAGCCAGGCTGAGGGAGATCTCTTTCCGTCTGGCAGGCGGGGGCACGGGCAAGTCTGTAGATATGGATGAGTTTGACACAGATTCAAAAAATCCATATAAACAGCTTATCGTATGGGATCCTAAGGATCACGAGATATTAGGAGGATACAGATATATAAAGTGCTCCGGACTCGAGTATCACCATATGGCAACCAGCGAGCTATTCGAATTTTCTGAGAAATTCCGTGAAGAGTATCTGCCATTCACCATTGAGTTGGGACGCTCTTTTATTCAGCCAAACTACCAGAGCACCAATATCAGAAGAAAAGGTCTCTATGCTCTGGATAACCTGTGGGATGGCTTGGGCGCATTGGTTCTTAGATATCCTCATATAAAATACTTCTTCGGTAAAGTAACAATGTACTCCTCATACAATATGAGGGCGAGAAATACCCTGCTAACCTTTTTGAACCAATATTTTTCGGACAAGGAGGGTTTGGTTAAGCCAATAATACCTCTGAATTACGATAAAAAGAACCCCTACTTTAAGGAGCTCTTTACTGACGGAGATTATAAAGAGTCCTACAAACAGCTCTCAAAGGAGATTCGTGGTTTGGGCGAGAACATCCCGCCGCTTATCAACTCCTATATGAATCTCTCCCCATCTATGAGGGTGTTCGGAACAGCTATTAATGAGGGATTCGGAGGGGTTGAGGAGACCGGAATAATGATAAACATTTCGGATATATATCCCGAGAAAATTGAGCGTTACATAACTCCCCTCAGGAGACTTGCAAGCAGATTCCAGCCGAAGTGGTGGAGAAGGTAGTTATAGCGGTGGAAAATTAATATGCTCTCTCACAATAAAGGCACTTGGAAAACTTCCCTGCAATCTTTTAAGCATCTTCATTGCATCTGACTTAGAGCGTAAATCTCCGACAGTAACTTTAAAATATGGGGCGTCATATGTCCGGTAGACTCCTACCCAGGGATAGCTTTCGGCGAATGCCTGGCTGATACTTTCGGATTTTACCCTGGCGTCCTGTTTATTGTCAAAGAAAATTCTTATACGATATCCGCTGATTCTTTTTTGTGATGCGTTGGCAATATGGTTTTGCATCGATGTAACAATGTCCTGACTCTGCTTTATCTTAACCACACTGCCGTTTATTGCCTGCCTGGTAATAAGTTCAAATATATCCCTGTTCAAATATGAGGAGTCAATAACCGGAGCCCTCCGAAATGTTGAGTCAGTTGTAATTGTGGAGCTTCCTGCAGATGATATCTGTGCAAATGCTGCATTACAGATAACAGTCATCAGAAAAAAGAGCGCCGCTTTTATCACAAATCTTTTAAGCATAATATTCCTTTTTTATTATAGCCTATTTATCAAATCTTTAAGCATTACATCTTTGAACTTGATTGCTCTTTTTCCTCCGCCGGATAACTTTACAACCGCTTTGGCATCTATCCGGAAATCTGAATAGCTCCATTTTGAGATGTTTAACCCCATTGCCAGCAGTGCAAGCGGGTCTTTAATATCTATTTGAAAAACAGCCCTATATAAACTCTGAGAGCGGGGAGGAATAGTATCTGACTTCACAAGCGTAGCTGTTGCAAAATCAATTCCACCTTTTTTAAGAAGTCCATCTGCACCTACAAGAATAAGATCTTTGTTGGATGGATTTTGCACTAAACACTCCAGCTCTAAGTTGGCTTTGGATGTGCTTAAAAGCTGAAAACTCCTAACCTCTACATTCATTACATTCACTTCACTCAGTCTGGAGCAGCTTGTTGCAACCACAATGAAAATGAGCGCCAGAGATAATAATCTATTCATAATTTAGTATTTGAATTACTGCAAAGGTATAAAAAAGCATATATTTGCCGAATAATTACTTAGTAGATGACAAACAAATTCTATTCCGTAAAACCTATTCAGGAGACAAATCTTAAACAAGTATATATAGAAACTTACGGGTGCCAGATGAATGTGAGTGACAGCGAGGTTGTTCTCTCTGTTCTCCAGCAGGCAGGTTACTCTCTGTGCAGTAAAATCACCGAAGCTTCTCTCATTTTAGTCAATACCTGCTCCATAAGAGATAACGCAGAGCAAAAGATATGGAGCCGTCTGGACTATTTTAAATCTCTTAAAAAGAGGCGAAAAGGTCTCACTGTCGGCATCCTCGGATGTATGGCAGAGAGGTTGAAGGAGAGGCTGCTGGAGCATAGTATTGTGGACATTGTTGCCGGCCCCGACTCATACCGGGATCTTCCGCATCTGCTCCTTGAACTATCGGGTGGGCAAAAACAGATAAACACAATTCTTTCACTGGAGGAGACCTATGCAGATATATCTCCGGTAAGGATGGACAAAAATGGTGTATCTGCATTTATCTCCATTATGAGAGGGTGCAACAACTTCTGCTCATACTGTGTGGTTCCATATGTTAGAGGCCGGGAGAGAAGCCGAAACCCGCAGAGCATCTTAAACGAGGCCAGGGAGCTGTTTAACAATGGCTACAAAGAGGTTACCCTGCTGGGGCAGAATGTGAACTCATTCAACTGGAGGGTTACAGAGCAACAGAGCTCGTTCACGGAGGATATCTCCTTTTCTAAGTTGCTGGAGATGGTTGCTCAGATAAGTCCGCTGCTCAGGGTTCGTTTCTCAACCTCCCACCCAAAGGATATGGACGACTCCGTTCTTACAACTATGGTACAGTACCCCAATATCTGCCGCCATATCCATCTTCCTATACAATCCGGAAGCAATGCCGTATTGAAACGGATGAACAGAAAATATACCCGCGAAGAGTACCTTCTACGGCTGGAGAAGATTAAAAAGATGCTGCCGGAGTGTACTATAAGCACAGATATTATTGCAGGCTTCTGTGGAGAGAGCGAGCAGGACCATCTGGATACACTCTCTGTGATGAGAGAGGCGGGTTACTACACATCGTTTATGTTTCAGTATTCCGAGAGACCGGATACTACGGCTGCACAAAAATTGACCGACGATGTTCCTCCATTGGTTAAGAACAGTCGTCTAAATGAGATAATTGCACTCCAGAATGAGCTATCACACATATCCAATAAGGCAGACCTGGGCAAAGTGGTGGAGGTTCTGGTGGAGGGAGTATCCAAGAGGTCTAAGTCAGAGCTCTCGGGAAGAACCTCCCAGAATAAGGTGTGTATATTCCCTGCAGGTGAACATAAAGTTGGAGACTATGTTAAAGTGAGAGTGACATCCTGCTCATCGGCAACTCTAAAGGGCGAAGTTGTTGTGTAAAACAGTAAGTTATTTAATATCAAATATAACCAGATAAAGTTATGACAAAGATCAGAACAATCTATATCGGAGATCTTAAAACAGAGGCAGAACACCTGAAATCGGGCAGCAAACTGATAACCGAAGCACCCGAAGACAATAATGGAAAAGGGGAGATGTTCTCTCCAACAGACCTTTTTGCCACCTCTCTGGGTTCGTGTATGATGACAATTATGGGCATTGCAGCTCAGGTTCACGGCTTCTCTGTCGATGGTATGCGTATTGAGACCGAAAAGATTATGGCCTCCAATCCGAGAAGAGTTGCAGAGCTAAAGCTGGACATCTACCTGCCCCGCAAAGACTACTCTCCAAAGGAGATGAGACTCATTGAGGCAAGTGTTAAAACCTGTCCTGTGGCAAACAGCATCCATCCGGATATTATCAAGACAATTACTTACCATCTGCCGGAGTAGTTACTCTTTAATCTAGAAAAAGAGGTATCGGGCTGTTCCCACCCCTGTGGTGGCAGTGCCCTTTAGGGAGCCGTCCGGGCCTACAACTTTCATTACAGAGTTAGATGTAAAGCTCACCTCTGCAGTAAAGATATTACCTGTTGAGGGGCTCACCCCCACTCCGTAAAAATATGTTCCGGAGAAGAGCTTTGATACCGATCCTGAGGTAACATCTACAGTATAGATCGAAGCCTCTTCCGGCATATAACTGGAGTTGAACTTTGTGTAGTAGGTTAAGATCTTCTCACCTGCTTTATCTGTAGTGATGTAGCCATCCATATAATCTACAGGAACCTCAACAGTATTAGTTACGGTAAGGGTTACGGGATCTATCTGAATAACTCCTTTGTCGGGGAAAGATGCCCACACTCTTGCATATTTATCAAAAGTGAGATACTTGGCTGCTCCGGTAACACTGCTCGAGCGGATTGTAGCGACTGTAGCCATCTGGTCTCCGGTGATATCCAGTACTCTCACACCCTCCTTGGTTGCAACAAACAATCTGCTTCCGTAAATAACAATCCCCTCAGCATCTGTTCCCACCAAAACCTTTTTAATCAAAGCCTTTGTAGAGAGATCATATACAGCGATATATGATTTATTGAACTCCCAGTATCCGCTGGGCAGAACATTGTACTCATAGCCCCAGTTGCTCACATAGATTCTGTTGTCCAGCACAATTGCCGCTCTTGGAGATTCAAGCCCCTCCGTCATAGGTGTAGTGGCTACCTTCGCACTTTTTGAGTCTATAATCTCTATTTTATCGGGGTTGTTGCAGATTAGGTAGGCTTGCTTGTTAGGGGCTATTGTACCGGAGATTACAGTGGCTCCGATTGATACTCCGTTTGCCGTTTCAAAAACTCTGTTCTCTACCTGCCCGGTCACCTCGTCATAAAGAGAGATACTTGCCGAGTGCTCGGTGTAGTTTCCCTGGTTGATGACAATAACCTTCTTGTCCATTGGTACAGTGATTACCGTGTTCTCTTTTGTACAAGAGAAGATAGAGATTGCCGCTGCGGCAATAAGAGCTGTTTTGAAAAAAATTGACCTGATCATAAGTTTATAAATATGTTTAATTTAAAATTCCCACCTTAATGTTATCTGATAGTTTATTGGGGCCATAGCATAGAACTTTACATTCTGGTAACTGACATTGAGAAGGTTCTTGATTATAGTGCTAACAGTTACACTCTTCCCTAAAATCTTCCCCCGATAGCTCGCTCCTAAATCTATAAGAGTGTACCCCGCTAATGTATCATAGATATCAAGAGTAGTTCTCTCCCCTGTATATGAGACATTTACAAAAGAGTCCCAGTTGCCTCTCTCTGCATTTAATGAACCTCGCCAACTGTGGCGGGGCTGGTATGCAAGCTGCTGCCCAACAGAGGGGTCCTCTCTCCAAAGAGCTTCAACCATCTTAACATCTGTGTAGCTGTAGCAGAGAGTTGCCTTGAAACTCCACTCATACAAGATTTGGGTAACGGTAAGGCCACTCTCAGCGCCCCGGGAGAGCACCTGCGGAATATTCTGCGGCCTCCATACCTGGCCGGCAGGGAGCCATCTTATCCAGTCATTTACCCTGCTTTTATACAGGGTTACAAAAAATGCGGCAGATGTTGCTCCCGAGAACCAGGTGTAGTCTGCCCCGCCCTCTTGTGTAAATGAGATTTCGCTCCTGAGATAGCTGTGCACCCCACCCCAGTAACGGTCGTTAAGACTGGGCACCTTGCTGCTTTTTGAGAGAGAGCCCCGAAGGCTGAGTGTATGGCCGGAGTGCCTGACAGGCGTGTATCTCACGTCCAATGAGGGCATAAACGGCACTTTACTGTTGGTTACTCCGCCTGCTCTTGCCCCTGCAGATATTACAAGATTTTGATATGGGTTGTATTTTGCAAGTAAAAAGAGATAGCCTCTGCTCTCACTTGTAGATTGTGAGTAGGAGTCTACATCCGGGTCAATATACTCTGCAGATGCGCCTGCCTTAAAGACAATACCTTTGTTAAAATACTGAATATCTGCATAGGCCATATACCTGGAGGCTGCTATTATATCCTCTTTATATCTCTCGTAATCGTGAGAGAATGATAATCTGCCCGAATAGGAGATCTTAGAGCGTGAACCGCTGTATGAGAGAGAGCTCCTTAGGTTTCTGTCCATAATGGAGGCAAAACTCTCCGGTCGGTCATTTAGGGAGACAGAGGGTTGAATCTCCCGGTCAAAATCGAGTAGCCAGATGTTGAATGACAGTAAAGAGGAGTCCTTCAGTTTACGGTGAAACTCTTGAAGAAAACCTCTGTTTTTATATGCAGAGTTGTTGAGCCTCTCGGTTGGCCTGCCCACCTTTGTGTTGTTTTCGAAAGTGTAGTTGTTCTTTGCAGATGATTGAAATATACTGGTGCGCGACTCGTTTCTTCCGTTTGAGTATCTGATGGTTGCTCCGGTGAAAAGGGTAGAGAAGCTCCCGGCAGAGAGAAGAATATCTCCTGTGAGCCCCCTCTCCCACTTTGCAGATGTGTTCATCTGAATAGTCCCCCCAATACTTCCGTCTCCGTAAAGTACCGAACTCCCCCCAACATGAAGCTCCATCTTGTCAAAAAAGTAGACCGGAATATGGGAGAGATCTGCCTGACCCAGTGTTGGTACAGCCATACTCATTCCGTTCCAGGCAATTGTGGTGTGAGAAGAGGATGTGCCTCTTACAGAGATGAATGCACTCATTCCGCGCCCATACTCTTTGAGGTAGACAGAGCTCTGCTCCCGGATGTAATCTGCCAGGGAGTTCATACTCATCCTGGAGATTGACTCAACCGACGCCAGGATTACATTTGTCCCAACGGCAAAGCCTCTGTTTGGCAATGTGCCCCTATGCAGGCCGGAGCTCACAAGAACCGAATCCAGCTTGAATTTTTTTAAGGTGTCGCTCTCTGAATAAATGTTTGGGAATAGAAGAGAGTCCTGAGCCGCTGCTTTATTTAAAACAGCTCCGGATAAAAATAATGCTAATGCATAAATATAATGTAACCTCTTGTACATCGCGCCCTATCTCCCGAAAGTTCGATTAAAAAATATAAGCGTTCTCCAGCAGGTCTTCTGACTTAGCTTTTACATCCTGCACCTTCCCGCCTTTTACGGCAGTGGTTCGAAAGAGGATAACCCATACGGGTAAGCATCACAGCAGCGGGTACTGTCTCCGGTTCTCACGGAGTTCCCTTAACTATTGAACGGAGCAAAGGTAAAGTAAATTACTTATCAAATACAACTTTTTTTAACTTTGTTAATAATCCTTAATACTAACACCCATAATTAAACTTTATGAAAAATCTTCTGAAATTAACACTGCTGCTTGCGACTGTGCTTGTGGTTTTTTCCTGTACAAAAGATAGCTCCGTAAAGCTGAATTTTGAAAAATATCAGCTTGAAAACGGGCTTGAAGTTGTTCTTCATCAGGATCTTTCAGATCCTATTGTAGCTGTTGCCATTCAATATCACGTCGGCTCCGGCAGAGAGAAGCCCGGTAAAACAGGGTTTGCACACTTTTTTGAGCATATGCTGTTCCAGCGATCTGAGAATCTGCCCCGAAATGCATTCTTCCAAAAGATAGCACGCCTGGGAGGGAGTTTTAACGGATCTACAAATACAGACGGCACAAACTATTATGAAACAGTTCCCCGCAATGCTCTGGAGAAGGTTTTGTGGATGGAGTCAGACAGGATGGGTTACTTTATAAACACAGTTACACAGGGTGGGCTGGAGCGCGAGATAGACATCGTCTCAAATGAGAAGAGACAGAACTACGATAGCCAGCCTTACGGACAGAGCAGTATAATTATTTCAAAAGAGCTCTTCCCGCAAGGGCACCCATACAGCTGGACAACCATAGGGGAGATTGCAGATTTACGAGGCGCAACCCTGGAAGATGTTAAGGAGTTCTATAAAAAATTCTATGTTCCAAATAACGCAACTCTGGTAATCGCAGGAGATTTTGATGCTACAGTTGTAAAGGAGCTTGTAGCTAAATATTTTGAAGAGATTCCAAAAGGGGCAGATGTTGAGAAGCCTGTTGTGAGTAACCCATCTCTCTCCGAAAATAAGTTTGTTATGTGGGAAGATGCATACGCAAAACTACCCCAGTTAACTATTACTTTCCCCACTGTAGAGCAGTATAGCAATGACTCATATGCACTACAGGCTTTCACCTCTCTCTTTGCAGGCGGGAAAAAATCTCCACTTTACAAAGTTGTTGTGGAGGAGAAGAAGCTGGCTCCTAATGTAAATGCGATGAGTATGTCAAGAGAGGTTGCGGGAAGTGCGGCAATATCTGTGAGGGCTTTTGAAGATGTGAATTTGCATACTGTTTATGATGCAATAAATATGGCATTTACCAAGTTTGAAGAGATTGGTGTAGATGCTGCAGAGTTGGAGAAATTTAAGATAATGCAGGAGGTTAATCTATACAACCGCCTGAGCAGCATCAATGGAAAAGCAATAATGATGGCAAGGGATAATGAGTTTGCCGGTTCACCGGACAACTCCCTTAAAGAGCTTGAGAGATATAGAAAAATTACAGCCGAAGAGGTTATGGCTGTATACAAAAAGTATTTCAAAGAGAGAACTCATCTTGCACTAAGTGTTGTCCCTGCCGGTAGAGCAGATCTGGCAGTGAGTGAATCCAGGATGGCAGATATAGTGATGGAAAAAGTAGAAGAGCAGCAGATGAAATCTGCCGGAGGCAAGATTGTTGACGACCCTTACGAAAAGAGTGCATCTAAGATTGACCGCTCTGTTGAACCGGATTATCTGCCTAATACACCTGAATTCAATCTGCCTGAGGTTTGGAAAACCTCCCTCTCCAACGGAATGGAGATCTTTGGCATCACCCAAAAGGAGTTGCCTGTGGTTCAGTTTACCATAAACATCAAAGGGGGTATCTTGATGGATCCTCCGGGAAAGGGTGGCCTATCCTATCTTAATGCCAGGCTGATGAATGAGGGAACTGCGTTAAAAAGTGCAGAGGAGCTTGAGAGTGCAATGGGGTTATTGGGTGCTAGAATATCAGTTTCGACAGATATTGAGGGGGTTAATGTAAATGTTACTGCTCTGACCCGCAATTTTACTAAAGTTGTTGAACTCACAAAAGAGATACTCCTTAAACCAAGATTTGACGAAGGTGCTCTCTCCAGAGTAAAACAGGAGACAAAATCTCTTATAAGACAATCATCTGCAGACCCATCTGCAATTGCACGCAGAACCAGAGACATCCTTCTTTACGGCGCCGAGGGCACTCTATCCAAATCTATTTATGGAACTTCGCAAAGCATAGATTCAATCACAATTGATGATATAAAGATGTTTTACGAGAGAGCATTCTCGCCGTCGGTAGCTACAATGAGTATTGCAGGAGATATAGATAAATTTACCTGTGAAACAGCTCTTGCCACACTTGCAAAAGATTGGAGAATAACCGAAGTTACTATACCTGAACCTACTATGGGAATTCCTGCAAAGACGGCTCAAATCTATTTTGTAGATAACCCACTCTCGCCTCAATCTATGATTATTGTTGGCAAACCGGGTTTGAGTTTTGACAATCCGGATTTCTATCCCGCAACAGTTGTCAATTACAGACTTGGCACAGGCTCACAGGGGATGCTGTTTGATGTTTTGCGTTTACAACGAGGGTTCACATATGGTGCATCTTCTTCTTTTGAGAACGGCAAATATTATAACAACTTCTCGGCATCTTCCAGCGTGCAGGCAAGCACAACACCCGAGGCGGTTAAAATATTCCGG
>Ga0351881_1010_pt1 | contig 80906 bp, 41 predicted proteins | sample BONcelFGM3001E15_FD_206769 | JGI IMG/M metagenome (GOLD analysis project Ga0351881, IMG submission 206769) | Enriched cells from coal bed in the Powder River Basin, Montana, United States - BONCAT cells FGM rep3 HSBNCT.FGM.300.1.E15 ...
GGCGTATGAAAACGATTCCGACCAATATCCATATAATGCCGCCGGAGACAGAAATGATCATCAAATAGCAACTGCGGGCGATTACGCGAATCTGGCCACTTCAAACAACAACCGCTGGACAACTGATAACCCCGGCACTGGGGATGAAATGTTCCTGTGGCTTGAGCAGACTATCACACAGAATCTCGCGAACATCAGTCAGATTGATTTCACATTCGAGGGTTATTCCGGCAGCAACACAAACGCTTTTTCAATCTGGGCGCTGCAGGACGGCGCAGTGTGGAGCAGCGCCGGAAGCTGGGATCAGGTTGGGGCGACGACAAACAATGTGCCCACCAACGACACCACAATCACGGAAATCCTGACTTCCAATTTCGCAACCTATATCAATGCCGGCTCCGGGCTCATCACCTGGGGCGTATTCAGTAATGACACCTGGCAGTCCATGATTATTGATTATGTGAAGATCGATGTGCATGTGCCTAATGCCACATCCTTTACAAATAATACGGAAGCGGCTCTGAACAATCTGGGCAGCCGGACCGGCCAGACCATTACTATTACGGGATCTGATTTTGGAACGGCCGGGTGCAGCGCGCCCAACACGGTTGTCAGAATCGGGACCTACACCGTGGACTGCGCGGATGTCACGGTCTGGAACGACACCACCATCACATTTAATATTAATACTTTATTAGGTAACGAGTATGGCGGGGTCGGCGCACTGGTGGTGCAGGTGAACGGGGGCGTTGACCCGAGCCCGCTCAACTTCCAGCTTTACCCGCGCATCATCAGCCTGAACCCTGCTGCCGGCAATGTGGGCATTGCCATACAGGTCATCGGTACGCATCTGTGCATGTCCGCGGGCGTGTGCCCCGCGGCAGGCAGCCGGAGCACCGCAGCGAACAATGTGACATTTACTTCGGGTGTGCAGGTTCCGGATGGCAGCATTACCGGCTGGACTCACACGCAGATCGATATATCAGCGGTTCCCGCGGGCGCTGTTACCGGCAATGTGGTGGTGACCAGCAATTCCATCCCAAGCAATGGGGAGATGTTTTTAATTGACTCCACGGCGCCGGTTATAACGGCGCTCAATTCGGGCCCGGCTGTTGGGGATTGCAGCGGCCCGGCCAATCTCACGTTTGTTTTTGATGTCACGGAAGTTGTTCTTGCGGACAATGATTTGACCCTGAACTGGGAGTTCTACAGCGGGGCGCCCACGGGCGTTGCGGATGGAACGGCCGGCATGACCGTGGGCGGAGTGTCTCCCAATTATATCGTGACCGGAACCGTGCCCGGGGTCAGCGTTCTGCCCACGGACACGGATATCCAGGTGTGGGTTACGGGCGCGGATTCCGCGGGCAACAGCATTACCAGCACAGCGGTCCCCACGTATCTGGCCAGCGGAAAAGGCGCATACACAATCGCAAAAGAGCTGGTTATCTCCAATGCCGCGGTGCTCGCGAGCGCCGGGGGCCTGTACAACACGGCCATTGCCGTGACCATTGAGTCCCAGGACAACACGGGCGCCGTATGCGCCAACGACGACCAGACATTTCTGACCTGCACGTCGACCCAGGGCACGGGCACATTCTGGGAAGATGCGGCCATGACCACCCAGATCCTTGGCGGCGCGCAGGTGAGCCTCACTAATGGAATAATCACTATTTATTATATGGACACCGATTCCGTGGATCCTGACCCGCAAATCACCATCGCGGGCACAGCCGGCCTGGTGGACAACAACCCCGGCGCGGACAACGAGCTTGTAAACATCAGGGCCCCCGAAGCGATTTTCTACGATGGATTCGAGAGTGGAGATTTCACTTGCGGCAGTTGCACGGGCAAGAACAGCAATGAAACCGTGGCGTGGACCACGTGGTCGGACCGCGGCGGCGTTGAAATCGCATCCGTGGTGAACGCCGGGTGCGGCGCCCTGTGCTCGGGCGCGTTTTACATGCAGATGGTGGGCGGCGACGGCGCCAACGGCGGAAATATGTGCGATGGCGCGCATTTCTGCACCGGGGTCAGCCACTTGACCGACACCACGGGGTACAATGCTATTCAGCTCGAGTGGGTGTTCAGCGATTGCGCCAATGCCTATGAGGGCCCGGACGAACAGCTGGCGTTGGAGTTTTCGTGTGATGGCGGTGTGTCCTGGATTTCGGTCGTGGATATCAACCCCGGCACAGGATTCAGCCAGGCCTACAACGTGGATTTATCCGCCATCAACAGTTGTATCAATAACAATCCCATTGCCATGATCCGGGTCTGGCAGGACGCTACGTTCAACGGGGAACTCATTTATATCGATGAAATTCTCATGACCGGTTCCGCGATTCCCGTGGCCAATGTGGACAGTGCGTCGCAGACATCCTCGGACGGCGCGGGCGAGGTCACGCTTCAGTATGATCTGACGGATGCGGACCTGGACGCCGTGTCCCTGCTCGTGGAATATTCGTTTGACGACACGACCTGGTACCAGGCCATTATCAAGAGTGCATCCATTGGCACGATTAACAATACGGGTGTGGACACAGGATCCTCCTCCGCGCAGATCACGTCGATTCCCACGGACCAGGCCAACGCTACTTTTATCTGGGACACCCAGGATGCGAACAATGAAAACGGCGCCTTCACGGGTCTGGACGCCTCGGTGTGGCTGCGCATCACGCCCATTGATTCGGGCAGCAGCGGCATAACCAAAAAGTCGGCGCCGTTCCTGGTGGACAACGTGGTGCCCGTGCAGTCGAACTGGGCGCCGGTGGCGGGCAGCACAATCTGTGCATCGAGCCAGGCCGTGACTTTGGACACGGATGAAAACGCGTGGTGCCGCTGGTCCCTGTCCGATGATTCCTACACGGCCATGGCCAATAACTGCACGGGCGGGGGCACAGCGTCTCACACCTGCTCGTCCGCGGGACTCACGGCGCCCACGGATATTGTGTACATTTCCTGCCGCGATTCGTACGGCAACCAACATCTCACAGCCACAAACGAGGAACTGACATACACTATCGATTCATCGGGAACACCGCCCACACAGTCCAGCCACAGCCCCGTGGACGCATCAATCATAACCACCACATCACCCACGATTACATTGTCATTGAACAAAAAAGGCGACTGCAAATGGTCGCTCACGGATCAAGCCTATGCGGTTATGGCCGGGGATTGTACGGGCGACGGCACCATCTCGATGTCGTGCGGCGCCAGTGGATTGACCGAGGGTGCGGATCAGGTGTTTATCGCTTGTGCGGATATGTGCGGGAATGAGGACACAGCCGGCTCGAACACGGTGCTCAACTACACCGTGGACACCACCCCCCCGGCGCTTTCGGCTATCAGCCCCGCGGACACGGCCACCATTTGCACCAATAATGAAACCATTACGTACACGACCAATGAAACCGCGTGGTGCCGCTGGTCCCTCAGCGATTATAATTACGATTCCATGACCGACGATTGCGCCGGAGGCGGCACAACCAGCCATTCCTGTGATGTCACCGGCATGATAACCGGCAACGAAGTCGTTTATTTCTCTTGCCGCGACGCGCAGAATAACAAACATTCATCCAGCACCAATGTGGAATTGAATTATGTGATTGATACCGTAGCGCCCACGGCCATTGCCTGCAGCACCCCGCTGGACGCAGACACGGGACAGGCCCTGAGCCCGACATTGACGTCCACCGCGGGCTCGGACCAGAGCACGATCAGCTATTATTTTGAAGTGGCCAAGGATTCGGGCTTCACCACGGCTGTGCAGCAGAGCGGGTGGCAGAGTGCGGACAACGACTGGACGCCCGGTGTTGCCCTGGACCCGGACACGTTGTATTACTGGCACGTCAAGGGCCGGGACACGTGCGGATATGAAACAGGTTCCTATTCCACATCGTTCACGTTCCGCACACTCCAGGTTACGCCCGACGTGACCTTTAAAAGCGTTCTTCAGACATCCACGGACGGCACCGGCAAAGTCACAGCCACTTATGATCTCGCGGATTTGACCAATGACAATGCGGATTTTCTGGTCGAGTATTCCACGGATTCCGTGACCTGGCTGCAGGCCTATATAGAAAGCGCGTCCGTGGGCACAGTGGATAATACGGGTGTGAGCGCGGGCTCGGCAACATCTACAATCAGGGCCATTACCACGCCTCAGACCGACGCAACATTTGTGTGGGACACCCAGAACATCGGCAATGAGGGCGGGAGTCTGGCCGGAATTCAGGACGACACCGTATATCTGCGCATCACAACATTTGACGCGGCCCAGGGCGAAACAGAAATCTCGTCCGTGTTTATTGTGGACAACAAGGCGCCTGACAACTACAACTGCACCAGCCCCACAAACGGCACTTCGGGCGTGTCCATGACGCCCACGCTCACGGCTGCGGCTGGCACGGACATTTCCACGATCCAATACAATATCCAGATTGCCAGGGACGCGGCCTTCACCCTGTCTGTGAACCAGAGCGGGTGGCAGGCGGGCCTCACGTGGAATCCGCCCGCACTCACCCAGGGCGTCAAGTACTACTGGCATGTGAACGCCCGCGACCAGTACGGCAACCAGGACGGATATTCTTCTCCGGAATGGTCCTTCACCGTGAGCGTATCCGAGCCAGATGTGAATATTGACTCGGTTTACCAGACATCAACCGATGGCGCCGGCCTTGTAACAATTCAGCACGATATCACGGATCCGGATAACGATGCATGCACCCTGCTGGTGGAGTATTCTTACGACAACACCAACTGGTACCAGGCGTTCATTTTCGACGCCACAGGCGGCGCGGTAAACAATACCGGTGTGAGCAGCGGAACTTCCACGGGCCAGATTTTCGGCATTTCCACGCCGCAGAATAATATTTTAATCCGCTGGGACACGCAGAATGCAAACAATGAGGGCGGTGCTTTCGCCGGAGAAGATTATACAGTATATATTCGGCTCACACCCAGAGACGGCACACAGAACGGACAGCCCCGCAATTCCCTGTTCTTTTCCGTGGATAATCAGGCGCCCACAGCGTATACACTTCAATATCCCGCGAACCTGGAAACCAATATCAATACGGACGTGACCCTCACAGCGGTTGACGCCACAGACATAAGCACGGTTTTTTACTGGTTTCAGGTGGATACCACGGCTGCGGACTGGGCTGCCCCGGGCTTCCAGGAAAGCAGTTGGGAAGCCATGAATTCGTGGACCGTGGGCACGGCGCTTGCCTACGTCACTAATTACGATTACCGCGTCAAAGTCAAGGACCAGTACGGCAATGAGGGGCCATTCACGGCGCCATGGCAGTTCACCACCGAGCCGGCGCCGGACATGGCGGCCTGGCCCTTCACCACCGCCGGCAACTACAGTTTTGACACCAATAAGGTCGAAGTCACCGCGGGCATGGCGCAGTTGCGGCCCAATGTGAATCCGCAATGGATTTCCTCTTCCTGGCTGTACCGGAAAAAAATCACGGTGGACAACACCGGTTCCTCCAATGCCCTTACGGATTACCAGTTACTGGTTACACTGAACTCCGGCAATTTTGATTTCAGTAAATCAAATGCCGATGGTTCGGATATCCGGTTTTCGAATTACGATGGGGCCTCCACACTGAATTACTGGATTCAGAATTATGATTCCGGTGCGCAGACCGCTAAGATATGGGTCAAGATCCCGTCTATCGCGGCGTTTTCCGAGCATGACATTTACATATATTACGGCAATGCTGCGGCAACCGTTTCCACCAGCGATATTGACAATACATTCTCCACGGCCCAGTGGACTGACGGAGACCCCACATGGGTCAAAGACCAGAGTTCCAGCAATGTGACAATAGACACCGAGGTCTTGCTGGGAACCAAACTGGTCCTGGACGGCTCCACCGTCACCCTGGGCGGCAATCAGCGTTATTCCCAGATTGAAATCAAGAATAATTCCACATTGTATGTGCAGGACGGGTCTGTGCTGAGGCTGTATGCGGGGCAGATAATCATTGATGGGTCCTCAAAAATCGATGCCAACAGCCGGGGATATGACGGCGGCGTGGGCGGGGAAATGTGTGTGGCCGATGCTGCGGCGCCGTGGAACGGAGGCCGCGCGCAATCGCCAAACGGCGGGTTCGACGCTGTGGGATGTGTGGCAGGGGATTGTTTTGGCGGCGGTGGCTGGGCTCATGAAAACGGCACGGCCGGCAGCGACGGCCGGGGCGGCGGCGGCGGCGGTTATGGGGGCATTGGGGGCCTGGGTGAAGACGGCTGGTCCTCATCCAACCAGGGCGGATTGTTCCCCCCGAGCTGTCCTGGCAACTACTCATATGCCGGCGGCAATTGCGTGGCCGGCGTCTATGGCCGCGCCTTTGGCAATAATTCTGATGAAACATTATATTTGGGTTCCGGCGGCGGCGCAGGCAGCCCCAGCTGTTACACCGTGCCTCCGCCTGCTTTTTCCTCGCTCGCCCTGGGCGGCTCGGGCGGCGATGGCGGCGGAGCGGTATTGATCGATGCCGGAACTGTGAACATTACGGGAAATCTTTTAGCCAATGGCGGATATGGCGGCTCAGGCCTTTACGACGCCACAGAACAAGCCGGCGGCGCAGGCGGTGGCGGCGGCGGCGGCGGCACGATCCTGATCCGCGGCCAGAATGTCACCCTGGGCGGTTTGTTGTCCGCAGCGGGCGGCATTGGCGGATCCTACACCAATTACGGCGCTGCTGGCGGTGGCGGCGGCGGGGGCCGCATCAAAGTCTTCGCCCAGGCTTTAACCAATACCAGCACCACAAATGTGTCGGGAGGGGCTGTTGGCGGCAACAATGGATATACGCCCAATGGCACGAACGGAGGCGCCGGCTCGGTGTGGATCGATGCGGCTTACGCCTATACTTACAATTCCGGAATTGCCGCAACCGGCACATTGACTTCGTATGAAATCACCCCGGTTTTCTTTGGCAGATCTTTTTCAGCAACCCACACCATTCCCACAGTGGGAACGTTGAGTTATGAAATCAGGCGCGCTTCGGACAATGTAACGCTTTGCGCCATAACTGCGGCCCAGGCCGCGAGCGGGTATGCCATCGGGCCGGGAAGCGGCAATTGCCCGGCCTGGAGCGCCGAAGACACCACAGTCAAACTGTATATGGATCTGGGCACATCAGACATGCCCGGCACGCCGCGGGTCGATGAGTGGAATCTCGATTATTACACGCGAAAAATCGTAGCGTCCCCCCCATCCAGTTCAGTGGGCGCCGAACAGACATTCGTTTATTACACGGACATCCCCACGGTCAAGCCTATTTCCTCGTTCGGCTATGTGTTCGCCGAACTGGTGTCTTTTTCCGAGACCATGGGCGCGGGCAATACCGGAACCGCACGGTACCAGATTTCCAATGACGGTACGTCGTGGTACTATCACAACGGTACGAATTGGACCGGGGCCACCACGTATTCCCAAACCAACACGGCTGCGGAGATTAATGCCAACGCCGGAACTTTTGACAATGAAATCGGCGGCGGCACCCTGTATTTTCGGGCTTACCTGGATTCCGACGGAACCCAGGCCGTTCAAATTGACAGCATCGACATTGCGTATGTGACGCCGCCCACCCCCGATATCACGGCGCTCACGCCCAATACCGGTGTGTCCGGCACCACGGTGACGATTACGGGCACGGATTTCGGCTCAAGCCAGGGCGTGTCCACTATCATGTTTAACGGACAGGCAGCGGGGTTCGCCAGCAGTTGGTCGGATACGTCCATTACCATCGATGCGCCCCAGGATGTCACCACCGGGTATGTGATTGTTACGGTGCGCGGAGTACAGTCGCCCCAGGAAGCGGATTCTGTATTTACGGTCAACGCACCGACCATAACTTCTCTGAGCCCGAACACGGGCTATTGGATGGATTCCATTGTTATTACCGGAACCAACTTCGGGAGCATCAAGGGCGGGTCTTACGTTACGTTTTCAAGCGGCGTGACCGCCACGTGTGCGACATGGTCCAACTCCTCTCTCACCTGCACCGTGCCGCCTGGCGCGGCAACCGGCAATGTCACGGTGACCACTGTGGGCGGGGGCGTGTCCAACGCCCAGGTCTTCACGCTTACAGCCGATAATTCCATCTGGCCGTTCGAGATTCCGGCGCGGTACGCGTGGGACGCGGACGCGGACGTGGGCGGCGGCCTGGCGTATCTGAAATCCAACAACGTTCCGGCATGGTATGATTTGAATTGGAGCTACCGCCGGGCCATCACCATCGATAACACCGGCGGCGGCGCCCAGGCCGATTTCCAGGTGCAGGTCAACCTGAACAACACAAACTTCTCGTTCGCAAATGCGGACAGCACAGGCAAAGATATCCGGTTCACAGATGCCGATGGCGTCACATTGCTCGATTACTGGATTGAGAGTTTCGATTCCGCAGCCCTCACCGGAACCATTTGGGTCAAGGTGCCGAGTATCCCCGCGGCGTCTACAAAAAATATTTATCTGTATTACGGCAACAGCGCCGCGGCCGCCGCGAGCAATGCACTGGCCACCCTGGATTCCACCACATGGACCGACGGCAATCCGGCCTGGACTGAGGTCAACACCTCCATATCCGTGGATTACAGCGGCACAGACGCCAAACTAGAATTGCAGGCGAATTCTGCTCAAATCACATGTACCGATATCTGGGGCGCTCCGTGCGACGCCCAGAATGATACTGATAACACCTGCCCATATTATGCCACCCCCTGTCCGGGTGCATGCGGCAATCGCAGCGCTGAAACCCGGTATACCAAAACCCTGGGTGTGACACTGGACAAGACCAAGGCCGCCATCGGCGATACGGTCACAGCCACATGCCGGTTCCAAGCCGATGACGCGGACAACGGCACGGAATGGTACATCTATTATTACAACGGGGTCACGTGGGCCCAGATTCCCGGCGCTTCGGGCAATGTGGACGCGGACACGGTTTTCACCGAAATTCATTCCTTTACGGTTTCGGGCGTGCCCGGCAACCAATGGGTGCGGTGCATCGCGGACCAGGGCGGAGAAAACGACGAGTGCGCCAGCAATGCCGGCACCCCGAGCTACTGGGACAATGACGATGTCATGTTCCAGGTGCATTACAAGACATCCGGCGAATTGACCAGCAATGATATTAATTCCTTTATGCGCGGCAATACATTCTCGGCCGTTCATACGATGCCGGCCGGCACGAATATCACCTATAAAATCCTGAAGGTGGCAGATAACAGCACCCTGTGCAGCATCACCGCGGCCCAGGCGGCCGCGGGCTATGATATTTCGTCGTGCGCGCCCAATGCCGAGCCCGTCAAAATCTGGGCCGAATTTACGACCACGGACATGACCGTTTCTCCGGCCATCGCGGACTGGACCCTCGCGTACTATGGCCGCAAGACCGCCACGCCCCAGCCCGCGGCCACCATCGGCCCCGAGGGGCAGGCCACGTATTACACATCCAACCCCACTGTGCGCAATGTGGCCGGCCAGGGTCTGGATTATCAGGAAATAATCTCCTTCTCCGAAATTCTCGGGCCCAGGAACACCGGGTCCGTGAAATACCAGATTTCCAACAATGGAACCAATTGGTACTACTGGGACGGCGCCAACTGGGTTGCGGAAACCGGCGGCGGGTTCGCCCAGGCCAATAATTCAACCGAGGTAAACGCCAATATCGCGCAATTTGATGACGATGTGGGCGCGGGCACGTTCTACTTCAAGGCGTACCTGAATTCCAGTGGAACCCAGCGTGCGGAAATCGACGGCATCAGCATCAATGTGGCGCAGATTACCATCACCGAAGCTCATAACGATGGAACCCAGGCCACTGAGGGCGACGATTACATCCAGTTATACAATCCCTTTTCCACAGCATATGACTTAAGCAGCCACGTGCTGGGCGACGGCTCGGGAGCGGGCGACGGCGAGTACACCATTCCCGCGGGGCAGTCCATTCCTTCCAACGGGTATTATCTTATCGCCAAGAACCAGGCCGAGTTCCTGGCCCGGTTCGCATGTGATCCTGCACTTGTGAAAACATGGAGCAACATTGATCTCAACAGCGCAGGCGATGAAATTTATATCAAAAAGAACGCCGCCGCCGGCCAATCCCTGGACCTCGTGGTCTGGGGCGCGTACACGGCTGCGGATTTGCCCGAAGGCTCATTCAACGGCACGGCCGCGTCCCTGTCCGGAAACGGCAACAGCATCAAGCGCATCTCCGACGGCTACGAGGCCAATGAAAAGGATTCCGGAGATGCGGACTCATCGCCTGAAAATGATGAACTCTGCGGCAGCACATTTGTTGTTGTTTCGCCCCCCACCCCGTATTGCGTGCCGCCCACCACCGGAACCATCACTATCAGCGACAACGGCGGCTACACCAAGGACTCCACGCCGCCCATCTCCATGGCGTGTGAAGACCCGGCCGGTGTGGCCTGCAACGCCGCGGATTTCATGCGCGTGGCCTGCACCGAAGCGGGCCTGGCGTCCGCATCCTGGATGCCGTATGAAACCAGGTGTAATGAAACCGGCTATTCCTGCACCTTTAATATTCTTTCCGGCACAGGCTGCACCGCCGGCGAGGGCGCCAAATCCGTGTGGATTGAGTTCAAGAACGACAAGGGCAATATCCAGACTACCCACACATCGGATACAACGAACTACGATGTGACACCCCCGATTATTACTGCCGTGGCCTCTTACTCCGACAAAGACCAGTACCTGTGCGGCACCGCGGACGGCTGCGTGACCCTGAGCCCCACGGCCGGGGGCACTGTGTATTTTAACAACCTGGGCGGCGAGGGCAACGCCCAGAAGATGACTGTGGAACTGACATGGAACGACACCGGCGGCGCCGGCGGCGCCCAGGACTACATCATCGGCCAGTACGCATTTTCTGAAACCCCCACATATGACGGAACCATCGTGGGTGCGGACTTCAATGGCGCCGACGGGTGGAAACAGACATATGTGCTCAACTCCGGCGAAGGTAACGAGACCGGTGTAACCTTTACGGCATTTGATAAGGCCGGCAACAGCACAACCGTGGATTTGAATTTCGTGCAGGATAATGTTGACCCCACAATTATCTATAATTGGCCCTCGGCCGGGGGCGTCACGGACTGGTACCGCACGGACCCGGGCGTGGTTGTGAATGTGGATTTCGGATGGGGCGGGTTCAGCCCCCTGGCATCGGCCCAATACCGCGTGGGCGCGGGCGCGTGGACTAACATCTTTAACGCATTTCAGTCTTCCGATTACAACAACAACTGGTCGCTTTTGTGGGCGAGCATTGCGGAAGGCCTTAACGCCATCAGTGTGCGCATTACAGATGGATGCGGCAATACCATGACGCATACGTTTGTGGACAGCACCACCGGGTTCCTGTTCCGCAAAGACGTTACGCCGCCCACAATTAACAGCATTACTATTGGCTCAAATAATGAGACGTATTTCTACGGCAACGGCGCCGACGCCCTGGATTGCACGAGCGTAAATGCCTTCCCGGGTGTGACTTGTTCTCCCTGGTTCAACAGCCTGGCAGGGGAGGGCGGCGGCCAGATTCTCACAATCACCGTGGACTGGACAGATTCGGCGTCATACGAAAGGCTTCTTGGTGAAGCCGCGTTCAATGACACACCCACTGCGGATCTTTCAGGTCCGCCCTGGTCCGTTACGTATTCTGTGGAAAACAATCAAACCGACCAGTTGGGCGTGGATTTCACGGTGTATGACGAAGCCGGGAACAAAGACACTGTCAGGATCGATTTTAAATACGATAATACAGATCCCGCATTCATATACAACAGCCCGTCCGCGGGAGCGGCAACAGCCTGGTACAGCGTGGACCCGGGCGTGATCTCGGATATCGATCTGGCCTGGTCCTACGGCGCGCCCATAACCCAGTATGATTATCAAATCGATACGGCCGGCTGGACCAACCAGTGGACCGGCGAGCAAAGCGCCACATACACCGCCAACTGGGGCCTGGCCTGGGCGGCCCTGGCCGAGGGGGAAACACCGATTCACCTGCGCGGCTACGATGCCGTGGGCAATGCGGCTGTGGCCACTTACGCGTCCGGCGCCGCCGGGTTCCTGTTCCGCAAGGATCTCACCGGCCCCGACAACCCCGCATCCCCGGTCAGCGCCTGGGACACCGCAGCCAAGGGCGTGGCTCTCACCAGCACCACAACATATACCTATCTCAATCCATACTTCGAATGGACCGAACCTTCGGACAATCCTCTCCCGGCCAATGCCGGCGTGTACGGCTATTATGTGGCCTTCTCCACAGATCCCAACTATGACCCCACGGTTTTGCAAACCGCCACCTCATACACGGGCTCGGCGCCCCAATGCGGAACCAATTATTACCTGCGTATCAAGGCTGTGGACAACGCCACGCCCACGCGCAACGCCACGCCCACGGCCGTAACCGCGTTCACTTACATCAACGGCGGCGGCGCAGGCATTACCGACAACCAGACAGGTGACGACACGTGGCGCAGTGCGCCCGGCACAACATATAATGTGGACTTCTCCGGTGCGTGCGGCGTGGATATTGATTATATCCAGTATTCCTTGTGGACCGCCGCGGACATGGGCGCGGGCACGGGCACAGAGCTGCTGGCCTGGACCAATTTCGTGACAACTCCCGGCTCCGACACTTATACCACGGATTGGGGCATTGACGCCAACTGGGCCGCGGCCGCAGACGGCATTAACTGGGTTTCCGTCACGGTCTGCGACATATCCGCCAATTGCTCAACCGCAACAGACGTGTTCTATGTGCTCAAGGATACCGCGCCGCCTGATAATCCCGCGGCCGCCACGGCCTATGACGACGGCGGCAAAGCCGTGACCCTCACGGATTCCATGTGGTATAACTACCCGGCGCCGTATTTTGAGTGGTCGGCCGTAACCGACAATCCGGCTGTTTTAAACTCCGGGTTCAACACATTCAATGTGTATTTCGGCACCGACCCGGCGGGTGCGCCGGATATCACGACAACGGCTGTGAATTTCACATCCACGGCAACCCTGGTTTCCGGGGAAACATATTATTTGCGCATGAGTGCCGAGGACAACGTGGGCAACGCCACCGGCGCATCCACGCTGTTTACTTACAAATACGATTCCACGGCGCCCGACAACCCGGCCGTGGTCGGTTATGCAACAGACGGCATGCTCCCGCCCGTGCTCACTTCGGGCAACTGGTATACGTACGCCTATCCGTTCTTCAGTTGGAGCGGTGCAACCGATCTGCCAGCAGGCGTGGATGGCGTGGATAACTCCGGGGTTCAGGACTACACGTACTACTTCGGCAACAATTCCGCCGGCGCGCCCGATACCGCCACAACCGCCACAAGCTTCACGTCCACGGCAACCCTGGTGTGCAGCGATATCTACTACCTGCGCATGCTTACCCGGGACAATGCGGGCAACGCAACCGGCGCAACCACAGTGTTTACCTATCAGTTCGACGGGGACCCGCCGTCGTGGGATTACAACAGCCCGGCCACGGGCAGTTACACAGCGTGGTACAACGCTGACCCGGGCAATATTTTTGATATTGATCTGGTGTGGGGCGGATGCTCGCCGCTCACTGAAATCCTTTATAGCACAGATACTTTCAATTGGACCACGGCCTGGGCCGGAAGCCAGTCCTCTAATGTCACCACGGACTGGGGCGTGACCTGGGCCGCTATGGCCGAGGGCAATAACCAAATCAGCATCCTGGGCATTGACACCGCAGGCAACCGCGCCACCGAAACCTATGCCAGCAACACCGCCGGCTTCCTGTTCCGCAAAGACACCACCGGTCCGCTTAATCCCACAGCCACCGCCTATGACACCAGCGCCATGGGCGTGACCTTAACGGACAGCGCCTGGTACACGTATCCGGCCCCGTACTTTACGTGGGCGGGCGCTGCGGATCTGCCCGCAGGCGTGGATGGCCTGGACAATTCCGGGCTCAAGGATTATTACGTGTACTTCGGTGATGATTCGTCCGGCGTTCCCGATATCGCCACCACGGCCACGGCCCTGCAATCCACGGCCACGCTCCAGTGCAGCGTTCCTTATTACCTGCGCCTGTTCGCTCGCGACAACCTGGATAACGCCACAGCGGCCCAGACCCTGTTCACTTATCAGTTCGACGGAGACCCGCCGTCGTGGGATTACAACAGCCCGGCCACGGGCAGCTACACGGCGTGGTACAACGCCGACCCGGGCAATATTATTGATATCGACCTGATATGGGGCGGGTGCTCGCCGCTCACGGAAATCGTTTACAGCACGGACACGGTGAACTGGCGCTCGGTCTGGGCCGGCAGCCAGTCCGCGGACGTGACCCCGGACTGGGGGCTCCTGTGGTCCGACCTGGCCGATGGGAATAATGAAATCAGCATTGTGGGTATCGACACCGCGGGCAACCGCGCCACCGAAGCCTACGCCAGCAACACCGCCGGGTTCTGGTTCCGCAAAGACACCCTGGCCCCGGACAATCCCACCGTAACCGGTTACGATTCGTCCGCCATGTCCGTGACCATCGCCAGCAACACGTGGTATACATATGCCAATCCGCATTTTGACTGGAGCAGCGCATCGGACCTGCCAGCGGGCGTGGATGGTGTGGATAATTCAGGAATTCAAAGCTATCTGATCTATTTCGGCGATGATCCTGCGGGTACGCCCGACATCGCCACCACCGCCACCAGCTTCACATCCACCGCCACTCTGCAATGCAGCAAAACGTATTATCTGCGCATGCTCACGCAGGACAACCTGGGCAATGCCACGTCCGCATCCGAAGTGTTTACGTATCGGTTCGACGGGGACCCGCCGTCGTGGGACTATAACAGCCCGGCCACAGGCACATACACAGCCTGGTACAGCGCGGATCCGGGCAATATTATTGATATCGACCTGATTTGGGGCGGATGTTCGCCGCTTACGGATATTGAATACAGCACAGATACCGTGAACTGGCGCAACGTGTGGACCGGCGGCCAGTCTTCGGACGTGACCACGGACTGGGGCCTGTTGTGGGCCGATTTGTCCGACGGAACAAATGAGATCAGCATCGTGGGCATCGACACAGCGGGCAACCGTTCCACAGAAACCTACGCCAGCAACACCGCCGGGTTCTGGTTCCGCAAAGACACCCTGGCCCCGGACACCCCGGCCGCGCCCGCCAGTGCTTGGGACACGGATGCAAAAGGAACGGCTATCGCCGACGGCTCCAGCCAGAGCTACAGCAATCCTTACTTTGAATGGGCCGCGCCTGGAGATAATCCCGCGGGCGTGGATGGCATCGACAACGCAGGCCTCAGCTATTATTTCATTGCTTTCTCTACGGACACCGCTAACCCGGCCTGGGCCACGATTCCGGCTGCGCAAAATTTCTATTACGCAACACCCACCGAATGCGGCGCCACGTATTCACTCATGATTAAATCCGCGGACGCCGCCGTGCCCGTGGAAAATATCTCGGCAACCGCCACTCTGTTCACATATGTATACGGCGGCGCCACTTCCGTAACCGACAACCAGGCTGGCAACGATACCTGGTACAACGCCGACCCGGGCCTGATCTGGGATGTGGACTTTGATTCCTCATCCTGCACCACCCTGGATTATGTGCAGTACACAATGTACAGCGCCACCAACGGCGCGGGCGTCATGATCAAGGACTGGACAACCATCGCATCAGGCTTGGCCGTCACAACGTACACAACGGACTGGGACATTGATTTTGCCGCGGCCACGGACGGATTCAACTACATCTCTGTGCGCGCCTACGACGACCTCGGCAATGTGTCCTACGCAACAGACGTTTTCTACTTCAAAAAAGACACTGTGTTCCCGGACAACAATGCGGTTTCCGGATATGATTCCTCGGGCAAATCCGTGACTCTCACAGACGGCGTGTGGTACAAGTATCCGAATCCGTATTTTGAGTGGGCCGCGATTTCGGATCTGCCCGCGGGTGTTGATGGAACCGATAACTCCGGGTTCGACCTCATGAATATCTACTTCGGCACGGACCCGGCCGGAACCCCGTTTGCAACCACAACGGCCACGAATTACACGGCCACAGGCTCTCTGGCCAGCGGAGAAACCTATTACCTGCGCATGAGCGCCCAGGACAATGTGGGCAACGCCACCGGTGTAACCACCATGTTCACATACCGGTTCGATAATACCGCGCCCGCATTCCTTTATAACGACCCCACAGCCGGCGGAGGCACACCCTGGTACAGCTCCGACCCCGGCGCGGTCATTGATATCGATCTCCTGTGGGCAACCCAATCCCCGATTGTCCAATTCGCATATTGGGACGGCGCGTCCTGGCAGGACATTTTTAACGGCACATTGTCCGCGGATTACATATCGGACTGGGGCGTGGTTTGGGCGTCCATGACACAAGGCCCCAACTACATCCGGCTCATGGGCCTGGACCAGGCGGGCAACGTTAGAACTGATCCATACGCCACGGGTGTTACCGGCTTCGTGTTCCGCAAGGATATCTCCGCGCCCAACACGGCCACGGCCCCGGCCAGCGCCTGGGACACCAATGCCAAGGTGACTTCTCTGACCAGCGGCAACTCATACGACTACGCCAATCCGTACTTTGAATGGACCGCGCCCGCGGATAACCCGTTCCCCACCGGCATCCCCGGCACGGACCACGCGGGCCTGGATTTCTACTACATCGCATTCTCCACGAATACGTCCAATCCCGTATTCGCAACTATCCCGGCCACGCAGAACTATTTCTACGCCACGCCCACCATCTGCGGCGCGACCTATACGCTTATGATCAAAGCCGCGGACGCGGCCACGCCCACGCCGAACGTATCGGCCACAGCCTCCATGTTTACCTATAGATATGGCGGCTCGCCTGTGATCACGGATAACCAGCTCGGCGATGACACCTGGTACAACGCCGATCCGGGCGCGGTCTGGGATGTGGATTTTGATTCCGCTTCGTGCAACACCATCAACTACGCTCAATACACCATGTACTCCGGTGTGAACGGCGGCGGCTCAATGGTCAAGGACTGGACTTACATCATGGGTCCGGGCTATGGGCTGAATTCGTATTCGGCTGACTGGGCGCTGGACTTCGCGGCGGCGGCCGAGGGCATTAATTATGTATCCGTGCGCCTGGTTGATTCAGACGGCAACCTGGTGTACGCCACCGACGCATTCTATGTCAAAAAAGATACAACACCGCCGAACAACGCGCCCGTTTCCGCGTACGATACATCGGGCAAGGCCGTGAGTCTTACCAACAACATATGGTATAAATACCCGAATCCGTATTTTGAGTGGTCCGCCATTTCGGACCTGCCGTCCGGCGTGGACAGTGTCGACAACTCCGGGTTCGATCTCATGAATATCTATTTCGGCACGGACCCGGCCGGAACCCCGTTCGCTACCACCACGGGCACAAATTACACGGCAACCGGTTCCCTGGTCAGCGGAGAAATCTACTATCTGCGCTTGAGCGCGGTGGATAATCTGGGCAACGCCACCGGCGTAACCACCATGTTCACGTACCGGTTTGACAACACCGCGCCCGCGTTCCTTTATAACGACCCCACAGCCGGCGGCGGCACACCCTGGTACAGCTCCGACCCCGGCGCGGTCATTGATATCGATCTCCTGTGGGCAACCCAGTCTCCCATCACCCAGTTTGCATACTGGAACGGCGCCTCCTGGCAGGACATCTTTAACGGCACCCTGTCCGCGGATTACACAACGGACTGGAGCGTGGCCTGGGCGGCCATGGCCCAGGGCCCCAACTACATCCGCCTCATGGGCATTGACCAGGCCGGCAACGTGCGTACGGATCCCTACGCCACAGGCGTTACCGGCTTCGTGTTCCGCAAGGACATCACCGCGCCCAATGCGCCCGCATCGCCGGCTGGCGCCTGGGACACCGATGCCAAAGCCACGGCCCTCACCAGCGGCAATTCATACGATTACGCCAATCCGTACTTTGAATGGACCGCCCCGTCGGACAATCCGTTCTCCACCGGCATACCCGGCACGGACCACGCGGGCCTGGACTTCTATTACGTCGCCTTCTCCACGGACACGGCTAATCCCGTATTCGCAACCATTACGGCAACTCAGAATTACTTCTACGCCACGCCCACCACATGCGGCGCAACCTATACGTTCATGATTAAAGCCGCGGATGCCGCCGTGCCTTCTCCAAACGTGTCCGCCACAGCTTCCATGTTTACTTACGTGTACGGCGGAGCCGCCACAATAACCGACAATCAAACGGGCGACGATAATTGGTACAACGCAGATCCGGGCGCCATCTATGATGTGGACTTCGGGTCCCCCAATTGCACCACCCTGGATTATGTGCAGTACACCATGTACAGCGCCGTGGCCGGCGGCGGAACCATGATCAAGGACTGGACCACCATTGCAGGACCGGGCCTTGGCGTCACAACATACACAACAGACTGGGGCATCGACTTCACTGCAGCCGCCGATGGCATCAATTACATCTCCGTGCGCGCCGTGGATGCGATTGGCAACGTTGCGTACTCCACAGATGTGTTCTATTTCAAAAAAGACACCAAAGCGCCCAACATCGCGCAAATGACATCCACCACGTTCTTCGGCTATGACGGCCCGGCCAAGACATACCAGTTGACCAATGATTCCGGGGCCTGGTGGAATTTTGAAACCCCGTATTTTGAATGGTCCGCTATCAATGATCTGCCTCTGGCCCCGGCCGACAGTTCCGGCATCAAGCAGTACCTGGTATATTTCGGCACAAATGTGAGTTTCGATCCGGTCACGGCCGTGGCCACCGCCGCCACAGTCACATTCTCTGCGGCTCTGCCCAGCAGCCCCACGCCGCCCACGCGGTATTATTTCATCGTCAAGGCCGAGGACAACGCGGGCAATTTCTCCACGCGCACGATCTATTACTATAACTACGACGAGACAGCGCCCAGCCCGCCCACGAACGTGAAGGTGTGGGACCAGGCCGCCACCACCACGCAACTGGCCACGGGTACCTGGTACAATTATCCCACGCCGTACATCGACTGGACCCGGTCTGTGGACCTGGGAGCGGGCGTCGAAGGTTACTATATGACCTTCGCCACGGATGCCTCATACCTGCAGGCCACAGCCTCGTATTTCTCCAAGAACGATTACTACAACGTTGCGGCCAGCGGCCCGGTTCTCGTGGCGTGCAACAAGTACCGCATCTATCTGCGCACCAAGGATTATGTGCGGTTCGGGGGCAATGTGAGCGCCACCACAACCCTCACGGATTCCGAGTACTGGTACGACGCGGGAGCGCCCACGTTCACCTACAATTCCCCGGCCGCAGGCGCCACCATGGCCACGTGGTACGGCGCCGCCCCGGGCAATATCATCGACATCGACCTCAACTGGATCTGCGGCTCCCCGCTCACGCGCTACGATTACCGCATCAACAGCGGGGCCTGGGCCAACATCTGGTCCGGGTCGCAGTCCGCCAATTACACAACCAACTGGTCGCCGTCCTGGGCCGCGCTTGTGGAGGGCCCCAACCAGATCAGCATCGCGGGCTATGACCAGGCCGGCAACGGCGCCACGGACACGTTCGCCACGGGCAGCGCAGGCTTCATTATCCGCAAGGACATCACCGCGCCCAATAATCCCGCGGCCGCAAGCGGCTATGAAAACGATACCAGGGTGACTTCTCTCACCAGCGGCAATACATACGATTACACGAATCCGTACTTTGAATGGACGGCGCCGGCCGACGGCCCGGCCGGCGTGGACGGAACCGACAACGCGGGCGTGGCCGGCTACCTGGTGGCGTTCTCCACGGACGCGGCCGCCGCGCCCACGGCCACGCAGACAAATGCTTTCTATTACGCAACACCCACGGTGTGCGGCGCAACATACACGCTCAGAATCAGGACATTCGACAATGCCGCGCCCGCCAATGTGTCGGCCGCGGCGTCTCTGTTCACCTATGTATACGACGGGACCACGCAGGTTATCGACAACCAGGCCGATGACGCCAACTGGTACAGTGCCGACCCCGGCGCTGTCTGGGATGTGGATTTCGTAAGTTCCTGCGATCCCGTTGATTACGTGCAGTACACGATCTGGAGCGGTCCCAACAAGACCGGCACAGAACTCAAAACCTGGACCAATATCGCGGGCCCGGGGCTGAATGCCGCTCTGTATAACACGAACTGGGGCCTGGACTTCGCCGCAGCCGCGGACGGCATCAATTATGTGTCCGTGAAGCTGGTGACCAACACCGCAGCCACGGTCTCGGCCACGGATGTGTTCACGTTCCGCAAGGATACGCAGTCGCCGGATAAGACCACGGAGCCTGTGTCCGGGTGGGCAACAGACGGCAAAGTTACAGCACTGGCCAATAATGGATCTTACGATTATGTGAATCCCTATCTGGAATGGACAACACCGGCCGACAACCCCGCGGGCGTGGCCGGCACGGATAATTCCGGCGTGGGCGCTTATCTCACGGCTTTCGGCACAAACACCGCCAATCTCACGTACGCCACGCAGACGGCCAATCACTATTACGCAACTCCCACGGAATGCGACTCCACGTATACCCTGTACGTGAAGACCGTGGACAGCGCCACGCCCACGCCCAATGTCTCGGCCACAGCCACGGCGTTTACGTTTAAATTCGCGGGTGCGACAACCATCACCGACAACCAGGCCGATGACGCCAACTGGTACAGCAGCGCCCCGGCCAAAACCTGGGACGTGGATTTTCTCAGTTCCTGCTCCACCCTGGATTATGTGCAGTACACCATCTGGAGCGGACCCAATCTCACGGGCACAGAACTCAAGACCTGGACCAATATCACGGGCCCGGGCATGGGCGTCAATATTTATAACACAAACTGGCCTCTGGACTTTGCCGCGGCAACCGACGGCATCAATTATGTCAGTGCAAAAATGGTGACTACCACGGCTGTGACCGTTACCGCCACGGATGTGTTCACGTTCCGTAAGGACCAGCAGGATCCGGACACCATCGCGTCCGTGAACGGCTGGGCAACCGGGGGCATGCTCACGGCCCTGGCCACGGGCAATGCCTACGATTATCCCAACCCGTTCTTTGAATGGACGGCCCCTGCCGACAATCCCGCGGGCGTGGCCGGCGCCGATAATTCCGGCGTGGGCTACTATTACGTGGCGTTCTCCACGGACACGGCCAATCCGGTCTGGGCAACCATACCCGGCACGCAGAATTATTACTTCGCAACTCCCAGCGCATGCGGCGCTACATATACTCTGCTCACCAGAACCGCGGACTCGGCCACACCAGCCGCCAATATTTCCGCGACCGCCACGCTGTTCGAGTACTTCTTCACAGGCACGTCCTCAATCTCCGACAACCAGACCGGGGACGATACCTGGTACAACAGCGACCCCGGCGCTATCTTTGACGTGGACTTCAACAGCCCGTGCTTCCTGCTCGACACCATCGAGTACACGGTGTATTCGGGCCCCAACAACACGGGCGCACAAATTATTGGCTGGACCACTATCGCGGGCCCGGGCTACGGCGGCAATGCGCTCACAGCCAACTGGGGCATGGACTTCGGCAACGCCACCGAGGGCTCGAATTACGTAAGCGTGCGCATGACCAATACCAGCGCCGTGGTCACATCCGCCACGGATGTGTTCTACGTGAAAAAGGATACCATCGCCCCCACCATCCTCACAGGCGCGTTCTCTGAAGCCAGCGATTACCTGTGGCAGTCGCCGGCCACGGGCATGCTCTACTACGGCACGGGCATGGCCGGGGCCCAAGGCCTCACCCTGTCCGGCACGGCCACTGACACTTCGGGCGGGTGGGACGTGTCCGGCATCGCAACCGCCACATTCACGCCCGCATTTGACGACTCCCCCGCGGACGACACCACGCCCGCGGCCTGGACTGCTGCATTCGATATTCAAGCGTCCAACATCGGCGGCGCAACCATCACGGCCAGCATCTATGACCGCGCCGGCAACGTGGCAACCGCCACTTACTACGCCATCAACAACAACGCGCTGTCCGTTACCTACGCCACGATCAGCAAAGATTACTGGCCCTCGTACGCGGTCTTTAATCTCTATTACCCGGACGGGGTCACCGAACTTACAGCCAGCGCGCCCCTGGGCATTCTGGAATCCTGGCTCGCCGTGTACAACAACACCACTGCGAACGTGACCGCGGACTTCAGCATAGACCGTTTGGAATACGATGCGGGCGCATGCCAGGGCGCCAGCGGGGCAGGGGCCTGGTGCATGGAATTTTACGCCGACTACTGCATCGGCTCCGGCTATGATCCGCACTATATCGGCCTGGCAGGCAACTCCTCGGCCGACGGGTTCCGCACGGTTCTGGCCGAAGAAAAGAGCACGGACGGGGACCTGGCTTCCGGCACTTTCACGTCCACACCGGGCCCGGACTACGTTGTAGTCAAACCCGAAGGCGACGGTGTTATTCACGCCGACATCACGGTTGCTGACTGGTGCGCGGGCGGCGCCTGCGCCCCGGCCTGCACCGGCGCATACTGCTCCAGCACAACAAACGCCATCCCCGGCAAACCCGATTACGTCAAATACGACGACGGCGGCGCCATTGATCAGATATTCGCCGAAATCGCCGACAACACAGCGCCCGTGGCCCTGCAATGGTCCTGGGACAGCGCCAACAGCCGCATCATCCTGTTCAACGATCCGGCGGCTGGAACCGTGTCCTACACCCCGGCTTCAGGCAGTGAAAAAGTGTGCGTATACCTCAAGGACGCGTGCGACAACACCATCACCACCGGCAAGTGGGAAACCGCGAGCGTCCTGCTCCAGGCCAGCGCCACATGGGCGCCCAACTCGGGCAAGGACTTTACCGAAAACCTGGCCGACGGTTCCGTGGGCTTCACAACCATCAGCGCGCCCGCATCCGCGGACCTGGCGCCCTCGGGCCAGACAGAACTCAAAGGCGCGCTCCTCAACGGCGCGGCCTGCGTGAACATGACCGCCTCAAGCGTACCCAGCGACACACCCATGTCGCCCATCCGCGTGGACGCCACCTATTACAATCCCACGGGCGGCGCCACAGTCACACTCACACGCACCGGCGGCAATTATGCGCCCGCGCTCATTTCCGTAACCGACACCGGCGGCGTGGCCTCGGGCGCTGCCACCTGGGTGGGCGTGGCGTCCGAAACCACCGTGTTCTACTCATCGTGGACCACGGACGTGACCTACGTTATGAATCCCACCTGGGGATTCGGCGGAAACAGAATGGCCTTTGTATCCCGCCAGCCCAACCCCTGCGACGGCGCCGCCGCCACAGGCTCCACCCCGTTCGACAACTTCAATATCTATATCCGCGCCTATAGCGGAACCCTGGGCGACTGGGACCAATGCCTGCGCCTCACGCGCAACACCACGGACGGCGCGGATTACTATGGACCGCTCGCTTCCTCGGATGTAACCTTCAGCCCGGATGACACAAAGATCGTGTTTGCGGGCACAGACATCGGCGTATCCGGCGCAGACAAGCTCTTCTGGGTCAGCGCCACATCCACGGCGCTCACGCCCAGCCTGGGCACGCAGGTGGAAGTGGCCGTATCCGATCCGCTCGCCGCGCAAAGCCAGCTCGCAGTGGCCGCTGGCGCGGGCGACCTCACCGTGACAGTTGGCTTCCTCGACCCCACTTTCGCCGTGGGCCAGCAGGTTGTGATCGGAGACCTCAATTTCCTCACCGGCCAGTTCGATAATTCTGAAGTGAAAACCATCTCCGCGCTCGGCGCCAACACCATCACCTTTGACACCGTGCTCGACAACGCATACAGTCCCTTCACCGCCAGCACCATCGGCACCGTGCAGTTCCCGGTTACCTTCGCGGCCCTGGGCCAGAACATCTCGCCCATGGCCGATGAGTCCTACTGGTACGACCCCGCATGGAGCCCGGACGAGACACAAAGCGCCGGCTGCATCGATCCGCCCGACCCCGCGGCAGGCCACTTCGGCGACGCCCTGGCCGCCGTGCGCTGGAGCCCCACGGGCTCGGCCGACTACACCGGCGCGACCGGCGGCTATGCCAACGGCGCAAACAGCAACCCCAACATCATCATGCTCTACGGCGCCAAAGCCGGGGCCGGCGCATCCCAGTTCTACAAGCACGACATATCGGACATCGCCAAAATCACCGACTTCAGCGGCAATACCATCCAGCCCCTGAAACCCAAATGGTCGCCGGACTGCAGCAAGCTCGCGTTCGTGGCCTGGGACCGCTCCGTGTCCGACACGCCCGCGCGCACCAGCATCTACGTCATCAACCTCGCCGATACGCGCGCGGGCTGGGCCACAGCCTCTCTGCCCGTGGCCAGCCTCACCGCCACCGGCGTGTACCAGGTGTATGATTACAATTCGCGCACCATGCCCGCATACTTCCCCAACTGGAGCGCGGACTCCAAACTCGTCACTTACTCTGTGGACCACAACAACGTCCTGGACCTCACACAACTCGGCGCATCCAACGACGACCTGATCAACCAGATCTTCGTGGCCTCCGACTTTGACACCTATCTTGAGTACATCGAAGACCAGCCCGCGTCCCTTGGCGGCGTGTCCGCCCCGCAAATCGTGGGCCGGCGCGACAGCAACGAATTCGGCCTGTCCCAGTGCCCCGGAGCCCTCACAGGCTCCACCTGTCCCGAGAACCCCGCGGGCACAGGCAACTTCTCCTTCTCATTCGTATCCCAGCCCGCGGCCGGGTCCGACGCCACGCTCAAGGAACTGATTCTGGACAACATCTCCAACGTGGGCGCGGGCGGGGGCCTGCTGTTCCTGGACGGCATCGTCACGGCCGTGTTCCCGCCCGGAGTCATCTCCAGCGACACTGTATTCTGGAACGATTTGCCCTCGGCCTACTGCGTGTCCAACCCGGACCAGACCGCCACCACGCACTGCCCCGTGGAGCCGAGCGGAGACTACGTGGTCAACGCCGGCGAAGCCCGCGAATTCTTCCCGGACGGCACCAACTTCGACGGCTACGCGCGCCTCATCTTCCACTATTGCGACAACGACAACAACGGATTCATCGATACCGGCACCGAAGGCAACTACGACGGATTCACCTACAACGCCGCGGACGGCAAATGCTACATCGGCGCCGGGCAGACCGCCACCGGCACCATCGACGTCAACTCCCTGGCCGTATACAACTGGGACGACACCGCGGCCTCATGGGTCAAGCTCGAAGGCACCGTGGACAAAGTCAACAAGACCATCACCGTGTACTCCACGCACTTCTCGCGCTACGACACATTCGGGTTCCGCATGGGCGCAGCGCCCGGGGACATCACGCCCCTGCAACTGCCCAACGTACACACCTATCCCAACCCCTGGCGCACCACGGACGGGGCACCCCTCAAGTTCGCCGCAGACACAGCCAGAGGCGACGGCGCCATTGCCGTGTATATTCGAATCTACGACATCCGCGGCTCCCTTGTGGCCACCGTCAACGGCCAGGTGGCCAAGAGCGGAGCAAACGGGAACTATCCCACCGAAGCCGCGGAGAACGACGCCGTGGTTCTGGCCGAATGGAACGCCACCAACCAGTCCGGCCGCCCCCTGGCCTCGGGCGTATATCTGTACTCCCTTAGCGCTGTTGACCTCACCAACGGCACCACCTTCACCTACACCGGCAAGCTGTCCATTATCCATTAAGCAGTGGATGGAGAAGCCAACAAATCACCAGGCCGCAATCCCGGCAAGAGTTGATTCGCACTCTATAACAGTTTGTTTGCATGCAGCACAAAAAATTGATATTCCATTTGGCGCAGGGTGCGCCGAGAATTATCAGTGCAACATTATTTCATCGTGTCTGAGAAAGGTCGCCCTTGGAGAATCGGAGAAAAGCCGGAGGCGCTAATTCAATTGGATATTTTGGCTTGGCGCTCAATAGGCCGGGTGGCCGGGCGAGGAGAGCAGTTGGATATAGGATGTGATGCCGTTGGTTACGCCGCGTGCGCAGGAGTCCAGAAATCCGGGGTCGTGAAATAATTTGGCCTCTTGCGGATTGGTCATGTATCCCAGCTCCACCAGGGCCGCGGGCATCTCAGTCTGTCGCAGCACTGCGAATGACGCATAACGGGTCTGGCCGGGTCCGGTCTGTATATTTGCTTCCAGTTGCTGCGCCAGGGCAGCGGCCAGAGCCTGGCTTTGCGGTTCAAAATAATAGACTTCAAGGCCGTGGGCGGCGGGTGGGCCGCCGTTGGCGTGGATGCTCACGAAAAGATCAGCGCCTTGCTTTTGAGCCAAATCCGTGCGCGCATATAGATCGTTCATATCATCGGAAAGGCCCGTGCGAGTGAGAATTACCTGTGCGCCCTGCGCTTCAAGATATCGCGCCGCGGCCAGGGCCACAGTCAGGTTGACCTGGTGCTCGGCCAGGCCGTCGCGCGTGCTTGTTCCGGCGGCATAACCAGGGGGCGGGCTTACGGCGCCGTGTCCCGGGTCCAGGGCGATGCGCCACCCGGCCAGGTTCCCGTTCCCCGCAAACATCGGCGGCCGCGCCTTGTTAACCTGGAACACAAGCGTTGCGCCCCGCAGCATGGGCAGGTCCAGGTACTGAGCGGAATAACCCACAGGCATATGGGGCAGGGCGCATTCGATGATCAGGGTGTCGGGCCAGGCTTCGCGCACAGTGAAGGGGTCAGCTAAGACAGGCATGCGTGCCGCGGCGAGCCCCGCGGCCGCACCATAGATGCGCAGTTCCACGCCGCGTTCCGTGGTAAAGAAGCGGTAGGGTGCTTTGCGGTCCAGTGCGATTTGCAGGGTGTGGTGGCGTTTGTCCGGTAAAACCGTTACCGCCTGGAGCTGCGCCTCGTATGCAGCCGGGGCCTGCGCCGAAAAATCCAGCAATTCGTCATAAATCCACATGCCCTCGGCGCGGCCCAGGGTGGCCCGGTACCAGTGCCCTTTGCGTCCCACCAGGCGCAGGGGCGTGCCGCGCGGTAACATGCCGAGGCGCGTGTGGTCCTGCGCCGCGGGCAGCAGGTTGGTGGGCTCGCTGCGCATGAGCGCGGTATCGCTGAACACGGACGCGCTCACAGGCTGTTCGTGCGACGGGTTCATGACCTGCGGATTCGGAACCGGCGGCAGGCTTTCGCCTCCCAGGGTTCGCACCACGCTCCACCCGGCCATCCAGCCTTCCACCCCGTTGCGCAGGCGCACATGCACCCATCCTTTGGACGCGCCCAGGTAATGGACCAGACTGCCGCGGTGCAGCCGGATGTCCAGGTTGTCCCCTGCCGGCGCAGCATACACACCCGCCTCAAGGGACGTGACGCGCACAATCTCATTCGCGCGCGCAACGCACGCGAAAAGCGCCAGAATGAGTAATGTCACAACAGCGGAGCGTTTCATGATCTCATTATCAATATCCCCACTTATCATAGTTCCGTATCAAATAAAACAAAGAAATCTGCCGGGTAAAATAATTCCGTTTGTGGAATGTGGTTGCGAAATTGCGGAAATGGAATGTGTTGTTTTTTGCGTTAGACCACTTCGCAGGGTTGCCAGTCGGGGTTGTTGGGGTCGAAACGCAAGTCGCTGAAGCACAGGGCGTAGATGGTTGTAAGGCCGATGTTTTTAAAGCCGTGCCCCACGCCGGGGAGTACTTTGAACAGGTACAGATCGCCGGCCAGCACGATTAAGTCGGACAGTTCCGCGGTTTTGGGGTTGACCGCAGCCACACGGCACGGGCCGCCCATGATGAAGATGTATTCGGTTTGCCGGGTGTGGATGTGGTTGCCGCGCACTGTGCCCGGCTCCAGGCTCACGATGTGCACGTTGTCGAGCTTGTGCTCTTCCATCAATTCATAGGGGATTGGGTGCGTGTTCCACCCGCGTTGATCCTTGTATCCGTCCAGTTCAATGACTTCAAAGCCTTGCATGCGTGTGCTCACTTTCTTTTGGAAAGAATGCTGGACAGGGTTTTGCCCAGGCCGAAGCCCCGGTCGAGCACGTTGGCGGCCACGCGGCGGCCCAGGAGCTCCAGGGGCGGGTCCCTGGGCAGGCGTTCGTCCGGGTTGGGCAGGCCCGCGTGGGGCTTGTGCGGCTCCACCTGGTACCAGTACGCGGTGCTGTCGTAGTAGCACCCGGGCGCATCGTTTGACCCGCCGTGCTCCATGGTCACCCGGATGCTCTTTTCAAACGGGATGGGGTCTTCAATGTGGAACCGGTAGGCCGAGATGCGCGCTTTGGCCCAGTCCTTGACCGTGAGGCCGTGGAAGGGCGCGCTGTACGTGCCTTTGCTGAAATACCAGCCCGAATTGAAGTAGTCCTCGGTGCCGGTGCCGTGCACTGCGGGGGGGTGGCCCTCGCCGTCCACGTAGATCATTTCGTCTCCTTCAAGAAACCACAGGGAAAAGGGGATGCGGCCCTGCATGCTCATGGCGCAGCCCGCGTAGTGGCCGCGCCCCTCGGCGTCCAGCAGCAGGTAGTTTTCGTCGCGCCGGGTTTCGTCGTGCCGCCACAGGGCATGGAAGTACGGGGTGTCTTTTTCCAGTTTCTCCAGCTTGTGGTAGGTGATGTTGTAGTAGAAGGCGTAGATTTTTTTGCTGCTCTGGTTTTCCACCTCGATGCGCGCGCTTTTGGCGAAAGGCATGGGGAAATAGCAGAAGTAGCCGCCGCTGCTCATGCCCATGGGCAGGGCCGTGTAATGCTTGTACATGCCAAAGCCCACGCCAAAAAAATCGCCGAGCGGGGCCTCCACACTGGGCGAGGCCTCGCCGTCCCAGAACATGCGGATCACACACGTGCGGCGCACGTACGTGTCGGGTGAAGCCACAGTGACCCAGATGCGGCTGATCTGCCCGGGCCCGTCCACATCGCAGATCACGGCTTTGTCCCCGGGTTCGATGCTTACGTAGTCGTCGTTGCCCCCGGTGCGGTCATAGCTGCTTTCCTGCGCGGATTTAAAATTCTGCAATTTGAGAAGGTGTTCCATCATGGACGGACCGGTCATCATGGCGCGTTCACACTCCTGTTCCAACAAACAATTGTTCCGCGCCCATTATAGCACAAATGCGGGGCGCGGCAGGGTGAAATGCTCATGCGTTCACGCGTTGAAAAAATCTGTTTCGGACAAAACCCCGCGTCCGATGTAAACCCCCCGGCTGATTCAAATCTCTAATTGTCTTCAATAATGGCCACGGCGCGGCACCAGCCCGCGCTGGCGTTTTCGATCAGAACCGGGAACACGCTGACCAGAAACCCATGGGGTTTTGGGATGCGGTCCAGGTTGGCGAGTTTTTCAATGTGGCAGTACTCGCGCTCCCGGCCTGCGAAGTGGCCGGGCCACAGGCTGCCGGGCTTGCCGGCCTTGTGGTCGCTGAGCATGGCCAGGAACGGGCGGTCGAAACCGTAGCCGTCGATGCCCATGACTTTGACGCCGTGGTCCAGCACCCAGAGTGTGGCCTCGCGCGTCATGCCCGGGTGCGCGGACAGGTATTCGGCGCCGCCCAGTTTCTTGTCCGCGCCCGTGTGCAGCAGCACGATGTCCAGGGGCTGGAGCGAATATTCAATCTTATCCAGAGCCGCTTTGATATCGTCTGTGGTGATATGGTCCGCAGGCTGCTTGTGCGTGAGGTCGAGCACCACGCCCGGGGCAAGGCACCATTCCAGGGGCACCTGGTCAATGGTTTTTGCGGGCGCTCCCCCGGCCGTGGGTCCGAAATGCCAGGGCGCGTCCAGGTGCGTGCCCGCGTGCGTGATGGCGTGCACCTGCTCCCAGGCCAGGCCCATGCCGTCCGGGAATTCGGACGCGGGCACCTGGGCCGGGCCGCCCAGAACCTCGGCGCCTGCTGCGTGGCCGAGCGGCTCAATCTGCGCGGGAAACGGTTCATCCGGTGAGTTGTGTTTGAGGGGAACGCTGAGATCTATGAACGTGCGCCTTGGCATGGCGGGCCTCCGTGTGCTGTATTTGTTTCATTATATCAGAAGCGCTGCCGCCCGCCCCCTTTTCATGCGCGCCCGGGTTGGGTATGATGTCATTGACTGAGCACATCAGAGGGCGGGGTTCGATGCAATGCACATCTATCTGCTGCGGGACATTGAGGAAAAGGAACTGGATCGGATGCAGGCGCTTATGCCCGGGTTGCGCGCCGTCACCGGGCAACTCGATTACATCCTGAGCAGCGAAGATCCCGGCCAGGCGCAATTGGGGCAACAGATTGCAGAGAGCCAGAAGATGATGTATTTTATTTCCGCCTCGAAAGCGTGCGCACCGGGCGGCTCCGCGGAGCGGCTCATCAAAGAGTTTAACCGACTGATAGGAAAAGAAAGTGTGCTTGCCGTGGCCGCAGCCGATGTGTGGGAGCAAATCGTGCGCCTGCTGTGTGGACAGAATTCTGCTGTAGATCCGGCCGAACCATTCACCCTGGCGCACATCCATGTCAAAGGCTTTCCCGCACCCGGCGGGGGTGTGCTGCAGGCGGTTTTATGCGAGCAGGATGTTCTCGCCCGCGCGGGCGACTGCAATTCATAAGGCTATGTTATATTCCCCATTGTTTGTGTCTAATGTGTTGATTCCCCCGCAAAAACCTATTGCAACCGAGCCTGATTTTAGGCGGCGAAACACAGGCGAATGACCGAGCCCCGGAATACAAGCGCGGTGAGGCGGTTTGCGGCGCGCGTGGGGGCGTTTTGACGCCCCATGGCGGCGCAGGCCTGTTTTGCGGCTCTGGCGCATTGCCGCGCTTGTTCAATACGCGCCCTCATGTAGCGCTTGATGTTGCAGGCGGCAATTTTTATGAACACGGCGCACTCCACGGCGGGGTGTCCGCGCACGCGAAGCCGCCCCAGGCCGTGTGCGCGCTTGAGTTCGCTGTCGGCCGCTTCGATGCCGGCGCGGGCGGCGTATACGTTTTTGAATTCTTGGCTTTTTTCGGCAATGCGCCTCTTGCTTGTTGCCATTCGGCTCCGCTGGCAGCGCAGAGCGTATCCCTGCTTGCTCCGCTTGACGCCGCAGATGTTGCGCAGGTCGCAGCGGGCGCATTGTTCTTTTGTGAAGGTGGCGGCGACGGTGTCGGGTTTGAGGCCGCGCGCTTCGAGTTCTTCGGTGTCGCGCACGGGCGAGTCGGCGTCGCTTTGCGCCGCGCTTTCCATGGCTGCGTGGGTGATGATTTGCACGGCGTTTTCGGGTTCGCATGTTTTGGTGATTTGCGCCTGGTAGCCTTTGCCTTTGTGCCCGCTGTATCCGGCGCCGGGGTCGAACGGGCTTTGCAGGCTCTCGCCCGATACGTCGCGGCGCAGTGTTATTTGCTCTCCGGGCTCGACGGCGCACTGTTCGCTGAACAGGCGGTGCAGCAGGCGGTATCCGTCCAGGGCGCGGATTTTTTGCTGGTTTTGAATCTCAACCGGGTTCAATTCCCCGCCGCTTGCGGCGAGACAGTATGTGGCAATACAGGCAGATACCCCGTCCGCTTGCGGCGGCGCAGTTCATTTGTTTCGAGCAGCAACCACGCGTCGGTCGCGCACTGCTCCACGCGCCGCCGGGATTCGCTGCCGCACTCATCGGCAAAGCGCCCCCCGCCGGCGCAGTACAGGTCCGCGAATTGCCCCTCGTCGATCATCGGGATGATGTCGCGCTGTCACACGTCCGGCCAGTTGCTTTCGAGCCCGGCCAGGGTCTTTTCCGGCAGGTGTTCCCATTTGAACATCTGCCCCTGTTTGTCTTTGTAGGTCTGCAAGATTTGATTCTATCGCATGCTATCGCGCAGTGTCGATCCCCTTCACCAATTATTGTGCGCTATCGACGCGGCTTTTTGCGCCGGAATCAAATTTGCGGGCAGCATGGCCCGCGCTCCGTGCGCCCCCGACAAAAAAAGCAAACCGTGGAACGCCAAAAAGCAATCCTGATGTGGTAGAATACAATCAAAGTAAAAACAGGCTGGTAAAATATGAAGACAAAAAATGCAGCGAAACACAGGGACTGGCAACGCGTTCCACAGCGTGCCTGTCCACTGATTTCGTGGTCACAAAGCGCTCAACAAACGGTGGCGGCACACAGGCCAATAATTGCTAATCGGCACACTGTAAAAGAAGGACCTAAAACGGTAAGTCCCTATTTTTTTATTTTTTTCCAGCGCCCCTGTTTTTTTCCAAAATCGATTTCAGTTCATCCAATGTCTCTTTACGCGTTTTCTGAATATCACGGTTCAGGTTAAGAAACTCGATTCGAATAAGCTTCTCTTTATCGCCGTCTATACGATACGTCTTCGCAGAAACATTGCTGACCTCAGGAAAAAGAAGAATGTTGTTATTGCAATCGTAGCTGTTTGCATAGGCGTATAACTGGTAAATATCTGCCTGTGAAACACCGTTCTTGGAGTCTTCGTCATCCGAGAGCAAGTGTTTCCACTTAGTGTCCAAGACAAAATCGATGCCATCTGCACCGGCATCAACCACAATATCGGGCTTCAGTCTGAATTTCCCTACGGCTTTCCCATCGGATGTTTGTCTTTTCAGCAACCATTTTCTCTTTCCGACAGACTGTTTATGTATCGCTTTTCTCCTTATTTCCAGGTGACTGGCATATTTGTAGATAAATTCAGCTACAAACTCTTCAAAAAGCCGGTCCATTGGGAACAAGAGAGAGAAAGTGTTATTGCCACCGTAGCCGGGAACAGGGCTATTATCCCGCAGGAATATTCGACAGAATTCCAAGAGTGGCAGATACCTTTCGTTGTTTCTGGTAAACTGAACTTTGTCGAAATGGTATTCTTCAATTTCATGGTCTTCAACTAACTGGAAATATGAAAATGAATTGTATATGAGGTTTTTTACAGTTTGATTCTGAGTGATTTGCAAAAGTCTGTTGCATGTGGCTTTCAAAATACGGTTTAGCCATGTATCTGAAATGTAATCATCATACTCGATATAGGAGCGTTCTCTGTGGTACAGGTTCTTCTTCAACTGCTCACAAATAAGCAATTTCCCTTTAACGAAAAAAGAATTCTCCTCTTGTCTTATGTACGCATGGTCCATCCCAATCACGAGTTCATCCAGAAGCCTGCGCAAGAAAATACTGATGAGCGCCTCAAGTAAAGGCATCTTGTGAAGTCGTAATGGAGCAAGGTCTCTTTCTCGAATCGGAATGCGTCGCGTAATGGAAAGCATGTATAAAAGGTTATTCTGTGACAAGTCGGCTTTGCGGTTATCTTCAAAAATGCGGTTTTTATCAATTTTCGGAAGTATTTCAATGGTCAGGCCGGGGACATGAACGACCCCAACATAATTTATGGCACTAACGTAGTTGATATTGTTCCAGTCGAATATCTGCAAGCCATTATTCTGTCGTGCATGAGTACAGTCAAAGACCTTGAGCCTTTCCAACATTTTCCGGTTTCCGGGTGTTATGGGAATTCTGCCGAATTCAGGTATCCTGACAATATTCACGGTAACCTCTTCGAGCGCATACCCGCATAATAACTACGTGCCGGTATTATGAGAAGACGCTTTGAAAATAATCAGACAGCGTTTCCTCATCCGCATGCTCGAAATCTTTATTAACTTCATAGTGCCGTCTGTCCATATAATCATCGTACTCGATTCCAAATACCTGTTGGCTGTTCATCATTGTCGCATTAATGATTGGATGCACGTTATGTTGAGGTGATTCTTCATCATCTGTTGTGGGGCAGCCCAGAATAAGGCATATCTTTTCCCAATCCTTGTGGAAATATTCTTGAAGAAGCGGGATCACCTGTGACAAAAAGACATTCTTTAAGGCCTCAAGACTGTGCACTTTAAGAAAGTAAGAGTGTCCGATCATGTGGTCTCTATTAAAAAGAAATTCGATTCTCTGGTTAATACACTTAAGCAGAGCGGCCACATCAACTCCATTAATTACACCAACATTCTCACTCACCGTTTCGACATCAGGAAGTATTTCATTGAACTGGAACCTACGTCTCAGTGCCGTGTCGATGAAAGCAATGGATCTGTCGGCGGTATTCATGGTCCCGATAATAGACAGGTTGTCGGGGACACCAAACTCATTTTGCGAGTATGGTAATTTTACTCTCAGGCCTTTCTCCGGGTTGTTTTTGTTTATCCTTTTGTCCAGTTCAATCAAAGTGATGAGTTCACCAAATATCTTGCTGATATTGCCTCTGTTTATCTCATCAATAAATAAGGCGTATTGATTTTCAGGATCATCAAAAGCCCTCTGCGCGATACTCCTGAAGATGCCTCTTTTTATTTCATATCTGATTTCCGAACCAACTGTTTCTTCTTCGTTGAATTGAGGCCTAATGCCTTCTATGAATTCTTCGTAACTGTATGATTGATGGAATGTAACGAACTCGGATCTCTTTGTCATCTGTGATGTTGGACTGTACCCGTTAATCGTACTTGCAATGTCAAGTAGTTCGGGTGTTTCTTTTTGCACTTTATCTTTGACCAGAGTCCATTGGCTATCTGCATCCTTGCTAAAAATCAATGGTTCAGTTTTTCTCGAACAGTTCACAATTTTACATTCAAGAACAGTATGATTCTGCAATTCAAACCTAACTGTGTGATTGGGGGTTTTCCCAATCGTTGTCTTTCCCTTTGCTTTGATCAATTCATGGTTGTATATATCCTTAAGTTCGGCCTTACCCAGTTCAAGCAAAGCAACTGCCACTACCTCCCACCAACGCATCGTTTCTGTAATTCCGATTAAAAAACTATCTTTATCAATGGGCTTTTCTGATGTAAAATCACCCGTGTATTCTTTCTGAATCCTGTACGTCTTGCCGGTCCCCGGCGGCCCATAGAGAATTAGATTGACCGGGTATTTTATAGGGGCTTTTTTTTCCGGAGGATCTTGCTTGATAACCTTAACATTGCCGTGAAAAACCATATTAATGATTTCCGGTTTTTTCACAGCCACGAGAGTATTCCACCAGTTGCCCGTGCCACTACCTTTTGGCCCTATTCCGCTATAAAGGGTTCTATCCGGTATTTGTTCAAGCTCCAACCTTCCAATTTTCGGCTCCTTGCCCACAATTTTGCCGACATAGTAAACTTTTAAATTATGCTTGCCACCTAATCCTTTTATTGCAAATTCATCACCAACTTTAATTTTGTCATAAAGCTTAAAAGTTTGCTGAGCAGCGTTGTTCGTGTCATTCCTGCTCCACCCAATCTGCCAGTAATTGTTATCGATGAATTCCTGGGCTTTGCTCACACCATCCCAATCTTGCCCTCCTGCCCAATATTTAGGAACGTAAACAAGTATTGCTGTTTGAGAAAATTCATAAGCATCTACAGACAACTTGGAAAAATTATCAGCAGTTTTCTCACGAACACCATCCACAAAATTAAGGTAATCACTGTAACTCTTTACTGATTCGATAATGTTGAATTCTTTATTGACATATTTACAAATGTTGGCATCGAGAGAAATAAAATCAACGGGGTTGAGCCAAAAACACCCAATGGTGAGATTTGCCGTTGAGACGCACTTTATCTTTAAACAATTATTAAATATATTATCATCAACCTGATGTGGCTTCTTCATAAGCACTTCAGTTGCCATATCCCACAACAAGTCGATGTCGTTGTCTTTTCTTTTGAAAGACCAACTAAAATATTTTGACGACCGATTGTCTGCGACCGGAAGACCGGAGAAGTCATCCGGTATCGAGCATGAGAGCCCGAGCCATTGAATAATTTTTCCGATGATCTCTTTTCGATTTGCCTGTGTTTGACCCCGATTGAAACAGGCAAAAAATGTAAATGGGTCGATGACTTCAAGGGGTATGGGCTGCTTGTTTGCATCCTTGTCCTCAAGGCTGACGACGGGAAGGCCTCTCTCTTTGAGTTCTCTGAGAAAACTCAGTATTTCATCCTGACGATCTCGGTATGTAATAATCTTGTTCGCGATTGCTTTATAAGCGGGCATCCATTCATAGGTCATGATATAACCCCTTTCTTAATTGCCGAATCAATGCGGTTGGCTGATTAAATCATCTAATGCAAAGGCATCCCATGAAGCTTCTCGTTTGGGATTATTTCAGGAACAACCACCGTTTTTTTGTGCGCCTCGCGTGCGCGAAAACAGAGGACAGGCACGCTGAGGAACGCGATGCCAGTCCCTGTGTTTCGCTGCATTTGTTGTCCTCATATTTTACCGGCCCTGTTTTTTCAATGATTGCATTTTACCACAGGGCTTTGCTTTTTAGCATTACTATTTTGGTTTTTGTTTGAGGATGCGCGAGGTGCGGAGGAAATAAGGGAAATAAGGGACAGCCACCGTTTGTTGTGCGCCTCGCGGCCACGAAAACCGTGGACACATACGCTGCGGAACGCGGTGCCAGTGCCTGTGTTTCGTTGCGGTTTTGTCCTCATATTTTACCGGCCCTGTTTTTATTTTGATTGTATTCTACCACATCCGGATTGCTTTTTGGCGTTGCACTATTTGTTTTCCGCGCATGCACGAAGCGCAGGCCATGTTGCCTGCAGATTTGTGTCGCGAGGCACGGCGCTGTGCGTTGCGGGCGGGACGCCTACGCTCCCGGGGAGGATGGGGATTAGCAGGAGGTGGGGGGCAAGGAGCGGGCGGCTGTTTTTAACAGGATGGGCAGGTTAGGCAGGATAAGGCGCGGCAAGGCCGCGCCCTGAAAACGTGTCCGCGTTTGTGCGCCTCCGCGGTTTGCTTTTGGCTTTGTGGCGCCGGGGAGTTTATCGCTGCTGAGTGAGATCTGGAAATCTGGAAGGTCTCGGGGGCGCCAGACAGACTACTGGGAGCAGATTATTCTTTCTTCCGTTCGAGGCTGAAGTGCTGTTTCGCACTCTGTGTGGCCCCGGGAAAGCCTTTGCCCTTTGCATAAATCCACCCCTGGCATGCTTTGCCTGGTTTCCGGGTCTCGTCCCGAATGTCGAGCGGATCGCTGATGTTGCGATATTCATGGAATGTGGAATACTGCTGACGGGAAGTGTATTTCGCGCTCCGTAGACTATTGTTGCCACGCGCTTGCGCGCGCATTAGATGCTGCGATGTGCGCGGAGTCTCTGTTTGAGCGGATGCGTTGCTTGTATGATTTTCCGCGCCCACAAACGCTTTTTGGCGGATTTGCCAGCGTTTATGAAGTGTGCGTTATATTTGAAATTTGGGGATATCGCGCAAAAGGTGCTTTGCAGCTGGCAGTGAATGGGATGGTAACAATCCGCCGGCGTGGTGGACGTTGCTAATCGAACCGTGTTACAATTTTAGATTAATTCGAGTGGCAGGGATGCGGGCCTATGAAAAGTGGGCGCAGCATTTGTTTGTATTGTGTCAAATTTCCTGCCCGGTGATGATGTGTCCGGCAAGAGTTCGAGGGGTTTGAGCCCTCATCACATGGTTTTGATACGCGTGGGCCTGGTTGCGGCGTACCTGGTTCTGATTTTGTGCGAGCCGGCGCGCGCGTGGGTTCCGCCCCTGCTGGATAACCGCAGCCCGGACTTTCATACCGGGGAATGGGCGGCGCCCGAGTTTCGCCTGCCCGAGCAGCGCGGCTTCCGCATCTATGAACTGCCCAAGCCCGAGCCTTTTTCCACGCCGCCCCAGGTTAGTGTGCCCGGCGGCGGCGAGGACGACTGGGTTGTGGATGTGCAGGGGTACCGGTATCTGCGCATGCGCCGCTATGGCAGCAGCGGCAACACGTCGCGCTTCGAGTCGTCTCAGGGCCTGTATCTGTATGGCGGCGCGTTCGAGCAGGGTACCGACCTCACGCTCACGGCTTCGCGCGAGCGCTATTCCCTCACCGGTAATTTTTATGAAATGCCCAGACAGGACCGCGAGATGGAGTTCACCCTGGGCGCGGGCTTGTATGGCCTGCGTTTCGGGGACATCACGCTCAGCTTCAAGGGGGGCAGTTTCACCCCGTTTTCCAAGAAAATAACGGGGTTTGAGATAGGGTACGAGACCAAGAATATGTTCGTGCAGATGTTCACATCGCAGTCCAAAAGCCAGACGCACACCGAAACCTTCACGGGCCGCAACATCAAGGGCCCATACGATCTGGGCGCCAACGACCTTATCCCGGACCGCGTTTCGGTTAAACTGAACGAAAACGTGCTGGGCAGCGGTGAGTATATCCTGGACGCTTTTCAGGGTGAAATCACGTTTTACGAAATTCTCACGTCCAGCGATGTGGTGACGGTGACGTATGAGCAGCGGCTGCGCGGGAGCCTGGACGCGGGAAATCTCATGGGCCTGGCAACGGGCTACGATGCGGGCGCCTACCGCCTGGGCGTGTCGCACCTGGTTCAATCGGCCAACCGTGAGGCCCAGAGCATCAAGAAAATCGTGGCCGATGAAATCGTATCCCCGGACGCGGCCGGCATCCTCGAGGTGGCGCATGATTTTATCGCACGCACCCAGGACAGCGGGTCTGAAACCATCGTGAAATCCATTGGCGGGCTCGAAACCGTGCTGGAGTCGGGCGTGGATTACAATGCCGTGGACTTTAGTGAAAAGATGCATTTGTACGCCCAGGGCAAGTTCAAGCTCAAAGAGCCCTTCGACGCCCTGGCCACGTATAAGATTTCATACGCTTATTACCCCGCCGATCTGGTTCAGCGCCAGGAAAATGAATACATCAGCCACCTTAATGCCGTGTACACCCTGCAGCAACAGACTATTTACTCGGGTTCGGAAACAGTGCACCAGTGCACGGACCAGACCTGCGCCGTGTACACGGGCCTGGAGCTGAACCGCGGCACAGATTATACTATTGAGGAAAACCAAAACAGGATTATTCTTTATAATTATATCGCTCCGGACGACCATTTGGCCATTGAGTACAATTACTACCCCCTGATCAGTGGCGTGGAATCCACGCAATTCGACCACACCGTGGACGATGTGAGCGTGGAATATGACATATCCGAAGCAATCAAGCTCAAGGCCGAATTTGCACAAAGCCAGGCCGATGTGTCCAACAAACCCATCCAGCAGTTGAATGAAACCGTGGCGGTGGTGGGCAATGACCTGGCCTGCGCCAACACCAGCCTGAACGCCAATTGCACGTTCCGCCTGAATAATCCGGGGCTGGTGGCCAATTCCGCGGTTGTTTACTTTAATGACCGGGTTACCCAGGAAAATATTCTTACTGCGTTCAGCGATTATGTTATTGATACAGACCAGGGCACCGTGGGAATCAGGAAAGATATCCCGGCCGGAACCGTGATTATTGCGGATTACCGATATTATCCCGACCGGCCCGAGGGCCTGGAAACAGGCAATATCTGGCAGGTGGACGGAGCGTTTCGGGGCGAGGCCACTCAGTTTGCGCTTACCCTCAAGGGGGCGGACACCACGTTTGCACCCGTGGGCGGCGAGGCCAACCTGGAAACCTCGCGCATGGACTGGAACCTCACGCACAAGTTCGGCCCCAACCTCCAGTTCGGGGTCAAGGGCCTGTCTGTGGACAATGCCGCGGACCTGGACCAGACCCACACCTCCACGCAGCAGCAGTATGCCTATGACGTGGACTGGACCCTGCCGGACCAGCAGATTAAGATGAGCGCAGCCTACGCCACGCGGGATCAGAACGACGATTATGCGCCCCACCAGACAAACAGCAGTGAAAAAGCCTTGAAATTCAAGCTGGGCGCTCCTGTGCCATTTCTGAAAAAGGCCACGTTTGATTTCGGATTTACACGTCAATCAGTGGATGACTTTATCGAAGGCGCAGCCAGTACCAAAAATTCCCGCCGCAGCATGGGCCTGGCCTGGAAACCGTCTGAAAAACTCTCATTAAACAGCTCATTCACGGAATCCGAAATAAGCAGCTCGGGCGGCGCCGCAGAAGCTTTCACGTCCACCACCAAGGCCAATGCTCTTACCGCCACCTGGCTGCCCGCGCCCCTCATCACCATTGGCGCCAAGGTGGATAAACAGGCAAAATCCGATTCCAGGCCCGGCACCCCGGCGTCCACCATCAACAACACCATGATCCGCCTGGACACCAAACCCTTTGGCCGTGTGCAATATATCGGCATTGTGCTCACCAAAAACGACCGCCCGTCCGTGAACACGCCGTCAAGCTCATCGGAATCCAGCAGCTACAACACATCCATTATCATTACCCGCGCCATTAATTTCACCCCAGGCTACACCACCACCAGTTCCGCATACGGCAGCAGTTCCGTGAATGAAAACAGCAACACGGTCTACAAGCTCGAATACCGGCCCCCGGCGCGCCCCTACCACGCCGTGTTCAGCACGGAAAAGGGTGAGCGCTCCACACGCAGCACAACCACCAACAGCAGCTTTAACACCGAACGCCGCAAAATTGAAATCGGCTACGACCCCAATCCCGTGTGGGCTTTTGACACGTCTCTGGAAAATGAGAACGAGGACTCCACCACCGGCGCACCCGGAAAGACCCTGGATAAGCTCAACATGCAACTGCGCTTCAAGCCGGCCTCGGGCCGCTCCCACTGGGTTCTGTTCAACCGCAACAATTACAGCGGCTCCCAGAATTACACGCGAAGCACCCTGGAACTCGGCCTGGATTACAAGCTCACCGAGCTGTTCAACTGGGATTTGATGTACCGCATGTCGGATTACAGCGACAACGCGCGGCCCGAATTGTCGTACAATGGATACCTGCTTGAAAGCTCCCTGCGCATGGAGTTCTGACGCACCTGTAGCAAGTCCCGATGCAGTGTTTTTTAACCTCTTGAAATCAGCCGTTTTCTGCGAAATACAAGGCCTGACACCGGTTATCCCGGACTGAAACCATTTCGGCCTGCAACAATCCAATGCATTTTGAATGCTTAATAATATCTTATTGTGGCTAAAAGCGCCTATTATTGGGGTGTTGGAAATCCAGAATCCAAAAATAAAAGCGTGGAATGCCGTTTTTCCACTTTTCCACAATTTGTTGTGGATAACTTTTGCATGCTGTGGATTGCCAATCAGCGATCAGGCCTCAATTGCGGGTTTTGCTATGTGCGCTTTGCGGCTGTGAATGCGCATGATAGCGGAAACCGCAGGCGGCGTTGCGAAGGCTGCTATCCATATGGAGTGGCGCACCCGGCAAGGGCTGCGCCGTGCGCCTGTATCCGTGCAGATACAAGCGCCGGGACTTGTTCCGCGCCCGCCTGTTTACTAAACTATAAGCCCACACGCGCCGCGTTGCGGCGCCCACGCGGAGGCTGGTTTTGTCACTTAACGGATGCAGCGAACATGCGAATTTTAAATCACTCAAGGCCGTGGACTGCGCGTGCCCCGGGTGCGGCTTTATGAATGAAGTTTTCAATGATGAACTGGACGCCGGGGCGCGGTGCGAACAGTGCGGGCAAAAGCTGAGGCCGGAAAAGAACGCGCCAGGCGCCCCGGGGGCCGCGCAAAGCACGGCCCGCAGCGGCGACTGACATTTGGCGCGCTTTTACTATTTGTATAAACAGATCATAAACACTCCCAATTGCCGGACAATATAAAAAACCCGCGGATGTGGAGGGAGTTGCGCATGGAGCAGCTTTGGGAAACGATGACACAGTATGTTGCGCCCCTGGACTGGGCCATCATCGTGGCGTATCTGATGGTAGCCCTGGGCCTGGGCCTGTATCACATGAAAAAGGCGCAGAGCGGGCTGGATGACTATTTTGCGTCCGGACGCAGCGCGTCGTGGTGGCTGCTGGGCACGAGCATGGTGGCGACCACATTTGCCGCGGACACGCCGCTGGCGGTCAGCGGCTGGGTCATCGGTTCGGGCATATCCAACAACTGGTACTGGTGGTGCTGGGTCATGGGCACCATGCTGGGCGTGTTCTTCTTTTCCCGCCTTTGGCGGCGCGCCGAGGTGCTCACGGACAATGAGTTGACCGAACTGCGCTACAGCGGTCCCGAGGCCGGGTTCCTGCGCGGGTTCCGCGCCATCTACTTCGGCATTCTTTATAACTGCATCGTGATTGGCTGGGTCAACCTGGCCATGACCAAGATTCTCATGTACACCGTGGGCCTGAACGAGAACCAGAAAATGTATGCGTTGTTCTTCTGTTTCGGGTTCAGCCTCTTATATACAGTACTTTCCGGCCTGTCCGGGGTCATGGCAACGGACTTCGTGCAGTTTATCATGGCCATGTTCGGCAGCATATTCCTGGCCATAGTCGCGGTCCGGCACATCGGCGGGTTGGATGCCATCATGCCCGGGCTGGTGGCCAATTACGGGGGCGCGCGCGCAGCCGAAATGACAGCCATGTTCCCGGCGCGGGGCTCGGACATGTTTGCCATGGTTCTGGTATTCATTACCCTGCAATGGTGGAGCGCAGGCAACACCGACTCGGGCGGGTACCTGGCGCAACGCATGATTGCGGCCAAAAATGAAAAACATTCGTTCCTGGGCATGTTGTGGTTCAATGTGACATTTTACTGCCTGCGGCCCTGGCCATGGATTCTTGTGGGCCTGTGCGCGGCCGTGATGCTGCCCAACCTGGACCCGTCCGTGCAGGCCACTATCGCCGCGGACCCGGAGACCGGGTACATCTTCATGATGCGCCAGTTCCTGCCTGTGGGCATGCTGGGCCTGGTGGTGGCGTCGTTCTTCGCCGCGTACATGTCCACCATCGACACGCATTTGAACTGGGGCGCGTCGTATCTGGTCAATGATGTATACAAGCGGTTCATTGTGCGCGACGGAACGGACAAACATTACATCGCGGTGTCGTGGGTGTCCACCATGTTCATAGCCGTGTGCGGCGCCATTGTTTCCCTGCACATGGATTCCATTCGTGAAGCCTGGTACATCATCGCCAAGGTTTACAGCGGCCTGGCCGTGATATATATCCTGCGCTGGTTCTGGTGGCGCATTAATGCGTGGAGCGAGATAGGGGCCATGGGCGCATCCATCGCGTGCCTGCTGGTCACGAGCGTGATCATGCCCCGCTATTTTCCGGGCATCACCGTTCCCGTGTTTCCGTTTATTTTGCTGTACATCGTGCCCATCAGCCTGGGCGTGGCCCTGTTGCTGACATTTATCACCCCGCCGGTGCGCGAGGAAAAGCTCGTGGCGTTTTACAGCAAGGTGAGGCCCGGGGGCATGGGCTGGGCGCGTATCGCCAAACAGGTGCCGGGTTCTGACAAGGACACGGGGCCGCTGGCCGCAGTACCCGGTTATCTGCTGGCCGTGGTGGCGGTATACTGCGCGCTGTTCGGCGTGGGCAAGCTGCTGCTGGGGGCGCCCCGGCTCGGCATGGTCCTGTGCGGCGTGTCGGTTCTCTGCAGTTGGGGCGTGTGGGTCTATGTATCGCGCCTCAAGTGGACCGATTGACCGTTCAAATGGGTTCACGGCCGCGCCGTTTTTTTAACCCGTGTGTCAGGTTGCATCCTTTTGTTCCATTGACATAGCAGCAGTCCGCGCATGGTTTTGCGCACAAAATGTTGGAGGTTTGCATTATGAAAATAATCGGAAGAAATCTGTTCGCCGCAGGTGTGCTCGCGGTGTTGCTTGCAATTGGCATGCGCGCCCTGGCCGTGCGTGTGGGCGACAATAAGGTGTTCGGCAAAAAGCTGAACACCGATATCACGCTGCTTGACGCTTTGAGCTACAACGGCAGCACCATGAGTTTTTCGTATACACTCACGAGCGAGTGTCCGGCGGGCGATCACGCCACGGAAGTTATCATTGATAATGAAAGGCGGGACAAAAAGGTTTTGGCTTTCCGCCTCAAGATTACGGATGTGGCCCCGGAAGGCGTATGCGCAGGCCCCGCGGGGCCGGTGACCGTGTCTTACGCCGTGGATTTCCGCAGCATGCTGGACGCGGCGATCACCGAGTTGCAGCGCGCCGGGTTCACTGTGGATGAAAATGCGATTATTCACATGCTCAATGTAAGGCCGCTCATGCCCGGAGCCGTGGCCGGGAATTATGAAATTGGCCCGGTTACCCCGCAGCCGCCCGCGGGCCCGCCGCCCGCCGGAGATGTGCAGGTGCAGCCGCCCGCATCCGTGACTTTCGTGGAATACAAGCCTCAGTACGAGTGTACGACCTGGAAACAGGACGGGGCGCGCAAAGACGGGTTTACGGGCACAGGCAGCACTCTGGAGCAGGCGCGCAAGGGCGCGGCCAACGGGTGCGCGCGCACGCATCATCCGCAGTGCGTGGATTTTTCCCAGGACCCCAATCACACAACGTGTAACGTCACTTTACAGCAAACTGAAAAAACCGTGAATCTGAGCGCGGGCGATCAGGGCGTGTCCGTGAGTCAGTGGTCGTGCTCCCTGGGCAGTTACCAGGGAAGCGGGGGCACCATGGAGCAGGCCCGGACCAAGGCGCAGGAACTGTGCAAGGCGGCCGGCAACCCCAACTGCGACGCCTGGACGCGCAGCGGGACCGCTGCCTGCCTGCCGTCCCTGCGCTACACAACGCCCCAGCCCCAGGCCGTGTGGGCCTGCATGCTGTGGAAGAATGACGGCGCGCGCAATGACGGGTTCCGCGGCACGGGCAGCTCTGAAATCGAGGCGCGACGCAACGCCATAACCGGGTGCCTCACCACCAATAATGCGTATTGCGACACATACGCCATGGACCCGGCCCACACCCGCTGCGATGTGGAGCTTGTAACCCCGGGCGCCAATTGACCAAATAAGAACAATGGGAAGCATAACCTGTCTTATGAATTGAAGGGCAACGCCGCCGGGAGAATTCGGGAATGAAAACACGCGCGGGAAACAGGCGCATAAAGCACGGCGTTTTCTTGATGCTGTGCCTGGGCATGATTTTGATAAGCGTGCGCGCGCTTGCCATTCGCCTGGAACCCGGCCAGGTGGTTCAGACCTCGGATACTCCCCCTGCGGTGCAATATGATATCAGTGAATTCTCGGATCAAGTGGATGTGCAGGTAATCACCTACGACATACGCTGGGAGTGCATGCTGTGGAAAAATGACGGGGCGCGCAAAGACGGTTTCAAAGGCGAGGGCGGCAGCGAGGTGCAGGCGCGCACCCAGGCCGCGCATGCCTGTTCCCGCACCAACCATCCGCACTGCTACAGCATGGCCATGGACCTGGACCATACATCGTGCGAACAGGCGCCTAAAAAGAACAGCCGGGCCGTGGAATATGCGCGCGAAGACATTCCCGAACAGGCCCGCTTCCATGGATGGGAATGCGAATTGTGGAAGAATGACGGGGCGCGCAAGGATGGATTTACTGGCGCAGGCCCCACCATAGAAGACGCGCGTGAACAGGCCATTGAGGGTTGCAAGCGCACCAATAACGAATACTGCACACTTTACGGACAGGACGCCGAGCATACCGCATGCATGCCGCTCCTGGTCTTTGAAAAACCCGCGCAAACGCAAGAATAAAAGACCTCGACAACTCAAGGGCCCCTAAAAGGCTCCCCTGTCATAGCATGTGCCGGGCCATTGCCTCATTGAATGATTGCATAAAATCCAGACAATCCAATGCTTCGCCGCATTGTCAGGATTTGTTTCAGCGCAACTTTGATTTGCCATGTGAATGGCTGAGAGGGTTGCAAATACGCGCTGTGTGCATTGTTTGTGAAACCGGGGGGGGATTGGTTTTCAGGAATCCGCGGCTTTGGGGGCTGCGCCATTGAGAAGGCGGTCCACGGCGGCGCGCAGTTCAGCGGGGTCAAACGGTTTTTCGATAAACGCGTCAATGCTGGCTTCGCGCAAGTCTGTGGCATCCACTTTGTAGGCGGTGATCATGATGATGGGGATGTTTCGCCGGCGTTTTTCCTCGTGCATGAGAATAGCGAATTGAAGGCCGGTGATGCGGGGCATGCGGTTGTCTGTGATCACCAGGTCGGGTTTTTCGGAAATGTAAAGGCCCATAGCCTCGTGGCCGTCCCGGGCTTCAAGCACGCTGTAATCCTTGTTGAACATAAGGTACAGCATGTTGCGCAGATCGTCATCGTCCTCGACAATCAGAATGGTTTTACTGGGCATTTCGGGCCTGTCCTGGTTCCTGTGAAATTAGCTGTCACCGCGAAGCGCCTGGATCATATGGATTCGCTTTGAAACTATTGTAGCAGGGGAACAGAGCAAAATTGAACCCCGGCGTGAAAAATAGCTGTTTTGTCAAGCCGGGTGCTGGCGGCCGCCCTGTCTTTTCAGCAATGATGTTCCTTATTGCCACTGTAACCCGAACCATGCCTGACTGTACATTGCTGAAGCAATAAAGATGCAGGGCGGCATCGCCGAATGCCGCCGCATCTGTAACCAGGATTCAAAGAGTATATGAAAAGCCAGATATTACTCAGAGCGAAAATATACTTCCAATTCAGGGCGGAAGCATTCCACAAGCAACGCCTCGCTCATTCCAGGCGGAGACCTGGAACCCAGGGGGTGACAGGATGTGAGGGTGGGGTTTTTTGGTCGGGTGGGGTTTCCGGACGTCAGCAACCAACTCATTGGAAGTATTTCACGCTTCCAGAAATAACAGATAGTCTGAATAGAGAGCAACGGAAGCTTTTTGAGAGGAAACATATAGCCGCAAGCAGCATGGTTCCGGCGGGGTTCGGTGACCCCGCCCGTTACGTATGCAGGCGTGTTTCAATCTGTTGATGATTTGGAATCAGCCTGCAAAAGTTTGCAGGGTGAACACGCTGAGTCCGGACTATTTAAGGATGGCGAAGGTGACGCCGATGCCGCCCTGGGATTGGAGTGCGGGTTCGAGGCGGCGCACCAGAGGGTGGTCGGCGAGGTGTTCGTTTACGGCTTTGCGCAGGGCGCCGGTGCCGATGCCGTGCTTGACGGCGATGCGCTCCAGGCCGGCCAGGTGCGCGGTTTCGAGGTGGCGGTCCAGTTCTTCGAGGGCTTCGAGCGCGCGCATGCCGTGCAGGTCCACGCTGCTTGGGGCGGTGCGTTGCGCTTCGGCAATGAAGCGGTCGTGGTCGTGGATTATGCGCTTGGGAACGGCCGGGGGCCGGGGGGGCGTGTCGGGCACGCCCAGGTTGCGCACGTGCGTGGTCATGGCCAGGCCGCCCAGGAGCACGCGCGCGTGGCCGCGGTGGTCCGGTCCGTCTCCGAATGTCACAGGGTCGCCGGTGTCGCGCAGGATGAGCGCTGCGCCGGGTGTGAGATCTTTGAGGGTTACGTCGCGGCCCCGGAGCGGGGCCACGCGCCGCGCGGCTTTGCGCACGGTGCGCTGCACTTTGGTGATTTCGCCTTTGACCTCGGCTTTCTGGGGCAGGGTGTCCGAGCCTTTGGCGCGGTCCAGGAGTTCGCGGCACCGGGCGCGCGTCTGGTCCACAAGTTTTTCGGCCTCGCCCACGGCCTGGGCCAGGAGTTCGCGGCGCTTCTTTTCCGCGGTGTCGAGTTGCTTTTCAGCTTCGCGTTTGACTTTCTCGATTTCCTGTTTTTTCTGTTCGATGCCCGCGCGCTCCACGGCCAGCACGCCTTTGAGCTGCTCCAGGTCTGTGATGAGCTGCTCGGCCATGATGGTCTGCTCGTCCAGGTAGCCGCTGGCCGCGTGTACGATGTCTGCGGGCAGGCCCGCGCGGCGTGCGATGTGCAGGGCGTAGCTTTTGCCGGGCGCGCCCAGTTCCACCACGTAGCGCGGCTCGGATGCGGCTTCGTCGAACAGCACGCGGGCGTTCTGCGCGCCGGGTGTTACGGACGCGAAGGTTTTGAGTCCGCCGTGGTGGCTGGTGGCCATGCACACGGCGCCCGCGTCCATGAGGTGCTTGATGATGCTGCACGCCAGGGCCGTGCCCTCGGCCGGGTCGGTGCCCGAGCAGATTTCGTCGATGAGCGCCAGGCTGCCGCGGCCCGCGCGCTTGAGGATCTGCGCGATATCGTACAGGTGCGAAGTGAAGGTGGACAGGCTGTGCTCGATGCTCTGCTCGTCGCCGATGACCGCGTGGATCTGTGTGAACACGGGCAGGATGGTGCCGTCTGTGGCGGGCACGTGGAGCCCGGCCTGGGCCATGAGGCAGAACAGGCCGATCATCTTGAGGGCCACGGTTTTGCCGCCCGCGTTGGGGCCGGTGAGGATGATGGCGCGCGTGTCTCCGCCAAGCGACACGTCCACGGGCACGGCGTGTTCTGCCAGGAGGGGGTGGCGGCCGCCCGCGATGTGGATGGCGTCTCCGGCGGCTATGGCGGGACACGATGCGCGCATGGCCACGGAGAGCCTTCCGCGCGCCATGAGCAGGTCCAGGCGCGAGAGATCCGCGTGAAGCTGGCGCAGCTCCATTTGCCGTTCCGCAACGGCCGCGCTCAGTTCGCGCAGCACGGCGAGCACGGCTTCGCGTTCGGCCGCGCGCTCGGATATGAGTTCGTTGTTCTGCTCCACGGCCAGGGACGGCTCCACGAACGCGGTCTGGCCGGACGCGGAGCGGTCCTGCATGATGAACCCGGGGCCGCGCATTTTGCCGGCCACCACGGGGATCACGAACCGGCCGTTGCGCATGGTCACAATGCGGTCCTGCACCAGGGACTCGTTGGCCGGATCATTGACATAGGTTTGGAGCATGCCGGGGATGGATTGTTCGAGCCTGCGGATGCGGCGGCGCGCGCGCGCCAGGGCGGGGGAGGCGTCGTCCATCACGTGCCCTTTGGCGTCGATGGAGCGCGCGATGCGGTTCGCCAGGGGCGGGTCCGTGAACATGTTCGCGGCCAGGGCGCCCAGGGTGGGAAAGTATTGGGAATCGGGTGCGGCTTCGCGCACGCGCGCGGCCGCGTCCAACAGGGCGCGCACCGCGTGCAGGTCCAGGGCGTCCAGCATGCTGCCGGTTTCGAAACGCGCGAACACGGGCGGCATGTCAGGGGCCAGGCCCAGGTCCCAGTCCGGCACGCGCGTATCCAGCAGGCGGCGCGCCTCCGACGTCTCGGCCAGGGCCGCGCGCACGCTTTCCACGCGCGTGTGAATAACCACTTCATCCACCAGCGCGCGGCCGCCCGGGCTGGCGCACTGCAGTTCCAACCGGTCCAGCACCGCATCAAACTCAAGTTTTTCCACTGCCGAATCATTCATAATGAAAAATGCCTGCCAGGGCGCATCGGGTTCCGATACGGTTCTTTCCGCGCCTTCTCCGGAACATAATCGGCCAAAACCCCGCGGGGCGCTTGCTTGCGCAAACAGGCGCCCGCCCGGAATCGTCCGTTTTTGATTATAACCACGCCATGGCATAATATGTAGGGTGTGCGCAGGGGGCACTGTGTTTTCAAGAGAAAGGACTTCCTGAAATGAGGCTTGTGATCCAGCGGGTGAGCGACGCATGGTGTGACGTGGACGGCGAAGAAACCGGGCGCATCGGCGGCCCCGGGCTGCTCGTGTTCGTGGGCGTGGCCCAGGGCGACACGGTCGGGCAGGTGGACTGGCTCGTGAACAAAGTGCTGAACATGCGCATTTTTCCGGATGCGGAAGGGAGAATGAACCTGTCATTGATTGACACGGGCTACGGCATGCTGGCCATCTCGCAGTTCACCCTGCTGGCCGACTGCGGCAAAGGGCGCCGGCCCAACTTCATGGCCGCGGCCCCGCCGGATGAGGGCGAGCGCCTGTACAATGAATTCGTGGCGCGCGCGCGCACACACGCGCCCGTGGCCACGGGCCGCTTCGGCGCCATGATGCACATCACCGCGCATAATGACGGCCCCGTAACCATTGTCGTGGATTCAAAATAAAGGGCGCCCGGTGGTTGCGGATTCGCAAACGATCCCGGCGCACAGGCGGCAGGCTTCAACGGGTTTTTGGGAACAGCGCGTGCAGGCAGCGCATGAGAACCTGTTCCGATCTCAGGGACTGGCTCGACGGCAGGATCTCGCACAGATCCGCGCCCAGCACGGTGCATGACTTGCCGAGCCACGCGCAAATGCCGAACAGCTCCACGGCCGACATGCCGAACGGCTCCTGGCAGCAGACATTCGGTGCGCACGACGGATCCAGCACATCCGCATCGATGCTCACATACAATGGGGACCCTTTGAGCCAGGACAACTGATCGAGGATCGGCCCTGTTTTCGAGTGGTTCACCCCGCCGGGGATGCAGGCGAAACCCGGCACGCTGCGGTAAATCGGTACATACATGGACAAGCAGCGCCCGCCCACATTCACAACTCTCTGAATCCGTTCCATTTTCAACAGGCGGCCCACGAAGTTGCCATTATGCAACGCCGGCGTCTCACTGTGCAGGCCGAGATCGAAGTGCGCGTCCAGATACAGATAGGTTATCGGTTCTTTGCTTGCATCGGCGATCCCGGATGCGCACGCCAGGCTTGCGGTATGGTCGCAGCCGACGAGTGCGGGGCGCCGTCCGATAGTGGCCAGATGCTTGCTGATGATGTGCACACCCTGCATCGCGGCATCCGCACTGTCAGCCGCCACAAGGCCGATATCGTGGCAGGGTGCGGCGCAGGACTGTGTCCACGGCATCATGCAGAATGTGTTCTCACGCGTGAACGTGGCCGCCCCGGGATTGTGATCGCCAAAAAGCCTGTTGAACTCAATATCAACGCCGAAAAACACCACATCCCCGGGCTGGCTCACCTGGTGAAGGGTTTCCACATCAGTGGTTTTCGCACCGCCGAATCCGAATCCGAAACCGCCGGGAAAATGCGAGGAAACGGAAAATGGCGGCTTATTGCCGTTCTTCTGATTGTTTGTATCCTGGGTCGATGGTGGTTTCATAATTTAATATCTTAGCACACCCGTAGAATTAAGCAAAATCCTGCGGCATCTATTTATCCCGTCTTATTGCGCGGTGCGCAATTATTGAACTCCGTTTGTATTACTGTTTTCGGTAAAACGAATCAGCGCCAAATCCTCTAAACCCCTTTGATTGCATCAGTTTATTGTCTGGATAACCGGTTTCAACTGAAAGCATTTCGGATTTCCGGCCGGCTTGTGAAGCGAGTTGTGACTGGAATATTCCGCAACCGCTGTTGCTGAATCAAGCCATATTTTTTTGATTAGATGCATAGCCGGTTTGTTTTATTCCCGATTCATTAATTCTTTGTGTGCGCGCCAGAGCCGTAATTATGCCCACATTGTAAAGAATTACGGATTAACGCCAGGGGCGCGAAGGCAATGTCGAACACGTAAAGGCAAGGCTGTTTTATGAATGGGCCGAGCAATGGCCCGCTAAAAGGATTGAAATAAAAAGGAAGCCGCGGAGACGCGGAGGCGCGGAGATGATTTTCCCTGGTGCGGCCGCGCCGCGCCTTCCCTTTGTGTCCTTTGCGCTTTCTCCGCGCACCGCTGCATTAATTATTTGCATTTTTCGAGTAATATGTGGAACAGGGCAAAAGGCAGGATTTACGGTAAAAAGCGTTCCGGGCCATTGCCGTGTTGTTTCGTGCGGTGGACGTTCACGGATAAATAGGGTATTTTACTGTCATACACCGGATCCGCCACAGGATTCGCGCGGGGGCAGGTTTGCGTTGCACGCTGCACGTTGAAACAGGGAGACATCGATTATATGGAAAAAAGCAAATACGACGTAATCATTATCGGCGCCGGGCCCGGCGGGCTTACGTGCGCCATGTATATTGCGCGGGCCGGGCTCAGCGCTTTAGTTTTGGAACGCGGCGGCCCGGGCGGGCAGATGCTGACCACGGATTTGATTGAGAATTACCCCGGGTTCCCGGATAATGTCACGGGCACTGAGTTGTCCGAAAAGCTGGTGGAGCACGCCAAGCGCTGGGGTGCGGAAGTGGCGTACGGGGACGTCAAGGAATTCTGTGAGCGCGGCGAGGACAATGCCATTTGCGTGAGAACGGCCGCGGGCGAGCAGTTGACGTGCCGCGCCCTGGTTCTGGCCACGGGCGCCGCGCCCAAGAAAATCGGATTCAAGGGCGAGGAAGAGTTCGTGGGCCGCGGCGTAAGCTACTGCGCGCTGTGCGACGGCAATTTCTACCGCGGCCGCGATGTGTGCGTGGTGGGCGGCGGGGACAGCGCTGTGGAAGAGGCGGTTTACCTCAGCAATATCGCCAAGAGCATCACGGTTGTGCACCGGCGCGGTCAGTTGCGCGCCAAGAAGGTGGCCCAGGATGCGGCTTTTGCGCGCGACAATATCACGTTCGTGTGGAACACCGAGGTCAAGGAAATTTTCGGCTCGCAATTCGTGGAAGGCGTCCGTGTAAAAAACATCGTGTCCGGCGAGGCGAGCGAGATTCCCTGCGACGGCGTATTCTTTTACGTGGGCATTGTTCCGGCCACGGGTTATGCGCCGGAATCCATAGAGCGCGACGAGCTGGGCTTCTTTAAAACCGACATGCATATGCAGACCAGCAGCCCGGGCATATACGCGGTGGGCGATGTGCGCCGGCCCATGGGCCGGCAGGTGGCCACGGCCGTGGGCGACGGCGCGGATGCGGCTATTGCCATTCAGCACTATCTTCTGGAATACCCCTGGTAGGAGGGCTCAGCCATGGACTGTCCGCGATGCGGCCAAGCCGCAAAACCCGGCACGCAATTCTGCGCCCAGTGCGGCGCGCGCGTGGACACACCCGCGCCCCAGGGCCCTGTGTATCAGGAATGGGCCCCGCTGCCCGTGGAAACGCGCGGCGACGCCAGGGCGCGCAAGCTCCTTGTGGGCTGTATGATCGGAGCCGTGGTGCTGGCCCTGGCCGTTGTGGGCGGCGCCGCCCTGCTTTCATTCTGTGTGAAACTGGGTTGATCCCATGAATGTTTTTGTGCTCGGAGGCACCGGATTCCTCGGCTATTATGCCGTGCTGGAACTGTTGCGCCGGGAACATGTGGTCACGGTGCTGGCCCTTGATTTGCCAAAGAAGGACCTGCTGCCTCCCGGGGTGAAATTCAAGCTCGCGAATATCGACGAATGCAGCGACGACGCGGTGCGCGGCATGCTGCAGGGCCAGGACGCCATGGTGTTCGCCATCGGCCTGGATGACCGCTTCGTGCCACCGGCCCCGGCCTATGATTTCTTTTACAAAGCCAATGTGATTCCCACGGAGCGCATGTTCCGACTGGCGTCCGAAACCGGGCTGCGGCGCGCGGTGCTTACGGGTTCCTATTTCGCGTATTTCAACCGCATCTGGCCGGACATGGAACTGGATGAACTCCACCCGTATATCCGTGTGCGGCGCGAGCAGGCCGAGGCCGCGTTTGCGGCAAGCGGGGATATGGCGGCCACGGTCCTGGAGCTGCCGTATATTTTTGGCAACATGCCCGGGCGCGTGCCCCTGTGGGCGCCGCTCATCAAGTATATCGCGTCCCCGTGGCCCCTGTTTTACACGACCGGGGGCACTACCATGATCACGGTCGAGCATGTGGCCGAAGCCATTGCCGGCGCTGTGGAGCGGCCCGAGGGAAACGCATGCCGCCCTGTGGGAGACCGGGACGTCACGTGGAAGGAAATGGTGGAAACGTTTTCGCGCCTTGTGGGCCGCAACCAGAAGATGACGCCCACCCCGCGGTGCATGGCGGGCCTGGCCGCGCACGGCATCGCGTGGCAGATGCGCCGCAAAGGCAAAGAGCACGGCCTCAATCCCGTGCATTTCATGGAACTTCAAACCATGGAGACTTTCATCAGGCCCGAGGACAAGCAGGCGTCGCGCCAGGCCCTGGGGTTTGGTTCCGGCGGCCTGGAGCAGGCCATGGAAGCCACGGTGGCCGCGTGCCTGCCGCAGCGCGCCGGGCATTGAATCAGGCAAAAGATTTGTCCGCGAATGGCGCGAAGAAGGATCGAATACTTCCCAAAGGATAGTTATGAATAAACTCATTGGCGTTATCGATATCGGAACCAATACATCGCGGCTTGCGGTGTTTGAAATTGGCGGGCAGGGCGCGCGCACGCCTGTGGTGCGCCACAGTGTGATTACGCGCCTGGGCCAGGGCGTGAATCAGAACAAGCATCTTTTGCCCGAGGCCGTGGAGCGCACCCTGGCCGTGCTGGATGATTATGTGAAAGAAGCGCGCGGCCTGGGCGTGGATGTGCTGGCCGGGGTTGGCACAAGCGCGCTGCGTGATGCGGCCAATGCCGGTGAATTTGTGGATGCGGTGCGCGCGCGGGGCGTGGATTTCAAAGTGGTGGCGGGCGAGAACGAGGCGCGGCTGGTGTTCGCGGGCGCTGCCACGGCGTTTGATTCCGGGGCTGATAATGCTGTGCTGGTCATTGATGTGGGCGGGGGCAGCACCGAGATGATTCGCGGGCGCGGCGCTGCGTTCGAGCGCGTGACCAGCCTCAACATCGGCGCCGTGCGCATGACCGAGCAATTTCTGCCGGACAGCCCCCCCAGGTCTGCGGACGCCCAGGCCATGGAAGTTTTTGTGCGCCAGGCGTTTGAATCCGTGGCCGCGGAATTTTCCACGGGGCAGGGCGGGGCGGCTGCGGCCGTGGGCGGAACCATTACCACGATTGCGGCCCTGCACATCCAGGGCTGGGACCCGGACCGGGTGCACGGCCTTGACCTGCCGTTTGATCTGATTGAATCAATATATAAAAAGCTGATTGGCATGTCCGCGGCGCAGATAGCGGAGTTGCCGGGCATGGAGCCGAAACGCGCGGACATCATCACCGCGGGCGTGGGCGTATACGTGTGCCTGCTGCGCGCGTTCGGCCTGGCCGGGGTGCGCGTGAGCCTGCACGATATCCGCCACGGCGTGTGCGAAGCCGTGCTCAGCGGCGTGTGGCAGGGGCTTTAAGTTGCCGGGCAATCCGGTTTCATTGTGAGGCGGGTGCGCACGGTTGAAAATCCAAGGGCTTTGTAAAAAGCTTTGGCTTCAGCGTTGAATTCGTAGACATCAAGTTCCAGATCGGCAATTCCCAGTTTATTTCCCCATTCCGCAACTTTGCGCGCCAGGGCTGCTCCAATGCCCTTGCGGCGCTGCGCGCCGTCCACCACAATGTTGTGGATTTTAACGTATGCGCGCGCGGCCAGTCCGGGTGCTTCCTCGGAGCGGTGAATGGCTGCGGCTGCATAGCCAAGCACCTGTGCGCCGGCCCTGGCAACGAGCAGGACCCGGTCCGGTCCCTGGCGAAAGTGCGCGATATGGGCGCGTCGCTCGGGCTCCCTGCACGGCCGGAAAATTGCCGGGAGCGCATTGGCGTAAAAAATGTCGTCTGCGGCGAGGATGCGCTCAAGTCCGGGTGTGTCGCTGTCCCGGGCCTGGCTGATCGTGATGTGTTCGTGTCCGTCCATTGCTGATCAGTATACAACACCGGGGCGAGTCCCGGGCACGCCTTTTTTTTGATTCGGTTCCGCGCCTGTAATATAATGCCATGGGAATGAAAACTGAATGCAGGAGGAATGATTGTGAAAAAATATTATGCGATAACCGCTGCTGTGCTGTGTGTGCTGATTCTGGTATCCGCGCCGGCCGCGGCGCAGGTGAACATTCATGAACTGAACGGCTCGGACCTGGGCATGGGCGTGGGCGCGCGCAGCATTGCCATGAGCGGCGCGTTTACGGCCCTGGCCGATGATGCCTCGGCCCTGTACTGGAACCCCGCGGGCATCACCCAGCTTGAGCGCACCGAAGCCATGATGATGATGGACGTGAATCCCACGCGCTACAGCTACAAGGCCCTGGTGCTGCGGCCCAAGAAGTGGAAAGAGAGCGACGCCAACTGGGCGTTCGGCATCGGCCGCACCAACCGGCTCAAGTACATCGCCGACGGCGACTGGAGCCAGGGCAACGCCAGCCACCTCATCGACTTGAGCATGATCAACGTGGAGCGCACCTACGTGGGCGGACTCAACAGCCGCACCAAGGACTGGCGCTTCACCCTGGCGGGCAACCTGCCCACGCATCCCAACCTCAAAATCGGCGCAACATATATTGACTTCAAATGCGTGACCACATTCTACGGCGCGGGCGCGGGCCGCATCTGCCAGACCGTGGCTTACGACACCATGGACTTCGGCCTGCTGTATCAGGACCGCGAGGACATGCGCCTTGGCCTGTCATTCCGCAACCCGCTGGAAGACTCAAAACCCCGCTACATCAACCTGGGCGCGGCATGGTTCCGCGGCCGCGACACCTTCACCCTGGATTTCGAGCGCATTTTCGGAAACTACAGCGGCAGCCTGCGCCAGGTGCGGTTCTTCATGATCCGCAGCGGCGTGGAGCGCGATCTGCAGAACGGCTGGAAAGTGCGCGGCGGCCTGGTCATCCCCCTGCAGGCCTGGACATCCACCCTCGGCAACATCCGCGACAATCTGCCCAGCCCCGGGTTCGGCGGCTCCGTGGGCGCAGGCTACACCTGGAACGACACCACCCTGGACTTCGCCGTGTACGGCGACCCCGGCAAAAGCTACGTGCAGAACAAAAAGAAATTCGCCTCAGTCTTCACCCTGCGCCAGAAATTTTAGGAGCCAAAGATTAACGCAGAGGGGCGCGGAGGATTCGCAAAGGACGCAAAGAGAAAGATTAACGCAGAGGGCGCGGAGGATTCGCAAAGCACGCAAAGGGATTTCTATTGGATCTCAACAGTCTCTCTAACAGAGTAATAAACGCTGCCATGAAAGTACACTCCCGGCTGGGGCCGGGATTGTTGGAGTCTGCATACGAAGCATGTTTGAAATATGAATTGGAGAAACGCGGCATACTGGTTGAGAGCCAGGTTGCCCTTCCGGTTCATTATGAAGGAATTCAAGTCGAGTCAGGGTATCGAATCGACATGCTTGTGGAAAATGAACTCATTGTTGAGCTAAAATCCGTTTCAAACATAACCCCATTGCATGAAGCCCAACTTATTACATACCTTAAGCTAAGTGATAAGAGGATGGGCTTGCTCATAAACTTCAATGTTCTTCATTTGCGTGATGGTATCAAGAGAAAAGTCTATAAGTTCAAAGAATAGACCCATGTGTTTCCCTTTGCGCCCATTGCGCAACCTCCGCGCGCCTCTGCGTTAATCATTTTCTTTCCCCGCATTTCTGCATCTTGTGATACAATACCTTTTCAAAGCAATTCCATAATCGCATACGCACCGGGAGGCGCACCATGAAACGTACGCTATTCAGTGAAGAACACAACATCTTTCGGGATGCATTTCGTAAATTTCTGGAAAAGGAAGTCGTGCCCAACCACGCGGCATGGGAAGAAGCGGGCATGGTGTCCAGAGACATCTGGCTCAAGGCCGGCGAACAGGGATTCCTGTGCCCGTGGCTGCCCGAGGAATACGGCGGCAGCGGCGTGGATTTCCTCTATTCCGTGATTGAAATCGAAGAAAACGCGCGTGCGCGCAACCATGGTTTTATGATGAATCTGCACAATGATATCGTGGTGCCCTACATCGCCACCTTCGGCAACGAAGAACAAAAGAAGCGCTGGCTGCCCGGGTGCGTGACCGGTGAAACCATCACCGCCGTGGCCATGACCGAACCCGGCGCAGGCTCGGACCTGGCCGGCATGAAAGCCACGGCCGTGCTCGACGGCGACGATTATGTGATCAACGGCCAGAAAACCTTTATCTCCTGCGCGCTCACCTGCGACCTCGTGGTCGTGGCCGTGAAAACCGATACCAAAGCCAATCCCGCGTACACGGGCATCTCGCTCATCGTGGTGGAAAAGGATGCGCCCGGTTTCTCGCGCGGGCAGAAGCTTAAAAAAATGGGCCTGCACGCCCAGGACACAGGCGAACTCTATTTCGAAGACTGCCGCGTGCCCAAGGAAAACCTGCTCGGCAACCCGGGCATGGGCTTCATGTTCCTCATGCAGAAACTGCAGCAGGAGCGCCTGGTGTGCGCCGTGGGCGCCCAGACCGCGGGCGAGACGATCCTCAAGGAATGCATCCAGTACTGCAAAGAGCGCGAGCTGTTCGGCAAGCCCCTGTCCAAGTTTCAGAACACGCGCTTCAAACTCGCGGAAATGGCCACCGAACTCGAGGCCGGCCGCTGGTTCATCGACAAGCTCATCGCCGAACACGTGTCCGGCGCGAACATCATCAAAGAAACCTGCATGAGCAAATGGTGGCACACCGAATTGCTCAAACGCGTGGCCGACGAATGCCTCCAATTCTATGGCGGTTATGGGTACATGGAAGAATACAACATCTGCAAAGACTACGTGGACGTGCGCGTGCAGACCATTTACGCCGGCACCACCGAAGTCATGAAAGAAATCATCGGCCGCCAGATGGGCCTCTGAATTGTGAAATACACCACCGGGCGCGGACACAGGTCCGCGCCCGGTTTTTCATTTCACGGTATTCCGGTATCGTCAGATCTGGCCACCCCAGGACAGGCTGCGGCGCCACCTTCACCCTCCGCCTCAACAAAGCATACGCCCCGCCCCAAAACCCATGCGCCCCCCTCAACGCACCATCGATAAACTCCCCACAGACACATGCATAACCCACACCTTATGTTGCCATAAAGCGCACTACCCCTCTGTCCGCATCCTGGCCAAACAAAGGCGCCCGAACACGGCGCTGGTTTTGCACAACCGCATTTATTTGTGAAACGGAAATCCGATCTATTTTTATCTTGTTTTGAAACCTTGAGACAGGCTGATAGTTATACTTGAATAGAAGGCGCAAAGAGGGCCCGTCGCAGGCGCTTTCGCATTATGGGATTCATGGAGGAATACGAACATGGCGATAGGACTTACGGGCATATCAATGGATCCATTTCAGGCGTTGACGCAGGTGGCTTATGCGCAAACCAACGGCGGGGGCGTTTCCTCGGCCGGGAATTTTCAGCATATGGCGCACGCGCCGGGTGTGGCGCCGGGCGCAGCCGGGCTGGGCGGGGCGAGCGCTGATGCGCAGCGCATCGTGAACAGCGGTGTGAGCCAGATTCTCAACATTGTGCAGAGCACCACGGGTTCGCGGTTCAACATCGTAGGCTGAACCGCAGCCTGTACCTCATAAATCCATATCCCAAACACGAACTGCCGTGCATGCCGCGCTGGCGCGTTGCCTGGTTTTTGCGCGATGCGCTTGAGGCCGCGCAGGCCGTGGGCGGGCGCGGTATTGCGCGCCACGCGCAACGCCGCCCGGGTTGGCCTGTGTCTCCAGGGTGTGGTTACACAGGGGCCGGGCGGCGTTGCGTTGTTTGTTGAATGTTCGAAGGGCTCTCCTTTCACGGTCTGCGGCAAGTCCGGCGCGGGCCGGGCTTTGCTGCTTATTATCCTTTCATGATTTTAATAGGCGCGGCACTCATCCATGCCCCAGTCCCAGTAACAGTCGCCCATGCTCTCTATCTCGCAGAACCAGGGGTCCCAGCTATAGTCGCCGCAGTGGGATTCCCTGGCGCAGGTGCTGGAGCAGCCGTCGCCGCTGGTGGTGTTGCCGTCGTCGCAGGCTTCGCCGCTGGCGCTGTTCACGCGTCCGTCGCCGCACCAGGATGTGACGCCGGGCAGGGACACGCAGGACTGGTCGCACACGGTGCAGCTTGTCTGGCCGTAGGCGCAGGATTCGGTCACGTTATTGTTATCGTCGCAGGCTTCGCCCGCGTCCAGGGACCCGTTGCCGCAGGTGAGGGGCGTGACGCCGGTGCAGGCGGTGTTGCAGTTGCCGGGCGCGCCGGTGTTTGCGCCGCTGTCGCAGGCTTCGCCGGTTTCGATGACGCCGTTGCCGCAGTCCGGCCCGATTTCGCACACGTAGTAGGCCAGGGTGCTGCATGACAGGTCGTTCCACAGGCCGCCGTCGTAGTAGCCGAACACGGTGCAGTCTTCGCCGCCGGCGTCGTTGGGTTCTCCGCTGGCCCATTTGGTGAATCCGTTGAGCGCGCCGCTGGTCCACACGAACGCTCCTTCCACGCTGCGGTCATTGAAGCCCATCCAGTATCTGCGGCCCGGCGCCAGGAGGTTGTAGAAGTACAGGTTTTCGGCTTCGTTGTTGGTGGTGAACAGGTAGCCGCCCATGCCCTCGCATGCGGCTTGTGCGTCGGTCCAGGATTTCGTGGTTTCGCTGATGAAGTAGGTGTTGCCGCCGTAGTTGAGTTCGACCTCGCAGGCGCTGGAGCAGCCGTCGCCGCTTTCGGTGTTGTTGTCGTCGCATTCTTCGCCGCTGGCGTCCTGCACGATGCCGTCGCCGCACGAGCCGCCCTGCACCGTGATGCTGGCGCAGGATGTGTTGCAGTAGCTGCACGAGCCGCCGTAGGAAGCGGTGCACGCGGTGTTGGTGTTGGCCTCGCCGGCGTCGCAGGTTTCGCTGCCCTCCACGGCGCTGTTTCCGCAGATGGCTGTCACGGTTCCGCTGCACGCGCTGTTGCAGTGTCCGAATGTGCCGTTGGCGCCGCCGTCGTCGCATGTTTCGCTTCCATTGATAGCATTGTCGCCGCAGTAAGCGGTTGCCCCGGCCGCGCTGGTGCAGGATGCGCCGCACACGGTGCAGCTTGTCTGGCCATAGGCGCAGGCCTCGGTGGTGGTGTTGCCGTCGTCACAGGTTTCTGCGCCGTTGACCGAGCTGTCGCCGCAGTAGGCGCCGTTCACGGTGTGGGGTTCGCATGATGTATCGCAGTATGAGCAGTCGCCGCCGTAGGCCGGGGAGCACGCTGTGTCCGTGTTCCCGCCGCCGTTGTCGCAGACTTCAGAGCCGTTGATGGATCCGTCGCCGCACGAGGGGCCGTTCACGGTGTGGGTTTCACAAGAGGTGTCGCAATAGGAGCAGTTGTCTCCGTAGCCGGGAGTGCAGGCGGTGTTTGTGTTGTCCGCGCCGCTGTCGCAGGCTTCAGTGCTGTTGAGCGTGCCGTCGCCGCAGAAAGCGCCGGGCGCCACGGTGCGCGTCTGGCACGCGGTGTCGCAGTAGGAGCAGGACTCGCCATAGGCCGGAGTGCAGGCCGTGTTGGTGTTGCTGCCGCCGGTGTCGCATTGTTCGGAGCCGTTGAGCGAGCCGTCGCCGCAGAATGCGGTGGCCGCAACCGTGTGCGCTTGGCATGATGTGTCGCAATAGGAACAGGATGCGCCGTATGCCGGGGTGCACGCGGTGTTGGTGTTTGCCGCGCCGTCGTCGCATTGTTCTTCACCGTTGACAGCGCCGTCGCCGCAGGATTCCACGGGTGTGCCGCCGCAGGTTTCGCCGCAGCGGGTCACTGCGAGTTCTGCGCCGGTATAGGTTTTCTGCAGGCCGCTGGAGTATGTGAGGGCCAGGGTTATGGAATACACAGTGCCGGTTGCGGCATCGTTTTGTTCAAAAGAATACGTGGCGGCGTAGGTGCGGCCCTGGGCAAGGGCCATGGCCAGAACCACGGGGTCCAGGCCTGCCGCGCTCAGGGTTGCTGTCACGGATTCCACGGCCTTGCCCTCCATATTGAGGACATCCGTGGAAATGGTTACGCCGCCGCCGGTTCGGGGCACCTGGGACGTGCTGACTGCGGCGTTCACAAACGCGGGCTGGTCCACCGCGGATTTGCAATTCGTGAGCAGAGCCGTGTCCATGGAGTCCAGTCCGGATGCGGTGCTGTTTTCCGTGGCTGCAACAGCCAGGATGGCGCTGGCCAGTGCGGCCACGGATGCGTCGTTTTTGAGCGCGATCACATAATCCTCAATGGCTGCCGGATCCACGCCGGATTCGCCGTCGCGGTTTTTCATTTCCACCATCATGGCCGCTATTGTGGAATAGACAGTAATGGCTTGGCCGCCCACGAACTCGATGGTCTGGCCGGCCTGCACATTGGCCGTCTTTTTAAGGATGGTTGTGCCGTTGTTGGCATTGGTTTTGGTCACCGTGAACACCTTGAGCCCGGGCTGGGCCAGGGTCATGTCAAAGCAGCCGTTTTCATCGGTGAGGGCCACGGTTTCCTCGCCGCTCACAGACACGTACGCGTCGGGAATCGGGATGTAGCCGCCGGGCACTGCGCCGCAGGCAACCACTTGGGACTGGGCCGCTGCGCGGGCGCTGGTGCGTGCAACCGCCTGGTCCGCGGACAGGGCCAGTGTTTCCTGGCCGGTTTCCAGAATAACCATGCCTTTTACGTTGATAGCTGTTGATGTTTCCGGGGCCGCAGCCGGGGACACGCCCCCGCCGCTTCCACCACAGCCTGTAATAATAAGTGTGGCCAGACATAGAGCCACGCTCAGTTTCGCAATCATTTTTCCCCAATGCCCCTGGTTTCTGCTCTGCATGGTTCTGTTCCCCCCGTACTCTTTTTGGTTTGCGGGCGGCATGCGCCGGCCCTGGATATGTGAGGTACATCACAAACTCCGTGCCAGCCTTGCAAAGGCGGGGTGAGAAAATACAGAAGTCCGTTCGTTATTAGGGAAAAAGCATTGGGGAGTGATATCTCGGCGCATCTCCGAACGTGAATCCATTGAGCCACTGTAGCAGGAATGCGGCAGTAACTTTAATGGAAAAGAATTCCCCGGACTTCAGTCCGGGGTCTGAAAGCAGTAACTTACACAAACATTGTGGGCATAAGTGGGTTTGATTTTGGAGTGCGGCGATTTATCGACGCTTTCGCAGGTCTAGAACATCCGGGATGCGCCGATATGTGACGGGAATTAATTCCCGTCACGCAAAGCGGCAATGAATTGTCGCACTCCAAAGCAAGAACATTTTGATTTAAAAAGGTTTTTTGCTTATAAAACGCACCCATCCAGTTTGAGAAGGTTTGACGCTTTATCAAATAATGAGATACCCCGGACTTCAGTCCGGGGAGAGTTCATTGCAGCAGATGATGTATAAAAACGTTTTTCATGGAGTGCGGCGATTTATCGTCGCTTTCGTCGTGCGAGATCTTCCGAGATACACCGACTTGTGCCGGGAATTAATTCCCGGCACGCAAAGCGACATTGAAATGTCGCACTCCAAAGGGAAAACGGGCTGATTTAAAAACTCTTATGCTGGCGTGATAAGGCGAACCCGCTAAGTTTGAGTTATTTAAACGTTTCTTAATAAATTGCACGGTGAACGCACGGAATTTGAGCCAGCGGAACATGCCGGAAAAAACAAGCGGCCCCCGGTTTCGGGGGCCGCTGGGATCATGCAATTGACAACGCGTTGGGAATTTCGATTATTTCTTGAGTTTCTTGAAAGCCCGGTCGCCCAGGCCCGCGCTTGCGCCGGCGATGGGGCGCGCGGCCACGATCTGGGTTACGGGGAAAGAGATGCTCTGGGAGAATGTCTGGCCGGCCACGGTCACGGTCTGGGGGTCTGACTCGATGGGGTAGATGCCGCAATAGTCCGTGTCCTGGTCGCAGATATAGTCGTCCTGGTTGCAGTCGGTTCCAGCCACGATGTAGTGGCTGCCCGCGGCCACTTCCATCATCACGTAAGCGCCGCCCGCTGCGGACAGGCTGGTCTGGCCCGTGGTGTCATAGGAAGTCGGGTCCACGGCCAGGATCCACACCGTGGTGTCCGTGCAGCCCGTGGGCGTGGTCACGGTGGTGGTCTGCACATCCATGGTGACCGGGATGCTTATGCTTCCGCCGTTGGAGATGATGCTGATGGTTCCGGCGTACGTGGTTCCCGCGGTCAGGCCCGTGCGGTTCACCGTGACTGTGAGCGTGATGGAAGATGTGTTCGATGTTGTGCCCGTGCTCATCCAGTTGCCGCCCGTGGTTTCGGAATCGCTCACGCTGGACAGGGTGAGGGCGCCGGTGCCGGTGTTTGTGATAACCACGGCCTTGGAGCTTTCGCTGGGCGCAAAATACAGTTTATCCGTGGATACCGCGATCACAGGCTGGTTGGGCTCGGTGGGTGTGGACACCAGGCGCTTGGCTTCGAGCACGCATTTGTAAGCGTTCATGAGGCCGTACCCGTAGCTCGTGTCATAGCCTGTGGCGCCCAGGTCCGTGGATGTCTGCTGGATAATGGACTCGATCTGCGTGGGCGTGATGTTGTTGTTGACCGCAACCATAAGCGCGGCCACGCCGGCCGCGTTCGGGGTGGCCATGGACGTGCCCTGGTAGTAGCCGTACGCAGTGTTGTTGTTGGCCGCGTCATTGCGCAGGGTGCTGAGTATGCCGTCGCTGGCGGCATATTCCTGGTTGCCGCCCGGGGCCACGAAGTCCAGGCCCGTGCCCACATTGGAGTAGGGCGCGCGCACGCTGTCGCGGCCCACGGCGCCCACGGCGAACACATTGCTGCACAGGGCCAGGGGGTTGAGGCTGGTTGCTGATTCGTTACCCGCGGCCACGAAGATGGATATGTTGCGCGCCGCGACCTGGTTGATGATGGCCTGGTAGGACGCGGGGCAGGGGCTGCCCGGGTCGCCGCCCAGGCTCATGTTGATAATCTTTGCGGGCGTGGCGGGCGTGGTTCCTGAATCGTTTGCGATTCCGGCCGCGTAGAGCATGCCCTGCTGGATGTCATAGTCGGTGCCGCCGCCCGCGCCGAGCACGCGCACGGGCATGATTTTGGACGCCCAGCTCACGCCGGCCACGCCCAGGCTGTTATGGGTTTCCGCGGCAATGGTGCCGGCCACATGCGTGCCGTGATATCCGGCGTGGCGCGGGTCCTGCAAAGAGATCGCGCCGCTGGTGCAGCGCGAGTCGGCCACGTCCTCGGGGTTGTTGTCGATGCCGTTGCCGTCGCACCCTGCTGCTGTGTCGCTCACGAAGTCGTATCCGGATTCGATTTTGCTGTCCAGGTCCTGGTGTGCGGCCACGATGCCCGTGTCCAGAACCGCTACAACCACGCTGCTGCTGCCTGTGGTGATGTCCCAGGCCTGGGGCAGATTGAGCTGTGTGTAATGCCACTGGTTGGCATATTGCGGGTCATTGGGCGTGATGCTCATTTTTTCGCGCACGTGGTTCAGGTCCACAAATAATGTGTTGCCGGCGTTGGCAAGAATCCGGCAGGCCTGGCGCGTATGTGTCTTGGCTGCGGACTCGTCCAGCCCAACCACGTCGATCTTGAACAGGGACAGGCCCGATGCGCCCGCGCGTTTCACGGATAGATTATGCGCGGCTGCAAAGTCCGCGGCGGACATGCCGCCGGACAGCATCACGAGCAGTTCGCCGGGCACGAAACTGTCGCCCTCGCATGCCTGCGCCGGGGGCGTTGCGGCTGCGGAGCGGTCCGCCGCGCGCAGGGGCTCGGGTCCGATGCTGATGGGCGCGTCGAGCGTGTTGCCCGAGTCCGTGGCGTCTTTGGCCGAAGCCCGGTACGCGCTGATGGGCACATTGAGCGTGCCCGTGACCCCGCCCTCGGTGGCTGTGGCGCCAAAGGAATTCACGATTGTGCTGGATGAGGCTGTGCCGCCGCGGCCGTCGCTGGCTGTGACCGTGATCGTGAATTGTCCGGCGTTGGTTGTTTTGAAGAGGAATGTGCCCGAGGTGCTTGTGCCCGCGGATGCGCCATTCACGGACCATGTGTAGGAGAGCGCGTCTCCGTTGGCGTCGCTGGCTGTTGCCGTGATTGTGGATGAGTCCGAGCCATTGGAATAAATTGTGGTCTTGCTCGCGGATACGCTGCTGATGGTGGGCGACGTGTTGCTTGAGCTGCTGCCGCCTCCGCTGCCGCATCCGTAGAGTACGGCCATGAAGGCGATTGCTGCTGCCGCCACAAGCCATGACCTGCGTGCGAAAATACCCTTCATCCTGTTTCTCCTTTCAGTGTCCGGGTTTGCTGCGAATAGTGCGTTTGATTTCACGTGTTGAAAAAACACAGCCTCATGTGCGTGGCCGCATAATGCCTAATGCGCGGAAATTGTTTTTCCTTTCACACATGTTGCGTGTCGGCCGAATTCGATTTGCTGCGTGTTCGCCGGGGCCAGGAGCTTGGGTCTTGATATCAATGATAATAGCAACTTATGCCCTGTACAATAATCACCCGGCAAAACACATATGCGGGTACGGTACTATCTACATACTGTAGTGTATTTGACTCATGAATATGCCATTCTATTCCCGTGATTCTTGTCACACAGCAGGGTTGGCGCCGTTTTCAAGGGGCGCCCGGGGGTCACGGCATCCATGCGGAATTACACAAACGGCGGTTGTTTGCGGGGTGCTTTAGGGCCGTGTCCGGCCGGGGGTTCGGGTGACATGCCGGTTCAGGCCCCGGCAACCGCGGGACACGGCCTCAACACGCGGGGCAGGCGCACGGTTTATGAATTGCGTTTTGGATCCATTTTTGAATAGGTGCGAATTGTTTTGCTCAAGGATTTCAAGTGTTTCTTTGATCGGCCCGCATAGGCTGGATCCCCGAGGCGCTCCGCGGCCGCAATCTCCCGCTGCAGTTTGTGGTAGCTTTCAAGCCGCTCTGCTTCCAGGGCGCCGGATTCTATGGCGTGGCGCACGGCGCAGCCGGGTTCCTCGTGATGCCGGCAATCGCTGTATCGGCAGTCATTTGCTAAATCCGCAATGTCGTTGAAACTCGTTTCCATGCCCCCGGAATTTTTGACCATGCCCAGTTCGCGCATGCCGGGCGTATCAATGAGTACGCCGCCGCCCGGCAATGCGAAGAGTTCCCGGGTTGTTGTTGTGTGCCGGCCCTTGCCGTCATTGCGCAGGGTATTTGTGGACAGGATTTCCTGCCCGAGCAGTTTGTTGGCCAGCGTGGATTTTCCCACTCCTGATGAGCCCACAAGCCCAACGGTTTTGCCGCATCCGATATGTGCGCCGAGGGTGTCCATGCCCTGGCCTGTCTGCGCGCTTATGCAAACCACGGGCGCGCCAAATGCTATTGCGTCCATGGATTCAACAAGCGCCTCGATGTCACCGCCGAGATCGATTTTATTCAAGACAATGACCGGCCTGGCCCCGGAATCCCACACAACGGTGATGTATCGCTCCAGCCGCCTTAAGTTGAAGTCCCGGTTGGCGGCTGTGACAACAAAGAAAACATCAACGTTCGCGGCGATAACCTGGCGGCTTGAACCGGTTCCCGCCTCTCGTCTCACCATGGCTGTTTTCCGGTTGAAAATATGGTGGATGATCGCACAGGACGAAGTGTCTTCCACGGCAACCCAGTCGCCGACCACCGGGTATTCAATCTTATCCAGGCCATAGAGAAGCCTGCCGCTTAATTCGCCCATGGACGCCTGGCATCCCACGAGCTGGCAGGAATTGCGCGCCACCAGGCTGACCCGGGCCGGCGATAGATCCGAACGGTCCAGGGCTTTTTGCTGTTCAGAAAAAAAAGAATCAAAACCCAAAGATTCGAGACTCATGACTGCTCCACTTCATTCCGGTGTTTCGCATGGCGGCGTCCATTGCGCCGTCCGCTGCGGCCGGGCCATGATGCGGCACGTGGCTGCTGAAGCGCACATTGCGTGAAAACCGGTTTCCGTTACAAATTTTAATGTTCAGAGGCGCATTTATCCACCGGAGTTTTTCGCAATGTGCGGATGCACGGGGGCTGTGAAATTCCGGTCGCGGATCCGGCCGGACAAAACACTGCGCGCCAGGCCGTAATACGCGGACTCGGCCTTTTCAAACCACTGGCAGCAGGGCGCGTCAAAAGGGCGCAGGCAGGTTTGCATGTACCCGTTGGCGTGCACATCGTAGATGTTGAACCCGCCGGGATAGTCCATGGTGGCGGCGGTCTCCACAAAGGGAACGCGCCGTCCCGCGCACACACGGGACACGCGCTTGTTGGCGTGGGTGTGGCCGTAGAACACGCCCGCGAGGTTTGCGTGCGCTTTGAGGATGCTCATGAACCGGTTCACGCGGCTGCGCGGCGTGCGCTCGAACACGCGCATGGGCGGGGTGTGTAGGAACACGAACACGGGCCTGTGCGCCAGGCGCGCCAGCTCGGCCTGGAGCCAGTCGAGTTCCGGGCCCGGAAAGTACAGGTATCCGGTGCGTGGGTGAATGCAGTCCAGGAGCACGAAGCCCGCGCCCTTGTGCTCGAATGAATACCAGGTTTTATCCGCGCCGAACGTGTCGAAAAAGGTGTCGCGCGGCATGGCGCCCGGGTGATCGTGGTTGCCGCGCAGCACATGGTACGGGTGCGCCAGGGTGTCGAACATGGCCCGGGCGCGCTCCATGTTTTCCGTCGTGGGGTCGGTGGTGAGGTCCCCTTTCACGATCACGAAATCCAGGTCCAGGGCGTTGAGTTCCCGGATGGCCTGCTCATTGGTGAACTGCCAGAACGGCTTGCCCTGAATTTCGCAGCGCAGCCCGGGCGTGAGGGAGATATTACCCATGCCCGGCAGCATGATGAGCCCGTATTCTTCTTCACCCACATGGATATCGTTCACGGTTGCGAACCGGAACCGGAACGGGCCGGCTGGTATGCGCAGGGTTTTGAAATGGCCGGTATAACATGCGGCGGCCTGGCCCGCGCAAGCAATCTGGAAAGTATACTGGGTTGCGGGCTGCAGATTCACGAATTCGGCCAGGTGATATCGCTGTCCGCATGTGCGCACGCGGGCTGTTTGAGGCGCCTGGGTCCGGGTGCAGACGCATGAAGCGGAAAATTGCGCAGGCCCGCGCGCGCGCCAGTGGATCCTGGCCCCGCTCCCGGACACCGTGACTATGTCGACCCGTTCGATATCCATGACAATCCATTATAGGCGCTGTGGGCTGCGCGCCAATGAGAGTGTTTCAGATTTCCTGATTACAACCATATCGCATGCGAAAATATGGCTTGTGATTCGGCGCTGAAGTCCTCAACCTTAGCGGGCGAGAGATGTTTGATTTGGAGTGCGGCGATTCATCGCCGCTTTCACGGTGCGGGATCTTCCGTAATACGCGGCCTTGTGCCGGGAATTAATTCCCGGCACGTAAACCGAAAATGAATTGTCGCACTCCAGAGGAAACCTGGCTCGATTTGATATGTATTTGCTTAAACAGGCAAACCCGCTAAGTTTGAGTTGTGAAATATTACAAGCTGAAATACGGTGGTAATCGGGTCAGATTTTGATGAATTTCCCCCTGAGGTACAGGGGCGTCATAAGCAGAATGATCAGGGTGCAGTAGGCGAGGGAAAAGGCCAGGGACGCCATGGCCGGGGGCAGCCAGGGCGCGAACCAGTGCAAGAACAGCCACGTGCGCAGGTCTGTTTCCTGCACCGTCACAAGATACAGGGGGATCATGAGCAGGATGGACACCACGTAGGTGACAATGGAGTTTTTGCCCACCACCAGAAACGGGGCGGTCCAGCGTTTTGCGCCGCGCACGTCGATCCCGTGGATGCAGGCGGCGAGCACGAGCAGGGCCAGGCCCGCGGTGAGCAGCACATAGGGGGGGCTCCACAGGTTCTTGTTGATGGGGAACCACGGGTTGAGCGCATAGGCCGCGGCTGTGAGCGCGCACCCCGCGCCCGCCATGCCCAGGATTTTTGTGCGCATGGGTTTTCCCGTGCGCAGCCAATGCCCGGCCAGGCACCCGGACAGCAGGGTTGCAACTGCGGGCAGGGTGTGCAGCAGGCCCTCGGGATCCCACCCGGGCTTGTACAGGTGGTTGGCCATAACCAGGCGGTCCATGTATCCGGCGAGGTTGCCGAACCGGGACAGATCGCCGGCCCCGGCGCCGGGCGCGGGCACGCGTGTCATGAGCAGCCAGTATCCGGCGAGCAAAAGCGCGGCCGCGGTAAACTGCCCCGTGCGCTTTGTGTTTAGAAAAATCACGGACCCTGTGAAATATACAAGCGCGATGCGCTGGAGAACCCCCATGATGCGCCAGTGCGCCAAATCGCGCTCGGGGTTGTAGCAAAGTACCAGGCCCAGCGCGAACAGGATCAAAGTGCGGCGTACGATGTGGCGGTACACAGCGGCCCCGTGCGCGCCGCGCCGTCCCAGGGAGAACGGCATGGCAACGCCCATGATGAACACGAACCACGGGAAAACCAGGTCCGCGGCGGTCCATCCGTGCCAGGCCGCATGCTCCAGAAACCGGAACGCGGACTCGGAATGCCCGGGCGTGTTCACGATGATCATGCCCGCCAGGGTGAGCCCGCGAAACACGTCCAGGGCTTCAAAACGCTGCGGTGTGCCGGTTGCGATGCGCGTATCCATTTGATGGCCTGCGTAAAAAGGGATTGGAAAAGCATGGCCGCGCCGTGTAATCAACAAACTGCCGGACATGTAATAAAATACTATATCTGTATCCCGGAAACGATTGCCTGGACCAAATATGTCGTATGCCATGGCTTTGAAATTACTCTGAATCTGCATAAGACAAACCCTTTTAAAAACTGGCGCGTATCATGGCCCACCCACGGCTCACAGAGGTTTCTGGATTTCACTGACAGACAAACCCATCAGATGATAGTATTAATAAAATATAACAGTGATGCGCCGGCCTGCGGATTCACGGGGCCGGCATTGTTTGGCCGGAAATCGAGGAATTTTCACAATGGCGCAAGCCTTTGAATGGGCGTATTTATGGCGCGTGCTGCTCATGCTGGGCATGAACGCGGCGGTTGCTGCCGCGGCCTGGCGCGCGGCGCAGGTGTGGTTTGCGCGCGCGCACCGCAGTGAGCGGCTGCTGGCTGCGGGCGTTCTGTTCTTTGCTCAAATCGTTCTTGTTACGGGACTGCTGGGTTTTCTCGGGCTGGTGAGCCTGCCCGTGTTCGCTGCCGCAGCCCTGGCATTGTTTACGGGATCCCGGTATTTGAAGCACCCTGAAAAGATTGATTTCGATTGCCTTGAAACGGGTGAGAGACTGGTTGAGACTGTGCTGCCGCCTGTGAAGGCGCTGCTTGTGCTGGCTGGCATCACCCTGGCTGCGATTGCATTGTGGGGCATTGTCATGCATCCCCCGCCCGGGGGCGACGGGTATATTTATCATCTGTACTTTCCAGCGACCTGGCTGCAGCAGGCGCGCATCACCTATGTGGATTTGCCCTACGGCGTGCAGGCGGCCACGTACTATCCCCTCAATACAGAGCTTTTTTATCTATGGCTCATGCTTCCGGTTCATGATGATTTCATAACCAATGCCGCGCAGTTTCCGGCTTTGATTCTGGGGGCAGTGTGTGTTTTTGCGCTTGCGCGGCGGGCCCGAGCAAGCCGCAACGGCGCATTGGCCGGGGCGTGCCTGGCCGTGCTGATCCCGGGATTTGCCCAACAGGCGGGCGTGGCGCGCGTGGACCTGTTTTTCAGCCTGTGGTTCCTGGCGGCGCTGTACTTCCTGTATGCATGGAATGACGATAAAAAAACGGCGCAATTCATTATGGCCGGCATATGCTGGGGCCTGTTCCTGGGCACAAAGAGCCTGGCAGCACCATACAGCCTGCTGCTGTTTCTGCCGTTCGTCTGGTTCCTGGGCCCGCAGGGCCCGCGCCGCGCCTTTGCGAGCGCCGTGGCCATGGGCCTGCTCTTAATTGCATTTGGAGGATTCTGGTACATCCGAAACGCATTAATAACAGGCAATCCCTTTTACCCCCTGCAAATGGAAGTGGGCGGCATGATGATTTTTCCCGGCGCCTACGGCAAAGACGCCATGGCCCTGTTCCATGCCAGCGGCGCTTCGGAGTTGGGCCGCATAACAGACCTGTTCCTGGGCCGGTGGCTGGGCCTGTTCCTGGGCCTGTGCTGGATGTGGGCTGGAATACAGCAGTTAATCGGCTTAATAACGGGTAAGAAGAATACTTATGTCTACCTGTTTATAGTGCCTGCCGCAGTTTTCGCCCTGTTCTGGTGGGTGAATCCGCACAATAACCTCACGAATGGCCGGTTTTTGTTTCCAGGTTTTGTAGCAGCCTGCGTAGTTGCCGGGCTGGTTGTCTCAAAAAAACGGACAATAAACGGGCAAGTACTGATTTGGGCCGGGGTCGCGGCGGTTGTTGCCGCGGGGTTTCGCGGAGCGGGCCAGGGCGCGCCGGCCAGTGACCATGTATTCCAGATGTGGCGCAGCATTTTGCAATCCGTTTCCGGGCGTCCCGGCCTGCTCAAAGAGGCGGCGCCGGCTTTTTTGTGCCTGGGCGCTGGCATGTGCCTGGCAGGCCTGGCCGCCATGGGTTGGCGCAGGGCCAAATTTTCAACTGTAACCCGTTTTTCAGCCGTTCTACTCGTTTCAATTTTATTCGTTGCCGGATTGAGTATGTCCTGGACATATCAGCGGCAGACAAAGTATATCTGGCTTGCCCAGGCCGGCGTGGCGGGGCAGAGCTGGTATCAGTTAAATGCGCAGACCATGAAATATTATGAAACAACAGGCCAGCCCACAGTGGTTGCCAGTGTGGGCAATGAGCGGGCGTATGCCCTGTTCGGGACTCGGCTGCATAACCGGGTGCTGGCCGTGAATGTGGATTCGCATTCTCATTGGCATTTTCATGACTATCACTCGCATTATATGAAACATTTGAAAAACGGGCGGGAAACCAAAGTCCTTCAGAATGAAAGGCCGCAATATCATCGTATCAATGCGGATTGCGGCGCGTGGATGAGCAATCTTGAATCAGCCGGGGTGCAGCTCGTTTTCTCCACCACGCTGAGTCCGGTTGGCATGCAGTTCATGGAGCACACAGCGGACGGCTTTCCCGTGGAAGTGGAGTGGATGCGGCAGAACCCGGATCGGTTCCGGCTTGTGTGGTCGGTGCGCAGCCCGGTGATGCGCCGTGTGCCTGGCACAGCGGCTGCGCCTGTTGCCGAAGCTGCTGCAATTTATGCTTTTATTCCTCAATAACCTTTTTTTACAAATAGTGTTAATGCATTAGCATCGGCTATGGTTTGTTTCCGCCATTGGAGCCCCCGCCCGGCTTGTTTCCTCCGCTTGGCCCGCCGCCTGGCTTGTTGCCCCCGCCTGGGCCGCCCCCGGGTTTGTTGCCGCCGCCGCTGCCTCCTGGGCCGCCGCCGCGGGGTTTATTCTGCCGGGGCAGGTTGTTGCGCGGGGGTTTGCGTTTTTTACCGCTCGGATTATTGCCGCCCGGGCTCTTGCCGGGGCTGTCTTTTTCGCCGGAAGGTTTTACGCCGTCAAGGGGTTTGCCTTCCGGCCGGTTGCTTCGGGGCGGTCGCCTGCGGCGCGGTTTTTTGTCTTTGTCCGGGGCCTGTCCGCTTCTATCGCCGGATGAGCCGGGCTTGCGCGCCCGCTCGGATTTGCCGGGTATGCTGCTTGAATCCTGCTGCTGCGGTTTTCTATCCTCTTTACCCGTTTTTTCAGCCGGGGCTTCTTTTTGGGTCTCTTTGGGCTGTTTTTTGCTGAAAAGGGACAGGGGCTTTTTGTCTTTTTCTCCTTTGCCCGAGCGCCTGGCTTTTTTCACAGGGGTGACGCTGAGCGTGAGGGCGCCGAGTGCGGGCAGGAACAGGATAGCCGCAGCCGGGGCCACGCCGCCGGCCAGGAGCATGAAGGACACGGCTGCGCCTGCCAGGGCCGCGAGCAGAGCGAAGCGCGTGTGGGTGAAACGCCGAAATAAGGCTTCGGCGCGGGAATTCGGGAAGAAAACGAGCATGGCCGAACACACGCCCACGGCGAACAGGAGCATGCTCCACACGCCGCCGCTGCGGAACACGGACAGGTTGGCCGCGGCGCGCCACACCAGAAGGCGCGTGAATTCGTGCAGGCCGCCGGCCTGCTGGAGCAGGGCCATTGTGCGCGCACCGGGCCATGCCCCGCCTGCGACAAGCGCGCACGCCGCGGCCAGCCCCACGAACAGCACGATGCCCAGGGCTGCGCTGAACAGGGCCTCGGCCCACCGGAAGCGTTTGCGGAACAGAACCACACAGAACACTGTGAACGCGGCGCATGCGGGCAGCAGGGCGCCGTAGTTGGCGCCGAGCACGGGCAGGCCGATGACTGCGGTGATGGCGGCCAGCACGGGCAGCACGGCCCAGCGTGCTTTCTGGGCGCGTTCCCGCAACAGGTCCATGCCCAGTCCCGCGGCCACGAGTCCGCCGCCGATGAGCAACCCGGCCAGAACGTTGTCCATGCCATAGAACCGCTGGCCGAACTGCGGAGACGGAACCAGCACGGAATTGCGCGAGAGCACGAACCCCAGGCACGCGTCCGCGATGATGCCTGTGATGTAGATGCCGGCAATGGCCAGTACGCGCCACTCGGCCCTTGGTATCAGGGCCACGCCCAGGCCCGCAGCCAGTGTGAATCCGGCGATGAGCGCCACGTAATGCAGGAACCCGCCCGGCTGGTCGCCAAACAGGTTCATGAACGCCAGGGCCGCGAACAGGAGCGCGGGGAACAGGGCCGCGGCCAGGGACAGGGATACGCCCTGGGTCACGAGCCACTCGCGCCCCACGCGGGGCATGCGCATGACTGTGAGGAACGCCAGGGCAATCATGGCAAAGGCCAGCACCACGGCCGCGTGGCCCACGCGCACCACGCGCAGGCGCATGGCGTCCAGGTATTGCAGGCGCAGGAGTTTGGCCACGGCGTTTCCGTTCTTTGCTGTGGAAAGCGGCGCCCCGGCCATGTGCGCGGGCGCGGGCACGCCGAAATAATTCAAAATATGGGGCGCGATATCGGTGTTGCGGATCAGCCCTTTGCGGCGCGTGGACGGCGATGAGAGCAGGCCATGTTCGATGCCCGCGCCCACGGCCAGCACCGGGGTCATGGTTTCGTCCTGCATGAAATTGTCCACGGGTGCCGACGGGCTCACGAGCAGCACCTGGGTGGTTTTGCGGTCCACGGCATTGAGCACGAAGCCCAGGAACTGGTCCAGGCGGCCCAGGGCTTCGAGCTTGCGCGAGTCCGCCACATCGGGCGCTGCGGTTTCCCGGAACATCTCGGCGCGGCGCGTGTCGCCCAGGTCGATGATAATAAAATCGCACAGGTCCTCTGTATCGGGGTCGTCGAAATTGTGCAGGATTTCATCGTAAAAAGTGTCTTTGAGCAAGGCCATGTCCGCAGTGGCTTCAAACGGGGGCTGGGCTTCGATTTTGCGCAGCCGGGTCCAGGCCACATCCCCGCGTTCCACCTGGCCGCGGGCGTTCATGCCGATGAGCGCGGCTTCGCGGTGGGGCGCGCCGCGGAAATCCGCGTTGCCGAACACGCACGTGGTTACGTGGCTTTTCCACAGGGCTTCGCCCAGGCCGCCAAGGCCCGCATCCGTCCCGCCGTTGGCGCGTTGCAGTTCGGGCAGGCCCAGGTGCAGGATGTCGATGCGGTCCACGGGCGGTTTTTCCGCCATGCGTGTAATGTACGTGGATACCACGGTCTGGCCTTCGGGCGGGGTTTCCCCGATGTTGAAGGCTTCCCCGGCCAGGGGCGAACCCTGCACAGCGCGGCCCGCGCCCAGGGTGGCGTATCCGCCCGAGGGATCGAACCCCGCGGGCGGCTGGGTCACCATTAGGCCCAGGGCGCCGTCTTTGACCGCGTTGTGGAAGCTGCGAAACACGCCCGGGTCGTTCAGTTCCTTGAGCGTGATCTGGTCCGAAATAATCAGCACCAGTTTCTTGTCCGCGGCGCGCGCCGGTGCGTGCAGCAGGCCCGTCAGCAGCAGGGCCGCAATGAGTATTGAAAGAAGTCGAGTGATTCGTGGCATAGTGTGAAACAGGCTCCCGGTTTGTGATTCTATGCTTCGCGCGGTGCGCGATCCATTAAGGTACGATATCTTCACAATAGTATCCTTGTAAGGCGCGGTAAATTTCGGGGTCATTGAAAAGAACGCGGCCGCACCGTTTGAAATCAATCGCACTTTGGTGTAGTTTTTCATAGTAGAAATCTTTAAATACGCATCATAGCCTGAAAGGTGAAATTGTTTATGGCTGAACAGAAAAACTGGCGCCACCCCGTGGGCGACAAGGAGCGCGGGGACATTATCCGCGCCGTGGCCGCGCGCGTGGTGGCCGGCCGTGTGGACGATGCCCAGGCGCACCCGGACAAAAACGCTCTCGAATATGTGATCAACGACACCTTGTTCCACGAAAAGCAACGCGCGCGCGAGGACCGCTCCGAGGAAATGAAAAAGGAGATGGAGTTCCTCAGGGCCGCCACGCACGGCCTGGCCTCGGCTGGCGACGATAAGAAAAAAGCCATGCTCCACAAGCTGGCCCAGCACTATGCCGAAGACGTGGCCGGGCACTTCGACCCCAGGGTGTTCGCCTTCACCACAAAAGTGTTGCCCTATGGCCTGGAGATGCTTTTCAACGCGTTCTCCCCCGCCATGTTTTTTAAGCAGTTCCCCAACCTGCCGGACCTGCAGGCGCGCATCACCATCCGCGGCGACATCGACCACATCCGGCGCCTGGCCCGCCGCGGCACGGTCATCGTGGCTCCCACACACGCCAGCAACATGGACTCCCTGTGCGTGGGCTGGGCCCTCAACGACCTGGACCTGCCCCCCGTGTCCTACGGCGCGGGCAAGGGGCTTTTCAGCAATCCCATGCTCTCCTTTTTCATGAACAGCCTGGGCGCATACAAGGTGGACCGCACCGTGCGCCACGCCCTGTATAAAGAGGTGCTCAAGCAGTATTCCATCATGATCCTGGAGCGCGGATACCACAGCCTGTTCTTCCCCGGTGGCACGCGCAGCCGCTCGGGCGAGGTGGAAAACAAGCTCAAGCTCGGCCTCCTGGGCACAGGCCTCACCGCATACGTCAACAACCTGCTCAGCGGAAACAAGCGCCCGGACATCTATATTGTGCCCCTTACCATTAATTACCCCATCGTGCTCGAAGCCTCCACGCTTATCGACGATTACCTCCAGGACGTGGGCAAATCGCGCTACATCATCTTGGACGACGAGTTCTCCAAACCCGCCAAAATGGCAAACTTCGTGATCAAGCTCATGGGCAGCGAATCGTCCATGGCCCTGCAGTTCGGCCCGCCCCTGGACCCGTTCGGAAACCGCGTGGACGAAGACGGAAACACCGTGGACCCGCGCGGCCGCGTGGTGGACACGGCCACATACGTAACCGGCGCGGACGGCTCTGTGAACCACGATGCCGCGCGCGACGCCGAGTATACCCGCGAACTGGGCGACGCCCTCGTGGATATCTACCACACCCACACCGTGGCCCTGTCCACGCACACCCTGGCGTTCACCCTGTTCAATATGCTGAAAAAGGACAACCCCGGCGCGGACGTGTACCGCCTCCTGCGCTTCGAGGGCGAGGGCAAAAGCTACCCCGAGCACGAGGTGCTGCAATGCCTGGAGCGCGTGGTGGCGCGGCTCCTGGAACTCGAGTCCGCCGGCAAAATCAAAATCGGCGGCGTGCTGCGGCCCGGCGAATGCGCCCGCGAAGTCATGTACGCGGCCCTGCGCTTCTTCGGCATGTACCACACTACACCCGTGGTCGTGCGCCGCGCCGGCCGCATCCATATCAATGACCTCAACCTTCTGCTGTTCTACCATAACCGGCTAACCGGCTTTGGACTGGAACAGGTTTTCGCCGGAGGTGACACCCATGAATGAACCCGTAACCATCATCGGCGGCGGACGCTGGGGCACGGCCCTGAGCGTGCTGGCCGCGGGCGCGGGCCGCGATGTAACCCTCTTCGTGCGCGACGCGGCCCTGGCCGGAACCATCAACGACACACGCCGTAACGCCCGTTACTGGCCCGATTATGAACTGCCTCAAACCGTGCGCGCCACATCGGATTTGCGCCACGCCGCGCAGAGCGCGCGCCTCGTGATCATGACCGTTCCCTCGGGCGCGTTCCGAGCCGCGGCCCGCGCGCTTGGCCCGCACCTGCGCGGCGACCACGTGGTGGTGCACACCGCGCGCGGCATCGAACAGGGCACGCATCTGCGCATGAGCCAGGTTCTGCGCCGTGAAACACCCGTCAAGCGCATGGGCGCGCTCAGCGGTCCGGCCGCGCCCGAAGAAGTCATGGACGCACAGCCAGCCGGGTGCGTGGTGGCCTCGCGCTACCCCGAAGTCGTGGACCGCGCCCAGGCGGCCCTGGCCGGGGATAACTTCCGCGTGTACGGCAGCCGCGACCTCACAGGCGTGGAAATCGCCGGGGCCATGAACAACGTGGTGGCCGTGTGCGCGGGCGTACTCCAGGGCGTTGGCCTTGGCGCGGGCACGCGCGCCATGCTCGTCACGCGCGGCGCAGCCGAAATCCGCCGCCTGGGCCTGGCCGCGGGCGCCATGGCCGAAACATTCGCCGGACTCGGCGGCATCGGCGACCTCATGGCCGCCTGCACCGGGCAGCACTCCACAGACTTCGCCGTGGGCCGCCGCCTGGCAGCCGGCGAGCCATTGGATAAAATTCTCGAATCCGTGACCGGCGCAGCCGAAGGCGCGCACACCGCAGCCGTGGCCCACGCCCTGGCCAGCCGCCTGGGCATCGATATGCCCATCACCTGGGGCGTACACAGCATGCTCAACCGCGGCGCCGACCCCGCCCAGGTGCGCAACCTGCTCATGGCCAGAAGCGCGAAATATGAATAATGAGGCGGGCGGTTGGGTGCTGTTGAGTGACGTTGTTTGGAACAGGATGGGCAGGATATGGTCGCGGCCAAGCCGCGCCCTGGAAAGACATGTGCGGGACATATCCATGTTCTCGGTACGCATTCGCTTGTCGCATGCACGGGGTGCGTGGATTTTGCCCGCAAATTTGTTTCGCGAGGCGCAGTGGTGTGCGGTGCGGGCGGGACGCCCGCGCTCCCGGGGAATGGCGTGCTTTGCGGGGGTTGGGTGCTTAGAGCGTAACGTTGTTCTTAACAGGATAGGCAGGATAAGGGCGCGGCCAAGCCACGCCCTGAAAAGACTTAAGCGCAGTTTCCAGGTATTGTGTTTGTTTGAGATATTTGCAGTTGATATGTTTTGCATTATTCCACCACACTCTTTTCGAATCTAATGAGGCAAATACCCGACCCGTTTTTGGTCGGGAATTTGCCCGCCAAAAAGTTTGAAGGGATTCTCAAGGGGAACTTTTCAAAGTTCCCCTTGAGCCGTCGGAGACTCTTTTACGCATTTCCTCATCCTCGGCTCAGCGCCGGGGAGGCGGGGACACAGATTCACATGTTGTCGAAAAGCAACGTCGGGGTTGTAACGGAGCAGCGGGTGGGTGGATATTTTCGCAGCCGCCCCCGTCTCAACCATGTTACTTCGGCGCTGTGCCCTGCGGATGCGCCTCACTGGCAGTTTTACGCGCACCCGCGCACGAAAAGCGCCCGGACAGTCACAGCGGCCAAGCCGCAGATAATAAGGCCGTCATGAGGCCCACCTCCTTCCAGAAACAACAGGTTGGGGGTTTGAAATAAAACCCCGGCGCCCAGGCCCGCCGGGTACTGCGAAAGCGGAAGGAGATCGCAGTTTTGCCATGGGGGGCACTATCATTCGAGCGTGCGCCGCGGCTGGCGCAACATTGGACGCGTTTGGTATACCGCGAAACAAACCGCGCACCGGAATCCCCGGCGGTGCTGCCGTATCCCCGCCTCCCCCGCGCGCCCGGCGCGTTGCCGGGACTTGTTGCGTGGATGAGGCAATAAATGTATGTAAAGCGCCAAGTGGCGCGAGAAAGAGAAAGATATAAAAACAAAGGACGGAAAAATTGATCGCTGATTGCGTGAATGTCGCGAATAAAGGCAAAAGACCAAAGCAAAGACAAGCATTCAGCATCGTGAATAATAAAACGTATGCGAGCGACAAGGCCGGAGCGGATGAGCAGTGAGCGGATGGGGACATAATTTGAATTAGCTTCTTCAATTCAGGATTGTGTCCCCGAAGCGGTTTATTGGGACTCCCAAGCCGTTGATTGTGATTCCGAAGCCACAATCCCTCGTGCCGTGGAACGGGCCGGGATAGAGGTTGTTCCACATAGAATTCCTGGGGACACGATCCGGAATCAAAAGCCGGATTCCGGTCATGTCCCCGGAATTCACGGTTTCGCCTTGCGACATCTTCCGAATACAATTTCACAATGCTGAAAGCTTTCACCATTGGTTCTTCTGGAAAAAGTGTCACGCCCAGCAGATAAAAAGCGTTCAATGAAAGAAGAAGAATCAATAACAGGATAGAAAAGCATCGGGAACTCAACTAAGGTTCGAGTTGCCCACAAGAACCGAGGAGGTTGCCCGATGCTGAATCCCATTTTACCGGAGATTTTAGGTTTGCCAAGCGTAACACAGGCAACAGTGGAGCAGGAAGATGATTTCTGCGCCATCAGAATCGAACGTGATGTGAGCGAGCTGCAGTGCTCCTGCTGTGGAAAATCTGTTAGACTCAAGCGTTTTTTCACCCAGCGCACATTACGCGACCTTTCGCTGTTTGACAAAAAAGCCTTTCTTGTTTTCGATGAGTATCGCGTGAATTGTCCCGAATGCGGCTACAAGGTGGAGAAACTTTCTTTCGCCTCTCCCTGGGCGCGGATGACGGAGCGATTCGCCGATTATGTGGCGCGCCTTGTGCGCATCAGCACGGTTAAAGAGGTCGCCGACCTGCTGGGCCTGGACTGGGAAACTGTCAAAAACATCGACAAAGCGTATCTCCAGCGAGAATTCGCCGCGCCCGATTACGACGACCTTCGCATCCTGTGCCTGGATGAAATCAGCCGCAAAAAGGGCCACAAGTATTTCACCGTTGCCATGAATTATGAAAAGACAAAAGTCATCTGGGTCGGCAAGGACCGCACGCAGGAATCCGCGGAATCTTTCTTTGAGGAACTGGGGCCCGAGCGGTGCGCCAGAATCGAAGCCGTGTGCGTGGACATGTGGGACCCGTACATCGCCGCAATTCGGAAGCATTGCCCGAATGCCCGCATCATCTACGACAAATTCCACGTGCTGCGCGCCTATGGCAAGGTGATTGACAAGGTGAGAAACCAGGAAGCCGCCCGCGCCGCAGAGGAAAACAAGCAGGTGTTCACAGGAACAAAATACCTGCTTTTGCGCAACGCAGAGAACCTGCGCCAGAGCCAGAAGCGGCAACTCAAGGAGCTGCTCCGTCTCAACGCCAACCTCAACAGGGTGTACGTTCTCAAAGAGCACCTCAAGCGTTTTTGGGATTACTCCTATTTCGCAGTCGCCGCGCGCCACTTCACAGAATGGCTCGACATGGCGATTCGCTCCAGGATTAAACCCCTCCAGCAGTTCGCCAAGATGCTGCAAAACCACGCCGATGGAATCCTCGCCCATTGTCGTTTAAAAATCAATAATGGGCGCATCGAGGGCACGAACAACAAAATCAAAGTCGTAAAACGAAAAGCCTACGGTTTTCATGATGATGAATATTTCATCCTGAAAATCAAACAAGCCTGCTCGGG
>Ga0351881_1009_pt1 | contig 78408 bp, 72 predicted proteins | sample BONcelFGM3001E15_FD_206769 | JGI IMG/M metagenome (GOLD analysis project Ga0351881, IMG submission 206769) | Enriched cells from coal bed in the Powder River Basin, Montana, United States - BONCAT cells FGM rep3 HSBNCT.FGM.300.1.E15 ...
GAGATTAGGGTCGGTCTGCAGAAAATTAATTTTGGGAGTGCAATGATGCTTCGGCCGCTTATGTGGTTTGATTCAATGGATCCGCGGGATCCGCTTCAGCTTACAGAGGGTGTCTGGGGGGCGTTGGGCCGGTACTATTTTGGGAATAATGCAAATGTCTGGATTTGGGGTTTGCTTGGCAACTCTGCGCTCAGGCCGTGGGATATTATTCCGGCTGCTCAGTGGACTCCTGAGTACGGGGGAAGGGTGCAGGTACCTGTTGGGTCCGGAGAGGCTGCGTTCTCCTTCCACAGGCGGAAAATGGATTTTCCTCTGATTGAAGATAAGTTTGAAAATAAATATGGTCTGGATGTGCGATTTGACTATGAAATAGGTTTCTGGGCTGAGGCTGCCTGGATAAACAGACGTGCTACTCTGGGAGCTCTTACTAATCAGGAGATGTTTACTCTGGGGGCCGACTATACATTAGGCATTGGAAACGGGCTGAATGTATCGGCAGAGCATATGCTTATTGCAACCGATGAAAAGGCATTTGAATTTGCGGCGACGGCAAATTTGTCGGCATTAAGCCTTAACTATCCTCTTGGAATGGATGACAATATCAGCCTGATGTTTTACTACGACTGGAGAGGGGAGAACCTTTACAATTTTATTCGCTGGAAACACAGACTCAGGTTTGGAGACCTTTTTGTTATGGCATTTGCTAATCCGGAGAGCGAGCTAAATGCTCTCCTGCCCGGGGCAGGAGGAGCCGGCAGTGCATCGGGTTCGATGTCGGGAATGGGTATTCAGCTCATGCTTGTTATTAATCATCAGACAAAATAGTTAATTCAATAATATATGGAAAACAACAAAATCGTGCTGCTTGACGGAGTTTACAAACGCTTCCCTGCAGGTAAAACTGAGTTTACAGCCCTGAACAATATCACACTCTCTTTCGGGAAGGGTGAATTTGCGGGACTGGTTGGCCCGAGCGGGTCTGGAAAGACAACCCTGCTCAATATTATAGGCTCGCTGGATACCCCTTCGGAGGGAACCGCAGATGTTCTGGGGAAGAGAATCAACCTTCTCTCTCATAAAGAGGCTGCGGAGCTGAGGAACTACGGAATCGGATTCATTTTTCAGACTTATAACCTGCTTCCGGTTTACTCCGTATATGACAATATTGAGTTTGCCCTTTTGCTGCAAAAAATGAATTCTGCCGAACGAAAAAAGGCGGTTATGGAGGCTCTTGAGTGGGTTGGTCTCACAGATAAGGTTCATTCGAGGCCTTCGATGCTTTCGGGCGGAGAGTGCCAGAGGGTGGCTATTGCAAGGGCTATTGTAAAGAGGCCTCAGCTTGTACTGGCAGATGAGCCGTCTGCAAACCTCGATTCAAAGAATTCTCATCATATTGTTCAGACTATGAAGAGGATAAATAAGGAGCTTGGTACTACTTTCATCTTCTCAACTCATGATGAGAAGGTGATGCAGTATCTGGAAAGGATTATCTATCTGAAGGATGGTATGGTAGACAGGGACGAAACAGTTAATAAATAGAGGATTATGTTATCATTTATACTGGCTTTCAGAAATCTCATGGGCTCAGGGAAGAGGACATGGCTTAATGTTTCAGTTCTCTCGCTGGCATTTGTTGTAATCATTTTCTACAACGGACTGCTGGAGGGATGGAACGTTCAGGCCCGCACCGATACCATGGCATGGGAGACAGGAAACGGAAGGCTCAGCCATCCGCTTTTTGATCAATTTGACCCGTTCACACTTGCAGATTCTCACGGCAAAACAGATAGGCCTCTGCTGGATATGCTGGGTGAAAACGGGACGCCTGTACTTATTACTCAGGCTACAGCCTATCCAAATGGAAGGCTGCTAAACGTTTTACTCAAGGGGATTGATACAAAACAGTCTGTTCTTTCTGTTCCTGTAAGGCTGATGGACTCTCTCGCTTCTGCCGGTGAGGACGGATTAATTCCTGCTGTGATTGGCGACAGAATGGCTAAGGCTGCAAAGCTAAAGGCTGGTGACCTGATGGTTGTGAGGTGGCGTGATGCAAACGGCACTTTTGACGCCAGGGAGGTGCTTATTGCCGAGGTTTTCAAAACCAATGTCCCTTCTGTGGATGTATCTCAGGTGTGGATTCCACTTGAGAATCTGAGGGAGATGACTTCGATGTATGGCGAAGCTACATATATCATCCTTAATCAAAAAGGAGTTGATATTCTGAATGCCTCGGAGCAATACAGACTTCCTCTGTCAGATGAACTTTACAATGGCTGGAAATATGAAGATGAGGCGGCTCTTATGCACGAAATAGACACTGTTATCAAAACCAAGAAGGGTAGTTCAACTGTGATTTCAATGTTGCTTCTCTGTATAGCTTTGCTTGCAATTTTTGACACTCAGATTTTGTCAATTTTCAGAAGACAGAAGGAGATTGGAACATATATTGCTTTGGGGATGACAAGGCTGAGGGTTGTGGGGATATTTACAATTGAGGGGACAATTCACTCGGTGCTTGCCATCGCTTTGGGGACCCTGTGGGGAATGCCGCTTTTAAAGTGGATTCAGCATACAGGAATCCCTATGCCTTCAAATACAGATCAGGCGGGTCTGGCCATAGCAGATAAGATAGTTCCTGTCTACAGCGCAGGAATGTTACTGGCAACTGTTCTTCTTGTAGTTATTTCTTCCCTGGTGGTGAGTTATATTCCGGCCAGAAAAATCTCAAAAATGAAACCTACTGAAGCATTAAAAGGAAAACTGGTATGAAAAAATTTCTGTTGAAAGGTATATTGCACGACAGGGGAAGGAGCCTGCTTCCGGTTATTGTTGTGGCAGCCGGGGCAATGCTCACGGTTCTGCTCTACAGCTGGCTCACAGGTGTAATGGGTGAGTCACTTGAGATGAGCTCCAATTTCATGACCGGCGATGTGAAGGTAGTGACAAGGGCCTATGCTGCAGATGCAGATCAGTTTCCAAATGATCTGGCAATTCTTGAGTCGGATATTCTTATTGAGGAGCTTCGAAAAGAGGAGCCATCTGTAGACTGGGTTTCGCGTATAAGGTTTGGCGCGCTTGCAGATTTTCCTGACTCTGCGGGAGAGACAAGAGGGCAGGGGCCTGTGGCCGGCTGGGCGATAGATCTCTTCTCTCCTGCTTCGCGCGAGGCCACCAGATTCAATCTTGCAGAGTCTGTTGTCAGGGGAGAGATGCCGGATGCTCCGGGAGAGTGTCTCATCTCTGATGACCTTGCTTCCCGCTTTAATGTTGAGCCGGGTGAGGAGTTTACACTCTTTGGAACCACTATGGAGGGCGGATTCTCATTCACCAACTTTATTGTGGCAGGAACTGTCCGCTTTGGTTCGGCAGGGCTTGATAAGGGCGCTGTTGTGGTGGATTTAAATGATGCCCGCAATGCATTTGCAATGCAGGGTGCCACTGGCGAAATTCTGGGCTATCTTCCTGAAACATATTTTGACGAAGATGAGGCAGAGGCTATAAAAGCTAAACTGAATGCCAAATGGGCTCCAATTGAGGACGAGTTTGCACCCGTTGCCCAGACTTTGCGCGATATGCCGGGAATGGGAGACCTGCTAGATTACACAAAATCTATCAGCGCCTTTATGATTTTCATATTTGTCTCTGCAATGACAATAGTTCTCTGGAACGGAGGGCTGCTTGGCGGGCTGAGGCGCTATACTGAGTTTGGTGTTCGTATTGCTCTTGGCGAGGATAAGGGACATATCTACCGCTCGCTCCTCTGGGAAGCGCTCATGATTGGAACGATCGGATCAATAATTGGGACTGCAATAGGAGTCATAATTGCAACAACACTAAACATTCACGGAATTGATATCTCGGGAATGATGAAAAATGCAACCATGCTCATGCCTTCAGTTGTGCGACCTGCTGTGGACCCTCTTATTTACTATATCGGCTTTATCCCGGGAGTATTCTCAATGGTTCTGGGAAATGCACTGGCCGGAATCGGCATATATAAAAGAGAGACAGCCCGGCTCTTTAATGAACTTGAGGTATGATTTTTATTTAACCGGAATAATTTAACAATAATATGATACAGGTATTAAATAAACTATTTGGCAAAACCGGAGCGGTAATTCCGGCCGGTGTTTTGTTCACGCTAATCCTGATTGGCGGTTCGCCCGCCCGCTCCGCTGGCGGCGAACAGACCCCCCAGTCCGGCGAATCCATCCTCCGCAAGGTAGACCAGAACCTCTCCTCAAAAAACAGAATTTTTGAATCGTCAATGATTATCCACGGGCGGCGGTCGGACCGGACAGTCACATCCCGCAGCTGGAGCGAAGGAGACAAAAAATCATTCAGCGAATATCTCTCGCCCGCCGCCGAAGCCGGCACCAAAATGCTCAAACTTGACGGCCAGCTCTGGATCTACACACCATCTGCAGACAGAACCATCCAGATATCAGGGCATATGCTCCGCCAGTCTGTAATGGGTTCAGACCTCTCCTACGAAGATATGATGGATGACAGAAAGCTGACAGATATTTACGATTCCAGAATTGTTTCAAAAGATACACTTCAGGGCAGGGATGTGCTCATCCTCGAACTAACTGCCCGCGTCACCGACGTAGCCTACCACCGCCAGAAGATGTGGATTGATGCCGAACGCTTCGTGCCACTCCGCCAGGAGATGTATGCAAAGAGCGGTCAGCTTCTCAAGCGCATGGAGCTTAAAGATGTCGAACGAATTCAGGGCAGGTGGTTTCCAAAAACCATGATTTATAAAGATATGCTCAAGGAGGGAAAAGGAACTGAGTTCAGGATGACGAAAATTCAGTTTGACCAGCAGATACCGGCACATATCTTTACAAAGGCCTCCTTACGTTAAAATTCAGTTTCTTATTTTGAAATTTTAACAGAGTTAAAACCCTGTTTATCTGATAAATGTAATTTAGGCTGACAGGTGAAAATGCGCTTGGCATTTTACCCCTGGGGAAAAGTGTCAGATTATTGATCTATAGGTCTTTATAGAAAATCGGGAAGTTTTACAACTAGCTGTATATGTGGCGTTTGACACTTTTCCCCAGGGGTAAATTGCACGTGGAAACTTTAGAACTCTGGCAGAGTTCTGCACGTGGGAAACTTTACCATTCTAACCTGCTGGTCTGTCATCTCAGATATATCCCTCTTTGATTGCTCTGCATGTCCTTGCAGGGTCGAAAATTAGCCTTACTGGGCTGCATTTTCTCTTTAAAGAAATATGTTGTGTTATGATGCAAATGCCAATTAAATTGATTATATTACGCAAATTATTTTTTGTTTGATATTCAATTATTTATGAAGCTATTTATCAAACACATGGTTAGTAGTCGCTGCAAAATGGTGGTGAAAGAGGAGCTTAATAAGCTAGGCCTTTTTTTCATTATTGTAGAGATTGGCGAGGTCAATTTAATGGAGGACATCTCTCCTGAGCAGCAGGAAGAGTTCCGGGCCGGTTTGCTAAAATATGGCCTGGAGTTAATGGAAGATAAGAAGTCTGTCCTTATAGAAAAAATCAAGAACATAATCATTGATATGGTTCACTATAAGGAGGAGGTCATTAAAATTAAGTTTTCGGATTATCTGAGTGAGAAGCTTAATCACGATTATACATATTTGTCAAATTTGTTTTCGGAGGTACAGGGAATTACTATCGAACAATTTATCATTGCACATAAGGTAGAGCGAATTAAAGAGATGCTCATCTATGATGAATTAAACATTTCAGAAATTGCGTGGAAACTGAACTACAGCAGTGTTGCTCACCTTTCCAATCAGTTTAAAAAGGTTACGGGGCTTTCGCCCTCTCATTTTAAGAAGTTAAAAGAAAAAAGAAGAAGACCAATTGAGGATATTGGCAACAAATCAAAATGACCAAAACTAATTCTAAAATATCTAAGCACAGAGACAGTCTGATGGACGCTATCCTTGATCCCCTGGTAATAATTGACAAGGAGGGAAAGATTACTGAGACAAACAGTGCAATGGAGATAATTACGGGCTTTGAAAATTCAGAGCTCACAGGCTCAGATTTTTTTGGCTATTTTACAGATATTCCAAAAGCTCAGAAAATCTGTACAGAAGTCTTTGCAAAAGGATCTGTCAAGGATGCGTTTCTTACATTTAAACACAAGGATGGCAGACATACTGACATATTGTTTAACGGGTCTGTTTTAGACAGTAATAAGGGGGAATTGCCAGGTGCAGTAATTATTGCAAGAGATATTGCAGAGCATAAGTGGGCACTTGAATTACTTCATGCAAACAAGGAGCTGGCTTTACAGAATAAGGAAAATGAAAAAAGTGCAGCAGCATTAATCCTGGCTAACTATGCCCGAGGCCTGATTGAAGCCAGCAGAGATCCTCTGGTAACTATAAGTCCTGAGGGCAAGATCACAGATATGAATGAAGCTCTGGCCAATGTCACAGGGATGACTCGCGAAGAGCTAAAGGGTACAGACTTTTTTGATTATTTTACTGAGCCACAGAAAGCCAGGGAGGTTTATCAGGAGGTATTTGCAAAGGGGTTTGTGGCCGATTCGCCACTGACTCTCCGGCATATTGAAGGTAAGCTTACAGATGTACTTTTCAATGGTTCGGTTTATAAGGACAGTTTTGGAAATGTGGTAGGAGTGGTAATTGTTGCAAGAGATACTACAGAGCAGCAAAAACTCACAAAAGAGCTTACAGAGGCTATAGTGTTTGCCGAGCTGGCAACAGGATTTGCAGAAGAGGCGAGGGTAAAGGCAGAAAATGCCACACTCATTGCAGAGAGTGCCGTCAAATCAAAACAACAGTTTTTGTCAAACATGAGCCATGAGATCCGGACACCTATGAACGCAATCATAGGATTTACCAAGGTGTTGTTAAAGACAGAACTTACGGCAAGGCAGAAGGAGTACTTAACAGCAATTAAACTGAGCGGGGATGCATTAATTGTTCTGATTAACGATATACTTGACCTGGCAAAGGTAGATGCCGGAAAAATGGTCTTTGAGCAGGTGCCGTTCAAGATGACCACTTCATTATCTGCAATGCTCCATTTATTCGAGACCAAAATTCACGAGAAAAACCTGAAGCTTACACGAGATTTCGACAGTAAGATTCCGGATATACTGGTAGGAGACCCTGTTCGCCTTCATCAGATAATTATAAATCTTGTAAGCAACGCTGTTAAGTTCACTAACAAGGGTAAGATTACAATGTCTGTACGACTGGTAAGTGAAGATGATGAAAAAGTGAAGGTTCTGTTCTCTGTTTCTGACACTGGAATTGGAATACCTGAGAATAAGCTGGAAAGAATATTTGAAAATTTCCAGCAGGCATCAAGCGGAACTTCCAGATTATATGGTGGAACCGGGCTTGGACTTGCAATTGTCAAGCAGCTGGTTGAGGCCCAGAATGGGACTATTTCTGTAAAAAGCAAAGTAGGAGAGGGATCTACATTCAGTTTTGAGTTAGACTTCTTTAAATCGGGCGCAGAGATTTCAATTGAGCCGGAAATTGAGGAATTTGATGGAGAGCTTAAGAATGTGAAAGTGCTGGTGGCAGAAGATATTCCGCTTAATCAGCTGCTTATGAAGACACTTCTGGATGATTTCGGTTTTGAATGTGAGATAGCAGAGAATGGTCGAATTGCTGTAGATAAGCTTAAAAACAAAACTTTCAGCATTGTGCTTATGGACCTTCAAATGCCTGAAATGAACGGCTTTGAAGCGACAGACTACATACGTAATGAACTTAAATCTGATATTCCTATAATTGCACTCACTGCAGACGTTACAACAGTTGACCTTGCAAAGTGTAAAGCTGTTGGAATGAATGACTACATTGCAAAACCTGTTGATGAGAGGTTGCTGTACGGAAAAATTGTGGGCGCTGTTAAGAAATCTGCCTCTTCAGACGGATTAAGGGAGGATGAGTCTGCAGAAAACATAAAATTTAAATATACAGATCTTGAATATCTGAGCCGGCGTACAAAATCAAATCCGGCACTTATGATGGAGATGATTACTCTATATCTGGATCAAACTCCGCTTCTGGTTAGTACAATGAAACGAAGCATGCTGGAAAAGGACTGGAAATCCCTCTATTCTGCAGTTCATAAGCTTATTCCATCTTTTTCAATTATGGGAATAAGTACCAATTTTGAAAATATGGCCAAGAAGGTTCAGGAGTATGCCAATACCAGACAGCAGACAGATGGAGTCACCGAATTGGTCCTTCAGCTGGAGGTCGTCTGCAACAAGGCCTGTGAGGAGTTAAGAGAAGAATTAATTACAATAAAGAACGGAAATAATGAGTAGCGAAAAAAAGACAAAGCTTTTTTTAGTAGATGACGATCCTTTGTATTTAAAGATGCTGGAGATTGAACTTAGTAGTAATAAGGAATTTTTAATAGAGTCATTTGCAACAGGCGAAATATGCCTGGAAAATTTATATAAAAAGCCAGATGTTATTGTTCTGGACTATTATCTTGACAGTCTTGATAAAACTGCAATGAATGGGATACAGGTTCTTGATGAAATTAAATCCCGAAATCCGGATATTTCTGTTGTCATGCTCTCTTCTCAGGACAAGATTGACGTTGCCGTTAACTGTATACATCATAAAGCATTTGATTACATTGTAAAAAGCGAAACAGCATTTATAAGACTGAAAAAAGCCATTGCTGTTATTACTCATATAAAAAAAACAGAGAAAGCACTTAACTGGTATATGGAGGTAACCAGTAAGTAAATAAGTTCTCTAATACTGCCGGAAAAGAACTGTGCGGGCTGCAAAAGCCGCACAGTTTTTTTATGCCCAAATGTGTGAATGATGCAATTAATTCCTCGATTTGTGTAACACTTCCGCTGCCTTCTGAATGCAACTTTGCACGTGTACAAATCATATTAAAATACAGTAGTCATGGGAAGCTTACTTTACATCATCGCAGTTATTCTGATTGTCGCATGGGCAATTGGATTCTTTGCCTACAGTGCGGGAGGCATTATTCACATTCTTCTGGTAATTGCAATCATTGCAGTAATCCTCAGGATTATACAGGGAAGGAAAATATTGTAGAAAATTTTTATTAACAACTATAAATTATTCAATTATGGACACAGGTAAAGTATTATTGGGCGTTTTGGCAGGAGTCGCCGTAGGTGCAGTTTTAGGAATTCTGTTTGCTCCGGAAAAGGGATCAGACCTGAGAAAAAAAATCTCAAAGAAAGGTGAGGATTACGCAGAGGGAATGAAGGACAAACTCGATGATTTCATTGAAAGTTTCAGCGACAAATTTGAAGAGACTAAAGATGAGATAAAAGAGAAAGTAGAGAGAGAGATGAACTCTGCAAAAAGTAAAATTTAAATAAAAATAATCATGGAAGACAATGTTAAACTGATAGAAAAATTGCTCGAAAGAGTTGTTGAGTACAGTAAGACAAGTTTTGAACTACTTAAGCTGAAAGCTCTTGAAAAAACATCTGATGTTGCTTCTACTTTGGCGCTTCATTCCGTTGCCTTTGTGTTAATTGCGTCTTTCATGCTTTTTTTGAATCTGGGACTGGCTTACTGGCTGGGTGAACTGACCGGTAAATTGTATTACGGATTCCTTCTCATTGGTGGCTTTTACCTTCTAACGGTAATTGTCATGTTTCTTTTTATGCGTAGGTGGATTAAAGAAGTTGTAACGAACTACATAATTAAACACTTACTAAAATAATAATCAAAATGAGAACCATAACATCATCAGAGGAACTTAGAAGATCCATTCAGGAGCTGGAACTTGAGAGAGCTGTTAAAGAGCAGCTTCTCAGAGAGCAGTTCATGGATACTTACGAAAGTTTACGGTTTATCAATCTTCTGAAGTCATCCCTGAAGAAATCAATCGGCTCTTCGGCAGAAGTTACAGATATCGCAGGAATGGCATTAGGAATGGCCTCAGGTTATATCTCAAAGAAGATTTTCATAGGAACATCAGGAAACCCATTTCGCAAATTAATGGGGTCAGTACTTCAGTTAGGTGTGATGAGTTATGTCTCAAAGCACCCTTACGGATTAAAGTCCCTTGGAGAATTTCTCTTTAATCAAATATTACGCAAACGAGAGTGAATATTAATTTTATGTCAGACAGCAAAGTACAATATCCAATTTATATTAAGGCGTCAATTTTTTTCTGTGGTCTGACTGCCTTTTTAGCGATTTTGTATATAGCAAAAGGCATTATTATTCCTCTCGTTTTTTCTATAGTTATTGCTATACTTCTAAATCCTCTGGTCGGGCATCTTGTGAGGATCCGGATAAACAGAATTATAGCAATTATAATTTCATTAGTTCTTTCGATTTCAGTAGTTCTCACAATTGGGGCGTTACTGGTATCGCAGACCATACAGCTTAGTGAATCGTGGCCGTTACTCGTAGATAAATTCACAGAACTGTTAAACCAATCAATCTCCTGGGTGTCCGGTTATTTTAATATTAAGCCATATAATATACATGAGTGGATTGCCAATACCAAAGGAGAACTGATTAATATGAGCAGTGCCGCAATAGGGCAAACGCTGCTTGCAGCGGGTAACCTGATTATTGTAGTGCTGATAATTCCAGTCTACACATTTTTAATTTTATTCTACAAACCTCTTATCCTCGAATTTATTAACAGACTTTTTGGAAAGGCCAACCACTCAAGGGTAAGTGAAATTACTACACAAACAAAGACTGTAATACAGAAATATCTTACAGGTCTTATTATCGAAACTGCAATTGTTGCCGCAATGCAGGTTGTCACTCTATTTGCCCTTGGAATTGAATATGCAATACTGCTTGGAATTATTGGTGCATTGCTTAACCTGATTCCATATATAGGCGGAATAGTGGCAGTTGCCCTTCCAATGATGATCGCACTGGCAACAAAATCTACAGCCTGGTATGCTGTTTACGTTTTAATTATCTATTACATAATCCAGCTCATTGACAATAACTACATAGTGCCACGGATTGTGGCATCAAAAGTTAAGATTAATGCGCTGTTCTCAATAATTGTAGTAATAGCAGGAAATGCATTGTGGGGTATCCCCGGGATGTTCCTCTCTATTCCACTTCTTGCCATTGTCAAACTCATATTTGACCATGTTGAGTCATTAAAACCTTGGGGATTCTTACTTGGGGACACCATGCCCTCAATGCTGAAATTAAAACTGAGTTTTAAAAAATAATAACAACAGAATCTGATGAAATCAAAAATTAAAATTTTAATTGTATTGCTGGGGATTGTTTTTTCCTCAGTTATAACTACAAAAGAGGCATCTGCCCAGCAGGGAAATGTCGGTCTTCAAGTATTCTATGACGAACTGAGCCCATACGGTCAGTGGATAGATCACCCAAATTACGGATACATCTGGCTCCCCGATGCAGGAGATGATTTTGTACCATATTCCTCAAACGGATACTGGGTACTCTCTACTTACGGATGGACATGGGTTTCTGAATATGTATGGGGCTGGGCTCCCTTTCACTACGGCCGGTGGGACTATGATGATCGTTTTGGCTGGTTCTGGATGCCGGATAATGAATGGGGACCTGCGTGGGTAACATGGAGACGTGCCAATGGTTATTACGGATGGTCACCAATGAGACCGGGCATTAGTGTCAGTCTGAGCTTCGGAAGAAAATACGACAGAGAAAGGGATCACTGGATTTTTGTAAGAGACAGGGATCTTCAGAGAAGAGATTTAAACCGCTATCAGGTGCGCAGAAACGAGCATGAGCGGATTATAAGAAACTCGGTTGTAATTAACAGAACATACAGAGATGGCCAGAGAAGATCTACATATGTTTCCGGACCGGACAGGTCGGAAGTGCAGAGAATTATTGGTCAGGCTATACGGTTTGTCTCTATTCGTGACAATAACAGACCGGGACAAAGTATGTCCAGAGATCACATTCAGATGTACAGACCTAAAATTAAAGTAAGTACAGACAGATATCACAGGCCTGTTCCAAAACAGGTTACAAAACCGGAAAATGTGAGACAGCATCAGCGTGACAATATTCAGCCTCAGAGGCAAAATATTCAGCCTCAGAGGCAAAATAGTCAGCAACATAGACAAAATGTTGAGCAAAAGAGATCTGATCCTCCTCAAAGAACAAAAACTGAACAAGAGAAACGATCGGAAGAACATAAGGAACGAAAAAAATAACACTTAAATTAATTCAAAATGAAAACAAAAAAACTATTATCAGCCTTAGTATTACTTATGGTTGCTTTAATAGCGGGGTGCGTTAAAGACGAATTTCCTGAAATAACAGGAGTTTGTCCGGAAGTGGTTTCCACAAGTCCGGTTGACCTGGCAACAGGAGTATCCCCCTCAAAAGTGATTACAGTAACTTTTAATGAACCGATGAATCCGGCTACAATTACAGCCACATCGTTCACAATTCTGGGTCTGTCACCAGTTGCAGGTACAATTACCTACAGCGGGAATACGGCCTCATTTACACCTGCTAACCCTCTTGCATCCAACATAACTTATACAGGCAGAATTACAACTGCAGCAAAAGATATGATGGGAAATGCCATTCAGGAAGATTATGTCTGGACATTCAGTACAGATGCGACGCCTGTAGTGACATTAACAAGTCCGTTTACCAACGAAGGAGGAGTTCTCCTGAATAAGGTCATAAGTGCGCAGTTTAATATGCCAATGGCTCCTGCCACACTTAACGCAACTACCTTTACTTTAAAACTGGGAACAGTTCCGGTTCTGGGTACAGTTTCATATAGTGGTACAACAGTGTTGTTTACACCAACTTCTAACCTGTTACCTGATGTTCAGTACACAGCAACAATAACTACCGGAGCCAAAAGTCTTGCTGGCATGCCTATGGCTGCAGACTATGTGTGGACTTTCTCAACCGGTCAGGTACCTGCGGTTCTTTCTACAGATCCTCTTAATAATGCAACATCAGTTGCCTTCAACAAGATTGTCTCTGCAAAATTCAACATGGCAATGGATCCTTTGAGCCTGATGGGGACAACATTTACAATTAAACAAGGAACAATACCTGTATTGGGAACAGTAACCTATAACGGCACAGATCTGTTCTTTATACCTTCAGGCAATCTTATGCCGGCGACTGAATACACAGCCACTATCAATACAAATGCAAAAAGTTCAGGTGGTATTTCTATGGCCGCAGACTATGTTTGGAAATTCACAACAGCACTGGCAACAGCACCTGCAGTGACCCTTACAAGTCCTGTTAACCTGGCAACCAATGTTCCGGTGGATAAAATTGTTACAGCAACATTCAGTATGCTTATGGATCCGCTTACATTAAACGGCTCTACAGTTACCCTGTTCAGAGGAACAACCAAGGTTGAGGGTACAATTACCTATAATGGTGATGTTGTATCATTCCTGCCTTCTTCAGATCTTCTGCCTGGTACTGAGTATACAGCGACAATCACTACAGGAGCAAAAAATCTTGCCGGGATAGGTATCGCAGCAAATTATATCTGGAAATTCACAACTGTATCGACAGTTGCTCCGGCCGTTATTTCTACAAACCCACTGAATCTCGCTACAGGAGTAGCTCTCAATAAAATTGTAACTGCAAAATTCAGTATGCTTATGGATCCGCTTACACTAAACGGCTCTACCTTTACACTGTACAGAGGTACAACAAAGGTTGACGGTACAATTACCTATAACGGTGATGATATCTCATTCCTGCCTTTGGTTAATCTTCTGCCGGGTACAGAATACACAGCTACCATTACAACAGGCGCACTTAACCTTGCAGGAGTTGGAATTGCAGCAAATTATATCTGGAAATTCACAACAGAATCTGCAGTGGCCCCTACAATTATTGCCACAAACCCTATAAATCTAACTACAGGTGTAGTTCTTAATAAGGTTGTTACAGCAACATTCAGCGTACCAATGGATCCTTTGACCATAACAGGAACCAGCTTTACTCTATATAACGGAACAACTCAGGTTTCAGGGGTAGTTACATATGCAAATACAGTAGCTTACTTTACCCCTTCTGCGGATCTTCTGCCAAATACAGAGTATACAGCCACTGTTACAAATTCAGTTAAAAATGTAGCGGGAACAGCAATGCTGAATACCCATATATGGAAGTTCACAACCAAAACAGTTGTTGTTGAACCACTATTCTCTTCAATATTTGGCTCTTTTGGCGGAAACGCCGGGATTACGAATCAGGGTATATATACAGTAATAAATAATGGAAGCATTGGTACAACCGCTGCCTCTACACTTGTTACCGGGTTCCATGACAGCACAGGAGATGTCTATACAGAAACACCACTAAATATTGGTGATGTTAAAGGCAGAATCTATACTGATGCTCCGGCACCTGTAATATTTGCAACAGGTGGCCCTTACGGAGGTAATGCCACAACTATGGCTGTAGCACAGGAGGGTCTCCTTGCAGCCCGTAATTTCTACAACAGCATATCGCCTGCAAGCAAACCGGGTGGAATTACCCTTGACAATGCCGAACTTGGTGGAAGAACTCTGGCTCCGGGCATTTATGCCTCAGGAAGTACATACAACATTACAACAGTTGACCTGACTCTTGATGCTCAGGGCGATCCTAATGCAGTATGGATTTTCCAGACTGGAAGTGCTCTTACAGTAGGAACTCCTACAGGTGCCCGCAGTGTAATCTTAATAAACGGTGCACTAGCTAAAAATGTGTACTGGTATGTTGGAACATCGGCAGTTATTAACTATGCAGGAGGCGGAACAATGGTAGGAACTATTATCGCCGAACTGGGAGTCACTTTGTCTTCACCTGGAAACAGTACCAATACTACTGTGCAGACAGTACTTAACGGCAGGGCGATATCACTGGTTTCTGCAGTAACAATGGTTAATACAATTATTAATGTGCCCCAATAGGCTTGATTGATCTAAAAGAATAAACAAAATATTAAAAACATGAAAACTAAAATATTTAAAAGCCTTCTGTTAGGAGTTCTTATCCTATCGGGTATTCAAACGCTTCAGGCGCAGGAATACAGGTACACAAGGCCATCATGGTGGTTTGGCGCTGCAGCCGGTGCAAACTTTAACTTCTATCGCGGAACCACGCAAACTCTGAATTCAACATTTGTAACTCCAACAGCATTCCATAACGGATTTGGAGCCGGGTTGTACCTGGGAACAATGCTTGAATACCATGCACCGGAAACTAAGCTGGGATTTATTCTGCAACTCTCTTATGACGGACGTAACGGTAAATTCAATGAAGTTATGTCTCCGTGTAATTGTCCGGCAGACCTGACAACGAATCTTAACTACTTTGCTATTGAACCAAGTCTGAGACTGGCTCCGTTTCGCGGAAATTTCTATCTCTTTGCGGGACCAAGACTCTCGTATAACTGGAAAAAAGATTTCCTTTATGAACAGGGAATCAATCCAGATATTCCGGAACAGACTCCAAGAGCAGATGTAGAGGGAGAATTCAGCGACATTAACAAACTGCGTTTATCAATGCAGGTTGGTATGGGTATGGATATTCAGCTCTCATCTAAGGACAATCAGGCTCAGACAGTACTCTCTCCATTTGTCAGTTTCTTACCATATTTTGGCCAGAACCCACGTTCTGTAGAATCATGGAACATGACAACTATAAGAGTAGGTGCAGCAATTAAATTTGGACGTGGACGTAAAGCTCCTCGCGAAGAGGTTGTTTATTACGCGCCTCCAACAGTTGTTGTGGTTGAACCAAAAGTTAATTTTCTGGTAACATCCCCAAAAAATGTTCCTGAAAAGAGAAGAGTCAGAGAGACTTTTCCACTTCTTAACTATGTCTTCTTTAACCTTGAATCAACTGAAATCCCAAATCGTTATGTTTTACTCAAGAAGGATGAGGTTAAAGATTTCCACGAAGATCAGCTTGATGTAGTAACCCCTAAAGATCTTTCAGGCCGTTCAGGCAGATCTATGGTTGTTTACTATAATGTGCTCAACATTCTGGGAGACAGAATGGTTTCAAATACAGGTACTGACATTGTTCTGGTTGGTTCTTCGGAATTAGGACCGGAAGATGGCAGGCTCATGGCAACTTCAGTTAAAAACTATCTGGTTGATATTTATGGTATCTCTCCATCAAGAATTAAAATTGAAGGAAGATTCAAACCAAAACTTCCATCTGAGCAGCCTGGCGGAACACTCGAGCTTACTCTTCTTCGTGAAGGTGACCGCAGAGTCTCAATTGAAAGTAGTTCACCGGACCTCATAATGGAGTTCCAGAGCGGACCTGCGTTCCCGCTGAGACCAGTTGAGTTTTATGCAGAGCAGGAGGCACCTTTGGACAGTTATGTTACATTCCATGCAGAAGGAGCCAACCTGGCACTAAAATCATGGAGTGTTGAGGTTATGGACGAGAACGGAAAAGTTCAGTTCTTTGGCCCTTACATTCAGGACAGAGTTAGTGTTCCGGGAAAAGCAATTCTTGGTGACAGACCTAAGGGTAATTTCAGAGTTACAATGATTGGCCAGACCATTTCAGGAAAAACAATTAAAGAGGAAGTTCCTGTGCAGGTTGTCCTTTGGGCTCAGCCTGTAATTGAGGAGGGACTCAGATTCAGCGTTATTTTTGAATTTGGAGAATCAAAGGCTATTCAAATCTATGAGAGGTATCTTGCAGATTTTGTAACACCTAAAATTCCTAAGGGAGCAAAAGTAATGATTCACGGATACACAGATATTATTGGAGATGAGAAGTTTAATCTTGATCTCTCTTTTGCCAGAGCAGATGCTGTAAAGGGAATTATTGAAGATGCACTTGCAAAATCAGGACGAAATGATGTCACTTTTGAAGTCTACGGATTTGGTGAAGACACAAACAGATCTCAGTTTGGGAATAAATATCCCGAAGAGCGCTTCTACAACCGTACTGTTATTATTGACATAATACCTCAGACTCCCGGTATGTAATCTTTATGATTATCACGATAATGTTGCAGGGGCCGGGAAACCGGCCCCTGTTTTTATTACGTCAGCATAGCCTTCTTCTCCTGGTAATTCAGATAAATGATGCAGTGGGAATTATGCAACTAATAATTACAATTGTATAACACACCGGCACCGGTTGCTTTCTACATTGCAGCATCATAAATTCAATAAATATCTATCATGAAAACAACGGGAATTGTAATTATTATTATCGGGATTCTGCTAACCATTTTTACTGCATTTTCATTTTTCACAAAGGAGAAAGTTGTAGATATTGGGAAGCTGGAAATAACAAGAGACAAGCCACATAACATCAACTGGTCACCACTTATTGGTATAGCAGTTATCGGGGCAGGAGGAATTATACTCTGGAGATCCGGAAAACGTTCACTCTAGACGAATTATACAATTTTAAACGAACAAATGAATTCAAATATAAAAAGAGAAATGAAAACAATTAAATTTTCGGGAAAAGTAAAAAGGATTGCAATACTGTTTGCAATGGCAATTTTCTTATTCCCTGTTGCATCATGTGCACAAAAGGTAAATTTCTTAATCTCAACGGTAACACCGGCGGCAAAGGGTACTGTGAGAGTTAAGTCAGACAGTAACAAGAACTATCGTATCAAAATTCACATTGGCAATCTTGCAGAACCTTCAAGACTAAGTCCATCGAAAAGCGCATACGTAGTTTGGATGGTTTCAGGGGATAACGCTCCAAAAAATATTGGACAAATCAAGACCTCTACAGCCTTTCTTTCAACTAAGCTAAAGGCCGATTTTGAATCGGTATCTGTAGAGAAACCGAACAAAATATTCATAACAGCAGAGAATGATCCGGGTGTGCAATACATGTATTCCGAAGTTATTCTTACAACAAAAAATTTCTAAAATGATAAAATTATCAACGTTCAAACATATTGCTGCAATAGGAATTATTGGAGCAATGATTTTTGCAGGATGCGGAATTACTGTTAGAGAGCAACATGCCAGACCAAACAGGGGTTATTATCAGCATAACAGCAGACAGTATGACTACAGGATACAGAACAACGAAAGAAGGATAGCAAACCTTAGAAACAGCCAGCACCGCGATGACGTTATTGTGATTGAAGTAAGACACAATAACATGAAAAAGAAACTTCGTGAATACAAAGGAACAACGCGCCATGAATGGGATTCATTTAAAAGAGAGTTCAATCATGATATGAAGGAGTTGGATAAGTCACTTAAAGGATTCTCAAAAAGAAACAAAAAAAGGTAATGCAAATCAGAAAAGAGGGGATAATTATCGGTAAAACCGAGTTTGAATTTGAGAACGAGGGTGTATTGAACCCTGCAGCAATCAAAGAGGGAGATAGTGTCCACCTTTTTTACAGAGCTGTAAAAACGGGCAATCATTCCAGCATTGGCTACTGCCGGCTGGATGGCCCGCTTACAGTTGCAGAAAGATATCAGCAGCCGGTAATCTCTCCTGAACTTGATTTTGAAACTCACGGGGCAGAGGATGCCAGGATTGTGAAAATTGATAATCTTTATTATTTAACATATACAGGTTACGATGGTATAAACGCCAGGGGAGCACTTGCCACCTCTAAGGACCTTAAGACATTTACGAAAAGAGGAACAATTGTTCCTCCAATTACATATTCCGAATTTGTGGGAATTGCTGAGTCTCTTGGTAAGGTAAATAAGAATTACTATCAAAATCATAAGTTTTATTATCAGGAATCTGATCCGGAAAAAAAGATGATGTTATGGGACAAAAATGTTATGTTTTTCCCCAGACGTATTGATGGTAATCTTGTTTTTCTGCACAGGATTAGACCGGGAATCCAGATTGTTTCTGTCAAAAATCTAAATGATCTCACAAAAGAGTTCTGGAAGACCTATTTTCTGACTATGCACGAGCATATTGTAATGGATCCGGTTCATAAACATGAGTCAAACTATATAGGAGGCGGTTGCCCCCCAATAGAGACAGAGGAGGGATGGCTGCTTATCTACCATGGTGTGGAAAAGACAAACAGGGGACTGGTCTATTCTGCATGCGCTGCTCTGCTGGATTTGAATGATCCTTCAAAAGAGATAGCCAGACTGCCTTATGCACTATTCTCGCCGGAGTATGACTGGGAATTGCACGGAGAGGTAAATAATGTCGTTTTCCCAACCGGAGCTGTTGTGTTTGGTGAAACACTGTTTATATATTACGGAGCTGCGGACGAGAGAATCGCTTGTGTATCCACCCCTTTGAAGCCTTTAATTAATGAGCTTCTTATTAATTCAAACAAATGAAACCCGAAACTGAAATTTTAGTAATAACCTCGTACCCTCCAAGAGTGTGCGGAATAGCCACATACTCAACGGACCTTATAACTGCGCTCAAGAATAAATTTGGTAAGTCCTTTTCAATTACTGTATGCGCCCTGGAGAATGAGTTTGAGAAATTCATATACCCTAAAGAGGTAAAATATATCCTGGACACATCAGATTCACCTGCATATAAAAGGCTGGCAGCAAAGATTAACCGCAATAAGAGTATTAAGATAATTCTGATTCAGCATGAATTTGGATTTTATGAGGGCAACGAAGAGGCATTTACTCAATTCCTTAAGGTTGTCAGCAAACCAAAAGTTATTGTTTTTCATACTGTAATCCCGGGTCCGGATGAAGCACTGAAAAAGCTTGTCTGCAATATGTCAGAGCATGTGAACTCAATAATTGTAATGACAAAGAGTTCATCAAAGATATTGATTGCAGATTATCAAATTGATGTTGAAAAAATTGAAGTTATTGCACACGGTACTCACCTGGTGCAGCATCTGGACAAAGAGTTTCTTAAAGAAAAGTACAGACTAAAGGATAAAAAGGTTCTATCAACCTTTGGACTTTTGAGTTCGGGAAAGAGTATTGAAACTACTCTGGATGCCTTGCCTGAAATAATTAAAACCAATCCGGAAGTAATATTTCTGATAATAGGGAAGACTCATCCCATGGTCATTATGAGAGAGGGGGAGAGATACAGGTCAATGCTTGAGGAGAGGGTAGAGCTGCTTGGATTGTCTGCACATGTAAGGTATATTAACAACTTTCTGGCATTGCCGGATTTGCTGGAATTTCTGCAGCTGACAGATATCTATCTGTTTACTTCAAATAATCCGAATCAGGCTGTAAGCGGAACATTTGTCTATGCAATGAGCTGTGCTTGCCCAATAGTCTCAACTCCCATTCCACATGCCACTGAGGTCTTGACAAATGACACGGGAGTTATTTTCAATTTCATGGATTCACCCCAGCTGGCAAAAGAGGTAGTCAGGCTCTTCAGCGACGAACCGCTGAGAAAAAGTATCAGCCTTAATACATTGCAAAAAATAGTAGCTACTGCCTGGGAGAACTCAGCAATTTCTCATGCGATGCTCCTGGAGAAAATTGCCGGCGGAGAGATGACAATGTATTATAATCTGCCTGAAATAAATCTGACTCATATCAAAAAGCTGACAACAGATTTTGGCATGATTCAGTTTTCGAAGATTAATCAGCCTGATATTGAATCTGGTTATACGCTTGACGACAATTCGCGGGCGTTGATTGCTATGTGCAAACATTATGAGCTCACTTCAGATGAGAGTGATCTGCCATTAATTGAGCTATACCTTAGTTTTCTGAGGCATTGTCTTACCAGGGACGGATCGTTTCTTAATTATGTAAATTCCGGCAGACACTTTACCAGCCAGAATGAAAACAATCTTGATGATGCAAACGGAAGAGCGATATGGGCTTTGGGATATGTAATGTCAAACTCATCAATTCTTCCTTCAAAACTGACTGCAAATGCAAGGTCCATTTTTAATAAGGCGTTTCACCATCTTAAAGCAATTAACTCAACAAGGGCTATTGCTTTTGTAATTAAGGGACTGTGCTTTTATCAAGGTGCTGTACCGAGGGCAGAAAACCTGGAGCTTATTTCAACCCTTGCCAACAGACTTGCATCTATGTACAAACATGAGGCAACAAAAAACTGGGAATGGTTTGAAAGCTATCTTACATATGCAAACAGCGTGATCTCTGAATCTATGTTAATGGCATGGTCTATTACAGGAGAAGATAAATACAGAGATATTGCCATAAAATCATTTGATTTTCTATTGTCAAAAATATTCAATCAGAACGGAATTGAGGTTATTTCTAACAAAAGCCGCCTGAACAGAGGTGATAAGCAGAGCGAGTTTGGAGAACAACCCATAGATGTTGCCTATACAATTCTTGCACTTGGCAAATTCTATGAGTTGATTAAGGAGGATGAATACCTGAAGAAGATGATTATTGCCTTTGATTGGTTCCTCGGAAAGAACAGGCTAATGCAAATAGTATATAACCCTTGTACCGGAGGTTGTTATGATGGCCTCGAAGAGAATAATGTCAATCTCAATCAGGGTGCAGAGTCAACTGTCAGTTACCTTATGGCCAGACTTGCTGTCGATAAGTATAAAAAGAGGGAGCTGACAAGCTAGATTCACTACTCTCCGGATAATGAATCATAGCTCTTAATCTCTTCCAGGTCTGTCATCAGCTCATTGATGTTTTTCCAGTGGTTCATGAAGGTTCTTATTCCTATGACCAGTCCCAGTGCGGCTCCGGCAATCATTCCAATCCATAGCTCTTTAACCATCATATCTCTTTGAAAATATATCAGCAGTGCGAAAACAGGGATGAGCATAATCATTCCGGCAATAAGACGTCCTTTGGTGAGTAGCTTATATTTTGTTACCCGGGAGAGCAGCTCAATTGTTGAGCATCTGTCGAATTTTATTTGTTGCAGAATTATTAATTTATATCCCTGCCATATTGCAGCCAGAATAAATACTGCAATACATACTATAATGCTCTCGTTTTTAATGAGAGTACTTTCGTTCAGTGTTAGTGCCACTCCAAGAAATCCTGTGTACAACACAGAGATCACAAAGAATATCATTTCATATTTCTCAAGTTTACCTGCAGATGATTTCGCATTGCGACGCAGCATGTTCATTGTTACCTTTCTGTTGAAGATTTCGGCCTTTTCCATTTTTACTGATAGCTCCTTCCAGCTTGTTTTTAGTTGTTCCAGTTCCATAATCGTAATTAATTTTGGGACATCATTTTTAATTTCTCTTTGATTCTGAAAAGCTTAACAGCAACATTAGATTTGGAAATCCCTACAATCTGAGATATCTCATCGTGTGATTTCTCCTCAATGTAAAGCAGGATAATCGCCTTCTCAATTTTCTCCAGCTTGTTTATGAGAGCGTAAAGTTCCCTGATTTTTGACAAGTCATACTCCTCTGCAATCATTTCAATGTTCCTGGTAAGCGGAATGGACTGAGGACCCGACTTGCTTTTTCTCAGAGAGCTTATACATGTATTCAGAGCAATCCTGTAAATCCACGTCTGAACCTTGCAATCTCCGCGGAACTTTGGCCAGGAATTCCACAGATTAATAATTACTTCCTGAAACAGATCATCCTGAGTATGAAGGGTGTTCGAGTAGATAAAACTTACCTTATAAATGATGTTTTTATTATCATCCAGCAAGTCAAGAAATTCTTGTTTCCTAAGGAGGTCCGGATTTTTACTGCTCATGTTGTTTTGCTTTTCACCCATATTAGTCGCAGGTGCAGGCTGAATATTACATTTGAAGGCGAAATTACTTTACTTTGGACTGAAAACCTAACTTAGCCAGAGTTCGAGCATACAATACATTATGATTAAAATTATTATTTTTGCATTTGTACAGTCGTTTAAGCCAGGACATTGGATAACTATCCTCTAAGTGAAACTTATTCGGCTGTTTTTTTTTGTATAAAACAGTACCTTTAGGTTATTGGTCACACCTTAAATATTGGAACAACCGCTTCTTCCGCTGTTGTGGTTCGCTTTCAAAATTGTACCTTTAGGTTATTGGTCACACCGACAGGTTCCTGAGTAGCTCTATTAACTGGGTTGTGATTCGCTTTCAAAATTGTACCTTTAGGTTATTGGTCACACCTCAACCCAAATATCAAAATAGCCTTGCTTTGTTGTGATTCGCTTTCAAAATTGTACCTTTAGGTTATTGGTCACACCTTTCAATTGCGGCTCCACCACCTTGAACAAGTTGTGATTCGCTTTCAAAATTGTACCTTTAGGTTATTGGTCACACCAGCTTTAAACTTCCGCTTTGTCCGCTCCGGGTTGTGATTCGCTTTCAAAATTGTACCTTTAGGTTATTGGTCACACCTTTGTATAGATTATTATCAACCACAAATCTGTTGTGATTCGCTTTCAAAATTGTACCTTTAGGTTATTGGTCACACCGATCTATGTAGTCGCAAATAATCTTAATAAGTTGTGATTCGCTTTCAAAATTGTACCTTTAGGTTATTGGTCACACCCTCCTCGCGCTTTTCTCCTTTTTGTACTACGTTGTGATTCGCTTTCAAAATTGTACCTTTAGGTTATTGGTCACACCCAAGTTGCTTGTCGTCGAGTTTGCGAATGAGTTGTGATTCGCTTTCAAAATTGTACCTTTAGGTTATTGGTCACACCCTTCTATCTCAGAGCAGTCCTGTTCCCAGTGTTGTGATTCGCTTTCAAAATTGTACCTTTAGGTTATTGGTCACACCAATGATAGTAGTGGAAACAAGCAGTTTACCGTTGTGATTCGCTTTCAAAATTGTACCTTTAGGTTATTGGTCACACCTGTGTCGCTGCTTGTTGTGTTGGTCTTTTTGTTGTGATTCGCTTTCAAAATTGTACCTTTAGGTTATTGGTCACACCGGCAATCCTTCCGGTACCTGGAGCGAAACGGTTGTGATTCGCTTTCAAAATTGTACCTTTAGGTTATTGGTCACACCTCATTCGTGCGGTTGCCTTGAAGTATATAGGTTGTGATTCGCTTTCAAAATTGTACCTTTAGGTTATTGGTCACACCCTCTGAGGGTTATACCCGATTGAGTTGCGTGTTGTGATTCGCTTTCAAAATTGTACCTTTAGGTTATTGGTCACACCATATATCGCTTAACAGCAAGTATTTCATACGTTGTGATTCGCTTTCAAAATTGTACCTTTAGGTTATTGGTCACACCTTTTTTTTGTTTTTTACTGTTTATTACTTAGTTGTGATTCGCTTTCAAAATTGTACCTTTAGGTTATTGGTCACACCAATTTGTCACTTTAGATGTGAGGAATAAGCGTTGTGATTCGCTTTCAAAATTGTACCTTTAGGTTATTGGTCACACCCGCCCGACTTTTTCGACCCATTCTTTTACCGTTGTGATTCGCTTTCAAAATTGTACCTTTAGGTTATTGGTCACACCAAACTCGTGAGGCGCTTATCGCTATGGAGCGTTGTGATTCGCTTTCAAAATTGTACCTTTAGGTTATTGGTCACACCAAATCGAAGAAATTATCAAATCAACCGATGGTTGTGATTCGCTTTCAAAATTGTACCTTTAGGTTATTGGTCACACCATTTGCGACATTCAAGGCATTGGCGATGTCGTTGTGATTCGCTTTCAAAATTGTACCTTTAGGTTATTGGTCACACCAGCGAAGATGCAGGCTGTCATCAATAAGGGGTTGTGATTCGCTTTCAAAATTGTACCTTTAGGTTATTGGTCACACCAATCAACCCGAAGAAGCTTCAGAAGATGCAGTTGTGATTCGCTTTCAAAATTGTACCTTTAGGTTATTGGTCACACCCATTGTACTGATACTTGTACAACTTCTGCTGTTGTGATTCGCTTTCAAAATTGTACCTTTAGGTTATTGGTCACACCGCAGATTGATAACAATAAATGGGCTTATGGGTTGTGATTCGCTTTCAAAATTGTACCTTTAGGTTATTGGTCACACCAGAGAGGTATTTAAGTCTTTTCTTTACACGGTTGTGATTCGCTTTCAAAATTGTACCTTTAGGTTATTGGTCACACCCCGCTTGTCAAACTTTCCAACGGCAAATGGGTTGTGATTCGCTTTCAAAATTGTACCTTTAGGTTATTGGTCACACCCTTCGGATGCATAAGAAAAATGTAAGTGAGTTGTGATTCGCTTTCAAAATTGTACCTTTAGGTTATTGGTCACACCACGATGCCTGTAATATGTTAATATATAAGCACATAAAGAGTGTTATCGTGATGCAAAAAATGACTGATAAAACTAAAAGTCCGCTTAGAAAAGCGGACTTTTTTAAAATAGCTGCAACTGTTGAGAAACAGCAGGAATGGGAATACTCTCACGTGAAATATATATTTCCATATCTCCGAACTGTTTGTCCGTTACGCACAATATTCCAATTTCTCCTTTTGGTGGTAGAAATGATTTGACCCGCTTAATGTGAACATCTGCATTCTCTCTGCTTGGACAGTTCCTTACATAAATCGAAAACTGGAACATAGCAAATCCATCTTTAATAAGTTTTTTTCTGAATAAGCTGTATTGCTTCCGTTCTGCTTTTGTTTCCGTAGGCAGATCAAATAAAACGAGTACCCACATTATTCTGTATTCGTTAATTCGTTCAAAGGAACTCATTATGACAATATTGGATATGTAATAATCTTATCTTCTTTTGAAAAGCACTTGTACAAAGATGATGTTGTAATTCCGGCAGCAATAGAAAGAGGTCTTTTTAACCCATCTATTTCAACATCTATTACAGGAATTGAAAGAAGCTGAATCTTTATGTTTTTTGTTAAGTCATTATGATCCATTCCACTTTTAATTATATTCACAATAATTCTATCAACATATGGTCTGTAGGGTTCCATTATGTCATCAGCTAACGCAAATGAGTTATATCTGTTTTTGTGATGAATTCCAAGTGATGGCAATAACCCTGAGCTTACGAGTGATCTAGCAATTACTGCCCTAAGGATTGCGTAGCCATAATTTAGAAGTTGATTTGGCGGCATCCCAAATCTGTCACGAGAAAAGCTGAAGGATTTTGGAAATAAATTTGCCCAGTAATACACAGCTGCCCTTGCTTCAATATTTGTAGTATCACCACTTTTTACATCTTTTATCCATTTCTGCATATTAGGTACGTCATTGCCGGTGACTACTTTTAAAAGAGAAGCCTGATTTGCAACTTTTGATTGGATAGTCTGCTGCCAAAGTTGTTTCCTTAATGGAAGAGATGAAGATATCTGATGCTTATATCTCTCTCCCTGTAATGAATTACAGGATAAGGGCAAAAGTAATCCGGCAGGCATTCTGTTTGCGTCACATATTATTACTGAACAGTTATTCTCCAGCAGAGCCTGAATTGCTCCCTGAGTGATTGTTATTTGTTGATTATCCAATATAACGATCCCAATATCCTCAATAGCGATGCTGCTGGAAAATCGTTCACTAAATTCTTTAGGAAGATTTTTTTCAGCGTCAGGCATTTTTATTATCAGTTGCGATTGTTTAGTGCTTATGTATGCCGGATTTTCAAAGTATAAGGTGCGTTTTATCAAATTTTATTTTTCCAAGTATTGAGATTGATATTTTTAATGGTGAATAACTTCTAAGGGTACCTATGCTATTTATTCTGATAAATCTTTTCATTTTTAATGCTTCTGAAGAAACAATCGTCTGAGTTTCTAAATGATGTCTAAAAACAAAGTCCTTTGATGCAATCTTTTGTACTCTATATAAGTGGTGACTTAATGTTGCAAAATCTTTATTAGCAATTGCAAATTTTATTTCATCTTCTGGAAGTCCTAACAAAAGCATTTCATTCTGTTGCAAACTCATTTTTAGATTGAATCCGGGAAGAGGCAATTGTTCTAAAAATGAATCAGAGAATTCTTTTCCTGATTTTTGCAGTATGTAATCCCAGACTTCTACTGGGTTACTTATTATTGCGGGTATATTGAATTTTCTTCTTTCAACAGCATGCCAAAATGTACACATATGTTCGCTTAACAATCCATTTTTGTCTTCATATATTGCAAAATGATGATTATTTGCAGGTTTTACAAATCCGATAGGTTGACCAGCAGCATTCTTTTTCACAGGAACAATAGCAGATGATCCGGTCAAACACCTTACACTTCTAATTGGTTTTGGTAATTCTTCGTCTTCGAACCATTTTATTGAATTTCCATCTCCTAAAGAAACATCCTTAAATGCTTCTTTAGGATTGTTATTGAATTTTCTCAGGCGATTTATAAGTATTTCTTTTATTTTTCCATCTACAACTTTATCTACTTTATTAAAATTGGTGTCTACATTATATTTTATTACATATTCCTCTTTATAACAGCTTGCATGCTCAAGAGGAATACCTTCTCGTAAATAAATTGGAATTTTCTGAGTAGCAGTATAAGCTTTCTTAGGATTATTCTCGTTTTCAGACAAACGAATGTTTATGAGATCTTTGATATATGATTTAACAATAGTCTCTGGATTCTCAAATAGATATTTTAATGGTTTATTTCTCTCAATAACTAAGATTTTGCCATATACGCTCTCTTCACTTAAAGACCCTCTGGGAACGACTATGTTCCTTTGAACAATCTTTTTATTACCATTTTTTCCAACTTTCCTTACTCCCCTTGATATGACTTTCTTTCCTGGTTTAAATGATACAAGTATTCCGGCAACTTTATTTTCTACTTCCTTTACGGTTATTGGTTGTTTTGAAACAATATATTTTTCGATAGATGATAATTTTTCACTGTAAGTTAATCCTTTGATTGTATTTTCAATTTCGCTTTTTGTTTTCTGAGAATTCAAAGTGTTAAATTTTTGAATAAAACCTTGTTTAGTACATGCAATAGTCAGAGCGTCAACAGCATGATGTCTGTGATCATCTCTTTTTGTCCATCCTTTAATAATTTCTTTTTTGTGAGTACTATTACCATGATTACTTTCCCATGTGATAGTCTCTGTTAAACCAGCCTGTTTGTATTTTGGTAATTGCAGGTTCATTGTTACATCTTCCCATCCCCATAACTTTCTTAATTCAGAAGTAATGGTTCCGCTAGTACAGTAAACATTATGGCATATAGTATTGAGGATTTCTTTGGCTTTTTTTGAAATATATTGGCTTTCCCTAAGTTGTCTGTCTATAAAATTGTCCGGAATTTTATTTTCGGTCATCAATAATTTATTTCGTTTAGCCTTAGATATCAGGCCCTTTTCATATAGTAAATTAACTCTTTCTATGTATGCGTTAAATTCATAATCAGATTTTCCTTTCATGAAATCATATGCAGTCAGATTTCCTTTTGAACTGTTGCAACTTCTATGGGCCAAGGTTTTGTTGCTTTGAGAGTCATCAAATAATTTTGATTTTGGGATTATATGTTCTATATCAACATTATTTCCTTTTATTGCTTCTGTTAAAGAGATATGTTTTCCACAGTAAACACACATCGCATTTAATTTCTTCTCTTCATTATCAATCTCATTATAAAGCCTCCACTTTATAATGTTGTTTCTGGTAGCTCTAAGTCCAAATGTTTCTAGTTCTTTAGCAATTATTTCGTTTTCACGATTTCTCTTATTATTATATTTTTCTGTTTCATTTCTTTCATCTTTACTCTGTTTAAGCTCTCTTGCCAACTCAACTCTTATTTCATCTGGTTTTCCATATTCAGAAATTATCTCATTAACCAAATTAATCATCTGGTTAAGGATTTTTTCTACAATTGGCTGTCTGAGTGAGTTTTTTTGTATTGGTTTAAGTTTATCGAGTAATTCCCTTGATAGATTTTCATCTTTTGTGAGACTCCCGGAGTGATTATATCCGGCATAAGTCATTGAATCGGAGTAGTTGTAACCATCCATGAGGTATGGTAAAATTTTTCGAATACATTTTAAGGATTTATTACCATACCCGTATTTTGAAAAATCAATTTTAGCTAATTGGTCGGCTATGTCATCAGGTAAATTAAAATTCTTTGCAAGGACCTGCTTGCATTCGTCTAAATCACTTATTGAATATATTGTATGCCAAAGCTTATATAAAGGTTCAAACTCAATATCCCTTTCAACAATTTTGTAATTGGTTATTGAAGAGTCAATAACTTCTCCACTTTTTCTGGAAAACAAGCAAGTCTCCTTTGTGATGTCAACATTTATTTTTAACTCTAATGTTAAATGTTTTAATAATTCTTTGTTATTGCCAATAATTTTACGAATTACGCTTTTTGTTGTATTACCCTGAATCCCTGTTTTATATAGTTTTTTATCAACATATACTTCTTCTTCGTTGATATTTAAAAGCCGGCATAAATCTTTTACCGTTAACTTTTCATTATTATCCAAATGAGAAAATAGGATTTTCTTCTGCTCAACAGTTAAATAGATTTCATCGCCTGCTCTGGTTTTCAAATTGAGATGATTAATACTTTCCCATATTTTTGCAATTTGAAACAATGGTGAGCTTCTGTGTATTACTTTTGGCCCGGCTAAAAATTCTTTTCCACCATTAGAAATATAAAATCCTTCAAATTCACAAATTGAAACCAGACCTTTTTGAGATTTTAAAGGTCGTTGATAGTAAATAATTTCATCTCTGATTTTTTTTATCAGTTCGTCAGTTAATTCTGGGTAAAATTGCTGTTGAGTATTACAAATCCGATTATATTCTTCTATATAAGCTTCTCTGGGAAAAACGTTTTCTTTGATTCGGAAATATTCGTCGGTCAGTAATTTTTTATAAAAAAATTCACCAATAGTCAATTTAGATTCATTTATCAAGTTATGTCTGCTTTTTACACTTGCAACATAATCTGTATCTTTCTTATCTAGATTAGAATCTGACCGGGAACTTTTGTAACCCCTTTTCTGATTTAGCAATAAGAGTATTCGTCCTAATTCTTGCTTCGAAATTTTTTCGTTGGCAGCCTTAGCTCTAAGCTTCCATAATTCCATTTTAGGAAGGGATTTTAGAGTTGAATCAGGAAGCATATCATGATTTGAAAGAGTATTTAGTAGGAATTGCCTTCTTAATTGATACCTGTCATACCCTCTCCGGGCACTTCTGTATCCTGTTCTGATAGAATTTCTACTTTCGCCGGATCCTTTTGCAAAATCCTGCCCTTCTGCCCCCTCATATGGAATTATCCTGCTACCTAAATCAATTATTTCTGATTTTGAATTGTCAGAGTCTGAGTCTTCTGAAATTAATGCCCAGCCTATAGAAGCGGATCCCAAATCTAATCCTAATACCCTCTTTTTCATTGCTTAAAATTTAGATGTTCTAAAATTAATAATTATTTGGTTAATTATAAATTTTAATTACCTTTGAATCACAATTTTGAAGCGAATCACAATAAGGATTATCCGTTGTGAAAACATTTAGGTTGCCCTCGTCCTTTAACGGGGGCTTTTTTTTTACCCTCTTAAGTCCAGTAATATTTGTATATGTGATTCGGTTGGGATTCGAACCTTAGATTACTAGCATTTGCGAACGGAATGTTTAAGAAACAATAACTAAATTATTCATGCATAAGCGGCAATTTTGGAAATACCTCAACACCCTTGCAGGAGTAATTTCCAACCATTTCACTTCCAAAATAATGACGATTGTTTATCATTAAGATAAATGTTTTTCAAGTTTAGAAAGTCCTGTTTTGAACTTATTTGGATTGGTTGTCTTCAATTTTCTGATGTTTTCAAGTTTCCACTGAACGGATGGATATTTACTTAAATCGCCGGCACAACATATTTCCCATTTAGGCTCACCATTTTCAAATGATATAATGAATTCTTTATCATTGGTATTGAAAAGGTTGTTCACACCCATAATTAATTTTTCACGAGATTCTGAATAGTCTTTATAAGTAAATGGCTTGTCTGTCATTCCGACGAATTGATTTTCAAGAGCACTTTGCTGATCAATTAAGTTAGGTTTTAGTGATTCAATTATTGGCTTATCGCTACCTAATAATGACAACATTAAACCGTCTCTCGATTTAACGAGTGAGTCTTCACTCATAAATTGACAGTCAAATAAATCTCTGGGGTGTTGTCTGTTAAGTGCAGCAGAAATTTTTCCTCCGTACAATTGTGTATATGATACTATTCGTGTTTTAAAATTTGAGTTAAACATAGTTTGTACTTTAGAACAAAGAGTATAATCTTCAGTGTTTCCAAGCAAGCCCCTTTTTATTCCATTCACTTCTAATTTAACAGTCAATCCTTCATAATTACAGATTAATTTCCAGACATTGACTTTGTGAATAATTCTTATCCCAGGGATTGTCTTCTCAATGATTGACTTAAGTCTAGCCAAATGATTGTTGATTTTTGACATACTTATAAGCCGATTCTCAATTGGGATATAAGTCAAGTCAATGTCAATTGAAAAACGAGGAAGGTTATTAAGGAACAGATTAATTGCTGTTCCTCCGTGCAGAGCAAAATCTTCAATTTGGTAAACTGATGGTAAAATTCTTATAAGTAACCCTACTTGTTTCCTGTATAATTCATTCATATTCAAACAACTCTTTTGGGATCGTTATTTTGAATTTTGGTACATAGACACCTTGCTGGGCTAACTGAAGCTTAGATGTTCCCAGAGAAAGATTGTCTGAAGTAAGTTCATTTAACCAAGCATGATTTGCTTTCTCGGCCATATATAAGAATGTTCTTTTTACTTTTATATTACCGGTATTTTCTAAAAGTTGATTCAGGATATCGGGCCTAAGAGAAGTGAGCTGTTCGAGAATATAAAACAGATCTATATAACTATACTGGTGAGGTGCAAGTAACAAACATTCAAAAAATGCCTGCTCAGGTACCGATACATGTAGGTTTTTAAACTCTTCGTTGAATGGTGATGAGAATTTCTTTGAAAAGGTCTCTGTAGTAAACGTTTTTATTGTTCTGTCAAACTTTTCTTGCTTTAACCATTCAGGTAGTTTTTCGGCCTTTGAATGAGTAACCATTAATACTGGTTTTCCCATGGGAACAAAGTGATTATATCCTGCTAACTCTAAGGCTGAATGCGCTGCAACTATAAAATTTTTCTTCATTTGCATATTGTAGCTATTCAGTACAGCAAATGAGTTTAATTTTTCACCTTTTCTAAAAATTACTCCTTTTGAAAGCGAATCAAACCACCCCGAATCTCTGTATTTTTTTATCAGTTGATCTGAATATCCCTCCTCCTTTAACCAGGAAGAGAAATATAGCCCGCCGGAATTACTTTTTTGAAGTAATTGGTTGAGTTTATTCTTATATTCTATACTCATGGTTTATAATAAAGGATTATATTCAACTATAAAGGTATTGTTTTTATTTTAATGTAGTGATATCTCATACATTTATTTTGTTTTGAAAAATGTTGCCTACTAAAGTTTCCCACGTGCAACCCACCTGCCAGCCTAATTTCCATATTACTAATATTGAGGTAGTTGTAAATTGTAAATCTCATAATTTCTTAATTCAGCTATTTGTAAGGTTCACAAAATGTGATGAATGTAAATTAGGCTGGCAGGTGTCAATGCGCTTGACATTTTACCCCTGGGGAAAAGTGTCAGATCATTGATAAACAAGCGCTTATGCAAAATTGAAATATTTCACAACTAGCTGTATATGTGACGTTTGACACTTTTCCCCAGGGGTAAATTGCACGTGGGAAACTTTAGTTGCCCAGCAGGATTCGTGCAATAATGCTGATTATAAATGTTGCAAATCAAACTCTGGCAGAGTTTTTTCACGAGGTCGTTCTACTAGGAACGGTTGTTCCTTACAAATAACTAAACAAAACAAATATCGCCGAGACAACTATGAAGTACCCGACATCAATTGAAGCCAGGGTTATGTAGCGGCTCCAGCTTGCTATCTGGAATTTGAGCATCGATTTGGTCCAGCCGGCGAAGGCGATGCAAACGATTACAGAGAGCCAGACTGAGATTGGGGTAAGAATAAAATACATCAGTCCTATTAGAGCAGTACCAATAAGCTGAAATATCATCTCCCACGGAAAACGGTTTTTGCAGGTGCATTTTTCACCCTTTGAGATGTTTGCTCCGCAAAGACATTCATAATTTACTACCTTGACCCACTGTTTTCCAAAGAGGATAGTGTACCAGATTGCTCCGGCTCCAAAGGCAACCAGTACTGCAATTGCGTACCACAGCCAGGAAATTTCCGAAAATGTGCCTTCTGCAACAAAAAATGTTTCCATAATAATTTAATTAGGTTTGTTTATACACAAATCAGAGGGCTGGAATTGTAAACCTGAAGCTCGTTCCGTGCCCCGGATTGCTTTCAAATGATATCTCTCCGCCAAGGAGATCAATATATGCCTTCGAGAGGTAGAGCCCTACTCCTGAACCTTCGTAGTTTCTTGAGAGACGCTCGCTTCCCTGCCTGAATTTCTCAAAAATGTATGGTTTTTGTTCGGGCATGATTCCGGAACCGGTGTCATTAATTGTGAATTCAATTATACTTCCGGCTTTTCTGCATAGTACATTAATGCTGCCTTTCTCGGTGAATTTCAGAGAATTTTCAATAAGGTTGTACAATACTGCCAGGACTTTGTCATAATCACTCTTCACAACAGCCTCTTCCTTTTTCAGTTCAGATATTACATGAAATACAATATGTTTGCTGCTTGCCTGCAGGTGGAAGTATTTATAGAGATAATCGAGTAGTTCATTTATGTTTATCTGAGAATAGTTAACCTCAATAAGTCCGCTGTCAATAATTGAAATATTTACTATGTTGTTTATTGTTGAGAGCATTCTGTTGCCGCAGGCTTCAATTATCTGCAGGTATTCATTCTTCTCTTCATTGGTAAGCTCTTCACTCTGAAGGATTTCAGAAAATCCGAGTATGCCGTTGAGCGGTGTTCTTATTTCGTGGCTTATGTTTGCCAGGAAGGCAGATTTGAGTTTATCACTCATGACCGCTTTGTTCCGGGCATCAAGTGTCTCCTTTTCCATATGTATTTTCTCAGTGATATCCTCAGAGAAAATAACTATTCCACCAATTTTACCATCTGAGTATGTCCATGGTCTAACCTCCCATCTAACGTAGTGAACCTTGCCGCTTGCTCTTACAAATTCATCAACATCATTTGTAAGAACCTCTCCGTTCATTGCCCGCCGGTGAATTTCCCTCCAGTGGCTGCTTATTTCGGGAAAGATGTCGTAATGGCACATTCCTGCAAGATTATTATACGGAAGAGAGAAGTTCCCAATCCATCTTTTACTGCATGTTATATAGCACATGTTTTTGTCAAACATGGCAAGACTCGCCGGCGCATTCTCTATGAAAAGTTTAAGAACCGCTTCATTATCCTTAAGTGCATTTTCGGCAGCCAGCTTTTCCGTTATATCATTTATCCTGACGTGCCTGGCCCTTCTGTTATTGAAAATAAGAGCGTGGGATACAATCTCAACAAAGATTGTGTCGCCGTTCTTTTTAATATGCCTCCAGATTCCTGCGTTGTTGTATGTGTTTCTTGTTTCCTTTACATCTTTATGGAGCCTTTCAATATCTTCCCTAGGTCTAATATCTGCCAGGGACATTGATAGAAATTCCTCTTTTGAATAGCCGTAATGCATTATGGCAGCACTGTTTACATCAAGAAACTTTAATGTCTCAAGGTCATATATCCACATTGGCTGGGAGTTGTTACTGAACAGATTTTCATAGTAAACCTTGAAATCCTTAAGCTCAGACTCAGCTTGTTCCCGTGCCTTTTTTTCCTGCTCTATAAGAAAGTTAAGTTTGCTGATTCTCTTGTCCAGATGGTCGCTGCCGGCATTAACGTTAGCTTTATTGTCATTATTTGTCTCCAAGCTGTTATATATTAGGGTTAAACAACTACATTGGAGTAAATTTAGCAAATTTTTCTATCCTGTAATTATTTTTATACGCACATATGTTTAACTATCTGGCAGAATCTCTTTACATTCTGATTGCGCCCACCGGCTCCTCGCTGAGGGCCGCTTTTCTGCTTTTTATTTTGAAAGAGTTAAGGTTAAGGCTTAGACTTAACCATATTGAGCGCAAGTCACTTTTACTGAAGTTGGTTATTCTGAAAACATGGTTGTCTGCCTTCACATTCCATTCGTTTGTGTCAAAGATGTCTACAAATAGTAACTCTGCAGTAATTTTTCCTTTGAAGAACCGCCTTCTTACCGATGCATCTGCAGATTGGTAACCCTCAACATAAAACTGAGGAAGGTACTGAGGAGTTGTGAGTTTGTAATTAAGGTGAATATCAGTGAATTTGTCCGGGTGAATTCCAAGTTCAATACTTCCGGAAAGTGTTGTCCCTTTTGAGTTAAGAGATAAACCTGAGATCTCACCGCGAGTTTTGCCATAATAAACAGAAAGTGCAGGGGAGAGGGAAATGAATGGAGATATGCCTATACTGGCACTGATATCTGCCCCTACTTTGTTATAAGATGGAATATTTGTATAACTAAGCATAAGCTTGCCGTCTGAAGTAATCTGTGTTGTCTGGGCAATATAATCTCTGGTATGGCTATAGTATATACTGCTGTTCAGGGTTATCTTTCCCGCAGAAAATTCATGTGCTGCCTCAATTTTGTCTGTAAGCTCCTGACGCAGATTCTTATTGCCTGATTCACTGGTAACCTGGTCTATAATATTTACGAACGGATTGAGCTGAGGGTAAGCCGGTCTGGTTACTCTTCTGTTGTATGCAAGAGAGAGTGAGTTTTTTTCAGCGGGAGAATATCTGAATGTGATCGAAGGAAAGAGTGAGAGACGAGAAGATTCAGACTGATCATTTGTGCTGTATTGCCGGAAGAGGGATGTTGAATATTCTGCACGCAACCCTGCTTTGAAAGCAAATTTATCTGAGAGCTTGCCTGAAAAGCTTTCGTAAAGGGCAAATATCTGCTCCTTATGAGTTAAGTCGTTGCTTAGAGACATATCCTTAATCCACTCATTTGAGGGGATGTCAAGGTTGAAAAAGTCATATTCAAAGGTATTCCATCTTTTTGTGTATTTAACTCCGCTTTCGACCTTTATTTTGCTGCCTGTCACTGTTACATAGTCACTCTGGAATGAGAAAATATTTGGACTGCCGCCACCCCACGATCTTTGGCTGTACACTCCGTCTATTGTGTAGTTTGCAGGCCTTGACCCCTTTGTTTTTGAATAGGAAATGTCAAATGAGAGCTCCTTTTTGCCCGGGGAGAATATTCGTTTGTAGAATCCCGCTCCCGAAAAACTTTTTCTGTTGAACCATATTGAATTGTGGCGGCTGTATGTTTCAGGTCCAGTTTCTGTTTCTCGTCCGGAAATATCCTGCTCAAGATGAAAGTTAGGGATCATCCCGTTTAAAGTAATTCCGGCTTGATTTTTTCCTCTGCTGTAAGAAATTGTTGAATAGGCAGAGTGCAGGTTGGTCCTTTTATCAGATGTAATATTTTGCCATGTTTTCTGACCGGTTGAGTGTAACTCCCTTATAATATTGCTTTCTGTCTGTTCGTGATCGTATTTTGAGTTGATTCCCATATCAAATGACCACAGTCCGTTATTTAAACTTACATCCACTCCGCCATTGTAGCAATAGTGAATATCTGTGCTGTATCTTGCAAGCAAGCTTTTGCCCTCAAAAAGTTTAGTTTTTGAAACAATGTTAATAATACCACCGGAGCCCTCTGAATCATATCTGGCATCTGGGCTGGTAATAATTTCAATATGGCTAATGTTTCCTGTTGGAATTGATTCCAGTGATGTATGAGTGGTTGGCCTTCCGTCGATTAAAAGAAGAATATTTTTATTCCCTCTTATGTAGATATTGTTTTCATTGTCTACAGTTACTGATGGCTGACTTTTCAGGACATTAAGAACATTACCTGTGGCACTTCCTGCAATCCTGTCAAAGTTAATTCTGCTTTTCTCTATGTTGATGTTTTTTGCAGATTTAACTCCCTCGACTGTTGCTGCTCCTAAAATCTTGGAAGATGGTTCAAGTGGAATTGTTCCCAAATCAATATTCCCTTTCATGGATAACACAAACACCTTTTTGTTATATCCCATGAATTCAACTGACAGTGTGTAATCACCCTCAGGAATTTGATTTATAACAAATAATCCGGTTACATTTGTAAGGGTACCCTTTACGGGAGCAGATTTTATCAGGGCTACACTGGCATATTCAAGTGCCGCTCCCGATTTGGCGTCAATAATCTTTCCGGTAATCTGGCCTCCGGAAATAGGGCTCTTTTTCTGTTTTTCCTGACTATATAGGAGCTGTGGAGTAGTCATCAGGAACAACAGAATTGATAAAATCAGTTGTTTCATTATTTATTTTTTCACAGTGGTTTGCCCTTTGACCACATTATTTGGTAAAAGTTTAATCAGCTTTTCTTGCGATAGCTTAAAACTGCCCATCCGTTGAAGAAGATTGCAAATGCAGAGAGCATCCAGAAAGAGGTAAGCAGTTCTGAAAAACCGCTTCCCTTGAGGTATACCTGTCTCAGCACAATTATGATGTATTTGAGGGGGCTTATAATGCTAAGCTTTTGTGCCCAGTCGGGCATATTTGCAACCGGAGTGTAGAGGCCGCTCATAAAGATGAATGTGAGCAAAAAGAAAAACATCATAAACATAGCCTGCTGGAGAGTTGTGGCATAGTTTGAAATTACCAGTCCAAAGCCTGAAAATGACAGCACAAATAGTGCGGCAAAGAGGTAAATTGTTGCCAGGCTGCCGGCAGGGACGAGTCCGTATGCTATCCATGCTGCGAGAAAGCAGATAGTGAGCACAACAAATCCAATAATCCAGTAGGGTATTAGCTTTGACAGAATAAAGGTGAGTTTTTTTACTGGTGTTACATTTATTTGCTCTATTGTTCCGCTCTCTTTTTCTCCTACTATATTTAAAGCGGGGAGGAATCCGCATACCATTGCCAGCACCATTACCATAAGGGCAGGTACCATAAAGTGAGTATAAAGCAGTCTGGGATTATACCAGAATCTGGGAGAGATTGTTATTGCACCATCTTTCAGGACAGTGCTTATATTTCTGTTGAAATCGCCCACAATCCCGGCAAGATATGCGCTGCCAAGCCCGCCTTTGGTTCCGCTTACCGCATTTGCAGCAATATAAAGGCGGGCGGTTCCCTCTTTTACAATATCGCGTTCGAAATGGGCAGGTATTTCCAGAATCATATCGGAAGTATTAAGTTCAATACCTCTCATGGCCTCCTGATAATTATCGGCCACTTCTGAAATTCTGAAGTAGCCTCCTGAGCGAACCTTTTCGGTTAGCTCACGTGAGATTGTGCTCTTGTCGTTGTCAACAACCGTAAGGTTAATGTTTTTAATCTCAAAATTTGCAACAAGAGGGAAAATGAGGATAGCCATGAATGGCATAACAACGGCAATTTTGGGAAGTGCCTTGTTCCTGAAGAACTGTTTGAACTCTTTTTCCAGTAAGTATTTAAGCATAATCTTCTACTCCAGTCTATATTTAAATTTTTTGATACTAACCATGAGAATTATAACTCCCATTCCTGCTAGCAGCGCCACCTCCTTTAAAATTGAGGTGATGCCCAACCCTTTTATCATTACATTTCTCACTGCAATAATGAACCACTTTACGGGAAGAATGTGAGAAAACCACTGCAATACTTCTGGCATAGTCTCAACAGGAAACATGAGCCCGGAGAGAAATACCGCAGGCATTAAAAGCAGCATTCCGGAGATGAGAAGTGCCACTATCTGTTTTTCAACAAGGGAAGAGATTAGTATTCCCAGTGAAAGTGAGACAAAGATGAAAAGCAGAGATAGTGCTGTTAGCAGAACAAGACTGCCTGCAATGGGAACCTTGAGAATATATACAGAGAGCAGTAAAATGGTTATGTAGTTTACGATGGAAATAGTAAAATACGGGACCAGCTTGCTCAGTATAATCAGAAATGGTTTCATTGGTGATACCAGCAATACCTCCATAGTGCCAAGTTCCTTTTCCCTGGCTATTGAAACAGATGTCATAAGTGCACATATGAGCATGAGAATCATTCCCATTATCCCGGGTACAATGTTGTAGGCGCTTTTTAAAGTTGGATTATAGAGCAGTCTCGTCTCTGCTGTTATTCCGCTCTTTATGCCTGAGGCTATCTGTTGTCTGGCCAGAAGTTCCTGCTGATATGTATTAATGAGGGCCGTTGCGTAGTTGGTTAGTACTGAAGCTGTGTTGGGGTCTGTTCCGTCTGCAATAAACTGAATTTTTGCGTCTCCTGTATGAAGGAGAGAGTGGTAGAATTTTTCTCCGAATACAACAACAAATCCCACTCTTCCCTCCTTAAAGAGTTGTTCAATCTGGGAAGGGGAGGAGAGATAGCTGTCCAGGGTGAAGTAGTCGCTGGTTTCCAGTTTATTGACAATTCCCCGGGTTGCATCATCTCTTGAGGGGTCGTAGACTGCAAACTTTGTATTCCTGATCTCTGTAGTGATCCCGAATCCAAACAGAATTATCATGAGTACCGGAAGCACAAGCAGTATGAGAGTGGTCCACCTGTCCCTGAAGATGTGGAAGAACTCTTTCTGTACAAATATTCTGAACTCTCTCATAATCCGTTGTTTTTTGATTTTCGTGCAAGTTTTCTGAAGACTTCGTCCATATCTGCAGCCCCAAATTCCTTTCTGAGACCGGCGGGAGAATCAAGGGCGTCAATACGGCCATCGACCATTATTGAAACACGGTTACAGTATTCTGCCTCATCCATGTAGTGTGTTGTAACAAAAACTGTTATCCCTCTTTCAGAAGCCTGGTAAATCATCTCCCAGAACTGGCGTCTTGTAACAGGGTCTACTCCTCCTGTGGGCTCGTCAAGAAATACAATGCTCGGATTGTGGAAAATTGAAACAGAGAATGCCAGCTTCTGACGCCATCCCAGAGGGAGTGATTTAACAAGGGAGTCTCTCTCATTCTCAAATCCAAGTTCTGCCAGAAGCAGCTTCGTTCGCTCCCTGGTCTCCTTTTCGGAAACTCCGTAAATTCCTGCATAAAGCCTTATGTTTTCCCATACCTTAAGATCTTCGTAAAGGGCGAACTTCTGGCTCATATATCCTATTGAAGCTTTAACCTTTTCGGAATCATGCAGGATATCATATCCGGCAACTACTCCCTTTCCGGAAGTGGGGCTGAGCAATCCGCAGAGCATGCGCATAGCGGTTGTTTTACCTGCTCCGTTTGCACCAAGAAAGCCGAATATCTCTCCCTTCTCTACGCTGAATGAGATATTGTCAACAGCAGTAAAGCTGCCGAATTTTTTTGTCAGGTTTTCTACTTCTATTACTTTCATTTGGCTATAAGTTCCATAAAACAATCCTCAATATTTGCCTTTACAGGTGTAATCTCAATATTTGTATGTCCCTGTTTTTCCAGAGCAGAGCGGAGAGAATCGGCAGTTAATGAATTAGCAGAGCTCCCGTCACTCTCTGTTGTTACGTGATGTGAATCTCCAAAAGCGAAGCAGGAGATCACTCCGGGGATCTCTCTCAGCCTTTTAAGAAGGAGTCCCATGTTATCGCCCTTCACACTTATCAGCCTTCTGCCAAACGACTCTACAATTGCTTTTGGGGTATCTATTTTGAGAAACTCGCCATTCTGAATCAGTGCAATTCTGTCGCAAAGGGAGGCTTCGTCCATGTATGGTGTCGAGACAATTATTGTTATTCCCTGAGATTTGAGTTTTCTGAGCATCTCCCACAACTCTTTTCTTGAAACGGGATCTATTCCGGTTGTGGGTTCGTCAAGAAAAAGTATAGATGGCTTGTGTATCAATGCGCAGCTAAGAGCAAGTTTCTGCTTCATTCCACCTGACAGGGCACCTGCCATTCTCTTTTTAAAAGGTTCAATCTGACTGTAAATATCCTTAATCAGATAGTAATTTTCCTCAATTGTTGTGTTGAACAGAGTGGCAAAGATCCTCAGGTTCTCCTCTACTGTAAGGTCCTGATAAAGTGAAAACCTTCCGGGCATGTAACCAACAATTTTGCGGATTTTCTTGTAATCTGAAACCACATCAAATCCTTCGACAGAAGCACTTCCTGAATCGGGAAGCAGCAGGGTGGTCAAGATCCGGAAGAGTGTACTCTTTCCTGCTCCATCCGGGCCTATGACCCCAAAGATCTCCCCCGGCTCAACATCAAAAGAGATGTTGCCAAGCGCCTTTACCTTGCCATAACTCCTGGATATGTTTTTACAGGAGAGAGCATGGGTGACTGTGAAATTGTCTTTGGATACTGGATTCATTGAGTCTTTTTATTTAACGATTTCTGCTCCGCCGTACATACCTATTTTCAGGTATCCGTCATTCTTAACTGATATCTTTACTGCATATACGAGGTTTGCCCTTTCATCCTTTGTCTGGATTGTCTTGGGCGTGAACTCTGCCTTGTCTGAAATCCAGATAATTTTCCCCTCATACTCCCTCTCGTCCTCTTCTCCAAAGTCTGCAAACACCTTTACTGACTGGTTGAGCCTGGTTGTGGTGAGCAGGTCTGAAGTCATGTATGCCTTTAGCTGCATGTTGTTAATGTCAGCAACTTTGAACAGAGGTTTTCCTGTACCAGTCACTTCCCCCGCCTCTGCGTACTTTACCAGAACAGTGCCTTTGATTGGAGAGGTTATTCTGCTTCTTTGCAACTGATCGTTGATCTGTTCTACCTGAATCATAAGAACTGAAGCGTCTTCGGTGATTCCTCCTGAAGTGTTTTTGAATGTAGATCTCTGGGCTTCCAGTTGTTTCTCAAGTATTGATATAGATGAGGTAATGTCATCAAGCTGTTTTCGGGTGGCTGCATCTGCTTTGATGAGCCTCTCAACGCGCTCTTTTTCGCGAGTCTGAGTGGTTATCTGCTCCTCGATGGCTGCTATTTGTTTGCGGACTTCGGGGCGGCGCGCCTCAAGTGCCCGCACTGTTGCAAGAAGCTGTTTTTTTCTGAGGAACAGCTGTATGGTGTCAATCTGACCCACAACCGCGCCGCCCGCAACTGTATCACCCTCATTCACATTTAGTTCAATAATCTTCCCGCTCACCTCAGATGAAACCACAATTTCTGTTGCCTCAAAAGTTCCTGAGGCATCGTGTACTCCTGAATCCCTTCCGCACGAGAGGAGGGAGAGGATGAAAATACCTGCACCAATATTAATGCTGGTGAGAAAAATCTTGTTCAGGTTCAAAGCTTTCAGTTCCATATCGTTAATTGTTTTTTAAATACTTAATTGAATAGATTGCCATAAGGTGCATAATTTCATGAGTTGCCTTTTCCTGTCTTGCCATGTTAAGGGCATTAATCTCCCTTAAGAGGTCAGAAACAGAGAGAGTCCCGTTCTCTGCCTTTGTCTCCGCAGCATTTTTTATGTTTTCCCTTAATGTGATGATCTCATCGTCTGCAGAGAGCTGTCTGGCCAGTTTGCCAACCTCATTTCTCTGCTGAGTCTCTGCCAGTGAGTTATTAAACAGAAATGTCTCGCGCTGAACCTTTACGCTCTCTCTGCTGCTCTCCAGTTTTTTGATCGAGTTGCCTTTTGTATAGAAAGAACCAAAATTCCACGCAAGTCTGACACCGCCAACGTAGTATGCAGAAAACTCATTCTTGAGCATATTCAGCCCCGGATTTCCATATCCGCCCTGAAGGAAAAGATTAAACCTGGGCATTGTCGAAGCCTTGATTCCACTCTCCTGGCTGGTAATCAGGTTTATCTGAGCATCAAACAGAGCAAGTTCCGGGCGCCTGTTTTCCGCCGGAAGAGTAATTTCATTTGCCCTTGGTTTCTCAAGGCCCAAGCGCTTTGCTTCCGGTGTGTTTGAAATTGCCGCAAGCATCTCCCGGTACGTTTTGATTGTCATTTCAAGCTCTTCTCTGCGCTGATTTGCCTTGAGAATCTCTACCATCACAGCATCAACATCAGGAGCTGCAGCAATCCCGTTCTCAACAAATGCCTTTACCTTTTTATGATTTGTACCAAGCTCCTCTATAAGAATGCCGGTCTGCTTCAGCTGCTCCTCCATAAGTAAAATTCCAAAGAAAAGCTGATTCACTCTCTCCCGGACTGTATACAGATCTGCCGCAGTTTTTTTCATATCAGCCTCAGAAGAAGCCCTTGCAATTTTTTTCTGAGACTCAATGGCACCACCGTCCCATATAGTCTGGTTAAGCTCCGCTACAGCCTGATACTGATCTTTACTCATAGGTGTAACTCCGGGCATTGCTGCAGGAATCTGAGTAACATCAGACTGGTATGTTGCCCTGGCACTAAGCCCGAGCTGAGGCAGATATCCCCTGGACGCATTAGACAAAGTGTAATCCCTGCTTAATTCAATAAGTCCGTACTGCCTTACAAGCGGATAGTTCTCCTCCGCTCTCTTCTGAAGCAGCTCTACTGAAAGAGTCGCCTCCTGGCTCTGCCCCGCAAGCGCAAATGGAATCATCACCATTAGCAGCATGAAACATTTACCCAACACGCCTATGCCTCTGAGCACGCTTCTGCCTCTGAGGTAAAGTGTCAAATACTTGATTGTGAGTCTCATATCGAAAATTGTTATTTTTTATAAAATATTCTAATTCAGCTATTTGACACTTTACCTCTGAGGTAAAGTGTCACCTGTTTATGGCCGCAGGCTCCTTAAAATTGTTTCAACATTCTCCTGTTTTCTCCTGTCAAGCATCTTTTCGTATTCCTTATCTGAAGCACCTGTAAGAGCCTTAATGATTGGGTCTGCAATAAACATTATCACATTCATTGAGATAATGGAAAGTATAAGGTCAATTGCTTTAACTCTGCGGATTCGTCCCTCCTGAGCCTCTTTTTCAATCTCTTTATCAAAGGCAGATAAGAGCAAGTTTGGCATATCTCCCAGGCTGGCTCTGAAATTTGCCACTCTCTGCGGATTTGTGGAGATTTCATTGAACAGCAAAAAAGGCAACCGCGGATTTTTTCTCAGAATATCAAAGTGTGCCTCTATCTTTCTGGTCATTTTTAAGTCAAAAGTTGTCTCTTCATTTCCGGTACTTATAAATGCAGTTATAAAGAGCGTAACTTTATTCTGAAAAAAAGATTCAAAAAGTTTTTCCTTGGTCCGGAAATAGTAGTGAACCAAAGCCTGATTGCACCCGACCTCCCTGGCTATATCTGTGGTATGAGTCATTGCAAAGCCACGTTCATAAAACAATTTTTCAGCTGCCTCAAGTATTTTCTCCTCTGTTGTTGAGTCTTTTATCTTCTTCATTAATTCTTTAATTATATTAATAATACTATTTAATAGCCCTATTAATTATTTGCGAAGTAAACGATATTTTAATTAAATGCAAAATTAATTTTGAAACGAACAAATGTTCATTACCTTTGTAATGAGCAAATGCCCAAAAAGAGATAATATGCCAAGACCAAAACTATCCAGAAGAGTGGACAATCCACCACATTTTAAGGGTTACCGTACAATAGGAAATACTGGAAACGAAAGTGCCGTAGTTCTTAATATTGAAGAATATGAAGCTATCAGGCTTAGCGATTATTTGCTATACGGCCAGTTCGCTGCTGCTGAGGAGATGGGTGTTTCAAGATCTACATATGCAAGAATATATGAGAGTGCGAGAAGAAAGGTTTCTGCTGCATTTGTTGAAGGCAGGCCTATTGTTTTTGAAGGCGGAAAAGTCCATTTTGACAGTGAATGGTACAAATGCAGAGATTGCGGCTCTATTTTTAATCATCCCGGAAAGGGAGAGCCTGTTAAAAATTGTTCTTTGTGCAAATCAGAACATTTTTCTCAGTATTCTGAGGTTAATGAATTAAAAGGCTCAAATGTCTCAGAAATTTCAAATATTAAAGGAGGGATGGGAAGAGAGTGTAAAGGTCAATGCAGGGGAAGGCAGGGAAGAAAAGAGTAATAATAACAGAAAACAGTAAAAAATAAATAATTAACAGAAATATCATGAAAGTAGTAATAACATCAACAGGCAATTCGCCTGATTCATTATTGGACAGCCGTTTTGGCAGATGTGCATATTTTGTTGTCTTTGACACAGAGACAAAGGGTACTGAATACATTCCAAACAGCAATATTGACAGCGTAGAAGGCGCAGGCATTGCATCGGCAAAGCTGGTGGCATCAAGAGGTGCAGAAAAAGTTGTTTCCGGTGAGTTTGGATTTAAGGTTAAAGAATTATTTGACAGCCTTGGAATTCAGCTTATTATAGTTAAAGAAAGGGATAAGACCATTAAGGACATCATTACATTAATACAAAAATAAATGAAGACAAAATTCGCTATTCCATTAGAAGAGGGAGTGCTATGCTCGCATTTTGGACATTGTACACAGTTTGCAATTATTGATACAGATGGTGAAAAAATTATCGGAAAGGATATCGTTATACCACCTCCTCATGAACCGGGCCTGCTGCCAAAATGGTTATCAGAAAAAGGTGTAACACATGTTATTGCCGGAGGGATGGGCAAGCATGCCGTCGATCTTTTTTCACAAAGATTGATTACAGTATACACCGGTGCACAGCCAAAAGAGCCTGAAGAACTTGTAGAGGATTGCCTGGCCGGTAATCTCTCAATTGGAGGAAATACTTGCGACCATTAATTATTAGAATTATGGAAATTGTTAAAGTAGGCATTATAATTTGCGACAGATATAAAACCTGTGCAGGTGGAAAATGCTTCAGAGCAGCGGCTCGTAAAGAGGGAGCATTTTCTGTTTATGGTAATTCAGAGGTAGAGATTGTAGGATATACAACATGTGGAGGATGTCCGGGCGGAAATATTGAATACGCCCCGGAAGAGATGATTAAGAACGGAGCTGAATATATTCACCTTGCAACCGGGTTCCTGGTTGGATATCCCCCTTGTCCTTACATCGACCATTTTAAGGATTTTATCAGCGAAAAGTATGGAGTGAAAGTTGTTGCAGGAACTCATCCGATTCCGGAAAAATACTATGCAACCCACAAAAATTTGGATACATGGAATACATCATCACATAAGGGTAATATTAAGCTAGCTCTTACTGACGAAAAAACCCGTATCTCTTATAATTAGGTTTTATAATGAAGATAGCAATAGCAAGCGGGAAGGGAGGAACGGGAAAGACTCTGGTTGCAACAAATATCTTTTACATTCTTTCTGAAAGGGGTGAAAAAGTAACTTTGGTAGATTGTGATGCAGAGGAGCCAAATTCTAAAGCCTTCTTCAATACTAATGAAATTTCCGAATCACAGGTAATTCAAAAAGTACCGGTAATTGACTCAGATATTTGCACTTTTTGCGGCAAGTGTGTCGATTATTGCAGTTACAACGCAATTTTTCTTCTTCATGACAGAAGGATAGTTAGAGTTATGGAAGATTTATGTCATGGTTGCGGCGCATGCCTTGTTGCATGTAAAATGGGAGCAATTTCTGAAAAAGAGGTATCATTAGGAACGGTAAGCAAATATTCTGTTAATTCAGAATCAACAATTATTGAGGGGAAAATGCGGGTTGGTGCATATACTCCTGTTCCTGTTATCAAAGCCTCGATTAAGAAAAGCAACAATAGCAAGATTGTAATTCTTGACTCTCCTCCAGGGACATCATGCCCGTTTATTCATACAGTTTCATCTGCAGATTATATTCTGCTGGTGACAGAGCCAACACCATTCGGCCTGAATGACCTTAAGTTATCTGTTGAAATAGTCAGAGATATGAGGAAACCCTTTTCTGTAATTATTAACCGGGCCGGGCTGGGAGACAGGGGGGTATACAATTGGCTGGAAAGTGAAAAAATTCCAGTAGTAATGGAATTGCCTTTTGACAGAGACATTGCTGCTATCTATTCACGAGGAGAAATTGTGTCGGCATCAAGGTCAGATGTGCGAAAGAAATTTACAATATTAACTGATTCGGTTTTGTCAATATGGAAATAGCAGTTATAAGCGGGAAGGGAGGAACAGGAAAAAGCAGTATTACAGCTGCTTTTGCGACTTTGGCAAAAAGTTCGGTACTGGCAGACTGTGATGTTGATGCTGCCAATATGCATCTCATAATGAATCCGGATATACGGGAATCGTTTGTATATATAGCAGGAGAGAAAGCCGTTATTGATTATTCTAAATGCCGCAGTTGCGGACTTTGTCAGGAGTACTGCAGGTTTGACGCAATCAGATTTGGAGAGGGCAAATACGAAATTGATGAGGTTTCATGTGATGGATGCAAACTCTGCAGCAGGATCTGCCCTGCCGGAGCAATCACCATGCATAAAAATGATAAAAGCAGGATGCATACCGGAATCTACAGATATGGCCACATGGTTTTCGGAAGACTTGAGCCGGGAGAGGAGAATTCCGGTAAACTGGTAGCAATGGTGAGAAGCAAAGCCAGGGAGATGTCTGAAAAGAGTGGAATTAATACTATTCTTATTGACTCTCCACCGGGAATAGGATGTGCGGTTATCTCTTCTGTAACAGGAGTGGACAGAATCTTTATTGTTACTGAGCCATCTTTGTCTGCTTTTAGTGACTTGAAAAGGACAATTGAACTAATTGATCTGCTGGGAACCAAAATGAGCGTCATAATTAACAAGTATGACCTGGCTCCCCAGGTTTCTGACATTATTGAGGAGTATTGCAGGGAGAAAGGAGTTGAGATATCGGGGAAACTGCCTTTTGATGAAGAGTTTGTGCATTCAATGGTGCAGTGCAAAACTATTATTGAAACTAAGCCAGATTGTGAAGCCGGAAGAGAGCTTTCAGAAATCTGGAAAAAATTATTGAACGAAAAAATCAGAAAACAAATTTCAACTATAAATTAAAATGGATAATAATCAGATTGAAAAAACAGTGTTAAAAAACATTAAAAAAATCATTGTAGTTGCCTCCGGAAAGGGAGGAGTAGGGAAATCTACAGTTGCTGCAGGTATTGCCATGAAACTGGCTTCAGAAGGATATTCTGTGGGCTTGCTGGACGCAGATATATATGGTCCATCTGTTCCGCTGCTTTTTAATATGAAAGGTAAACGTCCCTTTGTAGTTGAGAAAGATGGGAAAAGTTATTTGGTACCATTTATAAGCTTTGGAATTAAACTTATGTCCATAGGGTTTCTGGTAGACGATAGTCAGCCGATAATATGGAGAGGTCCTAAAGCATCCAGCGGGCTGAGTCAGCTGATAAACGACACTTTATGGGGAGATCTTGATTATTTGATTATTGATACCCCTCCGGGAACTGGTGATATTCATATTACCCTTTTGCAGAATTTCAATGCAGATGGTGTTGTATTTGTAACAACTCCTCAGGCAATGGCAATGGAGGATGTAGAGAAGGCAATTTCCATGTACAAAAACGAAACAATTGGTATTCCGGTATTGGGAGTTGTTGAGAATATGTCATGGTTTTCTCCGACAATCCATCCTGAAGAAAAATATTTCATTTTTGGAAATGGCGGAGGAGCAAAACTAGCTGAGAATTTTAACATCCCGCTACTTGCACAGATACCTGTTAATGAAAAAATGAGTGCAAGCTGTGACCTGGGGCGCATGAATGAACTTATGGCAGATCAGCAGATATATGATGCCTTTGGAAAACTTGTTGATATAATAACTTAGTATCATGGAAAATATAAAAATTGTTGTAATCGGAGGCTCTGCCGCCGGCCCCAAAGCTGCCTCTAAAGCTCGCAGAATGGACGAAAACGCAGAGGTTACAATTATTCAGAAGGCTGCAGACTTATCAATGGCCTCGTGTGGGTTTCCCTATTATGTAGGCGGATTCTTCGACGACAGGGATCAGCTTTTATGTTCTCCTGCCGGTGTTGTAAGAGATTCAAAATTTTTCTGGAACGCAAAGAAAATTGAAACAAAGGTTAAAACAGAGGTGACAGCTATCGACAAAGTAAATAAGGTGGTTGAATTTCTATCTCTGGATAATGGCGAAAAGGGTACCATTTCTTACGATAAACTGATAATTGCAACTGGTGCTTCTCCAAGAAAACCATCAGTTCCCGGAATTGAACTTGAGGGAATAACAACTCTCCAGTCAATGCAGGATGCAGATTTTTTAAGGAAGATTTCAGACGATGGAGAGATTAAGAAAGCTGTTGTTATTGGAGGAGGACTTATTGGGATTGAAACTTGTGAAGCCCTTCATTTGGCAGGTATAGAAATTACTCTTATTGAGATGCTTCCACAGCTGCTTACATTTCTTGATCTGCAAATGGCAAAAATTGTTCAGAACTACGTTCAGACAAAAGCAAATGTTATTGTTAACAATGGGGTAGAGGCATTTTTGGGAGAAAATGGAAAGCTGACTTCAGTTAAACTGAAAAACGGAACCGAGATTCCTTGTGAGCTGGCTGTTGTGGCTATTGGAGTTGTTCCAAATACAAAGCTTGCAAAAGAAATTGGACTAAATATTGGAGTAACCGGTGGAATTGTCGTAGATGAGTATATGCAAACCAATGACCCTGATATATATGCAATTGGTGATTGTGTAGAGTCCAGAAATATTATTACCGGTAATCCGGTGCATGCGCCATATGGTGATCTGGCCAATTTGCAGGGAAGAGTTGCCGGCGAAAATGTAATTCGTGGTAATAAGGTTAAGTTTCCCGGAACAATTCAGACAGGCATATGTAAAGTATTTGATTACGGCGTTGGAGCCACCGGATTATCTAAGAAGAATGCATTAAGAAACGGTATTAACAATATAGAGACAGTAATTAATTCAAGTCTTGACAAGCCAGGATTTATGCAGGGCAAACTTATGATTACCAAATTGGTTGTAAATAAGGATACCAGGGCAATTCTTGGAGCACAGGTAATTGGGCCCGGCGATGTTAGTAAGCAACTGGCAATTTGGGCAATGGCAATAAAAGGGAAACTCACGGTTGACGACATGGCCAATGCAGACCTCCCATATGCTCCTCCATACTCCCTGGCTATTGATCATAGTATCGCAACTGCGCATATTATGCAAAATAAACTTAACGGATATTTTAGCGGTATTTCTGCGCCGGAACTAAAAGCAAAACTTGATAGCGGAGAGAAAATATATTTGCTTGATGTCAGAAATCCTGATGAGTTTGAAGTAATGAGACTTGGAATAGGAGAGGTACTTATTCCACTTGGACAAATGAGAAGGAGAATTGGAGAGATAAGTGCAGATAAAAATTCTCTTATTGTAACCTGGTGTAAGATCTCACTTAGAGGATACGAGGCTGCTCTAATTTTGCAGGCAAATGGATTCACTAATGTGAAAGTACTGGAAGGAGGAATTATGTCCTGGCCATTCTCAAGAGAAAAGTAGGCTTTGAAACAGGAATGCTATGAAAATCGTAACTCTTTCGGAAAATTATGCAAAAGATAAAGGGATACTGGCCGAACATGGCCTGTCCCTTTATTTAGAGACATTTAATTCAGATGGAACAATAAATCACAGAATTTTATTTGACACAGGTCAGTGTGATGTTTTTATTAAAAATGCTCAGAAGCTGGGAGTTGATCTCTCGAATGTAGACTCTGTTGTTATTAGTCATGGTCACTATGACCATGCAGGTGGGCTAAACAATTTTTTGAAAATCAACAAAAAAGCAAAAATCTATATGAAAATGGAGGCTCTTGCACCCAAGTTTCATAAAGGAAATTCCTTTATAGGATTCGAGCCAGATATGTCATTACTTTCCGGGAGAATTGAATTCATTGATGAGATTACCAATATTGGTGAATCAACTTTCATATTTCCGGATATTAAAATATTTAATGAAATTGACACAAGTTTTTTTGGGGATGATACTTTTGATGATGAACTCTTTTTAACAGTCATTGAAAATTCAGAAATCACAATTTTAAGCAGTTGTTCACACCGGGGCATTACAAATATTGTTAAGGCAGCTTATGATTTCTTTGGTCTGCCTGTTAATTCTATTATTGGAGGCTTTCATACAAGAGATGCCTCAATGGAGAGAATTGGATTTATTGCAGATAATCTTAAAAGTTATTCTCCCGGATCAATTGGAATATGCCATTGTACCGGATTGGAATTATTTTCAGTTTTTAAAGAAAAAATGCCTGATACACGTGTCTATTATAACTACTCAGGGAAAAAGACAATCATTTAGGTTTTCACAATTGGCAAACGGCCGGATTTCATTGTTTGAAATCCGGCCGTTCATTTTAATTCCTGTAATACAAATTTTAACTTACTACTCTAGCCTGGTTTACTGTTGTGCCCAGCTGCAGATTAGTGTTTTCTGAGCATCTGTGAGCGCTGCACCCGGATTTTTGTTTATGAAAGATTTTGGTGGCATTTTACCACTCTGGACAGTCCTGCAGATAGCTGTCGCTTTTTTTGCCTGTTTGGCAGAGTCATAGCTCTCCCATTTTGTAAGATTTAAGTTTGCAAGCGCTGCGCCGCTGCCTCCCTGAGTGTGGCATTTGGCACAAGAGTTATTAAGAATTTTCAACACATCGTCAGAGATAGGTTTACTGCCATCCTGACCACCTTTGCCCGAATATGGTGCAAAAGCACTTAGCACCACTGTCAATAATATGACAGCTATTGCTGTACCCGAAAACAGAATTGATTTTTTCATCACATATGCTTTGAGTTAGTACTATCAAATGTAACAAAAAATTCTTATTGATTTTCAAATTAATGTTTAGACAATTTCCACATTTAAAACTATATTTATACACACTTTTTCTACAATTAATTTTTCAAAGATGAAAAGAGTTATTTTACTGATATGCGTTATATTTTCTGCTATTTATGCATCTGGCCAGAGCTCTTCTAAAAAGGCCGATAAGATTTCAGTTATTACAAAACTTACAAACATTGATTCAGCAATAGTGAAAACTGCTAATCTGCTTTTAGAAAATTCAATCCTTATTGACAAGGTAGATTATAAAATTGGATACATTTCTACAAAACCATTCCAGGTGGGAATTAATTCATATCAAAGAAATCTTCTCAGGTTCTCAATCGAAAACGGAGTTGTGAAAATCTCTCTATACGGTGAGTTCCGGATAATCACAGATGACATGTTTAACACAGACTTTGGATGGGATAAAATTGAATTTCCAAAAATTAAAGGAAGTGTAATGTACCAGGCCTGGAATGCACTGGCAGTACTTGCTATGCAGTTAGAATCAATCTCATCGAGCAAATAATCATCTATTTAAATCTTGTTTTAATGTTTTTAGAAATACATAAATCGTTTATTGCCTAGTATGTAGGATTTTACTTCCCTTTATGTTATAAACTATTTACTATGAAAAAAATATTTCTACTATTATCAATTTTCGTTTCTTCATTATGTTATGGTGAGTTAATACCAAAGAATTTTAAAATTAGGGTAATTAATGATGTTGATTCGGCAATTGCCATACTTAATAAGTCATTCAAAATACAATATTATGCTCCTAGAGCTGTAGATATTAATTCTGAATTTTTTGACCAGACTACGGATGTTGGTAAAATAGGGGCTCATGGTTGGGGATGGGGAGTAAGAACGGCAGAGCAGCATAAAGCTACATATTATGAATATATTACGAAGATATATGTAAGGAAGAAATGGATAATTTATATAGAGAATTCAGTCAATAAAGCAGACCAGCTAATTTTTAAAAACAAAGCAGTTGCTGAGGAAACTATCTCTGCATTATTATGTCTTATCAAAAATAGTGGTAATAGATATTCACAGAAAATTCATGCTGACATGAATATCCATTAAATTCTAAATGGTTTTCGTGAATAAATCTGACAAATTTTTGACATAGTTAGATCGACAAAAAGCCCCGATTGCGGGCTTTTTTGTTTTGTATAAATCGTGATAATCGACAATCTCACGTACCTCTGCAACAGTTCGGAATAGGGTGATGTTGCCGGGTTATTTATGATGAAATTGATTGCTCTGAAGAAGAAATACACTTTAACACTCCTGATTATATCCCACTAATAAATGTCTCCATAATGGAAAGTGAGCAAACTGCTGTAAGTTGCAGCTCTTTCTGGTCTGACTACATATGGCTGGCCACCGGTGGAAAGTCTCAGCTTAATGAACGGTTGCAAGTGTTGAAAGGGCGTAAAATTCTGGCTTTCCCGGATGTGGACGGATACCAGGAGTGGAAAGAGAAATTATCTCAAATTAATGGGCTTGAGATTTCTGTTTCTGATACCCTGGAGAAAAGTGCCACAGATGAGGACAGAATCAATCACGTGGATATTGCAGATCTTCTGATTAGGCAGCACCGGAAGGTTTACATTCCAATTAATGCTGTTGAGGAGCAGAGGGACCCTATGAAGCATCCGACATTTTTGAAGATGAAGGAGCTTGTGAAATTTAAGAATGAAGAAGAAGTTGCTTTGCTTATTGATGACTTGGGGTTGGAGATGGTGGGGTGTAATAAGAATTGATGTCCCGAGTGTCGATTATCTGACATAATATTTGAAAATGAAATTATATGAGTAATTTTGGATATTGCGCTAGGTGTTTCAACCACATTTAATTAGCCTAATAAAAAAATATTATGTTAGATATTGAACAAGGATTGGATGATCATAATCTCTCTTTCAGATTATATCAGCTTAAAAGCGTTTATAAAGATAATGCAGTATTGGAAATTCTGATAAAGCTTTTAAGAGAAGATAAGTTAACATCCTTAACTCCTTTTGAATTTTTGAATATTAACAAAGCAGAGGTTGAATCTATAAAAATTGAGGAGTTTACAAATAATACCGAATTATTAGCAAGGTGGTATGATCTTTTACAATATTTCAAAATTGATGTAGTAAATAATTCTTTATTAGCCTATAACTTATACATCCAATTATATCAGAAAAGTAAAATATGGAAATACGCTTTAAGGGCATTTCTAATAGTAAAGCTAAAGAAAGGATTGTTTAAGACTTCTTTAGCAGATATTACAATTGATTTTTGTAATGTTTTATCAGAACTAAAACATCCTTATCCATATAAAACTATAATTTCAGTTATTGTAAGCTTCGCTAATAAGGAAACTCTTTCAAATATCGAACGTGACATGATTTCCAAGTTACAAAATTGTGTTGATGAACACAGATATAGCGATGCAATATACTATGTTGAATCACTATATTTAATTGACAAAATTGATACTAAAGAGTTGAAAAAACGAAAAAGTAAGATATTTGAACAAGATGCCGATTATACAGTAGAGAACAGAAAACCTAATACGTACTATCCCAAAATTGTTAATGATTATCAAAACGCTTTGATAGAAATATCAGATTTAGAAGGCGTTGAAGAGGATAAGAAAAGGATTTCTGAAAAGTTAATTCGAGAACAGAAAGAGTTTGTTAAAGGAATGCATTTCTTTAGCGAGTACAGCTATCCAAAAATAGATCTTGAAAAGATTTACAACGAAATCATGGTTAGTTGTAATGTTGATAATCCTTTTTCTGTATTTAAGACTATGATTAGTTTTCCAATTATTAGTGGAAAATGGATTAATCAACAAGTGGCAAATACACAGACAAATCATCGTTTTCTTTACGAATGTTTCAGAGAATATATATGGCTTAATTCAAAAGGAGCGACAATAAATATAAAAAGTGGTGATGATGCAATAGAAAGTTCAGTAAGGAGAACAAGTCAATTATTAATGATAGAATATATTAATATATTCATGAGGATTATCAATTCTTTTAATGTCTGTGATATTGATAGAAATTATGTTTATAAACATTTAATAAAATTAAATAGCAAATTTATACCTATTGATAGGATTCATCTTTTTGCTCAAGGACTTTGGTTTGGCTTTAAGGGAGATTTCGCATTAGCTTCACATATATTGATGCCACAAATTGAAAATGGATTCAGGTTTATTGCTCTACAACATGAAATTTTAACAACGCAACTTGCAAAACCAATTCAGAATGAAAATGCAATGGGAGGTGTTTTAGAAAAGATACGTTCTGTTACTCAACCAGATGTATGGGATGAACTTAACCACTTTTTAGTTAAGGATGTAAATTTTAGAAATGAAGCGATGCATGGATTGTTGTCTCATGAACAATTGCATCACTATGGAATATATTTATGGTGGTTATGTTTAAAAATTATTTTAAATACTGATAACTATTTTGGATTTAAAGAAAATCAATAAATACCCATTAAATCTTAGGGAATTCTAAGAAGTTTTATATTAGTAATCAAAAAAATAAATCGAGTATATTGTATGTAAAGTTTGTCCCATCTGTCCCAGTATCTCATAACTGATTAAATGGGACATATTTTTTTAAAAATTTTCTACCCCAAAGAGCTCTAACATTAGCATTAACAATGAAAAGTATTTTATCATTTGTAATTACCGCATTTTTATCAATTTCTGCATATTCTCAAGTAATTGGATCTCATCAAATAGAAATAGATTCCCTTAAACCTGTCACAATACTTAACCTGGAATTTCCTTTTACTGAAAATCCGCAGGATATTATTTCTCATACCGGCTATTCATTTTTATACAGCAATAAGGATAAATAAGCAGTTTGGATTGCTTATCATTTGACAAGTGAAGAAACAGTCAAATTGTATAATAGATCTGACAGATTCACTCCGGATAAGTGCGTAAAATCAGGTACTGCAAATGACAATGATTACAAAGGTAGCGGATACGATAGGGGCCATTTGGCACCAGCTGCAGATATGGGATGGTCTGTTAAAGCAATGGAGGAGTCTTTCTATTATAGCAATATGAGTCCGCAGAAGCCGAGCTTTAACAGAGGCATCTGGAAACAGTTGGAGGAGTTAACAAGAGACTGGACGGTAGAAAACAAAGAAATTTACATAGTCACCGGTGGTGTATTGAATGATAGCCTTCCAACAATTGGCAAAAACAAGGTTTCTGTTCCCAAATACTTTTACAAAGTTATTCTGGATTATTCTGAACCATCAATAAAGGGAATCGGTTTTATTATGCCAAATGAATCATCTTGAGAATAATTTTCTTGAGATGTTGTTTTATAAATTGGGTGGTATAGTAAGATGGTAAAATGACAAAAGCCACAAATAGTAATTTTAACTAATTTGTGGCTTTTTTTTGTGCCCAGAACAGGACTCGAACCTGCACAACCTTACGGTCACTGGTCCCTGAAACCAGCGCGTCTACCAATTTCGCCATCTGGGCAGATGTGCGCTTTTTGCAGAAGCGGAGTGCAAAAGTAAATAAAATTCCCAAATGTGGAAATATTCTTTGGTAAATATTATACTTGGTAACTCTGCCTGAGGTCGTTTTTCTTTGTGTGGTGAGGGTTTCGAGTGTGTTTTGCCTGTTCATTTTTCATAGACCCGTATGGCTGTAATTATTTGTATGTCTGTGTGTAGCACTTTGTCCCCGCGGATCATCCGCGGGGACAAAGTGGCTCTCGTTGATTTACAGCGTGTTGCAGCCGTACGGGACGTTAACTGGAATCTTATAATACTGTTTGCTAATATGGGTTTGGTGAAATAATTGCTGACAGTGTTTTGTTTATGAAAAGCTAACATGTCAGCCTAATTTACAATTGACAGACAATGTGCAATATAGAAACATAAATATTTGTAATTTTCCAGAATTAGAAATCGCAATCGCCTGATATTATGAACAATGTAATTTAGGCTGACATGTGTCTTTTAGCGTCTCGTTAAACCATTCATCAATAAATGAGTCCAAGATGTGCAACATTTTATGTTGCAGTTCGTTTTATAAGTATTAACGAGATATTCTAACCATAATTTATTTATATGAAAAAACTAAATCTGATTCTCTCTGCAATCATTCTGTTTGCAGCAGGGATTTTCGTTGCTCAGCCTTCGTTTGCGGCGGCGGGCCAGGATGCAAGACTCCTGAGATTTCCGGACATTCATGGTGACCAGATAGTATTCTCCTATGCAGGAGATATCTACACCGTAAGCACAAATGGCGGGACTGCCCGCCGCCTGACATCAAACATCGGCTACGAGATGTTCCCTAAATTCTCTCCGGACGGCAAGATGATTGCCTTCACCGGCCAGTTTGACGGAAATACAGAGGTATATGTAATACCTGCCCAGGGCGGAGAACCGAAACGCCTCACCCATACAGCAACACTCGGTAGAGACGATGTTGGCGACCGTATGGGACCAAACAATATTGTTATGGACTGGACACCTGACGGAAAGAAGATTCTTTACAGAACCAGAACATATACTTTCAATGATTTTACCGGTCAGCTTATGACCGTTCCGGTGGAGGGAGGCCTTTCTGAGAAGGTTCCGCTTAAAAACGGAGGCTTTGCAAACTACTCTCCTGATGGAAAGAAACTTGCATACAACTATATCTTCAGAGAGTTCAGAACATGGAAAAGGTATGAAGGCGGAATGGCTGATGATATCCGCATTTTCGATTTCGGCACAAAGAAATCTGAGAAAATCACAGACAATGTAAATCAGGATGTATTCCCAATGTGGTCACCTGACGGCAAAAAGGTTTATTACATCTCAGACAGGGACAGCTATATGAACCTCTATGAATACGATGTAACAGCAAAGAGCACCAGTCAGCTTACTAACTACAAAGAGTATGACATCAAGTTTCCGGCAGCCGGACAGAGTGCAATCGTTTATGAAAACGGGGGCTACATCTATAAATACGATATGGCTACCAAAAAGGCAGCGAAGATCTCTGTCAGCATAAAAAATGATTTCCCATACTCACGCCCTGAGTGGAAGGATCTTTCAAGAAGCATCCGCTCAATTTCGGTTTCTCCAAACGGAGAGAGACTGCTGGGAACAGCAAGGGGAGATATCTTTTCAATCCCGGCAAAAAGCGGAATCACTTATAATATTTCAAATTCATCATCTGCAAACGAAAAGAGTGCAGACTGGGCTCCGGACGGAAACGGCTATGCCTATGTTTCAGATAAGGATGGTGAATTCAATATCTGGTATGTAGATGCAAAAGGTAAGGAGAGAAGGCTAACAAATGTTAAGACCCATATTCTGGGATTTGAATGGTCACCTGATGCAAAAAGTATTGCATGGAGCGAGAAGATGAACACTCTTAATATTCTGGATGTTGCAACTGGCAAGAATACAATAGTTGAGCAGTCAGAAATCAGCCCTATGAATGACTACAGTTGGTCACCGGACAGCCGTTACATAGTATTTACCCGCCCCATGAAGGGTATGAATGTAATTGTGATGTACGATACAAAAGATAAAGTTAAGACTCAGATTACAGACGAGTGGTACAACTCAGGCGGAGCAAATTTCAGCAAAGACGGAAAACACCTCGTGTTCACATCTGCCCGCACATTCAATCCTACATACGGACAAACAGAGTGGAACCATGTTTATACAAACATGAACAAAATTTACATCCTTCCGCTCACCAAAGATGCAGAGATTCCTTTCGCTCCAAAGAATGACACTGTTGCTGTAGTTAAGGCCGATGCACCTTCGGCTGACAAGGCACCTGCCTCTGCGGATGCTAAGAAACCTGCGGCATCAGCGGCTTCGGCCCCAGCCAAAAAAGAGATTGTATACAATTTTGATAATATCTCAGCAAGAATCATTGAACTTCCTGTTGAGGCGGGGTTCTACGGCAGCCTTCATATGATTGGAAACAATGTATATTACGGCTCACGCCGCGGAATGTTTATGTATGACACAGAGAGCAAAAAGGAGACAGACCTTAAGGCAAATCTTATCTTCTCTGCCGGATACAAAAAGGCACTGGCAATTGTTGGCCCTCAGATGCAGGTTATAGATGTTCCAAAAGGACCTGTAACAATATCGAAGGCAATTGACCTTACCGGAGTTAAAAAGCTTGTTAACTACCGCGAGGAGTGGATGCAGATCTACAAAGAGAGCTGGAGACAGATGCGCGACTATTTCTATGCAAAGAATATGCATGGTGTAGACTGGAACAAAGTTCTTACCCGCTACGAACAACTCATACCTTACGTGAACCACCGCTCAGACCTTACCTATATCATTGGTGAGATGATTGGTGAACTTAATGTAGGTCACGCCTACTCACAAAACGGAGAGCATCCTGAGGCTGCAAGAGTTTCAATGGGACTCCTTGGTGCAGAATTTTCAAAGGATAAATCTGGCTTCTTCAAGGTTGAAAAGGTTATTGCCGGTGCAAACTGGAGCAAGGAGACCCGTTCGCCACTTACAATGCCTGGAGTTGAAGTTAAAGAGGGAGAGTACATCATCTCAATCAACGGGCAATCTGTTAAGGATAGTCAGGATATTTTTGAACACCTCATTGGTACAGCAGGAAGCATAGTTGAGATGGAAGTTAATGCAAAACCTGCATTTGACGGAGCAAGAACAGTTCTTGTTGAGCCAATCGCAGATGAGTCGGGACTTCGCTACTTCAGCTGGGTTGAAGAGAATACCCGCAAGGTTGCAGAGGCAACCAACGGAGAGGTGGGTTATATCCACATCCCGGATATGGGAGTACCGGGCCTCAACGAGTTCGTAAAACACTACTATCCTCAGCTTACCAAGAAGGCCCTTATCATTGACGACAGGGGCAACGGAGGCGGAAACGTTTCACCTATGATTATCGAGAGACTTCAGAGAACAATCACATACTTCTCGATGCACACAAATCAGAAAGAGGGAGATCTCAATCCTGTAGGTACATTCCAGGGACCAAAAGTGCTCCTTATTAATGAGTATTCGGCATCAGACGGTGACCTCTTCCCTTACAGATTCAAGTTCAACAAACTTGGAACCGTTATCGGACGCAGAACATGGGGCGGAGTTGTAGGCTACAGCGGAACAGTTCCTGTTGTTGACGGAGGCTCAATTGTTACCCCTTCATATGCTCCATTTGCAGCAGACGGAAGCGGATTCATCATCGAGGGTACCGGCGTAACTCCTGATATTGACCTTGCAAACGATCCTTACAAAGAGTTCAATGGCGAAGATGAACAACTCAACAAAGCCATCGAAACCATCAAGCTCCAGATTAAAGATTACAAATACAAATCACCGGTGATCCCTGCATGGCCGGATAAAAGCCCTAAGAAATAGTCAGGATGAAATACTGCAACTGCGAATTGTTTAACTAACCCCAATTTTCTATTGCACAAGGAGCTGCCAGTTTTGGCAGCTCCTTATTTTTTTTACAAAACCTCTGAGGTAAACACTGTCTCGGCATTAAAATTGTGGCAATCAGGAATATAAATCTCGAAGATTATGAAAAAGCATCTCCTTGTTTTGATTTTGACCATTTCTGCAGGTCAGCTCTTTGCGCAGTACGATGTTAATCAGCTTTATACAAGGCTGCAAAAAGGGGAGGGGAGAGAGGTGGCTGAGCAGCTTGCCCCTGTGATAAAGGACTCTCTTTTCAATGACAGTGAGATCCTGATGCTTCTGGGAGATGCATACAAGAGTCAGTTTGAACATAAAAAGGCACTGGAGATCTACAGGCGGGTTCTTAAAACAGCTCCTGAGAACAAAAGAGCAATGGAATCGGCATCGGATATGTATTCGGTTCTGGGTGAGTCAGGAAGTGCAAGACGGCTTCTTGAAAACCTGAGTGCAATTGATTCAGCAAACATCAGAATTATGATGAAACTGGCCCAGACCTGCCAGTCAATGCAGGAGAACAGGGCTGCAATTAATCTCTACAGACGCTTAATGAAAAAGGGTGAGTCCGGATACAATACTGTCAAATCACTTGCAGATTGTTACTGGGTAATGGGAATAAGGGACAGTGCCGAGGTTTTCTACAAGGTTGCAGATTTTATTAATGGTAAAAGCCTTGTTACTAAATTGAACCTTAGTCAGATTGCATATATCAATAAGGATATGAGCTCGGCAAAAATTTATGCATTAAGAGGTTCAGATCTCGACACTACATATCTGCCGCTTAGAAAACAGCTGGGAATGGTCCAGTTCAGGCTGGATGAATATAAAAATGCCGCAAAACACTTTGACTACCTTCTGTCAAAGGGCGATTCTACGGCTCTTAAGTTTGCAGGCTCAAGCAATTTTTTCCTCGGTGAGTTTAATAAATCGATTCCACTCCTCAGGGCTGCTCTCAAAAGAGACTCGGCAGACACAGAGACACTATTCTATCTGGGATCCTCGCTTAGCCATAACGGAGAGTCTGAGGAGGCTGTTGAGATATTTAACCAGATTCTAAAGATGCTTCAACCGGATTCGGTTCTGCTGTACAAGCTGCACAACCAGCTTGGCATTGCCTATTCAGAGATGAACAAACTGCAGGAGTCTTACGACAATTTTTCTGTAGCATACAGGCTAAATCCATCCGACAACAAGCTGCTCTTTCAGATGGCTATGGTAAGAGGCGGTTTCAGGGACAGAGGCAGCCTGAATGAGGCGAAAAGTCTTCTTGAGCAGTATCTAAAGGCTCTTTTGCCCAAAGGCACACTTCTCTCAGCAGAGGAGGTTGTTCTAAGGGAGAGGGCAAAAATGTACATCGAAAGAATTAAAGAGGATCTCTTTATGATTGAGTGACCTTTGCTATTATGTGCCTGAGAGGGAAAATTATCCTCTTAAGAATACTTATGTCGTTTGTGATAATCTCCGCCTGACCTGTCATCTCCTGATTGCATGGGATTTCGATATTAAATCCTGTGAGTAGTTTTTTCGGAAAAGAGATCGTTACAACATAGACATTTTTATTATCGATAATAGCAGGAACTTCAGAAATCTGCTCAACTGTTTCGCGAAGCATTCCATATTCCAGGTATGGATAATTGTCTACCTTAATATTGACTCTCTGACCAATTTTCACTTTTCCGGCTCCGTTAAGCGGAAGAAATATTTTTCCAAATATTTTAGTCTCCCCTGCAGGAATAACTGTTGCCACCACATCACCCGTATGGATATTCTGATTCTCTTTCCAGTACTGAGAAAGGGAGACCCTTCCCTCAACCGGACTCACAAGCAGAAACTGCTGCTCCCAGGATGAAATTGTAGCTTTCAAAGTTTCAAGATTGCCCTTAAGGTTTCGCTGATACTCCTGTAAGTTCCGTGAGCGCTCCTGCTCCAGGTCAAATATCATCTGCTCTGCCTGCTGAATTGAAATCTGCAAAGTGTTCATTGAATTTGAGAGATTTTCATACTCCTGATAAACGCCCAGCAATGTGCCGCGGCTCCTCTCAAGATCTGCAGGAGAGATAACCTTCTGACTAAACAGGAGAGAGTCTCTCTCGAAGTTGCGCCTTGTTAGCATTTTCTGTTCTTCTGCCATTTTCAGCTTTCTCGCTGCAGAGGCAACCTGGTTTTTCTGATACCCAATCTGACTGCGGATTTTCTCTATCTTCCTCTTATGATAATCATTCTGAAGAAATGTATAGAGTTCAGATAGTGTAGCCGTGAGAGAAACAAAGTCGTTCTGCATCTCTCCAACCTCCAGTCTGCCCGGAATCGTGATTTTTTTCAAAAAAAAAGCGTCTGAATTTACAGACGTTGCGACATAAGAGAGTGAGTCGCATAACTCTTTGAGTACCTTGTAGTCTTCATATCTTGCAGGATTCTCAATAACCGCAAGAAGCTGGTTTTTCTTTACATTCTGATTGTCCCTTACAAGAAAAGAGGTCATCCTGCCGTTGCTGCGGGAGACGATTCTCACAGGCATGTTCTCAGAATTTATTATAATAGGTGCAGTGATCTTGTCGGGATATTTGAAAATAACGCTACCTGCTATCAAAAGGAGCAGGATTAGGGTAATGACAGATATTCCCCAGCGGATAATCCAGCGAGGGGGGCGACGAAGTATATCGTTAACTTCGTCAGAGCGCAGTTCAATTTTTGGCTGTTCCTTATTAATGTCTCTAGTTGTCATTGAATCTGTTTATCCGTCAGTTTCCAAGTTCCAGCTGGTTTTTAACCAGTTTGTAATACTCTCCTCTTTTCTCAGTGAGCTCGATATGAGTTCCCTGCTCAATAATGCGACCTCTGTCAAGTACAACAATGTTGTCTGCATTCCTTACGGTGCTCAGTCTGTGAGCCACAACCACAACCGTTCTCCCTTTCGAGAAATCAGTCAGGTTTTCCATAATGGCCTTTTCATTGTTGGCATCAAGTGAATTGGTCGCTTCGTCAAAGAACAGAAACTGAGGGTCCTTATACACTGCCCTTGCGATAAGTATTCTCTGTTTCTGGCCTTGACTGATGCCATAACCCTCTTGTCCGATTTTAGTATTATAGGTAAGAGGCAAATTTTCAATAAAGATATTAATATTTGCTATGGAAACAGCTTTATGAAGCGCCTCCTTATCTATAATTTCGGCCCCGGGGGCTATGTTATTTGCTATTGTATCTGAAAAAATAAACCCTTCCTGCATAACAACTCCGCACTCCTTCCTCCACTCGCTCATGCTATACGAGCTGAGGGGAGTGTTTCCAATCTCTATCCTCCCCATCAGAGGCTGATAGAAACCAAGCAAAAGCTTTATCAGAGTTGTTTTTCCGCTTCCGCTTGCTCCAACGATTGCCGTTGTTTTGCCGAAGGGTATTTCAAGATTTATCTGATTCAGTACTGTTGGCGATCCCGCCCCTTCGTACTTGAATGAGAGGTCAGTTATGCGGATTCCTGTCTCATGAGGGATCTCCCTTATCAGAGGCAATTCGGAATCATCTTCGTCCTTTTTGGTATGAATTTCTGAAAGTCTTTCCAGACTTATCTTTGCATCCTGAGTCTGCTGTATAAATCCAATTATCAAATTGATAGGGGAGTTGAGCTGCCCAATGATGTATTGTACAGAGAGCATCATACCCAGAGTAAGGTCACCTGCAATTACGGCATTGGCCGCAAGGAAAGTGACAACAATGTTTTTTAGCTGATTGATGAGCGTTCCGCCTGCCTCCTGGTACTGTCCAAGTGCAAGGCCCTTAAGACTCAGATTAAACAATCTGGCCTGAATTCGTTCCCACTCCCATCTCTTCTGCCTTTCACAAGAGTTCAGCTTAATCTCTTGCATTCCGGTAATTAGCTGAATAAGTGAGCTTTGATTGGCTGCATTCTGGGCAAATGTTCTGTGGTCCAGCTCTCTTCTCTTTTTCATGAAAAGCTTTACCCAAACAATGTAGAGCGCAGAAGCCCCAAAGAATACCAGGAATATGGTCAGGTTATAAAACAAAAGAACCGCTCCAAACACAAGAATATTCACCAGTGAAAAAAGAATATTCAGTGAGGAGCCGGTAAGAAAAGTCTGGATGCGTTTGTGATCGCTAATCCTTTGAAGCAGGTCTCCCGTGGTCTTTGTATCAAAGAATCCAATAGGGAGCTTCATGAGCTTGATCAGAAAATCGGATATGAGGGAGATATTCACCCTCGTTCCCAAGTGGAGCAAAATCCACCCCCGGATGAATTCCACAAGAACCATCCCAATTGTTAGTGCCAGCTGAGCCAGTAAGACCAGCCAGATGAACCTTATGTTCTGAGTTCCAATTCCAATATCCACAATGCTTTGTGTCAGGAAAGGAAGAATGAGCTGAAGCAGGGATCCTGCTATGAGCCCAATTATCAGCTGAGAAATTAGTTGTTTGTACGGTTTAACGTACGAAAGAAGAAAGCTGAACCGGTTTCTGTTTACAACTTCACCGGGTGCCAGCCTGAATTCGGGCGTGGGTTCCAGGAGCAGGGCGGCTCCGAGTTCCTTACCTCTTGAGATGGTACTAATCCATCCGTTCTTAAATTCGTTCTCCGAAAAATGGTTTAATCCTGCAACCGGGTCGGCTATGAGCACTCTCCTGTTTTTACCTTTACCTTTAAAACCGTAAACAACAATAAAATGGTTCTGGTTCCAGTGTATGATGCATGGCAGTGTAGATTGCATCAAATCTTCAAAGGTAATCTTAACGCCTGAACTTCTGAGACCTATGCTCTCCGCCGCCTGGCTTATTCCGAGCATGGAAACTCCCAGACGCGAAAACTCGCTTCTTTTTCTCAGCGTTTCCAGTGAATAGTGCTTGCCATAATGCATGGCAACCATTCGCAAGCATGTAGGACCGCAGTCCATGGCGTCATGCTGGTAGTAGAACGGGAATGATTTCATGCATTAATTAGATTCTGAATTAATTACCATCTCCAACGATTACGACAGTTACATTACCATCTTTGTCAACATAAACTTCATAGCGATATCCACCGTTAAGTTGAGCCATCTCCTCAGGAGTCATTACTTTTTCATTTGTTTCCATAGCATCTGTTATTTTTTACAAATATGGGGTGTGAAATCGCCGAAATCCTTTCGTGTTACTTACTATTTACTTATTTTTACCTTAATTTTTAAGCTATGATACGCAAAGCGCTGATTCTCTCCATTGTAGTCATTTTTTCTCTTTTGGTAGTCCAGAGTGTCTGGCTATATAAAGTTATCGTTAATGAAAGAGCTGACTTTCGATCAAAAAGTGAAGTAGCATTAAGTTCTTCCTTAACTCATGAGCTAGATTCAAGAATCAGCAGAAGTTTTATCAAGAAAAATGTGAATTTTCAGTATAGTAATGTACAAAATTCTAAAGCTGGTGCTTCGGATAAAAAAATTGTAATAAATGAAAATAATTCATCCATCAAGGTTACTATGGAGCAAGTTTTTCAAGATTTGCTTAAAAATCAAATTCCTTTAAATCTTGATTCGCTTTCATTCTATTTTTCAAAAGAATTAATTGCCAATAATAACAAAGCTAATTATATCCTGACCTTATCAGATGATGACAAAGAATCATCTCTAGAAGTTAACAATGTAAAATCATTACTTTTTCAGAATTACTCCTCTTTTGTGCTGGATATCCCTCTCAACGCCTCCAAGTCAATGAGCCTTTCTGCAAAGATATATTACCCGCTCTTTGTTTACAAGGGCGATTTCATGATTATCGGGTTTGCCTCATTTATATTGCTAATCTTTATTGTATTTGCAATTGTGCTGCAGTTCAGGATGTTGTCAAGTCAGATTTCGCTGGCAACTCTTAAGGAGAACCTTACCAGCTTCTTTACACATGAGCTGCGATCTCCACTGCAGTCGGCGCTTTCGTCACTTGAGATGGCAGAGATGTACAGCGACAAGGCAGAGGTTAATAGTTTTCTTGAGATGTCAAGAAATAAAGTGATGTATATCAACAGGCTTATAGAGAAACTTCTTGATATCAATAAACTTGAGAAGAATAAGGTAAATCTTCAGAAAGAGACATTCCTCCTTATTGAGGCTGTAACTCCTTACCTTAACCAATACTTCAGCAGAAAAGATAAGGATATTGAGATTGAAACTGTATTCGATTCTTCACTTGAGATAACAGGTGACAGAATACATATAACCAATGCACTGGGCAATCTTATCGAAAATGCGGTTAAATATTCGGGAGAAAATGTTCATATCAAAATTGATGCAGAGTTAAATTCACAATATTTGTCTATAATTGTAGAAGATAACGGAATCGGTATCCCGGAAGCAGATCAGAAAAAGATCTTTGAACGGTTCTACAGGGTTCGCTCAGTGGAACATTCACATAAGGGAAAAGGGTTCGGTTTGGGACTCAACTATGTAAAATGGGTAGCCTTGTCACACAAGGGCGATGTACGTGTAGAGAGTAAAATGGGTGTGGGAAGCAAATTTATTTTATCAGTTAAAAGCTAATGAAAAGAAGAATTCTAATAGCCGAGGACGAAAGGGAATTTGGACAGATAATGTACCAGTTCCTGACTTTCAACGGATATGATGTAAGGTATACAGACAATGGTCAGTCTGCATATGAGCAGTTTCTTATGTTTAAGCCGGAGCTCATGCTTTTCGATGTTAACATGCCTGAGATTGATGGTTTTAATCTGGCTAAGATTATCCGAAAATCTAGTACAGTTCAGATAATTTTCATTACCTCATTATCAGATGAAGACAGCGTTATAACCGGACTTGGACTCGGTAACTGCGACTACCTGCGCAAACCTTTCGGTCTCAAGGAACTTCAGTTAAGAATTGCCAGGGCGTTCCAGCTGATTGATGCCGCCAGAGGTACTGTTGTGCCGGAGAATGATTACTATCTTATGGAAAAGTGCTGTATCAAGAAGGACGACAAGCTTATTCCCCTCACAAAAAATGAGAACAAGCTTCTTAAGGTTCTCTTTGAAAATGAAAACAAGATATGCCCTGTTGATGAAATTATCATCAAAATCTGGGGCGACCATAATATTGACAATATGAACAACCTCGATGTGCTTGTTCATAAAACCCGCAAGAAACTTGAGGGTACTCCACTTATAATAGAGAATATCCGGGGTATTGGATATTCAATAATTTGCGAGGCTTGATTTTTGTTATCTTTAGAACGGCAAATAACTGAAAATGTGATGAAGAAGTTTCTTAAAGGCTTGCTGCCTTTTACTTTTATAATATTAGTATCCATATTCTCTTCCTGTGAGAAATTTGGGATTGGCGAAGAGTATAACAGGGTAGTGCTGCTCTATCTTGCAGCCAATAACAATCTGAGCGGATATGCAGAAGACAATATCGATGCCCTTAAGGATGGCTATCTTCCGGGTGAGAAGGATCTTGACATAATGCTTGTTTACAAACATATTTCCGGTTCAAATCCGGAACTGATTCGTCTGTACAGAGATAATGCAGGAAATCCGGTAGAGGATGTTGTCGCGGTCTATCCCGATCAGAATTCAGCTACTCCTGATGTTCTTAAAGGTGTTCTCAATAAAATGAAATCAATTTTCCCGGCCGATGATTACGGGCTTATTCTGTGGTCGCACGCCACAGGATGGCTTCCGGAAGGTTATTACAGCAGGACAAAGACTCCCGGAGTTTTCTTTGAAGATCCATATGCAGACATTGTAAAGACTTTTGGTGAGGACCGAGGCACAGAGATGGAAGTTACAGAGTTGAGAGATGCAATCCCGTATGAATTTGAGTTTATCATTTTTGATTGCTGCTTCATGGGTGGAATTGAAACAGCATACGAGTTAAGAAACAAGGCAGAGTATATCGTAGCCTCGCCAACAGAAATACTGGCTACCGGATTTCCTTACGATAAGGTAATCAGACCTATGTTTGAGTATGAAGCAGACCTTTCTGAGGTTTGCAATATTTTTTACAATCACTATAAAGCGCAGGGGCCGGCAGAACCAACAATTTACAACTCTGCAACAATTGCACTTTATGACACAGATCATCTCGAAGAATTAGCTTCGGTTTGCAGACAGATTTTTGAAGGGAACAGAGATAAAATTGCCTCTATTGACAGATATTCTGTTCAGCCATACTATCGTTTTGGCAAAGATTACTTCTTTGACCTTGAACATTTCGTTTCAAAAATTGCAACTCCGCTTCAGCTTACAAACTTCAGGGAGAAGCTTTCTGATGTTGTAATTTCTAAATGGAGCACCCCGGAGTTTCTTGGCATTCCAATAGTAAACTATTCCGGATTGTCAGTATACATCCCGGAATCTGTAAACGGAGAGCTAGAGATTTTTTATAAAGGCTTCAGCTGGAATACAGATACAAAGTTGGTTAATTAATAAAATTTCTTATCTTTGCGCTCCCCAAAAGGCCACGGGGCCGCTTTAAAAAAGTTCGCTTTTTTGGTGCGATGGGATCCGGAAAACCCGGATTGAGTAACACATTTTAAATTATTTTTATGAAAACAATCAAATTATCTGGTAAAGCCAGAGAGATCTCAAACAAACAGGCAGTTAAAACCCTCAGAAGGGAAGAGAGAGTACCATGCATTCTTTACGGAGAAGGTGTTGAGAGCAACATTATTTTCTCGGTAGACAAAAAAGAGCTTGGACAAATCATCTATACTCCAAACGCCTATATCATTGAACTGGAAATTGACGGTAAGAACTACCTTGCAACTTTCCACATGGCACAATATCACCCTGTGACCGATGAGCCTCTTCACGTTGACTTCCTTGCAATTGCAAAAGGCAAGCCTGTAACTATCTCAGTTCCTGTTGCAATCGTTGGAAATTCAGAAGGTGTTCGCCAGGGAGGTAAGCTTATGCAATCAACTCGCAAGCTTAAAATCTCTGCCCAACTGGAAGATCTTCCTGATACACTTCCTGTAGATATCACAGAACTAAAACTTGGCAAGACCATCGTAGCAGGTGACCTTCAGTACGACAAGATTCAGATGCTCACTTCAAAGAACACAATCATTTGCGCTGTTAAGATGACCCGTGCTGCTATCGGTGCTGCTGCCGCTGCTGCTGCCGCTAACAAATAGTAAATAATTACGGGCATGAGTTTTTTAATAGTCGGTTTAGGAAATATCGGCATTGAATACGCAGATACCCGTCACAATATTGGCTTTAATGTGTTGGATGTCCTTGCCGGGGCGTCCAACATTTCTTTTGAGAGCCGGCGACTGGGATCTGTGGCCGAATATCGCTACAAGGGGAAGAGTTTTATTCTTCTCAAACCCTCTACTTTTATGAATCTGAGCGGGAAGGCAGTTAACTACTGGCTCCAGGCAGAAAAAATTTCTGTAGAGAATATGCTTGTTATAGTAGACGACCTGGCTCTCCCCTTAGGTACCCTCAGGATGCGAAAGCAGGGAAGTGACGGAGGTCATAACGGACTTAAGGATATTGCCGCCACTCTGGGACATTCAAATTACGCAAGGCTGAGAATTGGCATAGGCGACAACTTCGGGAACGGAGGTCAGATTGACTATGTTCTTGGCAAATGGAGCGAGAGGGAGAGGAAAGAGCTCCCCTTCATCTGCGACAAGGCAGCAGATGCAATCCGTTCGTTCGGTACAATTGGCGTAGATCGCACAATGAATGTTTTCAATACAAAGTAGAATCATTAATAACTGCAGTTATGAGCCGTCTTGACAAGTTTCTATGGTCAATAAGGGTTTACAAAACCCGTTCAGAGGCTGCCGATGCATGTAAAAGCGGCAAGGTTAAGGTTAATGGTATTGAGGCAAAGTCCTCAAGAGAGGTAAAACCATCAGATACAGTATCTGTCAGAAAAAATATTGTAACCTATCAGTTCAGGGTTATTACTCCTGTTGATAAAAGACAGCCTGCAAGACTGGTGGAGGAGTATGTGCAGAACATTACTCCTCAGAGCGAACTGGATAAACTTAACGTTCCAAAAGAGAGTCTGCACATGTCAAGAGACAAAGGAACCGGCCGTCCAACAAAAAAGGACAGAAGGGAGATGGACGACCTTATGGATACACTTTGGTGGGAAGAGGACGATTAGTTACTCTTCAATATAGGAATCCTTTTCTTTCCTTGGTTTTCCGGTGATTTCAAGAAGGCGGCACTCAGGTGACGCCTTTTCTAATGTATACTCACCAAGATATGCAGGGACAACAACACACTCTCCCCTCATAATTCTTGCTTCTCCGGTTCCTCCTTTAACAATTGCCTCCCCCTCTATTGCATAGTATATTATAAAGCTCAGAAAGTCTTCACTCTCAAGCCTCTGTTTTCCTTTCAGGTCAACAATATCCACACGGAAAAATGTTGAATCTGTGAGAGTATATCTTCCGCTCTCAGGGTCTGAGGCTGTAAATTCACCGTCGAAGAGATATACAGGACTCTTGATCTCAAGTTTGTTGTAATTGATACAGTCAATTGCCAGATCAAGGTGCATCTCTCTGGCTGTTTCCGGGTTGTGCTCCCTTCCCCAGTCGTAAATTCTGTAAGTAACATCTGAAACCTGCTGAATCTCGGCAACAGTAATGCCTCCTTTTGCTGCATGAAGTGTACCGGGCTCTATAAAAATGAAATCACCCTTCTTTGGTGATATCACGTTCATGATTCCTTCTACTGTCTCATTCTGGCAATGTTCGTAAAATTCTGCCGGAGTAATGTCTCTGTTAAGTCCAAGATAGACTTTGGCTTCAGGCTTTGCTTCCAGGATGTACCAGCATTCAGTTTTTCCATAAGAGTCATGTCTCTCCATGGCAACTTCGTCTGATGGATGAAGCTGAAGCGAAAGCGGTTCGTTTATCTGGAGTATCTTAATGAGCAGCGGAAATAGGTTTCCGTATGACTCATAAATTGCATCCCCGGAAAATTCTCCTATATAGGCTTCAATTATTTCGTTTATGTTATTTTCTTTAAGGAATCCGTGTGCAGCCAGTGAGATGTCGCCTTCAACACCGCTTATCTGCCATACCTCTCCTCCCCACACTCTCTCTTTAAGAATAGGCTTGAATTTTATTGGATAAAGGTTTGTCATAATGTCTGTTCATTAAATAGATTACCCCTGCAGTATAAATTACAGAGGCTACAAAAATCAGGTAATAGAGATTTCCGGGTAATATTGATGAAAATGTGGCATCTGCAGCAATCCCCGGAAAGAAGGCTGTGATTACGAATGAAAAGCTGTTGTTGATAAAGTGGATGAAGATTACAGCCCAGATAGATCTGGTACGGTAGTAGATCCAGCCCATCATGATTCCCATCAGAAAAGCAGGCACAGCCTGCCATGGATTCATGTGCATAATTGCAAACATTGCAGCAGACCACAGAATTGCTTTTGTTGGCGAATAGTGGGCAAGCAATCCTCTGAGAATTATCCCCCGGCAAAGAATCTCTTCAAGAAGAGGGGCGAAAATTGCAACGGAAATGAAGGCACTTACCGGGTACTCTTTCATCTGTTCAAAGAGTTGTTTCATAAAATCCGGAAGCCCCATCCATGATGAGAGAGGCTCGGTTGCAATATTGAAAGCAAAGACCAGAGGAAACAGCAGCGTAAAGCTCATAACTCCGCCCAGTTTACCGAATGACGGTTTATTAAGCGCAATCCTCTGCCTGTCATTATTCCCTGTTACATCTGCAATGTCTTTCTGGTTGGCAAGTTTGCTGTATATGTAAACTGCCGGAGGAATAAACAAAAACGGGTATATAAGAAGTTCCGGCCATCCGGAAACAGATGGGAAAACAATTGAAACAGCAGTGGTTGCAAGAACTGATACAACAGTACCCACAATTGCTGTGAGCCCCAGTAATATCCAGCTCTGTCTGAGGTCCGGAAGGAAATAGTGCAGGTTTTTGAAAATCTGATGGATATTCATAAACTTGCTATTTAAAAAGTGGAGAGGGATAGAGACCCTCATGTGTAAGCTGAGCCAGATTCTCCACAACTCTCTCTCTGTCCTCTTTAAATGTAACTCCAAACCATTTGTCAGGTGTCTCAAGCACCTTGCAGGTTGCCTCCCCGGACGAAATCATCTTATTGACTACATAAGGGATATAGAACTCACTTTTGATATCACCCAGGTTCTTGTTCAAAAACTCGATGAAGAGCTGGTCGCTTGAAGTAAAGAGATCCGGTGTGAATCCCCACATGTTCATAGAGACGGGAGCAGTTTTATCGATTATAACTCTCTCTCCCTTTGAATTGTCACCCATTATAAGCTCTTTCCCCTCTTTGTTCTCCACCAGAACATTGTGATGCTCTTCAACCCAGGTAAGCAAACCCTGTTCGTCAGATGAACAGATTCCCCGTGAAACCGAGCCGGATTCCGATAGGGTATTGTATGTCTGAAATCCAACCATGCAATACTCTCCGCTTTTTCCGCTTACACCTCTGAGAAAATCTGCCAGTACTTCAAATGATTTCTGACCATAGTAATCATCGGCATTGATAACTGCAAATGGAGTATGTATTGCGTGAGCTGCCATCATTACGGCATGGCCTGTTCCCCATGGTTTGGTTCTCTCAGGATTGAGCCTGAAACCAACAGGAATATTTTCGAGTTCCTGCTCAACAAAATTGAATTTTATTGCATTGCCGTAGCGGGAGCGGATACGCTCTTCAAACTCGGCGTGGAAGTGCTTTCTTATTACAAATACAACCTCGCCAAATCCCGCCCTTATTGCGTCGAATACGGAATAATCCATAATTGTTTCGCCATTGGGGCCAACTCCGTCCAGTTGTTTAAGTCCACCATATCTGCTGCCCATCCCGGCGGCAAGTATTAAAAGTGTCGGTTTTATCATAAATGATTGGTTTGAATCTAATTTTCACAAAAATAGTAAATTATTATTTTTATTTTTGCAGTTCTAACTCATTTGGTATTCATCTTTATGTGGAAAAAATTCACCGATTCTGCTTTCTGGAGAATTATCAAGAATAAATTTCTGATAGTTACTCTTGCCTTTGTGGTTTGGATTACCTTTTTTGACAGTAATTCACTCATAAAGTGCTCACGCGTGGTATCCAGCATTAATAAGCAGGAGAAGGAGAAGAGATACTACAAAGACGAGATAAAGGCTACTGAAGAGAAACTTCTCGAGCTGAGTTCAAATAAGGACAGCCTTGAGAAATTTGCCAGAGAACAGTATATTTTCCACAAGGACAGTGAAGATGTCTATATTGTGGTTAAGAAGAAAGCCGAATAAGGTCTCTCAGATCTGAAGAGTCATAGGTTGGACCTCCGTCGCACGGAATCTCTTTGTAGTTGTAGAAAAACTGGTCAATTCCAAAAATCATTGCTCCCTCAATATCGTTGGCAAAATCGTCGCCAACCATAAGTGCTTCGCTTTTAACTCCTCCAATGGCATTCAGTGCTCTTTTGAAAATTACAGGGCATGGCTTGTGAACTCCCTGCTCTTCTGAAATCAATACTGCATCAAAGTACTTGTCAATATCGGAATTCTTAAGCTTTCTGTGCTGAACCTCCCTGAATCCGTTTGTTATTACTGCCATTTTACAGCCCCTGTTGTGAAGCTCCTCAAGAACCTCTTTTGCATGAGGCATTAATATACGCTGATTTGGCATCTCCACAAGATACTCCTCTCCAAAATCAGTTGCAAACTCCTGATTGTCTATCCCATATTCAAGAAAGGTCATGTGAAAGCGGAGCCACCTCAAATCCTCCTTGGGAAGTTCTCCCTTCTCATATTTTGACCACAGGCTGTGGTTTATCTCTTCGTATTTTTTGAAAAAACCATGCTTATCCTCTATAGGGACATTATGCCTCTCAAGTAGTGTGAAGACATTGTTCTCTGCATTTGCATCAAAGTCCCAGAGTGTCCTGTCAAGATCAAAAAGTATGTATTTATATTGCTTTCTTAGCATTATTTCGTGTAATAATCGATCATTTCGCCTATTGCTTTGGTGCATACCTCGCAAAAACCCGGAGCAGTGTTGCTCTTCATTCTGCAATCAAGAGCAGGCCTGTAAATACCTTTAGTCATGTAGCCGCCTCCCTCAAAAACACCGGTGATACCTTTGTACATCTCATCATTTGGAGTAGGCTGAGGAGTATTTGAATCTATCAGCTTTTTCCATTTTCTGTCAAAGTCCACAAGAGTTGTAAGGTTAGGTTCCCACGGCTCTGTTTTTAGATTGTAGAAATCTTCATATGCAACCTCCGAGGCATAGTATTCATCTCCAAGTCCGGCAAAACTGTGGCCGAATTCATGCACGAAAACCTGTGATGCAGTTGCGTGGTCTGCCATGCTCAGCCCGTAGTAATTATATATACCTCCGCCACCATATTTGTTTGTGTTTACAATAACATACATTGCGTCGCATGGTGATTCCGAGGCGAGTGAAGAGACCTTTTTGTGGTCTGGTGCCGTGAGATATCTGTCAAGTCTGAAAGTGTAAAAATTGGACGCGGCCACAGTGTTCTTCCAGATTCCCTGATGTGGTATGTCCGGGCCCGACTCTTGTGAAACCGACTCCAGTGCCCAGATGTTAAAATCACTTTTTCTTGATTTGTATGGCTCTGTTTCAAATAGATATGAAACAAATCTTGTTGCATCCTTACGGAATTTATCCATCTCTTCTGCTGTGTAGCCCTCTGCAATAAACAAAAGGTCTACTTTTTTTGAAGGATCACCGGAATAGTGGAGTGTATCTGTTTTAAAATGATTCTCTCTCTCTCTGTTTATAAGTTTGTCCTGAGGATCTATTTCAAAGGATGCAATCTGTATGAATTTTCCGTCCTGCTTAACCCTTTCGGAGATATTCACCATTACAACAGATTTTGGAAAGGGAATTCTGCATGAACCGGAAAAGGCCCTTGGTGTTTTTGCCGCCTCTGCGGTTGTTCTCCACTCCTGAAAAAGGTTGTTGAAACCAGATGAGTATATCAGCTTACCACTTTTTTCTACCACATCCAGCCGGTATTCCCCGTAATCGAAAGGTGCAACAAGGCTGATTTTGCTTCCGCTCCACCGGGGCTCCATTTTGAGTCCGTCGAGGAAAATATGCTGACTTTTGGAATCCCCTGCAAACATCAGGTCAATCCTTAGCCTTTCGGGTGTAAAGTGGTCTTCATACTTAATATCCTGAGCATTCAGAGTATTTACTGCAAAAAGCAAAGCAAGCAGAAAAAGAGACTTTTTCATTGTATGTAAATGTTGAAATGGTTCTTAAATTCCTGTGTATGTAAATGGAGTGATTTTGCGGAGCTCCTCCTTAATGGCATCTGAAACATTCAGCCCGTCAATAAATTCAGCAATAGAACAGCTGTCAATTGGTCTGTTTGTTCTTGTCAGAGCCTTGAGTGCTTCGTATGGTTTTGGAAACCCCTCCCTGCGAAGTACAGTCTGGATACCCTCTGCAACAACAGCCCAGTTTGCCTCGAGATCTCTCTCAATTGCACTTTTGTTCAGGATGAGCTTGCCAAGTCCCTTCTCAACAGAGTTCAGAGATATGATTGTATGGGCTACGGGAACTCCTGCATTCCTGAGTACCGTTGAGTCAGTCAGGTCTCTCTGAAGCCTTGAAACAGGCAGTTTTGCAGCAAGATGTTCGTACAGTGCATTAGCAATACCAAGATTCCCCTCGGCATTTTCGAAATCTATCGGATTGACTTTGTGAGGCATTGCGCTTGACCCAATTTCTCCCTCTTTGATTTTCTGACGGAAGTACTCCATTGATATATATGTCCAGACATCACGGCAAAGATCAATCAGAATTGTGTTGATTCTTTTGAGGTTGTCGAACAGGGCTGCAAGATAGTCGTAGTGCTCAATCTGGGTTGTTGGCCAGCTGCGCTTCAGCCCAAGTGTACCCTCCACAAATGAAACTGCAAACTTATTCCAGTTGATATTGGGGTAGGCAACAAAATGAGCATTAAAGTTCCCGGTTGCTCCGCCAAATTTAGCTGCAAACGGAACCTGCTCAAGCATAGAAAGCTGCTCTCTTATTCTGGCAACAAAAACTTCAATCTCTTTACCTACTCTTGTGGGAGAGGCAGGCTGACCATGTGTTTTTGCAAGCATTGGAATATCTGCCCACTCTTTTGACATTGATGTAAGTATATTGAGAACTCTTCCAAGTCTTGGAACATACTGATCTCTCACCGCCTCAAGAAGAGAAAGGGGAACTGATGTGTTATTGATGTCCTGAGATGTCAGTCCAAAGTGTACAAACTCGCTGTAACCGCTCAGACCTGCAGCCTCCATCTTCTCTTTTATGAAATATTCAACTGCTTTTACATCGTGATTTGTTGTTTTCTCAATCGCTTTTATTCGAAGCGCCTCCTCCATCGAAAACGATGTGCAGATATTTCTAAGATGCTCTTTATCTTTTCCTGTTACACCGGCAAGCTGGGGAAGAGGAATTTCGCAAAGGGCTATGAAATACTCAATCTCTACATAGATTCTGTATTTAATGAGTGCAAACTCGGAAAAATAGTCCGAAAGTTCACCAACCTGAGAGGAGTATCTTCCATCGATTGGAGAGATTGATTTAAGGGCAAAATTCTGCATATATTCACTGGATTTAGGCACCAAATTTAGTAATAATTTTTCTAACTGATTTTTTGAATCTGGTTGAAGATCTTTATAATGTCTGCAGCCTCCTTCACATCATGCACTCTGAGTATTGATGCTCCTTTGGTGAGTGCTATGTAATTTACTGCGCTGGTGGCATGAAGAACATCATCCGGCTCTTTACCAAGAAGTCTGTAAATCATACTCTTTCTTGAAACGCCTGCCAGCAGGGGATAAAAGCCATTGCCATCCCTTCGTTCAATCTTAAGGGAGTCAAGATTGTTCAGGAGAGTGTAGTTCTGATCCATATTCTTGGCAAAACCAAACCCCGGGTCAATGATTATGTTGCTTATTCCAATCTCTTCTGCTCTTTGAATGAAATCAAGAAAGTACTCTTTAACCTCCTTTGTTACATCATCATATTGGCAAAGAGACTGCATTGTCTCGGGTGTTCCTCTTTTGTGCATGGCAATGTATGTCAGTTCAAGCTTAGCAGCCATTGCCAGCATCCCTGGGTCATCTTCACCGGCAGATATGTCATTAATAATAAAGTCCCCAACAAAATCAAATGCTCTTTCAACAATTGAAGACCTGAATGTGTCAATTGATATTTCGCTGGCAGGATAATCTCTGAGTACCCTTTTTAGAGCCGGTTTGAGCCGTTCCCACTCCTCATCCTCAGATACAGAAACAGATCCCGGGCGGGTTGAGCATGCTCCCAGATCTATTATATCAGCTCCGTCTGCAAGCATTTTTTCATACCTTTCGCAGAACTGAGCATCAGATGTTACTCTGCTCTTTTCGTAGAAAGAATCGGGGTTTAAATTTATAATCCCCATGACCAGGGGCCTGTCAATTTTGTCTATGGTTATCATTTTTGGCGGGATTTTGTCTAACTTTGTTTTCTGTCACAAATATAGCTTATAATTATGTTAATAGTGTTGGAAGGCTTGGATGGAGCCGGCAAGTCAACTCAGATTGCTCTTTTGCAGAAGTATTTCGAGGATAGGGGAGTGGAGGTTAGATTTCTTCATTTTCCCCGTTACAATTCTCCTGTTTACGGCGATCTTATTGCCCGGTTTCTGAGAGGCGACCTGGGGGGGATTGATCAGGTTCATCCACTTCTCATTGCCCTGCTTTTTGCAGGTGACAGAGGTGATGCCGCAGCTCAAATACGCCAGTGGCTGGATGCGGGATATTGTGTGATTCTTGACCGCTATCTGTACTCCAACATTGCATTTCAGTGCGCGAAAGTAAAAGACCCTGCAGAGGCCGAAAGTCTCCGTAACTGGATCTTTGATACCGAATACACACACTTTGCTATTCCAAGACCAGATCTCAATCTTTTCCTTGATGTTCCGCTTTCATTTGTTGATAAGAAACTCAGGGAGGGACGCAATGGCGACGACAGAGACTATTTAAAAGGTAAAAACGATATTCACGAAGAGAGCATCCATTTTCAGGAGAGAGTAAGAGAGCGTTATCTTGCCGAATGCGGCAGGGATAAAGAATTTATCCGCATTGATTGCTCTTCACCTGAGGGGGATATGTTGCCTCCGGATGAGATTTTCGCCAGAATACAAACAAATATCAAGTTATGAGTTTTCTCAGGGCAATTGCAAGAACTATAGCAGGACTCACATTTCTTTTTTCGGGATTTGTGAAGCTTGTCGATCCGGTAGGCGTTGGACTCATTGTAGGGGAGAATTTCAAGATTGCCGGAGTTGAAGATATGCACAGGCTTGCCCTTTTTGCAGGATCATTCATGGCCGGAG